>ENA-UONT01000115-UONT01000115.1-human-gut-metagenome-genome-assembly--contig:-CS20-NODE-115-length-115649-cov-114.262375_pt1 | contig 115649 bp, 105 predicted proteins | sample MGYA00242459_ERZ724006 | MGnify/ENA metagenome assembly ERZ724006
GCGTCCAATCTGGTATCCTGTCCCGCCGGACAGGTCGGCGTCGGCGACAGCTGCGACGAAATGTATGCTTCCTGCGAATGCGACCCCGCTCTGGTTTCCTGTTCGGCCAAAGAGAACGGTACCGGCGCTTCCTGCGGCGGCAGATACGAAAGCTGCGTCTGCAAGCCGGAATATCAATATACTTCTTCCAACTGTTCTTATCCGCGTTCGGTGTCCGGGGACAGCTGCGGCGGACAATATACCGACTGCGTCTGTCCGGCCGGGGTTGACGAAGGGCCGTACGGCTGCGCCGAATATTATCCCTCTCCATGTTCTTCGGTCTGCAAGGTGGCCTACTCCGACAACTGCCATATCCGGGAAAGCGTGAACGTTCCCTATTACTGCGAAAAATACTGGGACGACTGTCCTTCCAAATGTGAAGTTGCCGCTGCCGACAACTGTATCAACCGTACCGCCGTATCGACGCCTTACGGCTGTGAAAGCTATTACAGCGACTGTTCTTCAAAATGTCAGACGGCTTACGGCGACAACTGCCGGAACAGAACGGCGGCAATATCCTCTTGTCCGAGTAACGCCAGTTGTTCTTATTACTCCGATTGTTCGTCCAAAATCAGCAGCTGGTCTTGCAATTCCGGATATACACAATCAGGAAGCTCGTGCATTAAAAACGACCCCTGTGACAACCGTACGGCGGTTATTTCAAGTTGTCCAAGCAACGCAAGCTGTTCTTACTTCTCAGATTGTCCGTCCAAAATCAGTTCCTGGTCTTGTAACTCAGGATATAAAAAGTCAGGAAGCTCGTGCATTAAAAACGATCCTCCTTGTCCTTCGGATTACCGTGCAGAAGGTGCCTGGTTTCCTCGATGCACCAGCTATGATTCCTGCACAAGCGGCGGAAGGCGTTATCATAAGTGTTATTTTTGCCGGGGAGACAGAGCAGGAACCCCTTGCGGCTGCGGCGGTTCGCATAAAAGCACGATGGGGGCTCACTCCTGTTGATAAACTTTCAGATTTTCAAAAGACAAAAGGTAATCATAAGCAAGCCCCTCGTTTGAGGGGCTTGCTTTTATAATCCGAGTTCGGCTTTTACTTTGGCCGCAATATCCAGATAAGCTTTGGTATGCGGGCTGTCCGGTTTGGAAACGACTATCGGCGTACCGTTATCGGCATTTGTCCGGATGTCAATATGCAGCGGAATCTCGCCGAGAAAAGGAACTCCCAGACTGTCGGCGGTTTTGCGGGCGCCTTCATGACCGAAGATATCGGCGCGGGTTCCGCATTTTTCACAAACATAATAGCTCATATTTTCGACGATGCCCAAAATCGGTACGTCAACGCGTTTGAACATATTGACGCCCTTGACCGCATCAATCAGCGCAATATCCTGCGGCGTTGAAACGATTACGGCGCCGTCCATATCAATTTTCTGCGACAGGGTAATCTGAATATCGCCGGTTCCGGGAGGCATATCAATGACCATAACGTCTATTTCTCCCCAGTTGACTTCGGTAAGCAGCTGTTCAATCGCGCCGCAGGCCTTGGCGCCGCGCCAGATAAGCGGCACGTCTTTGTCAATCAGGGTACCGATGGACATGGAGGCAATGTCCTGATAACGAAACGGTTCAAAGGTTTTACCGTCATACGAAACGGCGCCGACGCCCTCATACCCCAGCATGGTCGGAATTGACGGACCGTAAATATCAGCATCAAACAATGCGGTTTTAAGCCCGAGCCTTGACAGCGCCAAAGCCAGATTGACCGCCGTTGTCGACTTGCCGACGCCGCCTTTGCCGGAAGCCACGCCGATAATTTTCCTGACGCCTTTGATTTCCCATTTGGGATTCTCCGGCTTAAGCCCGATATTGGCTTTGGGTGCCGTATAAACGATTGAAACCTTTGCAATGCCGTCCATTTCGGAAATAGCGGACTTAAGACGTCCGGTCACTTCTGGATTTTCAACCGCGTTTTGCAGCGTGACAATCGCGCGGCCGTTGAAGACTTTTACGCTTTCAATCTGTTCCGGAGCAAAAACGGCTCCGACGAGTTCTCTGATTTTTTCTTCCATTATGCTTTTCAGCCCCCTGTTGATATAGTTTTATCAATAATTGTTTTTAGAATTCATATATATTATATATTGAACTAATACAACAAAATAAACTTATCAGAGGGATAAAACATGGCAAAAAATCAAGGCCCCTGGGGCAGCAGCGACGATGTGAACCCGTGGGGAAGCGCTGAAGAAACCGTTTCCAAACCCAAAGTCGTCAATTTTGAAAAAATCATTGACCGCAAAGGCGGCAACGGCGGCTTTGAGTTCAAAATCAAATGGGCCGTGCTGATCTTGCTGCTGGTCTGGCTGGCTTCGGGATTTTATCAGGTACAACCCAGCGAACAGGGTGTCGTGCTGCGTTTCGGAGCCTATAACCGTACGACGGACGCCGGTCTGCATTATCATCTCCCCTACCCGATTGAATCGGTCGACAAAGTAAGCATTACGCAGGAAAGAAGCATTACGCTCGGCGTAACCGAGGCCTACGACGCCTCCAATCTGGCCGGTCTGCGCAACAGCCGCAACGGTTCGGACAGCGAACTTAATTCCTTTACCGAAAGCCATATGCTGACCGGCGACGAAAACATTGTCGACATCAATCTTACCGTAGTTTGGAAAATCAAAAACGCCAAAGACTATCTGTTTAACATGCGCAGTCCGGACGTAACGGTTCGCGTCGCCGCACAGTCGGTTCTGCGCGAAATTGTCGGACAGTCCGAAATGCAGCCGATTATTACCGGCGACCGCGGCAAAGTCGAGGACGAAACCAAGGCTGAGCTGCAAAAAGTTCTTGACGAGTTCGGTTCCGGCGTGGAAATCGTCCGCGTCAAACTGCAAAAGGCCGACCCGCCGAAGCAGGTTGTCGACGCATTCAACGAAGTTCAGCGCGCCAAAGCAGACATGGAGCGTTTCAAAAACGAAGCGGAGGCCTACCGCAACGAAGTGCTGCCGAAAGCCCGCGGCGAGGCAGCCAAGCGCCTGCAGGAAGCCCAGGCTTACAGAGAAGCCGTCGTCAACAAGGCCAAGGGTGACGCCGAACGTTTTATTTCGGTATACAACGCCTATAAACAGGGCAAGGAAATTACGGCCAAGCGCCTGTATCTGGAAACCATGGAAAGCGTGCTGGCCAATTCCAGAAAAGTTATCCTCGACCCGTCGGCAAAAGGCGGCAACGTTCTGCCGATTTTGCCACTGAACCGCAATAATCAGACACAGGAGAGCAAATAATGAACAATAACTGGAAATATTACATCGGCATCGTTTTTGTTGCTCTGTTGTTTGTACTGGCAAATTCGGTTTATATCGTCAATCAGGCCGAACAGGCAATTGTCCTGCAATTCGGCGAGCCGGTGCGGCTGGTCAAGGAACCGGGGCTGAAGTTCAAGATTCCGTTTATTCAGAACGTTACCCTCTACGACACCCGTCTGCTGAATCTGGATCCGCCGGCACAGGAAGTGGTTCTGAACGACAAAAAACGTCTGGACGTCGACAGTTTTACCCGTTACAAAATCGTTGATCCGCTCAAGTTTTACCAGACGGTTCGCACAGAACCGATTGCCCGCGGCAAACTGGAAGAAATCGTTAACTCTTCGGTGCGCAAAATTCTCGGCCGAATTACGCTGCAGGAGCTGCTTTCGCAGCAAAGAACCGAAATTATGCGCGACATCAGCAACGCGGTTAAAGTCGATGCCGCGCAAATCGGCGTAAGCGTCGCCGACGTCCGCATCCGCCGGGCTGACCTGCCGATTGAGGTTTTGCAGGCGATTAACGCCCGCATGAAAACCGAGCGCGAAAGAGACGCCAAAGAGTTTCGCGCACAGGGACAACAGCAGGCTCAGCAAATCCGCGCCAAGGCAGACAAAGAGAGAACCATAATCATCGCCGAAGCTGAAAAACAGGCACAGATTACCCGCGGACAGGGCGACGAAACCGCCATTAAAATCTGGAATGACGCGGCCGGCACCGACCCCGAATTTTATGCTTTCTACCGTTCGCTGGAGGCTTACAAAACATCTTTGGGCGACGGCGAAGCCGAACTTGTTCTGTCACCGGATTCCGAGTTCTTCAATTATTTCGGAAAGTCGATGAAAACGGGAAGATAGAAACCTATGAAAGCCGAACGCGGATTTAAAATCATTCTGACCGGGCTGTTCCTGTTTTGGAGCAGTCCGGTTCAGGCTCAGCAGGGATTTCCGTCATTTGCCGACCTGGCCGAAAAGCTGACGCCGTCAGTCGTCAACATTTCGACGGTGCATCAGCCGGACGAAAATGCCGAAACGGGCGAAAACGCCTTTTCCAGTCCCAATCCGGCCATCGACCGCTTTTTCAATCAAAAGGGCAACAATCAGACGGCGCTCGGCTCGGGCTTTATTATCAGCGAAGACGGATATATCATTACCAACAACCATGTTATCGACCAGGCCGAAGAAATCACGGTTACGCTGTCGGACAACGGAACCGAAACGGCCAGGCTGGTCGGTGTTGACCCGAAAACGGATCTGGCACTGATTAAAATCGACACAAAGAAGAAACTGACGCCCGCGGTTCTCGGAGATTCCGACAAAATCAGGGTCGGCGACTGGGTTCTGGCCATCGGCAATCCGTTCGGTCTCGGCGGCAGCGTTACGGCAGGCATCGTTTCAGCCAAGTCGCGCGATATCGAAGCCGGTCCCTATGACAATTTCATTCAGACCGACGCCTCAATCAATCAGGGAAGTTCCGGCGGCCCGATGTTTGACATGAACGGCGAAGTCATCGGCATTAACAGCGCCATTTTTTCAACCACCGGCGGCAGTATGGGCATCGGGTTTGCCATTCCGGTCAATTTGGCCAAATGGGTAGTCGAACAGCTGAAAAACAAAGGCGAAGTCAAACGCGGCTGGATCGGGGTCAAGATTCAACCCAACAGTGAAGAAATCGCCGCCAGCGTCGGACTGAACGCACAGGAAGGCGTTTTGGTATCGGGGCTGAACGAAGGCGCTTCCGCCGGCGAGGCCGGAATTACGGCAGGAGACATTATTTTGAGCTTTGACGGCTACCCCATCGACAATACAAAAAATCTGTCACGCATGGTAGCGGAAACCGAAATCGGCCGCAAAGTCAAAATCGAGTTGTGGCGGAACAAACAACGCGTGCCGCTGACGGTCGACATTCTGGAGATGCCGGAGGAAACCGAGCCGGCATCAGAAAAAACGACAGCCGAACCGGAAAGAAAAACCTCAGGAACGGATGACGACGGCATGATTGAAGAACTGGACATCCGTTTCAGCGAAATTACGCCTGAACTGATGGACAGATATTCGCTCTCGGCAGAAGCCAAAGGCGTCGTAATTACGGAAATCCGTCCCGGTTCGGATGCCGAAGAAAAAGGCCTGCGTACCGGTGACGTCGTTGCCAAAATCGACAAGAAAGACGTCTTTACGCTTGCAGACGTAAGAAACTACGTTAACGAGGCCAAAATGGAAAACAACCGTCCGGTTTTGCTGCTGGTGCAGGACAAAGGGACTGTTCATTTTGCCGCCCTTAAACTGAAAGAAAACAAATGAGCCGGGTCGACTTTTATCATCTGCAAAACCAAACTCTTGAGAACGTGCTGCCGAAACTGCTGGAAAAAGCGTATGAAACCGGAAAAAAAGTCAAAATCAAAGTCGGCAACGAAGAGCGCGTCGAATTTATCAATACGTTTTTATGGACGTTTAACGACCAATCGTTTATTCCGCACGGTTCGCGCAAGGACGGTTTCGGCGAAATGCAGCCGATTTGGCTTTCGGCCGGCGACGACAACCCAAACGGCGCGACGATGCTGTTTCTGGTTGACGGCGCCAAAATCGATTTGGACAGCCTGAAACAATATGAACGCGTTTTCAACATTTTTGACGGCAATTCGGAAACGGCGGTAAACGCTGCACGAACCTTTTGGAAGGAGCTTAAAGGCGCCGGCGAAGAAATTTATTACTGGCAGCAGGAAGACAACGGCCGCTGGAAACAGAAGGCCTGAGCGACAGGTGAAAATATTTCCGCAATCTTGATAAAAATTTCATAGCACATATATCATCGTCATATTTTAGTTGTAAAAATATAAATTACAGGCTATACTGTTAGTGTATGTTGATTTAATATATTGTGTGTAGGTGTGCTATGAAATCCATGAACAAGTACTTGTTACTGACGTCTTCGGCTATGATTGTAGCCAGAGTCGCTTCAGCCGCGCTGGAAACAGACGCAAAAGAAAATAAGGCTGTTGTAAACAAACTCGAATTTAACCGAAAATATTCGGAACTAACTCCTCCAACCCTTGTTATTCCGCCGTTTTCTTCCGCTAAAGACTATAAGCGGCTGGCCGGTATTTGTTTTTTGGGCGTCGGCGACTGCGGCAGCGGAATAACTTTCGGCAAAGGCGACGACTATACGAAGCCTTGCGAGACCATCAACCCTTGTACCGGCTTTAACCTGACCAATACGGCAAGCTGTACGGACGGATATACGACCTGCAACACCGGTTGCGAAGACAAATTCAAATGCAATCCGCCCCAATACACGCAAACCTGCGAATTTCCCTATCAGGGCGTCGGCACACCTAAAGACGGCAAATACAAATCTTGCGAATGCCAGGCTGCATTTAAATACGGCACCGGCGACTGCCCGTCGCCCAAAGTTCCGGATACGTCGGGAACTTCCTGTGACGGGAAATATTCCAGCTGCATCTGTCCGTCAACCTATACGGAATACTGTTCTTCGCCTTATGTCGGCGTCGGCGATTCCTGTGACGGCAAATATCAATCCTGCCAGTGTCCGGCTACATATACAAGAGACTGCGAAAGCGAAGGCATGAGCGGTGTCGGCGACGCCTGTAACGGCTTGTACGAAGACTGCACGACCATCGCCTGTGACGAAGCCTACAATCAGACCTGCAACTATCCGTATCAGGGCGAAGGAGATTCCTGCGACGGCAAATACAAGTCATGCAGTTGTCCCGCTTCTTTCTCGGAAAGCTGTTCGGCTCCTTATGTCGGCGTCGGACAGTCCTGTAACGGGCTGTATCAGTCATGCACTTGTCCGAACAATTACAACAAAACCTGTGACGGACAAAATCCGGTCGGTTCGGCCTGTGACGGCTTATATTCAGACTGCGCGGACAAGAGCTGCGAGGAACTGGGCTATACGGAAACCTGCAACTCGGCTCAGAAAGGCGTCGGAGAGGCCTGCGACGGCAAGTACAAGTCATGCGAATGCCGTTCCGACCTGGTCAGCTGCAACTCGGCAGGCAGCGGCGTAGGGCCATCCTGCGGCGGTTTGTACACTTCATGCAGCTGCCGTTCGGATCTGGTCAGCTGTAAGTCCCCCGAAGTCGGCAGCGGCGCCTCCTGCGGCGGCAGATATGAATCATGCACCTGCCCGTCCAGTTACTCGGAAACCTGCAGCGGCGTTTATGAAGGCGTTGGTTCTTCCTGCAACGGCAAATATCAATCTTGCCAATGCCGTTCCGACCTTGAATCCTGCAGCGGCAACTATGTCGGCGTCGGCGAAAGCTGCGGCGGCAAATATGCCGCCTGCCAGTGCAACAGCGACTTTGATCAGGTATGCACCGGCAATCAGGTCTGTGACAACCCCTGCGGCGGCAAATGTTCCAGCTGCTATGTTCCGAGTTCCGGCGGTTCAGGCGGAAATATTTCCAGCGGCGGCGGTGGCGGCGGCTGGGGCAGCAGCTACGACGACAGCATGGGCTTTTGTGACGTATGGTCAAGCTATTGTTAATTACCGAGCCTGCCTGAAGCCCGATTTTCAGGCAGGTTCCTTTTTTCCAAAGAACAGATAAAGATGATAAGTTTTGAAGACGAACAGCAATCCGGGTTCAAGAACTTTTTAAAAATCAACGACCGTCTGTGCCCGAAAATATTTGACGCTGAAGAGCGGATGCTCCCGGAAGTCCGCCAAACCCTGCTCAACATTGCCGAATTTATGAACAATTATACGGCGAATATTTTCGTCAATCTGACCACGACCGACATTGTGCTTAGCGGCAGTATGGGCGGTTACACCTACAGCGAAGATTCGGACATTGATTTGATGGTTTTGCTTAAAACCGACGAAAACATAATCAGCGCCGAAGAATTTGAACAGCAGTTTATTTTTTTAAATTCCGGTCTGGTCGGCCGCGGCTATAAGTTTGACATCAGAGGCCACAACGTCGATTACAAATGGCATACGGACACGCCGCCAAGCTCCGGCATTTATTCGGTCAAGGACGACATATGGATAAGCCGGCCGGTTAAACGTGCATACGGCTTTACACCGGAACAATTTGCCGAAAAAATGGCGGCGTTTGTGCAAAATGCCGACGATTTTATGGCGGCACTTCCCCGCAACGAGCGCAACTTTCTGACCATGGAAAGCTGCGAAAAAGCAGAAGATTTTTACAAAAGCCTGCGTAAGGAAAATGACCGGGTTCTGACAACCTCGCCAGACAAGGAGTTTGATATCGACTATGCCGTTTACAGATGTTTTCGCAGATACGGCAAACATAACAAGCTGATGGAAGCCGTTACACGCTCTTATGCCGACAACTTAAGCAGCTAGGAGGCGGAAGAATGAGTTACGCGTTCGAAATCGCCCGGTTGGCCGAAGAAGTTACAAAAACGCAAAAATTTCTTCATCCGATGATTTTTGACTTCAAAGGCAGAATGTATGAAGACATACGGCAGAAGCTGCTCGATGCCGCCGATTTCTTTATCCGAAAGTCCATTGCAGACATACCGTCGCTGGAAGTCCGGGAGATTATTCTCTGCGGCTCCTGTGCCAGATACCTTTATAACAAAGATTCGGATCTTGACCTTAAAGTTTTGGTCGGCGCCAAAGCCGGCGGCTGTATTCAGAATACGGAAAAAGCCATTAACGACCTGCTGTCGCTGATTGCCGTCAACTGTTTCGGACACAAAACATATCTGACCGTCAACAAAATGCAGCTGGACATTAAATTTGAAGCAAAATTTGACGATTTTCTCGGCTGTTACTCACTGACACATAATCGATGGATTATTTTACCGCAAAAATACCCGGCCGAGGGCATCGACAAAGACCTTCTGATTAAGGGCTATTTCGGCAAGCTGGCCGAAATCAGCGGCTTTATGGAGGAAATACCGATGGAAAACGGCGTCTACGCCCCGGCCGAGATTGAACGAATCAACGTTTTCTTCAGCGAAATCAACCATCCGGCACTGAATGCCAAAGATTATTTTACTTACCGCCTGCTCTGCAAAAGCGGCAAAATGCAGGAATTCGGCTCCGACTGCGTCAACGCCGCAGTCGACAGTTTTTCTCTGGAATAAGGAGGGAACAATGCTGCCCGACAGAAATATTTTGAAAACCGCCAAAACCATATTGAAAATTCAGGACAAACTGCATCCGCTCCTTTTTGGGGAAGACGGATTTATGCTGGAGGAAACGCGCCAGGAACTGTTGAAAAAGGCCAACTTCTACATTGCCAAAGTGTTACGGACTATTCAGGACATTCAAGTATCAGATATTATACTGGTCGGTTCATCAGCGAGTTATTTTTATACATCGGCTTCTGATTTTGACCTCAAAATCATTCTCAACCTGAGCCATAACAGAGCTATCGGCAGCAATGTCAAAAAATTTCTGAAAATACTCAACAATACGTTTTATCGGAACAATGTCCGACTACGTTTATATGACCACTTCATTGACATAAAGTTTGACGAAGACGACAACTTTGTAATGGGCAACTATTCGGTTCTGCATAATCGCTGGAACATCAAACCGCGATGCGATTTCGACCTTACCGGCGTTCAACCAGCACTATTAATCCAAAACTTTTACAAAAAAACAGCCTCGTCATACCGTTCTTTTGCGGAATTTTCTCCTCAAAACGGCTGTTTCCGGCCGGCAGAGCTTCAAAAAATCGCTCAAAATTTTACCGATTATTTTCAAGCCGATGCTCATGTCCGAGCCGATGTCGACAGCGGTCTGGTTGATTTTCTGTCATTTAAGCTCATCCGCAAGACGCATTTTCTGCGGGAACTTATTGATTTTGAAAGACAAGCCAATAACGACCGTCTTTCGCTGAGGGAGGAATACGAAAGATGATCCCGCTGCTGCAAACGGCCAGAGAATTGCTGCAAACGCAACCGACACTGCATCCGAAAATTTTCGGCGCCGACGAACGCCTGCTTCCCGACGTGCGGCAAAAAATTATGAAAACAGCCGACTTCATGATTCGGCAAAGGGTCAGCGGCCTTTACGGTCTCAAAGTCGCTGACATCGTCATTGTCGGTTCGGCAGGCGGTTATATGTATCATGAAAATTCGGACATTGATGTCAGAATATTTTTGGAAACGGATAATCCGACAATCAAAAATCTGAGTTTTTTCTGCCAATGCTGCTGTTGCGCGGAACTGGACGGAGACGAAAACCCTCTGCCCGTTTTTTATGTCAACGGCCTTTTTCTTGACATAGCCTTTGCTCCCGTACGCTATGACAGCGGCGGCAATTATTCGGTTCTCAATGACCGTTGGGCGACCAGACCCAGAAAAGACAATTTGGCGGCGCGTTTTTCGCCCGGGGAGATCGTCAAAGGCTATTATCTGTTCCGCCGCCGTATCGAAAAAGCCATTGCAGAGTTTGATTTTTCGAACGGCACCGCCGCCGCTCAGAACCTCTACAACCTCAACCGGCTGCGCCGTTCATTCTTTTCCATCAAATATAACCTGGGCCAAGACTATGACGCAAATATAAAAAAATTTCTAATCTACCGGCTTTTTGTCAGACGAAAAGAACTGAAACAGCTGGGGGTTCTGCTCTCGCAAATGGAAAACGACTTTTACTTTTCACCAGAAAGGACAAACCATGGACAATAACGAAGACTACGTCAAACAACAGATAAACGCACTGATACATGTTCAGGACAATCTGTGTCCGGAGCTGTTTTCCGCCAACCAGAAACTGCGTCCGGAAGTGAGGGAAGTCATTTTGAACATTGTCGAATTTGCCGGCGAACTCGTCCGGGAGACATTTAAGCAGGTCAAACTCAAAGACGTGCTCATCTGCGGCAGCTGTGCCGGTTATCTTTATCTGCCGCAAAGCGAAATCGACGTGGTTCTGTTATGGGAAATGCCCGCGGCATTGCAGTCGCCCGAAGATTTTGAAGAAAAACTGAAACTCGGCAACGGGAGTTATCGCAATCGCGGCTTCAACTTCGAAATTTACGGCCGACCGGTCAACTATGCCAGCTATGCAACCATGCCGGGAGGTTCCGGCATCTATTCCGTTACGCAGAACAAATGGCTGAGTTTTCCGGAGAGAAAACATTTTACCTATTCGCTGAACGATTTGTACAAACGCTATGTCGAAGTCGACGAAACCGTCAATAACTTTATGCGTTCGCTGCCCAAAAGCGAAAAAGACTTCATTGCACCGGCCGACTGTCTGAAAGTCGAAAACTTTTACCAAATGCTCTATGTCGACGCCTTGGACAATGAACGCAATATGAAAGAAAAGGAATATAACCTTGATTTTCAGGCTTTCAGACTGTTTCGGCGGCTGGGAAAAGCCGAACAGCTGAAAAAATATGTTCGAGATTCCTATTTTATGTATTTTGCCTGAGGGAGAAATGTCATGGCAATAAAAGGTTGTGTCGAAAGAATTGCGCAAAGCCTGCTTTCTCCGAAAGAAAGGCTTAATCCGCTGCTGTTTGACGAAAATGACGTTATGCATGAAGAGGTGCGCAGAAGCCTTCTGGAATTTGCACAAATATATATCGACAACATTTACGGAAAATTTGAAGACACGGTCATTAAGGACATCAGTCTGGCCGGTTCGCAGGCATCATACTTCTATCTTGACAATTCGGACATCGACCTCGTTATTGACATTCAGGACAAAAACAACGGCTATCTGAATGAAGACTACTGTCGCTATTTCCATAAGTATATCGGCAACATTGCGTCCGAGTGGCTGCCTGACGACTTACAAAGCAAATGGCACGGCATCAGCGTCGAAGTAAGCCCGGACCGTTTCAAGCACAAATACTCGCCCCAATATTCCCTGCTTCACAACCGGTGGATATTTAAATTTGACAATAACTTGTTGGACAATATTACCGTTCAGGCTGTTGCAGACGCTTACTACGACAAACTGGCGGAAATTGCGCAAACCCTGCATGGCATAATCGCAAAAGAAACATCGGCAAAAGAAAAAAACGAAGCCTTGTACGGTTATTACAAATCACTGATTTTTGACATGCGAAACGATACCTATCTTGTCAACATCGTTTACAAAATCCTTCGTTCTCAGCATCAGATACAAGGTCTCGGACTGATGATTGCCCTAAACAACCTGCAACGCATTAATAATCTGACGACCGGAAACAGCCGCGCGGCAACCGAAACGCCGAAAGATACGGCACAAAGGCTGTTGTCTCCGCAGGACAGGCTTTCGCCGCTGCTCTTTGACAACGAAGCACATATACATGAAGACCTGCGAAAAAAACTGATTGATGCGGCAAAAATCGTTTTTGAACACACGGCGGGAAAACTTGACGGCGTCGCAATCAAAGACGTATGTCTCATCGGCTCCATGGCCGGTTACAGCTACAGAGCAGATTCAGATATCGACATCGCCGTTATCGTCGACTTTGACAAATGTCCGTACATCGACCTGCGAGACAAGGCAAGAGCCATTGATTTTCTGACCGAAATTTACGCAGCAGCCGTCGACGTTCTGCCCCAATTCCGCATAGGCGGCAAAATGGTTGACATTACGCTGAAAACGGATTTTACGCTGGAACGCTATTCGCTTTTGCAGAATAAATGGCTGAAAGAACCGGTACGCTGCGGTTTTGCCGGAATATCGGCAACAGAACTTGCTGTTCGGTTTTATGAAGAACTTAAAAATTATGCACTTTTCATGAGACAATTTAAAATTACCGACGGACACTATACCGTTTCCGACTGTCAAAAGATACGCGACAGGCTCATCAGACAGATGAACACGGACAATGACAATGCTCCCGACGTCCATTTGGTTTATACGCTTCTTTCACAGCAGGGACTGATAAAACTATTTAGCAGCAACATGAACGACAGCCTTAATTTTGCATTGTCTCTGACGGGAAAACCTGCCGAGACATAACGTCGGCGTCGGTTTTTCCCCGGAACAGCTCCGCCGGATGATTATCCGCCCATTGGCAGAAATCATAACGGCTGAAATTTTGCCCGACCAAACCGAAAAGGCGCAGATTTTCATCATAAGAGCGCTCCAGCTGCGCTAAAAATTCCGGTTCCTGTTCAGCATAAACACGATTTATTTCCTTACGGAAAGAAAAACGTTCCCAAGGTTGAAAACGGGCGACAAACGCTTCCGCGTCTGCTATCTGCCGGGCATGCAGATGGTTAAATTCGACGACCAGCCCGTCAAGCCGGTAATTATAAGACAGGCAATAGGCATACAGTGCTTCCGTATAACGGCGCTGATAAAGCATAAAAGCCGAAACCCGCTCCAATTCGGCCTGAGCATATGCCGTATCCGGCACATAAGCCGGATTAAATTTCCAGATAACAGCGCCGCAAACACCGGCGATAATCAAAAGTCTGCGTATTTTCATGTATGTATGCTACACTGTACAAGTTTATAAAAACTAAACTTCTGAACAAATTGTCATAAAACTGCAACGCTATTCCGATTGCCGCAAATTTTGTTTCATTATAGAATAAGATATTGTCATCAGATGTGGAGGTGCGTCATGAAAAAGAATCTTAGCCGGACGGACATTTTTTATTACAGCCGCCGCAAACTGGCGTTGTATCTTCTGTTTAACCTTGGCCTGCTGACTCTGGCGCTGTTTTTTACCTGGGTTATTTTTCCGCAATACGGCCTTGTTTACAGCTTTGCCGTCGGTACCTGTCTTTTGTCGGTTGCCGCTGCGTCGGCCGTCATTATCATCCATCATCCGCTGGCCGTTATTACGCCCGCATCAATAAAAATTGACCTGTGCGCGCCGCTGAAATGGAAAGATATCAAAAAAGCCCGCAAAATACAGGTCGGCCACCAATGCTGCCGAAGAGAAATAATTGTTTTGGAAGTAAAAGACCTGTCCAAACATCATTTGAACTTTATGCAAAAATTGATTAAGAACTCCGAATTTTCGGCTTTTTCAATTCCGCTTTATGCCATGGAGCCCCGCGACGCAGAGGCAATCGAGAGTATCGTCGGCAATTATGTCAGCCTTAAAAAGCAGGCTTAACGCAGGCGGCGTTCCCAAAGTTCGTCAAACAGTTCGCTGCCGGAACGGTCAAGCCATTCAAACAGCACCATCTCGCGCGAAACGATGTCAATTCCGTTTTTGGCAAGACGCTGCAATCCCAGTGCATTCTGAAAATTGCTGCGCGAAGAACAGGCGTCGGTTACGACAAAAACTTCATAACCGGCATTATGAAAATCTATTGCGGTTTGAAGCACGCACAAATGCACTTCCAGTCCGGCGATGATAATCTGTTTTCGTCCGCTGTCCTCGACTACCTTACGGATGGTATCGTTTTTGTAGCAGGAGAAAGTGTCCTTTTCGTAATATTTGGTATCTTTTTTCAAGACCCGCCGCAAATCAATCATCGTCTGGCCGAAAACCTTATGGTCCTGTTCGGCAATGACACAGGGAATGTTCAGCTCCCCGGCAACTTCAAGCAGGGTTGTGCAGCCGTTGATGACCTCGCGGGGACTTTCCTGAACCGGCGTCAGATTTTCCTGAACGTCAATGACCAGCAGAATTGAATTGTTTTTATCCATAAGCATGGCTGTTCCCCTCTGTTCTGACAAATACAGATTTATGTTATTCCGATATCGTTAACAAAAAATGAACGCTGTAACCCAAAGGCTGCAGCGTTCATTTTTATTATACCCTGCCGTTTATTTCGGCATTCATGTCTTCGTTGGCCTGATCAACCTTGTCATAATCAATGTTTCCTTCATGGTCATAAATATCCGGCCTGTCATTCCAGGAATGCGTCGAATCGACGTTGTCCCAGTAATCTTTCATCGCCTGTTCCTGATGATAGCTCAGGTAATCGCCGTCCATATCACAGCTGCCTGAAGCAGAACGGCTGCTTGACCGCGAACCAGACGATTTCCGGCTGGAAAAAACATTACCGGCTCCCCAGTCGGAAAATTCCCGAAAATAAGCGATAATCAAATGAATGCTCAATATGATTACGCCCAGCCCAAACTGCCAGCCGCCGCCAATAATCGCGAAAACAAAAAACGCAGATATCCCCACGAATGCCAATTCGACATTTTCCTTGCTGCATTTGTCTATCCACCAATAAGGCGAAATCCAAACGAGCAGAACTAAAATACCAATAAATATTCCCATAAGACATAAGTTATTAAAAGTTAATAATAAAGATAATACTCTCGCAATTTGTTACCGTTTTACCTCAATTTAGACAAAAAAGCAAGTTTTTATTGCTTCTAAGAAGATAAGCGTTGCCGGGCAATTTGTGTATTTATTGCAGCACCGGTATGGATTGCCGGGCTAATCGGAATGGGGCCTGACGACTACTAACCAAACAGCCCTTAAAAACACTCTCCATAATGGGGGGGGGTTCATATTCATAAGCCTTAACATTTGTTTTTCCGGCAGCATTCCTTCCGAACCATTATATTCATTCGCTGTTCAAAAGGCTCAAAACCATATTTTTCATAGAATCTGCAGGCTCCGGTATTTTTGTTAAAAACGCCTAGCCTTATTTCGTCAATATTTTCATTTTTACAAAAATCATACAAAAAATCCATTAGCTTTCTGCCAATCCCATTTCCCCGCATACCTGCCTTAACACCAAAATTTGAAACATTCACAACATTTGATTTTTCCAGATAGGGGCTGAATTTTCTTTCCGCTAACAAATAACCTTGAATTTCGTTTTCTTCTTCTGCCACCAGCGCGATAATCTTATTGCTTTCCAGCGACTGCATAAAACCGACTTTCTCCATTTCATCGTCTTGTTCCGCAAAATATCCCCCTAAAAATTCTCTGTGATGATTACGTACTTCACGACAGAGTTCCAAAACCTGTAAGATATCCTCTTTTTCAAATTTTCTGATTTTCATTTTATTTGTCCTTTAGAAATAACAAAATCTGTCCGGCCGTTTCCTGAGGTGTCTGCATCCCGTTATCAATAATTAAATCCGCATATTTTGAGTTATGATATCCCTCACGGTACATTTCCTTAATTCTCTCAACTTCCGCCCCGGACAAACTCCTTTCTCCGCGCTTTCCGATGCAGATTTCCATTGGCGGCGCAAGCGTAATGTTGATAAATTTTGTGTTTTTATCTTCCCAGTTTTTCCACTCGTTAAATAGTTTTCCGGTCATAGGGTAAGCAAAAATAATATTTTCATATTGTTTTTTTCGTTTCTCCGTTCTGACAATTTCTTGCAAACGTCTTATCCTTTCCCGCCAGCCTTCCTCACGATTTAATCCCAGGAGATGCCGCTCTCCGTCCGACAGCAAATCATCAACTTCAATGAAACAAGCGGATTTCAGCTGCTGGACGAGTATTTTTGAAACCGTTGATTTTCCGGAATTTATCGGGCCATTAATATTTAAAATCAGCATATTTAATTCTCCATCAGCAATTAAACCTTAAAATCGAAATATTTTCAATCAATTTGATTTAGCCCGTTATTTGCTTCGCTCCAGCCCGAACTCTACTCGTTCGCCTTCGAGGATTACACAATACAAAAACCCCCTCTGACAGAGGGGGTTTGCTTTTATTCGCAACGCTGTTGCGACAACGAGAGTGGCTAGGTCGTCGCCGACGTTTCGGCTCCTCGCATACGCCTGCTTCCGCTTCGCTCCAGCCCGAACTCTACTCGTTCGCCTTCGAGGATTACACAATACAAAAACCCCCTCTGACAGAGGGGGTTTTTGTATTGGTGATCCCAACGAGAGTCGAACTCGTGTTACAGCCTTGAGAGGGCCGTGTCCTAGGCCACTAGACGATGGGACCATATGTTTTAAGATGCCGGTCAAAAGCCAAGACCACTTTATACATCGGCATTAAATCTTTTTTGCCGAACGAAACATCATCTTGATAATCTAAAATCACAAAAGTTGCAAGTGTTTTTTTATGCATGATTGCTTTCAGAAAGAAAAACTTCTTCCCAAGTGCCCAATCCGGCCTTATTCCAATCCAGCGGAATATTGTCGACAATTTCCATTTCAACCGGATAGGTTTCCTTAATATTATCCAGAATCGTTTCAACCACCATTACCTGGAAAGCCTTGCGCAGCTTATCGCGAATTTCGGGATGAATATAGTCAAGGATAATTTTCTGCCGGGCATTGCGCAGGAAAATGGCATGATCCCGCCCGTCATAAATAATTTTCGGAACCTCGGGGTGGTTCTTTTTAGCCTCCATAAAGATATACAGCTCATTTCCGCTCGAGCCGCCTTCCGCAATCAAAAAACATCCTTCCTTGGTATAATTTGACATGGCTATCTTGAATGCCCCATAAATTTGTTAATTTTGTTGAACAAAGTGTTTCGCTCCGGATTTGCACGGTCTTCCGCAACATATTCCTGCGTGAGGGTCTGAAGTTCGTCAACGGCTTTTTTGGCGAAGGAAAGCGTCCTTTTGGAAGCCTTATACAATCCTTTTACGCCATAAACGAAAGCCTTTTTGATTTCCTTGCGTCCGGCATAGGCCAAAATAACCGAGGCCATACCAAAACTTACGGCTCCCAAATCGTGTTTGTTCAGATTAACGGCCATTTCGCCTTCTCTGCCGCTCCAGGCCGAATCAACTTCGGTTACGGTGCGGTTCTGCTGCGCGCTGCCAAACTCTTTAACGCTTTTTTCGGCTGCGGCATAAATTCCCAAGGCAAAGCCCATTCCTTTGGCAGCCTCGGCAAAGTTCGCCATCTGTCTTTTTCCGGTTTCGGTGTTCTGCTCAGCACCATTGGTATAAGCCGTATTCATATAGACCTCCGTTTTTATCTTTATTGATTTCATTGTATAATTTTAGACAAAATTTGTCAATAAAAAGTCAATAAAGAAAAATAATTTATACACAATATATATAAGGGTCAAATAATTAAAAACCCCTTAAGAAAAGCGGCTTAAGGGGTTGTCATCCAATTTTCAGTTCCATCTGACCAGATGGTCAAGAAAAGCTTCCACGAAATCGGGACGGCGGTTCTGATAATCAAGATAATAGGCATGCTCCCAGACGTCTACGGTAATCAGCGGCTTGTAGCCGTGAGCAATCGGCGTATCGGCATTGGCGGTTTTCATGACGCTCAGCTTGCCGTCTTTTTCGACCAGCCATGCCCAGCCGGAGCCGAATTGTGTGGTTGCGGCGGTTTTGAATTCGGAACGGAAATTTTCATAAGAGCCGAAATCGCGTTCGATTTTTTTCTTCAGCTCGCCGGAAGGCTCGCCGCCGCCGTCTTTCTGCATACAGTTCCAGAAAAAGGCATGATTCCAAGCCTGTGCGGCATTATTGAAAATCCCGGTAAACTCCTTGCGGCCGGCAGTGTTTTTAACAACCTCTTCCAGCGGCATATTTTCAAATTCGGTGTCTTTGACCAGCTTGTTCAGATTGTCGACATATGCTTTGTGATGTTTGCCGTAATGAAACTCCATAGTTTTTTCGGAAATATACGGTTCCAGTGCGTTCATCGGATACGGAAGCGGCGGTAAATCAAACATTAGGGTTCTCCTTTTGACAGACGTTATTGTTTCTTTCTTTTTATATAGGCATTCGTGCCGATTTCATCAAGGGTTTTCTGCTCTTTGGCGTTGTTTTCCTTTTCGCGGCGTTTTTGACGATTGTCGTCGACAATCTCAAAAGTTTTCTGTTCCTTAAACATGTCGGCGATTTTGTCGCGAACTTTCTCAATTTCTGTCCGTACGGCCGCCAACTGCCGTTCGAAAGCTTCGCGATATTGCAGGTAGCGTTTGGTATAGGCGCCGAAATCGCCGGTGCCGGGATGCGCCGAAGCAAATTCCTTTTCCCGTTCATACTCGGCATTGAGCCGCTCCAGACCGCTTTGCAGCTTTTCTTCATTTGTCTGCAGTTCGGCCAAAATCTTGCGTTGTTCGTCAATGTTGAACTTTTGGATTCGCTGAAGCGTTTGCAGAGAACTTTTCATTTACACCGCCCTACGATGCCTTATACGGCGTGTCGAGAATTTCTTTCAGCTGCATATAGCCTTCGGCCAGCGTAACCTTTTCGTTCTTTTTCTGCGTCAGGAAAGATTCAATTTTCGGATAATAGAAAATCGCTTCGTCAACCTCTTTGTTGGACCCCTTCTTATAGGCTCCCAAACGAATCAGTTCGGCCATGTCTTCATAGGCGGCAATATAGCGGCGCGCCTTACTGACAATCTCGTTTTCCTCGTCGGTATTGCAGTCCGGCATGGTACGGGAAACCGAGCGCAGAATGTTGATGGCCGGATAACGGTTGCGTTCGGCAATGGCCCGGTCAAGCACGATATGGCCGTCGAGGATTGAACGGACGGCATCGGCAACCGGCTCGTTGTGGTCATCGCCGTCAACCAATACCGTGAACAAGCCGGTAATCGTACCGCTTCCGGCTCCCGGACCGGCACGCTCCAACAGGCGCGGCAGCTCGGCGAAGACGCTCGGCGTATAACCTTTGGACGCCGGAGGCTCGCCCACGCTCAGAGATATCTCGCGCTGAGCCATGGCAAAACGGGTAATCGAATCCATCATGCACAGGACGTCCTTGTTCAAATCGCGGAAATATTCGGAAACCGCCATGGCAACATACGCGGCCTGTCGACGCATCAGCGGGCTTTCATCGGAAGTTGCCAGAACCAGAACCGATTTGGCCAGCCCCTCTTCGCCAAGCGTATCTTCCACAAACTCCTTGGCTTCGCGGCCGCGTTCGCCAATCAGGCCGATGACCGAAACGTCGGCGTTCGAATGTTTGGCCAGCATGGACATCAACGTTGACTTGCCGACGCCGGAACCGGCAAATATGCCCATACGCTGCCCTTTGCAAATGGTCAGAAACGTATTGACCGCGCGTACGCCCAGATCAACTTTGCCGCAGACACGGTCGCGAAACTGTGCCGGCGGCGGCGACGCTTTGATAAAGTAAGGCTTGCTGCCTTTCAAAAGCGGCCCCTTGCCGTCAATCGCCTCGCCAAAAGCGTTGATGATACGACCAAGCCAGGACGGATGGGGATAAATTACCGGCGACGCATTTTCGACCTCGACGCGGCAGCCCAGGCCAATGCCTTCCAGCGAGCCATAGGGCATGAGCAGCAGTTTGTCGCCTTTGAAACTGACCAGTTCGCAGGGAACTTTCCGCCCAGCGGTACTAAGAACATTACAACGGTCGCCGATGGAAAGCCGGGTACGGATTCCGCTGACTTCAATAAACAGCCCCTGCACGGCGGTAACCTGCCCATAATAGGCAGAACCGTTCAGCGCATTGACCGAATTGATGATATTTTGCATTAACAGCGACATTGAGAACGACAAAATCCTTATTTTCTGATGTTTTCTGCTTTTACTATAGCAATAATCCGGCGTAATTTAACATCTCTTTTTGATTATTCACATAAATTTTGTTAATAATTGTTAACAGTTATTTAAAAAAGTTAACAAATTAATTTTTAGAGTCTATTATCTAAGCATACTGAACAAGAATGATTACTTTTGGAGGCTTGGACATGCGGGTTTTACTGGTTGAAGACGACTACGCCGTTTCACAAAGCATTGAAACGATGTTGAAAAAAGAAGGAATGATTGTGGACACTACCGACTTGGGCGAGGACGGTCTCGAAATCGGCAAACTCTACGACTACGACATTATCATTCTGGACCTGATGCTGCCGGACATGAACGGATATGAAGTTCTGAAGAGCCTGCGCGCCGCCAAGGTCAATACACCGGTGCTGATTCTTTCCGGCCTGTCCGAACCCGACAAAAAGGTCAAGGGACTGGGCTACGGCGCCGACGATTACCTGACCAAGCCTTTTGACAAAGCCGAACTGCTGGCCCGCCTGCAAGCCGTCGTTCGCCGTTCCAAAGGCCATTCCAATTCAATTATCCGTACCGGCGACGTCGAAGTCAACCTTGACACACAGACGGTTACGGTGGGAACCAAGACCCTGCATTTGACCGGCAAAGAATACGGAATCATGGAACTGCTGTCATTGCGAAAAGGTTCAACCCTAAACAAAGACCAGTTTTTAAACCACCTGTACGGCGGCATTGACGAGCCTGAACTGAAAATCATCGACGTTTTCATCTGCAAACTGCGCAAAAAACTGGAAAAAGCCTCCGGCGGCAAGAATTATATCGAAACCGTCTGGGGACGCGGTTATGTTCTGCGCGACCCGGATGAACTTCCCAAAAAGAAGTAAATTTTTCAGCCCTCTCAGATGAGAGGGCTTTTTTGTATGACAAAAAAATTTTATGTAGCTCTATCATTGGTAGACAGAAAAATTTGTACTTTCATTAATAGTTGACTCTTTCCACAAATTAGCTTATCCTGATACTCGATAGGTGTGGATTGTCTGATGCTGCGGCGCGTTTATGCCGCAGGCTCTTTTGTCGGCGTATCCGACATTCTTTCCATTGCCTCTCACTCCCCTTTCGGGCTTCGGTTCTAACTTTGTCGCGAGGTGATACTATGAAGAAATCTGTTTTAATGTTCTCTTTGCTTTCCGGAACGGCTCTTATGTTCCCAAGGCTAACCATTGCCTCCGGCTTACCTGCACTTACACACACATACACACCCGAACCGAAGCCCGCCTTTCAGTTTGAACAAACCGACAAAGCCTTTAAGACCGCCGCCGTCTGTTTCCTCGGCGCCGAAAACTGCGGCGACGCCGGCTTCGGATCCATGGGCGGAGACGACGGCTATAAAGTCGATACCGGGCAGCAATGCAAGAACGAGGGATATTCCGTCACTTCATGTTCCCTCCCCGCTTATCCTTCCGGACAATGTCCATATAACTCCGCCTATTTTGCAAAATGTGTCGAAGACCGTCCCCGCGCCTGCAAAGAAGCAGGCTTTACCGAAACTTCCTGCGCTTCCGGCACGGTCGTGGAGGCGACTTGTTCCTTTGACGCCAATTACAAAAAATGCAAATGCGACCCTTGTTCCGGATATGACTATACCTATGCGCAGGCAACAGCTCAGGGCTATGTTCCCGACGGGAGCTGCTCAAGCTGTTCCGAAACCAAATACAAGCGCAAGGAAAACCCCTGCTCCGGCTACAGCTCCTGCGAATGCGGCGGCGAAACCGGCTCTGCTTCCTGTTACTCCGGATCAATCCAAAAATTTGAATCCTGCAAAAAATGCTGTAGTGATGTTTGTTCTTCAGGGTGGACTGACACAATTTGCCCAACCGGCTACAGCAAAGTTTATTCAGGAAAAACCGAATGCGGAAACAGCTGCTACAGCCAGTGTTCAAAAGAAGTTTGCGGTGACAGCTATCAGATAACCCTCAACTTTGTATCTGAAAGCATTTCCGAAGGCGAATGTTGGATGTGTCATTACTATGGATACTGCGGTTCAACAGGCGTTTCCTCCGCAACATGGTGCACGACGTCTGCTGTCGGCAATTGCCCTTCAACCTCGACAACCTGGTGTGACAACTGCGAAACCGTTTACATTTCACCAAGCAATCACTGACAAAACTTATTTTTTCAGCGTTTCGGAGAGCACCGGGCGGCGGTAGGACAAGTTTACCGGACGAACAAAAGACGGCATATTGTCATCGGTAACGCCGTCGCCTTCGTCTTCAATTACCGGCTTATCAAGCTGCGCCGGCATGATCCGGGCCTGGTACAGGCAGGTCAAGCCGGGAACCGGCTCATAAAAGTCGTCAAGGCCGCTGATATTTTCATTATAACCAAGGTACAAAAAGCCGCCTTCCGCCTGACGCGTATAAATTTTTTCCAGTAGGCGGCGCTGCATGTCCCTATTAAAAAAGTGCAAAACATTGCGGCAGAAAATAATGTCAAACTTATCCATGAAAGTCAGGTCATCCATCAGGTTATAGCGGCGAAACTCGACCATTTCGGCGATATCGTCGTTTATCATCCAGCCGCCCTGTTCCTGATGAAAATTGTCGATTATCATGCGGGCATTCAGACCCATCTGAATTTCGAACTGGTTATACAGTCCGCGCTGTGCCTTGGTTACGGAAACCGTCGACAAGTCGGTACCGATAATTTTGATGTCCCAGTCGCCGACATTAAGCAGCTTGTTTCTGACTGCGATGGCGATTGAATAGGTTTCCTGACCGGAAGAACAGCCAAGGCTCCATATACGGAGTTTTTTGGCGCCGCGGTTCAACTCCCGGATATGCGGCAAAATCGTGTCTTCAAAATTCTTAAAAACCTTATAATCGCGATAAAAGCTTGTTTCTGACAGAGCCAGCGCCTCGACAACCTGCCAAAGCAGCGCTTTCTGCCCCATTTTCAGCTCGGCAATCAGCTCTTCTACCGAGGCATAGCCCTTCTCGCGGACAAAATTATACATCTTTTTATCAATGATAAAATATTCGTCGTCGTCAAAATCCCAGCCGGCATTGTCTTTAAGGAGGCCGAGAAGATAATGGTAATCGCTTTTTCTCATGAGCTTATCTCCTAAATCAGGCCAAGAATCTCAAGTTTGGTAATGATGATTTCTTCATCAAAGGGTTTCATTATATAATCGTCGGCACCGCCGTCCAGCGCCTCGCGGATTTTGTCGACGTCGACAAGCGAAGAACAGAACATGACTTTCGGCTGTTTGATTTTTTTGAGGCTGCGTATTTTATAAAGCGCGTCGATACCGTCCAAAACCGGCAGACGCCAGTCCATGATGACAACAGCCGGCTCGTTCAGCTCCACCATTTCCACCACCTCTTCGCCGTCTTCAGCCTCAATGACCTCGAAGTTAAGATTGGCCATAATCTTGGAGAGCAGCATGCGAATGATGCGCGAATCGTCAGCTATTACACATTTTGCCATCTACAACACCTATTCAATGCTCAAACCGAAGCCCTTATCTTCGATTATATTCAGTTTCAGTTTAAATTTGCTTAAAAGTTCCTGCAAATAAAATACGGGGGCGTATTGTGCCGTTCGTTCGATTAATTTTCCATTAACGGCGGCGGCAACGGCGCCGATTTTTTCGGCCGAGCGGCTTTCGCCCGCCGCCAGAATCAGCAGACGGCCGGTTTCTTCGCGAACCTCAATGTTTCCGCCTTTGATAAAAGTGTCTGCCAGTATCATTACCGCAAGCATGGCCATTTTGCTCAATTGCCAGTTGCTGAGCCGCATAGTCAGACTGATGGGATAATTGACATTGCCAAGAGTTTTAAGATAATCAGCCGTCGTTTTTTCGACAAGATCCAGTTTTTCCAGATTGGCATTGTCAACGCCGAAGGCCATGCGGAAAAACTTGAGCCGCGCCGTCAGCACGCCGGAACTGACCTTGAGAATCGAACGAATATCGTCCATAAAGTCCATATCCCCCTCTTCCAGCAGTTCCACGGCATTGGACACGGCACCGATGTTGCCGATAAGGTCATGGCTGATACGGGTACAGACCAATTCAGAAATTTCGGAGACAGACAAAGTATTTTCCATTTTTCACCTAAAAACTGTATAAATCGGTATTCATAAAACGCTGGTCCTCGCGGGACATCCGGGTATAGTCCAGTTCGCGGAGCATCGGATCTTCCAGGACGAGCCGGCCGGTCGCCGCCTGCAGATAGGGCTTATTGCCGCCCAACCCCCAGATGACGTCGTCGCGGTTGTCCGGGTTACCATACTTTTGGTTAATTTTTTTCCAAAAATCGTAAATTTTTATGTTACGCAGATAAATTGCCTTCTGCGAATTGCCGGTAATGTTGGCAGCCTCGCTTTTGTAGGAAATCTTATAAGCCTTGTTGTTGGTAAAGTTGCTGGTAAATCTGACCTCGATGCTTTCCTTGGTGTCGTATTTGGCATAGGAGGCGGTTTCGACATACTGATGCTTGTCGCGTTTGGCTATTTTTATAACGCAGTTTTCCAACCTTTCGTAACCGACAACGCCGGCGGCGCGGCATTTATCCTCATTGCGCCAGCGAATAAAGTTCGGGATGTCCATTTTCTGCATGCTGCGGCGAAATCCCCGGCGGGTAAGCGTATCGTCTATCTGCTGAAAAGACATGCGGAGCATGGCGCCGGATATGTCAAAGACCGAAGCGTTGGAGCGCTGATTACGGCGCTTGGCCTTTTCAACCATGGTTTCCAAATCGGTTTCCGGAGAAGATGCCGCCGTCGCCGCCGACGTCTGCGGTGCGGCAGTTTTTCCTTCCGCCGTCGCGGCCAACTTGTTAATCCAGGTGCCGCTGACTTTGGGCAGCGGCAGTTTGCCGTCGCCACTGCCGCTTTCCTTCAGGTTTTCGGTCAGAGGCTGTGCGGCGTCGACTTTTATTTCTCCTGTTTCTCCGGCGGCTGAGGGAGAAGCCGCGTCAGGCGCGGCGGCCGTCGGCTGATTCAGCAGCACCGGCGATTTCTGCAGCATCGGAATATCGGCCGGCGCGGCGGATCCGCTTTCTTCTTCGCCCAGCGCATTGCCGACGTCGTCAAAATTCATGTCGGCCTCCTCTACAAACCTGGGAGCGTCAATCACGGAACCATTGCGGGTCGGCGACAAAGACGTTTGAGCCATGGAGGCGGGCACCGGAGCCTGCAGCGGCGGCAGCCCTTCATTGGCACGGGCTTCGTTTTCGGCCAACTCCGGATAAACGGCAGGATCATACTCTTCGTCAGCCTGCGGCGAAGCTGCCCAAAAAGCGGCACAAAAGCCGAATATGACCCAAAATTTTCGCATCATTACAGAATCGCATCCTTTCCTATCCGCCTACTATATCCGTTTTTTGCAAATTAGCAAAGCGTTAGCTGTAAGTTATCAATAAGAAGAATGCTAAAATTTTGGTTTACAAAAAACAGAAAAAAAGCTAAATTTCCGATAACTTCAGGGGGTAAAGATGAAAGACAAAACCATTCACGTCATCGGGGCCGGACTGGCCGGCTGCGAGGCCGCGTGGCAGATTGCCCGCCGCGGCATCGGCGTTGTCCTGCACGAAATGAAACCGCAGAAATATTCGCCGGCTCACAAAAACGCTGACTTTGCCGAACTGGTCTGCTCAAATTCCCTGCGCTCGGACGATTATCTGCACAACGCCGTGGGCCTGATGCATGAAGAAATGCGCCGTGCCGGGTCGCTGGTTATGGAATGCGCCGACCAGACGAAAGTTCCCGCGGGCGGCGCGCTGGCCGTCGATAGGGACGGTTTTGCAGCCCTGATAACGCAAAAGATCAAAAGCCATCCGCTCATCAGCGTCAGACATGAAGAAATCGGCGAGCTTCCCGGCGAAGACTTCGGACGGACGATTATTGCCACCGGACCGCTGACCAGCGACAAGCTGGCGCACGCCATTCTGGAAAAAACCGACCATCAGGCGCTGTCGTTTTATGACGCGATTGCCCCGGTCGTTTTCAAAGACAGCATCGACTTTTCAAAAGCCTGGTATCAATCCCGCTATGACAAGGGCGACAGGCTGGACTACATCAACTGCCCGCTTTCGAAAGAAGAATATTACCGCTTTGTCGACGAACTGCTGAAAGCGCAGAAAGTCGAGTTTCACGATTTTGAAGAGGCACAGTATTTTGACGGCTGCCTGCCGGTTGAAGTAATGGCCGAACGCGGTATCGAAACGCTGGTTTTCGGCCCGATGAAACCGGTCGGCCTGACGAATCCGCACAACAGCGAAAAGCCCTACGCCGTGGTTCAGCTGCGGCAGGACAACAAGGAAGACACGCTGCGCAATATGGTCGGTTTTCAGACCAAAATGAAGTACGGCGAGCAGGAACGGATTTTCCGAATGATTCCCGGGCTGGAAAAAGCTGAATTTGCACGATTGGGAGGCATTCATAAAAACACGTTCATCAAAAGTCCGGTGCTGTTGGACGAGTTTCTGCGGCTGAAGAAGCTGCCGCATATCAGCTTCGCCGGGCAGATTACCGGCTGCGAAGGCTATATCGAAAGCGCGGCCGTCGGGCTGCTGGCCGGATATTTCGCCGCAACGGAAACCGCGGGCCGGATGCCGGCGCTGCCGCCGCGCACCACCGCTTTCGGGGCCATGCTTTCACATCTGACCGATGACACCAATGTTGAAAATTATCAGCCGATGAATATTAACTTCGGTATCTTCCCGACTATTTCGGGCGAAAAGACAGCCAGCGGAAAATTCCGCAAAATTAAAGGTTCAGAGCGTAAAACCGCCTATTGCGAACGGGCGCTGGCCGATTTGTCGCCCTGGCTGGAGAAACTGAATGAAAACAAGGCATAAACAAGCCAAAGACGAAAATTTTCCGGTCGGTTCGCTGCTGATTGACAAGAAGCTGCGGCCGCTGGTAGCCCAGTATTATCGTTTTGCCCGTTACGCCGACGACATTGCCGACAACCCCAAGCTCAGCATGAAAGACAAGCTTTTGCAGCTTGGCGAAATGGAAGACATTTTATACGAACGAATCGACTACAAGGGCCGCAAACTTGCTTTTATCAAAACGCTGCGCAGGGACTTTATCGGCGAGAACCTGTCTTTTTCCTTACTGACCGACTTATTAACAGCTTTCAGGCAGGACGCCAGAAATTACAAATACGAAACCTGGGGACAGCTGGTTGAATACTGTCGCTGGTCGGCGGCTCCGGTGGGACGTTTCATGCTGGCTCTGCACGACGAAAACCCTTCGACCTATCTGCCGGGAACCGCGCTTTGCGTCGCGCTGCAGATACAAAATCACCTGCAGGATTTAAAATATGATGCAAAATTATTAAAAAGGGTGTATATTCCTGCTGATATGCTGAAAGAGTACGGCGTAAAAGTCCGCGATTTGAGCAACGACAGGGAAACGCCGCAGTTAAGTCAGCTGAAAAAAGCCATTTTGCAAAAAGTGCGAGGTTTAATCAAAGAGGCGGAAATTCTGCCTTCGATCGTAAAAAGCCGGCGGCTCCGGATGGAGCTGGGCGTTATCCTTTCCTTAACCGTTATTATGGTAAAAAAGTTAGAGAAAGGCGATGTTTTGGCAAAGGAAATAAAGTTTTCGAAATTTGACTGGATTGCAGCCGCCGTCCGCGGCATTGCCAAAGGCTTGTTTACAAAGACGAAAACATTGACGACAAAAGGTCTGGTATGAACGATATAAAAAAAATTGTCAGAAAGTCAGGGACATCTTTCTTCTGGAGCATGAGGTTTCTGCCCAAGGCCAAACGTGAGGCCATGTATACTTTGTATGCCTTTTGCAGGCATATTGACGACATTGTCGACGGCGACAGCAGCATTGCCGAAAAACAGGAACTTTTGCAGGCCTGGCGCGAAGAGCTGGACAACATCTATGACAAAAAGGTTCCGGCTACCGAAATCGGCCGTCGCATTTATAAAAACTGTATGCGTTTCAAACTGCCGAAATCCGAGTTTCTGCGTCTGATTGACAGCATTTCGATGGACGTGCCCAATCCGGTGCAGGCGCCCCGGCTCAGCGATTTTTACCGTTACTGCCGCGGCGTGGCAGGCGTGCCGGGCAGCCTTTCGCTGCGAATTTTCGGCTGCAGCGACGAAAAAATGATAGAAGAGCTTTCCTCTTCGCTGGGCAACGCACTGCAGATTACCAACATTTTGCGCGACGTCAAAGAAGATGCTCTCAGCAATCGTCTGTACATTCCGCGCGAGTTTCTGCAAAAAGCCGAAATTACCGCTACCGACCCGCGGGCTGTCGTTACCGACAAGAACCTGGCTATCGCCCGCGAAGAGCTGGCTAAAATTGCCAATGAAGACTTCAAAAAATCTTACGAACTAATCAAATATCTCGACAAGAAAACCGCGCGTCCGGTTAAAATTATTGCCGGCATTTACAAAAAATATTTCGACATCATGCAGGAGCGCGGCTGGGAAGTAATTTCACCGAAACCGACCATCGGCAAATTCGGTAAGCTCGCTCTGGCGGTCAAGGCTCTGCTGGCTTCGTAATGGCCGCGGTTCAGCCCAAATATCACATTATCGGAGCCGGTGTTGCCGGCTTACAGGCGGCGCAGCTTATCCGGCGGAAATATCCGCAAGCGGAAATAACCGTTTATGAGGCGGCGGAGCATCCGGGCGGACGCTGCTTTTCGTTTGCAGACCCAAAACTCGGCATAACTCTGGATAACGCGACACATGCCGTTTTGCACGGCAACCGTCTGGCCGCTGCGTATCTCGGACAAGACGCAAAATTTGCCAAAGCCGTCTTTTATGATATGGCCGCAAAGAGAATAAATGCCGGGCAATTCGCCAACCTCAAAGAAAAGTCTCTGGCTTTGTTCAACCTGCCGCCGGACAGGGCTGCTCCCGGCATCATCGCCAAAACGCTCGGCAAGCTGTTTCCCTTTACGTCCGGACAGCTGAAGGTCTGGTTCTCCCGCGGCGATTTGAGCGATTGCCTGATCAGGCCGTTGTGCAAAGGGCTTAATGTAAAATCCGGGCGGAAACTGACCGGCTTTGCCGCCCAAGACGGTTATCTTTATAAACTGATCTTCAACAAAGAAAACATTGCCCTGCTGCCGCAGGACAAAGTCATTGCGGCAATGGACGCGCACAATTATACAAAAATATTTGGCGGGTATGATTTTGAATACAACGAAATTACCAACGTCTTTTTCCGAACCAGCATGCAGATAAGCCTGCCCGGCGGCAGCGATTTTCTGGGATTGTCCGGTTCTGCGGCACAGTGGCTGTTTACGTCTCCCGGAGTGACCGCCGTTACAATCAGCAACAGCGGCGAACTAAACCTTTCCGACCGTAATCTGGCCTTGGAAGTCTGGAAGGAAATCTGCGCCCTGCGCGGCCATGCCGCAGCCTTTCTGCCGCCTTACAGGGTTCTGCGGCATAAAAGGGCGACCATCCGACAGGATCGGCGCAACAATGCCCAACGCCCGGCCGACTGCCGCACGGCATGGAAAAATATGCTTATTGCCGGCGACTGGACCATGAAAAACTGGCCCTGTTCGATTGAAACTGCTCTCGCTTCCGCTCATCGGGTTGCAAGACATTGTTAACACATCGTAAATTTTGCCATTTGCAGCAACAGTTATAAAAAGGTAAAAGCTTTCGACGGCTATTTGGTAAATGCTTTAAAATACCATTTTAAATAAAACGGCAACCACCTGACAAGTTGAAAATGACTCCTGCCATTTTTTCTATCCCGCCAAACGGTCGGGACTTCAGCTATTTTATAACCTTGCAAAAAAGCCTTGATTACCAGCTCCAATCCCAACTCAAAGCCACCGCTGCTTTCAATGGTCTGTTGGCTTAAAAACGATTTTTTATACAGCTTAAAGCTATTGGTTGCATCATGTGTCGGAACCCCGGCGAGGTAACGCAGAGAATATCCGGCACAACGCGATAATGTCGACTTAACAAAGCCGCCGCCAATTTGTCTTCCGCCTTTCATATAACGAGAGCCGCAAACAATATCGGCCTGTTCGTCTTTTGCTTTTTGCACCATTTCGTTAATGGTTTCCGGGGCATCAGACAAATCGGCCATGGTAACAATTATCATCTCGCCGTCAGCTTCCTCAAAGCCGGTTTTGACAGCATTAAGCGCTCCGGACCGATATTTATTTTTTAACAACCTGATTTGACACCTTTCCTGCGGCGGAAAGCTTTTGACAACCGGCAGCGTGTTGTCATTATCCATATCATAAACAATTAAAATTTCATGGGCAAACAACAGCTTATTCTCAATGTTTGTCAGCGTTTCGATAATATTCTCCGCTTCATTATATACCGGAATCACGATAGAAACATCAATCACCCATTTTCTCCATCACAATAAACGGCTTTGCTCCCAGAACAAAACATCATCAAACCGATGCCGATAATTTTTTTGCCAAAACACTAAATCCCTCCCAGTTCTATTTGGGTTTTAATCCATGGAATAAGTTCATCCAACATTGCATCTAAAGAGGTTTTAGCCTCAAATCCCAACAAATCTGCCGCTTTGCTTACATCAGGAACTCTTTTCCGGACATCATATTTAAACGGCTTATCACTAACACAGGCAAACGGTTGTTTCGGATTAATCCTGCTCCAAATCATTTCTGCCAGTTCCAGGACTGTCGTTGATGTTGCCGCAGATAAATTAAAATCCTGGTTTATTGCCTCCTGACGCTCTATACATAAACGAATTCCCCACGCCAAATCTCCGGCATAGGTATAATGACGGATTTGATTTCCTTCGCCCAAGATATGCAAAGGATTTTGTCCCAGCAAAACTTTTTTTATGATATCCGGCACAACGTGGCTCATTGCCAATTTTACATTTCCCGAGTAAATTTCCCCATCACACAACGCCTTTTTCTCGCCAATTCCTACACAATTAAACGGGCGTATAATGGTATATGGAAGACCATATTGCTCAAATGCGCCCTGACAATAATATTCACATGCCAATTTCTGAAACCCGTAAGTGCTGTTTGGCGGCGGCATCAGGCGTTCATCGCCTTCTTTTGACGGCCACTTCGTTGCCGACTCATAAACCATTGATGATGACAACACATTTATTTTCTGCAATTTTTTATGTTGATATGCCCAAATTGCCGCCTCAAACGTCGAAGCCATAATCCGTTCATTTTCCGCCAATAAATCATATGCGTTTTTATGGAAGTAGGAGATTCCCCCAACCATGGCTGCCCCGGCCAGAACCTGATCACAATCTGCGATTAATTCTTTTATTAATGACGTATTTTTAACATCATCTTCCACAAAAGTGTAATGAGGATGGCTATCATACGACTTTTTTATTTTTCCATATTTTGAATAATTATCAATTCCGACAATTTCGTGTCCGTTGTTTAATAATTCTTCAATTGTATATCCGCAAATAAATCCTGCCGAACCCGTTACCAAAATTTTCAACTTTTTCTCCTTAAAACGCTTATGAACGCCATATATTCCAACAATCGACATAGGGCTTGCCTATTTTTAAATTTCTAAACTCCCGATGAGGAACGCCCAGAATCACGCCATCGGCTTTATCTATCGCTTCCTTCAGATTCATCATGCCTTCCACATAAGGATCCACGGGCAAAACCTCAGCCATCTTAAACTCTAATTCTTTTTTCAACTTAAAAGATAAACTCTCCCTGGTGTCATCATTATCCGGCTTAAAAGTCATTCCCAACAAGGCAATTTTTTTATGAGCCAAACCGTTTATTTTTTGTTCCATCCGTTCAACCAAAAACTTTGGCAGACCTTCGTTAACAAGCATTGCCGAAGTTCCTAAGAAGAACTGATTGTTAGAAAAAGCCACCATTTGCATACAATCTTTAAATAAACACGGTCCTGCCGCAAGACCGGCCGAAGCATAATGCCGTGCTCTGGGATACTCATTCTTAACAGCATTTAAAATTTTATAGAAATCCATTCCTTCCCTTTCGGTCAACATATAAAACTGGTTTGCTATTGCAAACTCAATATATCGCCAAGTGTTTGTCATCAGTTTGGCAAGTTCGGCTTCCCGAGGTTCCAAATAAACAATTTTCGGCGAAAACGCAGAAAAAAGATCCGCGGCCTCGGCAACAGCCTTTTCGCCGATACCGGACACAATCTGCGGCAAGGCGTAAAGTTCTCGAATACCTTTTCCCTGCACAATACGTTCCGGACAAAACGCTAATTTGGGATTTTCAAAATGTTGTAATAACAAATCGTAAACCACTGCCGTAACACCGGGGAAAACAGTACTCCGCAAAACAACCAACTGATTTTTTCTTAAAAAAGGCATATAAGCTTTAATAACATTCAAAACATCATTTATTTTCGGGGACAGATGCTCATCGACCGGCGTACCGACCACAAAAATAATCACATCCTGCTTACGGACTTCTTGTATATCTGTCGTTGCAAACAGACTTTTACCACCGCAACGGCGCAGCACCGCTTCGGCTCCTTCCTCAAGAAACGGCAGTTCATGCGAATTTATCTTATCAACCGCATTTTGATTGGTGTCAATCAAAGTAACCCGACAGCCGTTATCTGCCAAGACTAATCCCAGCGGTATACCGACATGTCCGCATCCTCCGATGATACCAACTTTTTTATCAGTCATTTTCAAATTCCCTTTTATACAACTTCATCTGTATTTTCTTCTGCCAGTTATCTTCATCGGCAAAAATCAGAAATTCGGTAATCAATCCTTTATCCTGTCCAGTCAGCAAATCATGAAATTCTGAAATATTGTCAGGGATTAAGGATATCGGAAAAGGATTTTGCAAAGTGTCCGGTGCCAGTTTATATATTTTTACCGTTTTATCCGAACGGCGAACAACCATCAATACCGGCGCAGCTTTAAATAGGAAAGTTCGGACACGTCCCCATAATGTGGGGCGAACAGCTAATGAAGCATAAAGCAAACCTCCTTTTCCTTTCAGGTCAGAAACTCTTATTTTTTGATTAAGCGATATATTTTTACATTTGACCGGTACAAATTTGGCCTTTTCAGCATTTGTCCGCTTTTGGAGTAAAATTTTACGGTCATCTTTTTGGCTAACCTTATAATTCTGCCGAATCGCACTCCATGTAGCGGGTGTATCCAATATCATATTTCGCCCGTCAATCGCCGAAAATTCGGTTATTATAAAACCTGCGCGGGTGTCTTCGGAAAATGACGCGGCGCTTTTTTCATCTAATCGTTTCGAATAGGCCGAATATAATTGTATAATCGGATTGATTTTCCAATTGAGTTCATTGGCCGGAATATATGACAGCTCATAAGGAAGCGCTTCAACTGCTTGTTTGCCGATTATATCAAGCCAGCTTTGCGGCAGTTTCCGCGTTGCATATTGTTGACGCCTAACTTCAGCATAGTTTTTCAGAACATCCAGCTGCCGCTCTACAGATAAAGCTCGTTCAAAATTTACTTGCAGGGTTGAAAATAATTGAACACAAGCCCCAAACACAATATAGAAAACGGTCAATTGCCAGACGAAGACATTGTTTTTATCCCGATTGTAAGTTAAAAACAAAATCAAACTACATAAATAGAAAAACAGCGTAAAAAATGTTATCAGATGAACAGAGTCGGCCCTGACAAAACCGCATTTAAAAGAAAAAAACGCTAAAGGAAGTCCGATAAAAAGCAAATTAAAACATTCTTTATTTCTAAAAAAACAAACTCCCAAAAGCAGCAAATACAAAACAAGCAATAAGAGCGCAATATATAAAAGAGGATACCCCCTTACGCTCCAAATCATGACCTGGCTGAAATATGACGAAATATCTAAACAGGCTGCCAACCATTCCGCAAAATTTGCCGGATTCTTAAAAATAAAAACAATAGCTAAAACAAGTCCAACCAGAAAAGCCGTCCCGGCGCCAAAGGCAAAATTCCAAAATAAACGCCGGCCTTTAAACAAAAAAATAAGCGCAAGAAACGAATATATGAGCGTATTGCATACAAAAACATTAAATTTGAGAAGCAACGTAAATGCCAACAAAGCACCGGAAACAACCGAAAGCACTCTAAAAATTTTGATTTTACCGGTTAAAGACAGCAAACACACAGACAGAACAAAAGATACCAATTCCCAATGATAAGGCAAAGGAAAGAACAGCAACCAAAATCCCAGCAAGACGGAAGCCCGGAAAAGCGCACTTTTTCCATCTAACCGGTACTGACGAAATATCAGATATCCTACGCCTCCAATCAATAAACTGACCGGCAGAAAATTGTTAAGCAAATTTGCCCAGAATACGTTGTTTCCAACCATTTGCGGGACAAACATAAACCCCAGAGGCCCATAAGTGAAAGCCCAGTCCTTTCCGGGAACAAATGCAAAAATATTGTTCATCGCCCACATCCAGGATGGATCCAGCCCTGTTTTTTCAAAATATATAAAGTCCCGCAAAAACGAAATTTCCAACAAAGCCAAGGAAAGCACGACAAATAAAAAGCGCTTGTTTTTACTTATAAAGGTACAACTGTTGGAAAGCCTGCTACCAATGGGCATTAGCGCATATAGTTTTTTCATTTTCTTCCGATGACAATATTTTTTATAAATTTATTGTACCGAATAACCCCCCATAATCAATTAATTTGACGCTCTAAAATCTATTAATTTTTTAGTTTATACAAATATTTTGAGCGGCCATCTTTTATGTCTATTTTGTATCATATTAAGAAAACTAACCGTTTTTTACTGACTTTATGTTAATTTCATATGCAAAAACCTCCCAGCTTTGGAAGCTGGGAGGTTTTTGTGCATAAAAACGCTTATTCGGCGTCTTTGTTTTCTTCACGAGCCTTGGCGGCTGCGGCCAGATCGTCGGCAATACGAGCCGAACGACCGCGCAGAGCGCGCAGGAAGTACAGTTTCGCACGACGTACCTTACCGATACGGGCGACTTCGATTTTGGCTACATTCGGAGAATACAGCGGGAACACACGCTCTACGCCTTCGCCGAAAGAAATCTTTCTGACCGTGAAAGAAGAGTTCAGACCGTCGTTTTTGCGAGCGATGCAAACACCTTCATAAACCTGAATACGTTCGCGGTCGCCTTCCTTAACTTTGGTATGAACTTTCAAGGTATCACCCGGCTTAAAGTTCGGGATGTTTTTACCTGCCGTGAGCTTTTCCATCTGCTCTTTTTCTAAGTTTTCGATAATGTTCATTAGTTTTACCCTTTTAATTATTTAAGTTCTCTATATACCTAAACCTTTTTAGAATCAAGATATTTCTTATAAAGGTCCGGCCGTTTGCGCTTTGTTACTTCCATTGCTTTTTCGTGCCGCCAATCGGCAATATTCTGATGATGTCCGCTTAAAAGAACCTCCGGTACTTCGCGTCCGTCCCAAACTATCGGCCGTGTATACTGCGGATGCTCGAGAAGCCCGTTTTCGAAACTTTCGTCGGCCGTCGATTCAGCGTTGCCGAGAACCCCCGGAATCAATCTGACAACAGCATCCAGCATAATCATAGCCGCCTGCTCGCCCCCGGTAAGAATATAATCGCCGATGCTGATTTCTTCGATATTGCGGGCTTCGAGCACACGCTCGTCAACGCCTTCAAACCGGCCGCAGACAACAGTAATTTCTTCTTCCAATGACAGTTCATGAACTTTAGCCTGGGTAAGAGGCTCTCCGCGAGGGGACATATAAATCAGACGGCCCTTGTCATAATTGGCTTTGAGTGCCGCATCGAGGACATCGGGACGCATAATCATACCGGCTCCGCCTCCGCAGGGAGTGTCGTCTACCGAACCGTGCCTGTCAAAAGCATAGTCGCGGATATTAACGGTTTCAAGTTTCCACAGCCCCCTGTCCAAGGCCTTTCCGGTTAAGGAACAACCGAGAAACCCCGGAAAAATCTCCGGGAATATGGTCAGTATTTTAACCTTCATCGGAAACTTCTTCCTCTGCATCATCTTGAGCAAAGTTCATTATCGCAGATTCAACAATAATAAAGCCTTCTTTAACATTCACGACCGGAACGTACTGCTTCGTAAACGGTATCATCTCTAACCGCCCGCTCTCTTTGAGCTTGAGTTCGAGAATGTCTCCGGCTCCGAAGTTATAAACTCCGGCAACCGTTCCCGCCTCCTTACCGGAAATTTTTTCCCTTACCGTCAAACCAATCAAATCGGCATGGTAATATTCGTCTTCTTCCGGTTCGGGCAAAGCGCTTTTGCTGACGTAGAATTCCGTTCCGACAAGCGTTTCGGCAAGATTGCGGTCATCCACGCCTTTAATCTTTACCCGCAGCAGCTCCTTGGAATGTCCGGTTACCTTGACGGAAAAAACCTTATCGCCGGCCTTGTTTTCAACCGGGCCGTATTTGTCGAGGTCACGGTCGACTTCGGTAAAGCTCTTAACTTTAACCTCGCCTTTAATACCATGGACGCCGACGACTGCCCCCAAACAAATCCGTTCTGATTTTTCCATCTCTTTTTCCGGTTTTAAAAAGCTGTTTTTCTAAAAATAACAAAGCAAAATCAGATTAAGCCTGAGCTTCTTCGGAAGCGGGTTCGGCAGCGGCCTGAGCAGCAGCTTCGGCAGCAGCGGCAGCTTTCTCGGCTTTTTCTTTCATTCTTTCCTGAGCCTTGGCTTTCGGAGCAGATTTCTTCGGCTGTTCACGGATTACCGGAGCAGAGCACAGACCGAGGGCAGACAGCATTTTCTGCATTCTTTCGGTCGGCTGGGCGCCGTTTCCGAGCCAATATTTAACTCTTTCTTCGTTGATGACGAATCTCTCTGCATGATCTTTCGGCAACAGAGGATTAAACGTGCCTAATTTTTCAATGAATCTGCCATCACGGGGAGCTCTCTGATCAGCGGCCACTACTTTGTAGAAGGGGCGCTTTTTGGAACCACCGCGGGATAGTCTGATACGAACTGCCATTTTTTTGTCCTTTCTTCAGTTAATTTAAGTTCCGGCATCCGCCTTATGGCTAAAACGGAAACCGATTACCCATTCCGCCGAGCATTCCGCCCAACGGACCATTTTTAAGGCCGGACAGACCGCCCATGCCGGCCAAAGCCTTCATGCCGCCCATCCTGCCCATTCTCTTCATCATGGCTGACATCTGCTCATAAGACTTGAGCAGTTTGTTAACCTCATGAACTTCAACACCGGCACCCGCCGCAATGCGTTTTTTGCGCGAGGCCTTTATTAAATCAGGATTGCGGCGCTCCTTTGCCGTCATGGAAAGGATTATCGCTTCCTGCTTTTTGACCAGACTGTCGCCGACGCCGGCCTGTTCAATCTGGTTTTTAAATCTGGAAAGCCCGGGTATCATGCCAATCAGGCTGCCCATACTTCCCAGCTTTTGAATCTGTCTTAACTGCGCAAGCATATCTTCCAGGTCAAACTTGCCTTTCATCATCTTCTGCGCCATTTTTTCGGCTTCGTCCCGGTCTACGTTCTCAATGGCCTTCTCGACCAAAGACACGACGTCGCCCTGCCCCAGGATGCGGCCGGCCAGACGGTCGGGATGAAACTCCTCAAACTCGTCTATCTTTTCGCCGGTGCCCAAAAACTTTATCGGCACGCCGGCAACCATCTTCATCGACAGCGCCGCGCCGGCACGGGCCGAACCGTCGATACGCGTGAGCACAATACCGGTAATACCGACTTTTTCGTTAAATTCGCGGGCTACCGTGCAAGAATCCTGACCAATCATCGCATCGGCCAGCAGCAAGGTTTCAACCGGATTGGCAATTTTTTTGACTTCGACGACTTCGTTCATCAACTCTTCGTCAATGTGCAGACGACCGGCGGAGTCCAGAATAATAACGTCAAAGCCGCCCTTTTTGCCTTCGCTGATTGCCCTTCTGGTCGTTTCGGCCGGCTTTTCGCCTTTAATGACCGGCAAAGCGTAAACGCCGGTCTGTTCAGCCAGCTGCGCCAGCTGTTCCTGCGCGGCCGGGCGATAAATGTCCAACGAAACCAGCATGACTTTCTTTTTGTTCTTCAGCCGGTTGGCAATTTTGGCCGAAGTCGTGGTTTTGCCGGAACCCTGCAAGCCAACCATCAGAATACATGCCGGCGGAACGGCGTTCAAATTCAGTTCGGAACCTTCGCCGCCGAGCAGCTTGACCAATTCATCATGGACGATTTTGACCACCATCTGCCCGGGCTGAATCGAACGGACAACCTTCTCGCCGACGGACTGTTCCTTGACTTTGGCAATGAATTCCTTTACCACCGGCAGCGAAACATCGGCTTCCAGCAGCGCAATGCGGATTTCGCGCATAGCGTCGTCAATGTCCTTTTCGCTCAAAACACCCCTGGAGGTAATTTTGGAAAAGACGGAACCCAGTTTATCTGTCAGCGTTTCAAAAATCGTTTTATTCCTTCTGTCTACAAAACCCTTACCTATATACTATTGCACGCAGGCGACGGCCTGAGCGCCAACCTGTCGACATCGTGCCCTGAAACCGCGATGCTCCCTTGCACCCGTTTCAAAACCCGTACCTACATACTATTGCACGCCAGTGTGCGAACCCTCGCTGACTGGCGGCACGCCTCGGCGTGTATAAGTTTTGGTCTTGTCCTTTGGTAAAAAACCTTATTAATTTTCTGCTTTATATAAGCTTTTGCGCCGAGAGTCAAGCAAAAAACAGCAAAGTGTTGTGTTTCAAAAATATTCGGGTATAATGCTTTTATGAACAATGACGTACAATATCTTTCTCCGTTTATGTTCGCCGCGGCAATTCTGGCGGTATTGTCGGCTGCGGCCGTTATCAGACTGATTTCCAAAACGTTTTCCCGCCGCAGGGCTTTGCGGCATCTGCGTCATGACAGCGGCACGGACGATGAGGGAAAACTCCTTTTCAAACAGAAAATCCGCCGTTGTTACATGGTTGAAGAGCACCGCAACCGTGAAAAACTGAAGCGGCAGATTACCAAGGGAATTATGCTGGCTCAGACCTATCAGTTTCAGAAACTGCGTCATACGGACATTACGCACATTATCCGGCGGACGCTGCTCAATTTCCGTTACCGTTTTTTTACCAACCTGCGGCTGGCGCTTATTCGCAAAGCCCGCAGCAAGAAAGGCGGCACCGGCGGACTGACGCATATGCAGCAGACCGCCATCCGGGAAATGATGGCCGCCATGGGATTAAAGAACTTCAAAAAGCAAAACCGTCCTGCCCCGGCAGAAGCGAATCCCGAATGGCTGGCACAGGAGGCAAGAATCAAGGAAATGAACATCGGCCTGGAGCGCAAAAATCTGGATAAACCGCCGGAAATACGCAAAGCAGCCGTACGCGCCGGGTATTATGCCGACGACAGCCTGAAAAAGGTTATCGACGACTCTTGACAAAAATTTTGACACAATACATAATAAGTTTCTAACTCAGTATCTATTGTGTCACTTTTTAAATATGTATTCATGAAACGATTATTTATTTTCGATGTCGACGGCGTTTTGTTAGACCTGTGGACATCAATGAGAGCTGTATTTGCCAATTATCACGGCATGTCACTAAGCGATGAAGACTGGGACAACATCATTGAGGATTTCCTGCATGATCCCGAGCCGTATCTGGAATTCGGAGACTATTTTCATCAGTCGCAGACTTTCAGAAACCTGCTGCCGGTTAAAGGAATGCCCGAGTTGGTGTTTGAGCTGCGTGACCGCTGTTTCGACCTGGCCATCATCAGTTCCAGCGATCCGAATTTTGCTGCACAACGGCGCAAAAACATTGAAGAGCATTATACCGACTGTTTTGAAAAAATCATTTGTGTCGGCATGAAGCAGACCAAGGAAGACGCCTTGCGGCAAGCCGCGGCGGGATATGACGAAGTTTTCTTCATTGATGACAATCCCCGCCACTTGTCGGACAGTCTCGGCATTGTTACCTGCCCAATCTGGAAAGAAAACAGGCACCATCTGTTTTTATGGCAGAGCATTGACCACTCCGGCATAAGGAAAGCTCAAAGCGCCAAAGACATTTTGGATATTGCTCTCGGCAAAAACTAGAAAAAAGAGCCGCAACAGCCAAACGCTGTTCCGGCTCTTTTTTTATGCGCCTTTAAGACTATATATCCGGTAAGGAGAACAACATGGCCTGGATTTATCTGATTACGGCGGCGCTGTTTGAAATCGGCTGGCCGCTTGGTTTTAAAATGGCGCATCTGTCGGAACACAAAATCGTCTGGATCGTCTTCTCGGTGGCCGCCATGACCCTGAGCGGCGCATTCCTTTATCTGGCACAGAAACATATTACCATCAGCGTCGCCTATGCCGTTTGGACGGGTATCGGCGCTATGGGAACGTTTCTGCTCGGCGTTCTGTTTTTTGGCGACGGTTCCACCCTTTACAGCTGGCTCGGCGTCATTTTCATCATCAGCGGTGTTATTTTGCTGAAAATTTCCCATTTCGGCGCTTGATATCGTCCCGGCAATGTTTATTTAGAAGGAAAACAAACAACCGGGAGAAGAATGATGAAGATTGCCATTGTCGGCGGCGGCGCGGCCGGCACAGCCTGCGCCACGCGTCTGCGCCGTCTGAACGAAAATGACGAAATCGTCATTTTTGAAAAAAGCGGTGAACTGGCATTGTCCAATTGCGGCCTGCCGTATTTGCTTTCCGGCATTGTCGAAGACGGCAAAGCGCTTATCGGCACCACGCCGGAACAGATGAAGCAGAAATACAACATCGACTGCCGTTTGAACGCGGAAGTCGAATTTATTAACCGGAAAGAGAAAAGCGTCACGGTTAAAGGCCGGGAACCGGAAAGTTATGACAAGCTGATTATTGCCACCGGCGCCTATCAGCTGAGACCGGACATCAACGGCATTCTCGGAGAGCAGATATTTACCGTCAACAATCTGGAATCAATTTACAAAATCAAGGACTTTGTCAAATACAACCGGCCCCGGAATGTCGTAATTATGGGCGGCGGCTATACCGGCGTCGAAATGGCCGAAAACCTGATGCGGCTGGGTCTTAAGGTTTCCATCGTCGAAGCTTCGCCGCATTTGCTTCCGGGACTTGACTACGACATGGCCGCCACGCTGCATAACTATCTGCGCGGCAAAGGTCTCAGACTTTACCTTAACCGCCGTCTGACCGGTTTCGGCGACAGCAAAGTTACGTTAGACAACGGTTTGACAATCGAATACGACATGGCCGTTGTTGCCACCGGCGTTCGTCCCGATCCGAAACTGACAATCATGTCCGATTTGGAAATCGGCAAAAGCGGCGGCATTAAGGTCGATGACCATATGCAGACTTCGGACAAAGACATTTATGCGGCCGGCGACGACGTCGAAGTTACGGATTTCATTACGCGGCAACCGGTTCGAATGGCACAGGCCGGACTGGCCGTAAAGGAAGCTAAAGTCATTGCCGACCACCTGGGCGGTTTGGACAGCCGGTTTGAACATGCCCTCGGCACGTCGATTATCAAGGTATTTGAAATGACGGCAGCCTCCGCCGGCGCCAATGAAGAAAAACTGAAAAAGGCAGGCATTTCGTACAAACATTTTAATCTTTACGGTTTTGACCATTCAGCCTATATGCCGGACAATGAACTTCTGCTGCTTAAACTGCTGTTTGATGCCGACGGCAAAATTCTCGGTGCACAGGCAATCGGCAGAGGAAACGTCAGCAAAAGGATTGACATTCTGGCTCTGGCTATGCAAAACGGAATGCATGCCGCCGGGCTTGAAAATGCCGAATTTGCCTATGCGCCGCCGTTTTCGGCAGGCAAAGACGTCATCAACAATCTCGGCTCCATGGCAGACAATCTTCTCTCCGAACGCGTCAAAACCGTTAATTACAAAGACCTGCAGGAACTTAAAGACGAAATTATGCTGATTGACATCCGCACGCCGCAGGATTTTGACGCCGGACATATCGAAAACGCGGTAAATATCCCGCTGACCGCACTCCGCAACAACCTTGACGCCATTCCGCACGAAAAGAAAGTCGTACTTTACTGCCGCTACGGCGCCGGCTCTTATGCAGCGGCCAGAATTCTCGAAAACCGCGGCTTTGACAATATTTACATTTTAAACGGCGGAATGGAATTATATGGCGAAATCCTTCGCGACGAAGCCGAAACCGACGCTCTGACAAACTAAATAAAAAGCCCCTTACCGAGGGGCTTTTTATTAAAGGAAGTATTCGCGGAGATAAGCCGGCAGGTCGGCAATATTAACGCGATGCTGTTCCATGGTGTCACGGTCGCGGACGGTTACGCTTTCCGGCTGATTTTCGATGGTTTCAAAATCGACCGTGATACAGAGCGGGGTTCCGACCTCATCATGGCGACGGTAAGCCTTGCCGATGTTGCCGGTATTTTCCAGCGCAACGCGGCCGATACCGAGTTTCAGCAGGTTCTGCTTAATCTCATGGCATTTGTTCATAATCGCCTCATTGTTCTTCTTCAGCGGGATAACGGCAACCTTAATCGGCGCCAGATGTTTTTTGAGTTTCAGCACGATACGGCTGTTGCCTCCGCCCAAATCCTCTTCTTCGTAAGCCTCGGTCATAACGGCCAAAACGCCGCGGTCAACACCCATGGACGGCTCAATGACGAAGGGAACAACCCATTTGTTGCTGTCGTCCATAATGCAGAGTTTCTGGGTTGAATCCGGGTTGGGATGACAATGCGACGTCAGGTTCATTTCCTCCTGCGCCTTGGTATGGTTGCCAAGGTCATAATCGGTGCGATTGGCAATGCCTTCAAGCTCTTCCATGCCGTGCGGAAACTGATATTCGATGTCATAGCAGGCTTTGGCATAATGCGCGAGGTCCTCTTTCGGGGTCGTATAAATATTGATGTTTTCACGCTTCAACCCCTGCTCTTCCCACCATTTGATACGGGCTTCCTTCCAATATTCATGCCATTTTTCGTCTTCGCCCGGCATAACGAAATATTCCAATTCCGCCTGCTCAAACTCGCGAACGCGAAAAATGAAGTTGCGCGGCGTAATTTCGTTGCGGAAAGACTTGCCGATTTGGGCGATGCCGAACGGCAGCTTGCGGGAGGTGGCGTCAACGACGTTGCGGAACTGGGTAAAAATCGCCTGAGCGGTTTCCGGACGCAGATAGCCGAAAACCGAACCGTCGTCAACCGGACCGATGGCGGTTTTAAACATCAGATTGAACGGACGGGGCTCGGTCAGCTCGGTCGAGCCGCAGTTCGGACACTTGCCGTCTTTAATATGATCGGCGCGAAACCGTCCCTTGCATTTCTTGCAGTCGGTCATCGGATCGGAAAAAGTGTCTTCATGCCCGGAATAATGCAGAACTTTGCGATTGGTCAAAATGGCGGCGTCCAAACCCTCAATATCGTCACGCTCATAGACCATGGCGCGCCACCAGGCGCTTTTGAGGTTGTTCTTCAGCTCAACGCCCAACGGACCGTAGTCATACACGCCCTGCAAACCGCCGTAAATATCGGCGTTTTGGAAAATAAACCCGCGGCGTTTGCACAGCGATACAAGCTGATCCATTGTTTTAGCAACCATTTTCTAAATCCTTGTCCATAAAATATTGATTAAATTTTAACTTATTTGTTGTAGTATAATTAAATTCAAAAAGCAAGGGAGATAATACAAAAATGGCTAAGAATTCAACCAAAGTCGCTTTGATTTATGACTTCGACGGAACGCTGAGCACCTGCGACATGCAGAACTACGGCCTGATTCCGGAACTCGGCATGAAACCGAAAGCCTTTTGGAAAAAAGCCAACCAATGGTCTGTCGACAACTGTGCCGATCAGGTTACCGGCAGTATGTATTACTTTACCAAAACGGCCAAAGAAAAAGGCGTCAAGCTGACGAAAGAAAACTTTTTTCGCTGCGGGCAGAACATTGAATATTTTGAAGGCGTCGAAACCTGGTTTGAGCGGATTGACCGCTTTGGCGCGGCTTTGGATCTGGAAATCGAACATTATATCATTTCCGCCGGATATGAAGAAATTATCGCGGGCTGTTCCATCCGCAAATATTTTACCGACGTATTCGGCTGCAGCTATGCTTATGACGAGGACGGCTGCCCGGTCTGGCCGGCCAGGGTTGTTAACTATTCGACCAAAACCCAGTATCTTTCCAAAATCAACAAAGGGCTCGGCAAACTGGAAGACCGCGCCGTCAACGAATTCATGCCTGACGACGAACGCCCGATACCGTTTACACGAATGATATATTTCGGCGACGGAATGACCGACATTCCGTCCATGCGACTGGTCAAAGAAAGAAACGGCAACGCCATCGCCGTCTATACGCCAAAGAGCAAAAACAAAAAACAGGCGGTCAAACTGCTTTCCGACGGCAGGGTCAATTTCGCCCTACCCGCCGATTACCGCGAAAACAAGGATATTGACAAGGTTGTTAAAACCATTCTGGATAAAATCGCAACGGAACGGGACCTGGATGAACTCAAAGCCCGCGAGGAAAAGAAGAAAATAATCAAAAGAACCAAATAAAATGCTTGCAATAATGGATTTTTTAGCATAGATATAGAGCAAATAATTCCAAAAACGCCTGCCTAAGCATTTTAGCATTATTGCGGCTGCCGGCAGAAATGGTTTGGAGTTGTTTTAAACGGTATTTTTTTAATGGGGTGTCGCCAAGTGGTAAGGCATCGGCTTTTGGTGCCGACATTCGTAGGTTCGAATCCTGCCACCCCAGCCACCACGTGCAATGGGCTTAAATTTTAATTTAAGCCCTTGTTTTTTAATCATAAATTTGAGTTCGAATGTTGTTTTTCCAATGAGGCTCATTTTTCAAGCACATCCGAACTCATCTATTTCAGTTTTCTTATTTTTCAATAACTTAACTTGGTTTGAATCCAGCCTCCCTTTGGGGATTATCTTTTGTTACTTTGCTTGATAAGATTAAGTGACATTGATGTCTCTTTATCAGAAAATCGGTTTTACTTTTTCTTAAATCCCGATAATCTATTATAAATTTGGGAGTTTTTATAAAATGGCTGATTTAAGAAAAGATTTTAAAAACTGGTTATTGACAGTAAAAAAGTACAAAGAAACTACGGCCGATAGATATATTGGAAGAATAAGTTCTGTTTACAAGAAAAATTTTGCAATAAACAAGCACTCTATGGAGCGTGATGACTGGCGTATTCTTTCTGAAAATATTCTTTTATTATTGAGCAAATATTATGAGCTTAGCAACAAAGATTATTACGTTGACAGAGTAACAATTATATATGCATTGGAGTATTTTAATAAAATTTCAGACTTTCTTTATAGTGCCAATCCTGCTATTTCGGATGATATTGCAAAAATATATTTATTTGATGGTCGGGATGATTACTTTTTTATCTCAACGTCTGTTAAAACCCTCTTTATATATCTTTATTTTATTAACATCTATCTCTATGAAAGTACATATCAGCCTGTATCCGAACATATTTTCCCGCCAGTGCCTCTTGAGGTTATTGCAAAATTATCTGAGTTGCCCAAAACTATTCCTGCAACAGATAATAAAAAGCTGGCCGTACATATTGTCTATGACAAAAAAGACACCCAAAATACAAAAGCTTTGTTATCAACTTATTGTGATTTCTTATACTCAATATATAAACCTCAATATGATTATAAAAATAACAGCATACTAAAAACCATAAATAAAAATAATCCGAACAAAACTATTAACGACAATTTTATCGAAACCCGACCAATAACCGGTGAACAGGCAAGGCAGGTAAGACCAAATTTAAAAGTAAAAAGAGAAACTGAATTTGGGTATGTTTATACTCTGCAAGATCTGGCAGCTATCTTTTGTATAGATTATAAAACTACCATAAATTTAATAAATCGTTTTGGAGCCGAACACGCTATAATTACCACCATAAATCATTATTACAGCAATACGGCGGCTAATGACTGTTTAAAGGCTTACCATCATTATAAAGATAAAAAAGAGGCGGACAAATATCCCGGTGTTGACTATACGCTTGAAGGAAAAGAACAATGGTGTACGAGAAATGAAGCCATAAAGCTATTAAGAATCGGCAAACATGCCTTCTATCATTATATTTTTAAAAAGTGTTTATACATCGACTATGCGGAAAAAGCACCCAAATACTATATTCCCGAAATGAAATATTTAGTAAATACCCCAAACATTAAGCGAGTAAGAAGTAGAAAAAAGCATAATATACAATAAGATATAAAATAAAACGGACTCTTTCCAAGAATAGGTGCAATTATTTATCTCCTAATCTATAAAAAAAGCATAGCAAGGCCGACAAGCCTGAGAGCTATAGATTAACTTTCAAGTTAGGAGAACCTTTATGACAAATTTTACTGAACACGCCCAAATGGGATCCGCTTTAGTTTCAGCCTTTAACCGCCGCGAGACTTTCTTGAACGGAGGCACAGCAGCTGCGGAACAGAAAATCGCCCCCCACGTTATTGGTAATCTGGATGATTTCGACTTGCCGGAATGCCTGAAAAATTTGTCCCTTAAAAAAATATTCGAAGATGGGCATCTATCCGATGACGAATTGGAAAAGCTGAAAAAGAGTCATGCGAATGACAACCTGCCGTTAATGCCGACAGATCCCACACAACTGGATACGTTCCTCGCGAAAATTAACAAATCTGTCTCGATGGAGTTAGCAATTCTAAAATCAACACCATTATCTGAGGAGGAATATTTAATCCGTTTTCAAAACCTTCAAGTTCAAGCTGCCTATCAGCTTTTGGGGGAATGCTTGATTGGGGAAGATATCCGCCAGATGGAAGCTCACAAGGGTTTGAAAGAAAAGGGAAAGTCTGCCGGCAAAACAACCAAAAAAGATGCTATTGCGGCTAAATATCCACGCCTTGGAGCTAGAAGAAGCCGAGACTTTCAGAAACTCTTTATAGAGAATGTCTGGGAAGCCATCAAAACCGCCTTTAAACGAGGGGAACTTCCGACCAGAGCTCTAGCTTTATCTCATGGGATTGTCAAAAAAGCCCGCACAGGGACGGAAAAAACTGGCTATGACTTAAAGAAATGGCGCGCTAAAGATGAGGATTTCGAAGCAACGTTTAAAAAATTTGAATCGACTGAAGAAATAAAAGCCTGTTCGCTGTTTTGCAACATCGGTGTCGGCACCTCTTTACTGGAAAAGTTTACCAATATTAAAATTGTGGTTGCCAATGAGAAAATTGAGCGCCGAGGAAAAGCTCACCGCAGATTATATCCCGATTGCGAAACTATCATTGGCGGAATCGATGAGCAAGACACCTTTGATAAAATTATTGAGGCCAACAAAAGACATGGCGCCAAACTCCTTTTAGCCTCTCCTCCCTGCCAAGAAGCGAGTTTGATGAATACCTCAAAAGCCAAGGGGAAAACGCACCGCGCGGCTTTGTTTGAGGACATGCTGGAAGTTATAAGAGTTGTCGGTCACGATTATGTGTTTATCGAAAATGTGCCGCAATGGTTAGCTAGTCGACCGGAAGCAGCCCTGTCAATTTTGGGCGAGAAAACTATCGGGGAATATGTTGTCGGGGAACTTGAAAATTTAGGCTATAATGTAACGGTTGGGATTTTGTCTGCCGCAGATTATGAAACGGCCGAAGATCGCGAGCGCGCTATTATCCTCGCCTGCAAAAAGGAATTTGGGACATGGAAATTTGCGAAGAAGCATAAATTCCGTCCGACGGTTTTTGAGACTATCGGATCCCTTCCTCCTCTTGAGGCCGGACAAGTTTGCTCAAACCTGCCATGGCACTATGCGTTGGATTTGACGCCTCATGAAATTGAATTTTTGGCTCATACTCCGACCGGCTGTTCAGCTTGGGATAATTCGATTATGTTTCAACCTAAAAATAAAGATAAGTCAAACGCCAAAGGTCAATTTCAGAGAGGATACACTAGAATTAACCCGGCATATCCTTCTCCGACAATCACTAGCGATAGCGGTCAGATTGGAGGTTTGGCAACTGTTCACTTCGGACGTCCGTTAAGCGATGGTACTTATTCTGACAGCCGTGTTCTTTCTATCGCCGAAATATTGGCGCTGATTAGATGTGAGGCAGATTTTCTGGAGCCGTTGAATGCTCCCGGAGCCGATAAGGAGGATTTTGACAGCCTGACTTGGGAAAATGATAGGCTGATTGCTCCTGATGAACATTTTATCCGCGAGGTACTTGGCGAGCATGTCTGTCCGAAATTTATGCTGAATATCATGAGCACGTTACCAGTTCCTACGAATGATAATACGGAAAGCAACGAATAATTATTATAACATCACTTTAAGGGGTGGCTTCGGCCGCCTCTTTTTTGCACCTTCACAAATTTTAGTGGAGGTTATTTAAAAACAGGCTTTTAGATTATACCCCCGATTCCTTTATACTTTTCAACAAACTTTGAGATTTTTTCAAAGACAGATCGTTTTTTTGTTAAATAATTAGGATTTAGAGGACTCATTTTAGGGAGGATTTCATTCAATTCTGTTCCATTTTCACTAGCATACTCATGTCTTAAAGAGGTCTTGATATAATGCCTAGCTGCAACATCATTCAAATTTTCTTCTTCTATAATTTGTTTAGCTTCTTGTCTTTGTTTTTCTTGAGCAAACGTAAAAAATGCTTCAATAATTGAAGGTTTATCACTTATTTCATCCAAATCTGTTTGATTGATAAAATCAATGAACAAACTCTCCTTCGCTTTATTTCCTAGGCTAGAGCGTATTAACCGTCTAACTTCATCAACCAAAACATCTTTATTTTTAAAAGCTTTATTCTTTTCAAATATTAATTCAAGGATGTAGTCAAGGTTAATTTCTTGAGACTTAAGCAAATCAATTTCAAAAACAACATCACTCCAGTTAATACCTGAATTTTCATTTTCTTTACTCATTCTTTGTTGGCGTTGCCAATCACAAATGTCATTATATGTCGATTTGTAATCCTGAACAGCACGTTCTGAAAGAACTACTATTTCTTTCATATTTTGAATTTGCTCATCAGTTACATAATATTTCGACTTAAAATCTTCTAATGCTTTCTCATCTTCAATATCAATTAGCTGAAATGCTTTTAGACTTGTAAATTCGTCATAATTCTGTAAAATATTTTCAACACGCAAATATTCACCAAACAACTTAGAAAAATCTTTTTTATCCTGCTCTTTTTCTATTGTGTCGGGTGATGGATATTTTGTTTGCAGTTCCTTAACAATATCAATATAACCTCGTCTAGCTTTGCCAGTCAGAATATCTTCAAATCCGTCCATATATTCTTTATAGCTTTTTTCTAGTATTATATTATTATTGTTTTTATCACCAAAACATTTAATCGCATCAATAGTAGCTTGTTCTAGATTTCTAAAAGTTATAATATTGCCAAATGACTTTGTGCTATCATATATCCGGTTTGTCCGCGAATAAGCTTGAATTAGTCCATGATAACGTAAATTTTTATCAACAAACAAGGTATTCAATGTGGGAGCATCAAAACCTGTCAAAAACATTCCAACAACAATCAATAAGTCAATTTCTTGTTTTTTAACACGATTTGAAAGATCGCGATAATAATTTTGAAACTCTTTGCTTTCAATACTAAAATTTGTTTGAAATAGTTTATTATAATCATCAATTGCAGCACTTAAAAATTCTTTAGCTGAGCTATTCATTGCATCCAAATTAAAGCTTTCATCTTGAATATCGCCAATAGCATTTTGCTCTTCATTGGCTGCAAACGAAAATATAGTTGCAACTTTCAACGGCTTTTCAACATCTTTTTGAAGTTTTTTAAATGCTTCATAATATAATTTTGCAGCATCAACACTACTTACTGCAAACATAGCATTAAAGCCTTTGCCCCCTACCTGATATCTATGCGTTTTTTTATTATAATTATTTAATATATACTGTGTGATTTCTTGAATACGCTCTGGATGCAAAAAAGCAGTTTTATTCTCTGCGGCAGTAAGCTTTTTCTCATCTTGTTCTGATTCAATATTTTTAAACTTAGGACGGACATCATTATAATCAACCTTAAATTTTAAGACCTTTTCATCTCGAATAGCATCTGTAATGACGTAATTATGTAATAACTTCCCAAATACGTCTGCTGTTGTTTCTGAACCTGAGGCATTTTCAGGAAAAATTGGAGTTCCGGTAAAACCAAATTGATAAAACTTCTTAAATTTTTTCTTAAGATTCTTTTGTGCTTCACCAAACTGAGAGCGATGACATTCATCAAAAATAAACACAACTTGTTTTTGATAAATATCCAAATCACTTTCAGACTTCACTAAATTGTTCAGTTTCTGAATTGTTGTGACAATAATCTTATTATCATCATTATTTAGGTTTCTCTTCAAACCGGCAGTATTTTCTGAACCATTCACGCTATTAGGAGAAAAACGTTGATACTCCTTCATTGTTTGATAATCTAAATCTTTTCTATCAACAACAAATAAAACTTTATCAATAAAATCCAACCCCGTCGCTAATCTTGCCGTTTTAAAACTGGTTAATGTTTTTCCAGAGCCTGTTGTATGCCAAATATAACCACCTGCCTCAGGTTTATTACATATTTTAGATTGATAAGAACAATGAATTTTCCACAAAATCCGCTCTGTTGCAGCGATTTGATATGGCCTCATAACTAATAGAGTATTATTTACATCAAAAACAGAATATTTAAAAATAACATTAAGTAACGTCGCCTTTTGCAAAAACGTTGCTGTAAAATCTTTTAAATCTTTAATTGGCTTATTATCCGCCATTGCCCAATTAATTGTAAAATCAAAGCTATTCTTATCTCTCTTTGTCGTGTTTGCAAAATAACGAGTATCCGTCCCATTTGATATCACAAATACCTGTAGATATTTATATAATGAATTATCAGAATTAAAGCTTTCTTTACTATAGCGATGCACTTGATTAAATGCCTCACGAATAGCAACACCTCTTTTTTTCAGCTCTATTTGAACTAAGGGCAAGCCATTAACTAAAATTGTAACATCATAACGATTAGCTTGTATTCCTTCTTGTTCAAATTGATTAATAACCTGGACATAATTTCGGGCAATATTTTTTTTATCAAAAAGATAAATATTTTGAATATGCCCATCATCAAACGTAAAATCATATATATAATCTTCTTGAACTTTTTTTGTTTTATCTGTAATTGTGTCATTCGGCTTTTCAAGATATTCTTCGCAAAAACGTTGCCATTCACTTGATGTAAATGTTGTCTTGTTCAGGGTTTCCAGCTGTGTCTTCAGATTATCCATCATTGCTTCAAGCGAGGCAATATCTTTCCTATATTCATAACCTTGAGCCTCTAAATCTGATATAAGCTCTCTTTCCAACTCTGCTTCGCTTTGAAAAGCATCAGACGTTACTTTTTGCTTTTTATATTCATCCAAAACAATAAAATTATTCGTTTCTACAATGGGCGTCATCTCACTATTCATTGCCTTCTACCTTTGCTTCAAAATTATAATTTGTTATAAGATGATCTAATAAAAATGCAATCGTTTTCTTTTCCACATCTGTTGGTTCTGCAACAGCCTCATTTGATAAAGTTGAATGAGTTGTAAATTGAATAATTCTGTTATAATAAGTCTTTTTATCATCAGGCAGTAAGGCGGACCATTGTTTATATCCTAAAAAACGAGCTGTTTTCTCATATAGATTTCGCAATAATGTAAAATGAAATTTTTCAATGGCATTATTTGTAATAGCATCTTCTATTATCTTCCGTAAATGTAAATGGTAAGAAAAACAACAATTTGAATCCCCTTGCTTTTCTTCTATTTCATAAGTGTTATCCTCATTTTTCTTCAAAATATAACCAGATTTTAATCCTAGTTCATTATATAGTACATTATAGAAAAGAGGGCTATGCGTAGTAATAACAAACTTTAAACCAACTTTTTTGCCAAATTTAATTAATTGAGCAACATTTACAGCCAATTCAATTAAATGATTTTCATCTAATGAGGTAACTGGATCATCGATAAAAATATATTCCAATTCATCAAACTCAGTTTCTCCTGATTCCTCTTTATTATCCAATGTATAGATAATCTGTTCAAACAAACTATAAAAAACACACCATATAAAATTACTTTCTTCTCCCTTTGATATTTTAATGTTTTCGGTATTACTTTCATCTCCTTTTTGAAAAGAGAACGTAATTTCTGAATAATCAGGACTAAATTTAGGAGTTAGCTTATCGTTTGTGTAGTGTTGAAAATGTTTTATTATATTTTCTTCCTGGCCTTGGTCTTTTAGAATCCAAGTTGTGAAAGCGTTAGGTTGAATTTTAAGTTTAGGTTCCTCATCATTTTCTATATCATTATCCCAATAAAATAAATCTGAACTAAATGCGTTATAATACAGAATTTTGCGTTTTTTAATGCTTGAATCAGCCTCTTCTTCAGAAGTTTCATTTGCGTTAATGAGTTTCTTAAACTCTCTAGACAGTCTGGTTTTACCCGTACCATTAAAAGCATAAATTAATTGGACTTTTTTATCTACATCCCTCAAATATTGTGCAACTTCTGTTAGTGTCTGTCCCATTAATTCATCTCGGTAAATGTTAAAAGTTTATTTCTGTAATATTCATATTGCTGTCTGCGTGCATTTAATTCCGCCGGCAAACCTTCTGAAATATCATTAACAAGGCTATCAAACTTATCTAAAATTGCAACAATTCTTTCTTGTTCTTCAAGAGGGGGAATAGGAAGCACAATTTTTCCAATTTCGCCCAAATTGATTTTTATTGGCACAGCATTTACTAATGTTCTTTTAGAAATTTCTCTTTTTCCGTGACCACTCTCAATTATGTGCTTAACATACTTACTTAAAACCATATTCTTATTAGGTCTAATTAAAGCAAGAGATACATAATATGCTAAATCTTCTTCTTTATCAACGATAGCACAGGTTCCAATACTACCAATTCTTGTCATAAAGACATCATCTTTTTCAGGATGGACTTTATATTTCATATAATCATCAACTGAAATATACTTTTTAGTAGCAAATAAATCACTTATGTTTTCTACACTCACAAACTTTATTCCTGTATCTGTATATTTAGGAGTTGTATGTGTTCCGTCATATATCTTACAAACATCACCAAGTTGCATAAATCTAATTCTTCCCCCCCCCGTTGTATTTTCATCAAAGGTTAGGAGTTTATTACGGTAATACTCATATTGACGCTTACGCGCCTCCAGCTCCGCCTCCAGCTCCGCCTCCAGCGCGGTAAAAGCATCTAATACTTTTACAATCTCTTCTTGCACAGGTATTGGCGGAACTGGTATACGTAATGCTTCTAAAGTTTTTTTATTTAATGCAGGTATCCCAGCACCATATTGATTACTCATTAAAATATTTTGACTATTCTTTATAAAATAGTACAAATATTTATTAAAAATTTCTTTCGGTTTCACTATGTAGCAATGTGCGCCAGCCCAAAATTTCACAGTCATAAATTGAGTATAACCAGCTGAGGCACCACCTTGACTAATGATTATTGTATTACTCTCTGTGTTATATTCATTCCAATAACCTGATGGAGATATTCCTCCATTCATTACAGGGAACTCACCATTTTCCCGCAAAGAATTTTTATTGAGTTGTTCTCCTTTTTCTATATTACAAACTTTTCCAAGTTCCTTATACTCAACCCCATTGGGACAATATTGTTTTATCAACTCATCAATCTTACTCATCTTATCTCTCCAAATCAGCAACTATTGCATCTATACTTGCCCGAAGGTGGTCTATTTTAGAAACAATTTGTTTAATTTCCTGATTAAGGGATTTTATATCTATCTCTTTTTTATCATCTTTTTTCTCAACATAGGCGCTGACAGATAAATTATAATCGTTTTTAGAGATGTCTTCATTTTCAACAAGTTTGCAAATATTTTCAACATCTTCCTTATTTGCGAAATAGCTGATAATTGCGTCAATATGCTCTAGCTCTAATACATTATTATTTGTTTCTTTTTTGTAAAAACCTTCTGTACTAGCATCTATAAACTGAATTTTATTGTCTGTTTTGTGTTTTGATAATACTAAAATATTAACTGATATTGATGTTCCATAAAATAAATTTGGAGCAAGAGAAATGATTGTTTCAATATAATTGTTATCTACGAGGTATTGCCTTATTTTTTGTTCTGCTCCACCGCGATAAAAAATCCCAGGGAAGCAAACAATAGCTGCCCGTCCTTTACTTGATAAATAATTTAATACATGCATTACAAATGCAAAATCAGCCTTTGACTTTGGAGCCAACACGCTTGCCGGTGCAAAACGGTCATCATTTATCAGAGTAGGATCATCGCTCCCAATCCAGTTAACCGAATAAGGTGGATTAGATACAATTGCATCAAAGGGCTTTTCGTCTTTGAATTGTGGATTTATCAAAGTATCGCCCAATGCTATGTTAAACTTGTCATAATTTACATTATGCAAAAACATATTCATACGAGCCAAGTTATATGTAGTATGATTAATCTCTTGCCCGAAAAAACCATCTTCAATAATGTGTTCTTCAAGTTGTTTTTTAGCTTGTAGTAGCAAAGATCCCGAACCCGCTGCTGGATCATAAACCTTATTAATTGACTTTTGCTCATGCAGTGCCAGTTTTGAGATTAGGTTTGATACACATTGAGGTGTAAAAAATTCTCCACCAGATTTGCCTGCATTAGCTGCATAATTTGAAATTAAAAACTCATAAGCATCACCAAACAAATCTATTTTATTATCTTCAAAATTACCAAAATCAAGCTCATTAACCCCTTTAAGCACTTCTGCTAATCTTGCGCTACGTTCCTTAACTGTATTACCCAACCTTCGGCTTGTTGTATCAAAATCAGCAAACAACCCTTTAACATCATTTTCAGAAGGATAACCAATAGCTGACTTTTCAATAGCTTTAAAAATCTCATCCAATCTAATATTCAGGTTTTCATTTTCAGTTGCTGTTGCAACAACATTTTCAAAGAGTTCACTCGGATAAATAAAGTATCCTTTTGTTTTTATAGCATCGTCTTTTACATCTTCGGTAATTATTTCATCAGGAGTTTTGGCATAATTTATTGATGCGTCATCAGCCTCCATATACCTTCTGAAATTTTCACTAATATATCTATAGAATAAAGAGCCTAAAACATATTGCTTAAAATCCCAACCATCAACAGCCCCTCTGACTCTATTGGCAATTTGCCAAATCTGGGCGTGCAATTTTTTCTTTTGGTCTTCTCCAGTCATATATGTCCTCTTTTCATTTTTAACAAAATTTTGTATTAGTTGATGTTATATGTGTTTTTATAAAAAAACGGTTAAATTCCTTTATTTTTTTATATTTTTGCATCATATTTTAATTCATCAAAACTTTGTCCGTAAATTAGCAATCCCGTCCCAATCGTGCAAAATGTTATCAAAAAGTAGAAAAAAGGGGCTCGCGGATGAGATTTTTCCCGACATAATAAACCTGTAAATAACGCAAATACAGGAGATTACAATGTACTTTATCGAATTGAGATACACCAACGGAAAAACAGTCAGATTACCCGAGCCTTATTTTTTATGGCAGCAGGCTAACAAGGCTCTTTTGGAAAAATATAGCGCCAATCCATATTACACCGCAAGCATTGTATCAGAATAATGAAAGGAAAATTTATCATGTTAAAGAATTTTGAAAACTGGCTTTTGGAAAATAATTACTCCGCCTTGACATCAGCAGATTATGCTGGACGTATTGAAAGACTTTGCAGAAATGAACAGTTTACGCTTGCTCACTTGGTTGAAAATCTTTCCTCAATTCTTCCGCAATATGAAACAACCGGTGAAAAATCCAGCTATGGCAAACGCTCTCATACATCAGTTCGCCAAGCATTAAGACGTTTCCAAATGTTTCTTGCTTCTGAAAAACTGGCTTAGAGGTATGTCATGACTGATATTAAAACCTTAAATGACAATCTTAGGAAAACGTTTATCGGTGGAAGAGTTGTCTTAACTCAAGGTATTAATGTCAAAACTCCAAAAGATATTGCAAGGATTTTAGCAAAAGTCAGGAATTTTAACAATTTTACCAAAGCTAACGATCCGTATAACGAACATGATTTTGGAAGTTTTGATTATAAAGGCGAAAAGATATATTGGAAAATTGATTATTATGACAAGAGTTATCAATACCTGTCAGAGAATCCTGCAAATCCTGATATAACAAACAGAGTCTTAACCGTTATGTTGGCAGAAGAATATTAAAAGATAAAACTTCAAAATTCAGCCCGGTTTGATTGGTTTCAGGTCGGGCTTATGTTTTACTTCTTTTTTCAAATCCGCTTGTTTACGGGTTGTTTATGACGCAATGGGATGCGCTATTCTATCAATAGATGATAACTAAAAGAAGTTTATAATTATAAAAATAACTTGTATTTAATCTTGTACATTGTCACACTTCCATTATTCACAATAGGAGGTTAATAAAATGACAACTGCCAATGACACAACAAAAAATAAGCGTCAGGTTGGATATAAAGTTTTTGTAGAAAGTTTTAAGCTTGCATATAATGATTTGAATGAAGCAAAACTCACGTCTCACATCCAATCACTTACATTTATTGAAAAAGGTGAAATAAAACATTACACAGAAGCTTCAATTAAAAGCCAAATCGCTGCTATTAAAAATATTTTTAATGATGGCGAAGAGTGGACTGTATTAAAAGAAGCTTCTCAATCAAATAGGGTTGCTGTAAATACAAGAAACCAAGCAAAAACCATACTTAAACATTACAACAGGTAAAATTTAGTATTTAATAATACAGTCTGTTCTTTTATATTAAAAATCAAACCTATATTAAAATTTACATAGGTTTGTACATAATAATACCTATTCACGATGTTTTATAACTATCAAAAAATTTGATATTATTGTATTGTCGTGGTTCTTTGGGAATGTAAAGCCGATTTTTGATTAAGTAACATTGATGTCATTTAATCAAATAGTTTGTAATTAGGTAAAATCAGGTAATTTTAGTCAGCCAACAAATCTTCAAATTCTTTTGCTAAGCCATAGGTACGGTTTTTCTTGGCGGTATTGACAAGTTTTAAGAACCCGGTATCTATCCATTTATTTAATAACAATCTGGCGGATTGTGCGGAAATGCCCAGATATTGTCCGGCTTGGATAGATGTAATTTCCTGATATTCGGTAAACAATTCCAAAATCTTGCGTTGTTTAATATCAAGTTTTCGCAATGCCGGAGATTTATCAGCCGTTAAACCTTTATCTTGTTCTTCGTTTGCCTTAATCTCGACCGTTTCAAAGGCAGATGACACGCCTTTTATAAAATACTCAAGCCAAGAAGTTAAATCAGCTTCGTTTCGACCATAGTAATAATTATGATGCGGATGTGTCGCCAAAGCCTGATAATAATCACTTAAATTCTTAGCATAATACTCTTCCAAAGAGTAAATGCCTTTCAGACCATAACCGAATTTACGCATAATGTAGCTTGTTATCAGTCTGGCGGTTCTACCATTGCCGTCAAAATATGGGTGTATGGTTACAAACTGATAATGAAACAGTCCGGCGACGACCGGTGTTGGCAAAATATCAATATTTTCTTTTACCCACAAAACTAACTCTTTCATCATAACCGGTACATCTTTTGTTTCTGGCGGCAGATAGACAAGCGATCCGGCCGAACTGTCGTATATGGCATTTTGCGCATCCCGATAAGGAATTGTTTTTTTACTCCCCTCAACAAGACTATGGATTTTTTGAATAAAGCTCTCTGAGAAAGGCGAATTTTTCTCTAAATGCTTTTCCATATAGTTGATTGCGTCATAATAGGCTTTGACTTCTTTCTCATCATGACCTTGATAGGCTTGGGCGGATTTATTGACTGTATATAATGTATTTTCAACTTGTTTTAAGGTTAAATTATTACCTTCAATTTGTGTGGAGTAATGCGTTTGCGAGATTTTAGCCGATTGATGCAAAGAGGATAACAAAACCGGAGATAACGGCTTATCTTCAAAAGAATTCTTTATACTTTCAATCTTAGTTAAATAGCTTAAAATTTCTTTGGTAATCGTATATTTCGGCATCCAAACCATAGCAAATCTCCGTTAAATCATGATTATTTTATGATTAAATTATGAATAAATCAACTATAAAAGATATTTAACTAACGGAAATTTAATATGCTAAAACTTACATAGGTCGCGCCCTCATTAAACATAATAATACTTATTTACAATGTGCTATAACTTCCTTAAAGAATTTGATATAATTGTAATGTCGTGATTTTTGGGATTTGTAAATGTTTAAAGTTCCATTTCTAATGTAGAAATTTTATTAATTACATTATTTTAATAAAATGACATCAACGTCCCTTAATCATTATAATATTTTTTATTTTTCGGTTTGTCATTTGTTTATTAAGATTTTAATATTTATGTAAATTTATTTTTTTTCTAGATATATTTTTACTAACATTTGTGGATTATCAATACTATTAAACTAAAAACGTAAATATACTTACAAATCGTAAAAGATTATATCTTTCATATAACTAAAAGAGAAATAATATAACATTTAAGGGAACAAACTATTATTACTTTTTTATATTATTTCTCTTAATACCTTTATATCTACATTCTTAAATTTTTTAATACCTATTTTTCTAAATAAATTTTTCATTTTATATTTTCATTTTTTTATATTTATATTCTTACATTATTATATTTATATATAGGAAACAAAAGGTAAAACAAACGGTATTTCAAAAGCATACAAATGGTTTATAGTTTAATCATAGTAATAGTTTTTCTGTTTGGGCGGCAGTTTGATAGTATAATGTTGTCTCCAGTCTTTATATTCAACATAAGGATTGTAGCCGATGTATCTTAAAATCTCCTGAGAAACACTATCCAACAAATGATGTTTATTATTGCTTACAACCCAATAGTAATATTCTCCAATACTTTTATGTTTAAATTGATTAATATATTCACATAACTGGCAAAATTTGACATCTGTATTATTTCGAAAACCATCATCCAATTTAATGTGATTTTTGTAATCAAAACAATCCAGCGGGAATTCAGATAAACATAATTCCGGATTTTTTAGCTGTTTCAGTATTTTTTCTTTAGCTCTTTCATCAATATTCTTTTCATCTAAAATCTTTTTAATGCGCTCTAGTTTATGATTACTAACTTCTTCAGTTACTTCATTGGAAATTTTAGTATTTAAATTATTTGGTTGTATATTTTTGTTTTCATCAAGATTATCCATTGTATCAGGCTGTTGCGTATCACTTTTTCTAGCATTTTGATTACCTTCTTTGGATTTGCTCTTTTTCATATTTGTTTCAAGCGTTTTTTGCAGTATTTCGTTTTGATGTTCTTCAAAATATTTAACCATAGTTTCTCCGAGTTCGGCAGGATTATCTATAGTATATAATTTTTTTTGATTTTTTTCGGTAATCGTTAATGTGTTACTATCTACATTAAAAGAAAAAGTTGATTTTGACTTGCCATTCATTGAAATTTCAGTATCACCTCCTGAAATAAATAAATTGCAAATATCTATTGAATTCATTACCGGATATGCAAAATTATAGCCATGGATTTTATTTTTAAAATCTGGAGTTTTCATTATTCTGACATTATATTCAGAGCATTTTTCAATCGTAATCATTCTTATTCCTTATAACATCAATGTTTATCTTATTGTTTTTACACTTATTTTATAAAAAGGTTCGTTATATTCGTAAAGCCAATTATGATTGCGTTGTTGTTTTTAAAATAAGGATATCTCAACCTCTTTACTTAAAGGAGGAAAGGTTAAACTTCTGCAAAATTTTGCAAAGGTTTGCATTAAAAGACATTGATGTCACTTAATTGTCATAGGTTGCATATTCCTACTGAAAAATGCCTGTTTGTCGCAATTAGCCTATATAAAGAGGCCCTTTTTTAGCTTATTTTATCAAAAATATTTTTTTTATAATTGGCTTTACGTCTTTATTCATTCCCGACATATAATTATTATGACTGATACGTTTAATAAAATAAAAGAAGAATTATCGCTTTATTATCCCGGCATTACGGATATTGAGCTAACCGAAATGACAAGCAATTTGATTGATTTTTATACAACGGCTGTAAAAGCTGTTTTGGAAGCTCTCAAAGCTGAAACTCCATTAAATGACATTGATGACAGTTAATCATCTGAAAAATCAGTAAAATATTAGTAAAAAAGTCGTCAAAAACTGAAAATAACCGCGTACATTCCCCAAATAACGCGTCATAATATTATTATGCAGAAACAACGTTGTAGTATAGGGAATACTAGACAATGAAAAAGAAGTATAAGCAAGTTATAGAAATTGAAAAGTGCGAACAAGCGGTTATGCTAGCTCGTGTCTCAAGCCGTAAACAAGAACGCGGTGCCAGTTTGGAAGCTCAGGAAAAAAGCATAAAAGAATATTGCAACAGAAATGACCTTATTATCATTGAGCCATATCCTAAAGCTTTTGTGTTTACGGAAAGTTCGACACGCGGCGGTCGTAAAAAATTTAATGAAATGATAGACTTTATCGAAAAACAGAAACATAAAACAGCCATTGTTGTGCATACGCTTGACCGTCTGCAACGCGGTTTTGGAGAATGCGAAAAGATAAAAGAATTACTGAAAGCCGATAAAATTGAAGTACATTTTATTGTAGAAAGTCTTATTCTTGATAAGTTTAGCTCTGATGATGATTTTACAAGATATGACTTTGGTATTTTATCTGCAAAATTATATTTAACATCTATGAACAAAAATGTTAAACGCAGCCAAAAATACAATCGTGAAGCCGGATTATGGCAAGGTTTGGCACCTATCGGGTATTTAAATGCCAAAGATGAAAGAAGAAGAGCAACTCTTATCTTGGATCCTGAACGTGCGCCGATTATCAAACAAATATTTGAAGAATATGCCAGCGGAGTACATTCCTTAAAAAGCGTTTGGTTGTCTGCAAAAGAAAAAGGCTTGATGTCCAAAGAACCGAATTATAACCCTAGATCCAAGAATTTTGGTAAAATCTGCCCTATCAGCCGCAATAAGATACACGATATTTTGACTAATACATTCTACTATGGGGCGATGTATGTTGCGGATGAAGAAATTGATGAAAAAACAAAAAAGCCCATCAAAACTTTTTATAAATTAATAAATCACGTATACGAACCGATTATCAGCAAAGAATTGTTTGATAAAGTACAAAAAGTTCTTAAAACCAGAAAAAAAGAAAGATTTTGCAAAGAACAAAAATATGCCGGCATTCCTTTTGTATTCAGAGGATTAATTACTTGCAAATGCGGCTGTGCCATAACGCCAGAACATCATAAAAAAGGCAATAAAGAGTATGTATATCTCCGTTGCAGCCATCAAAAAGGTAATTGCAGTCAAAAATTAGTTAATGAAAACACTATTCTTGAACAACTGGAACGAGAGATATTTCATCAAATCCGTATATCTCCAACGATGTATGATCTGTTAAAAACATCTATTACCCAATCTTTGGAAGATGAAAAGAAAATCAACGCCAGCATTCGGAAAAAAATTGCTGAAGAAATAAGTCTTATTGATACCCGACTTGAAAGGCTATGGGAATGCTACCTTGACCGAGATATTGATAAAGCCAAATATGAACTTGAAAAGCAAAAATATCTTGAACAGAAAAAAGATTTAAACGCAAGAGCTGAGAAATACAGCGACATCAGTAACGGCTTAAAAGAAAATGTTGGAAAAGCTATCGATTTTGCAGCTAATTTATCAAACTTAATAAAAGCCGCCTCCCCTGATGAGAAAAATATGCTCTTAAGAAAGCTTTTAACGAATTGTATTTTAGATGGCGAGGTTTTAAAATACGAGATTAAAGCGCCTTTTGATAAATTACTTACCTGCACAAATTACAAGAAATGGAAAGATATTGCGATAGATAACTTGGAAGAGTTTGAAAATTGTATTTGATGAAATAAGTCATATTATAAATTTTGCTTATTATTAAAAAAATTTGTGTAATCTTAACTTATTCACTATATAATATATGTTGGGAGATTAGGATAGTAATATGGAAAAAGACCCTTTTATTGAATATAGCAAAGAAACTGAACCCAGCAAACGGGATAAATGTTATGCTTGGAAAACTGCTATTGGTTTACAAGATGTTGACGGTTTAAAAACTTCCGATTATTTGATTGAAACCGCTAAAAGGAATATTGAAGGCGATATTACTATTGATGAAGTTCAGGGTTTGCTTGATACTTATTATGAAGAAAATGGCAAAAGAACCGATAAAGACAGAACACAGGAAGCCGATAATGTTTCGGCAAGAATTACTAAGCTCTTATCGGAAAAAGCTTTTAGCTTTACTTCTACCGAATATATCTCTATACATAAAAAACTATTTACCGGCATATATGACCATGCGGGTTTAATCCGTGACTATAATATTACCAAAAAAGAATGGGTTTTAGATGGACAAACTGTTATTTATGGGACGGCTTCTGAAATAAAAGATACTATAAACTATGATATTTCCGAAGAAAAGAAGTTTACTTATCAAGGTTTGTCCTCTCAAGATATTATTGTTCATTTGGCTAAATTTGTTTCCGGCCTATGGCAAATACACCCTTTTAGAGAAGGAAACACCAGAACGACTGCCGTATTTTTTATCAAATACCTCAGAACATTAGGTTATGACGTTACAAACGATATTTTTGCCGAAAATGCATGGTATTTCAGAAATGCTTTGGTTCGTGCCAATTACAATGATCTCAAAAATGATATTCATGCCACAACTGAATATTTGGAGCTGTTTTTAAGAAACTTGTTATTAGGTGAAGATAACATCTTATCAAATCGTTCAATGCATATAAGTCATAAGCTGGATAAAAAAGTAGATATTCAGACATCAGAAGTAGATATTGATGCAAAAAAAGTAGACATTGAATATATCTGTAAAGATAAAATCCCTCATATTACTCCGAAGTCGATTCAGCACATCATTAAAATGTATGATAAATATACAACGGTTGGATGTTTTGGGCGTTCAGACATTATCGCGCTCTTAAACTTAAGTGCGGCTATGACATCAAGGCTGCTTAAAACCTTATTAGACAATCATATCATTGAACCAGTTAAGGGACTAGGCAAAGGGAAATATCGTTTTTCAACCATGCATAAAGATTAGATACATCTTGCTATCAGTGACTTTCATTTTCAGTCGGCTACAAATTGTAACCGACTGATTTCTTTTTTCAGAAAGTTTATGTTTTTAATGCAAAATTTTAAATTAAATTCTAAAAAATATCATTCACCAAAAGTTTTAGAAATTCATTTCTAATTTTTCTGTTTTTAAACAAATTTTAGCATTGATTTTCAAATTAAAGAAAAAGCCGTTAGTATTTTCACAATTATCACTTACAATTCGAGATTTTCACGACACGATACTTATGAATAAGGAAAAAGGATAAGATTGTGCCTAGAAAATATAAACCGGAAAATAATGAAATTTGTAGCAAAGCAGTCATTTTTGCTCGTGTTTCCTGCGAAAAGCAAGAAAAAGGCGCTTCAATAGATGCTCAGAAAAGTACGATTTATGAATACTGCGAAAGACAAAATTTCACTATTATTAAAGAGTTTATCATTACCGAAAGCTCATCGCGTGGCGACCGTAAACAATATCATGAAATGCTTAAGTTTGTTTTAGGTTGTTCCTATAAAATCGCGATTGTTGTAAATTGCGTTGACCGATTGCAAAGATCATACAAAGATACACCGGTTTTAGATGATTTGCGTAAACAAGGCAAAATTGAAGTTCACTTTTTAAAAGAGAATTTAATCTTAAGCAAAGATTCTCGCGGAATGGATATTTTGTTTTGGAATATGTGCGTCTTAATGGCAAATAGTTATATCTTAGCTTTGTCTGACAACGTAAAAAGAAGTATGGAATTTAACTGGTCGCAAGGAAAATGGCAAGCTCTCGCCCCTATCGGCTATCTCAATGTGAAAGATAAAAACGGCAAATCACAGGTTATTATAGATAAAAAACGTGCGCCGATTATCAAGAAGTTATTTGAAGAATATGCAACCGGCTTACATTCTGGTGCCAGTCTTTTGAAATTGGCTTGTGATATGGGACTGATTTCAAAACAACCGAATTACTACAAATCATCGGTTAATTATCAAAAGAAGAGCTTTATTCATGTTAACACTATCTTAAGCATGCTAAGAAACCCTTTTTATTATGGTATGATGAGCATTAAAGGTAAACTCATGCCTCATATTCATGGCAATATCATCAACAAAGACTTATTTGACCGCGTTCAAGAAATATTAAATTCTAAACATAAACAGGCCAAGCAGCAACAATTATCCAAACATATCTATATTTTCAGAGGTTTAATAACTTGTGGATGTTGTGGACACAAAGTCTTTTCTGATTATAGCGCAAAACGCAATAGATACATATATTTAAGATGCTACCATTGCAAAAACTCATCAGTTAATGAAAATATTATCCTGCAACAACTGGAAGAAGAACTTTTCTCAAAGATTAGCTTTTCAAGCCAAACAATTAAACGCTTACAATCCTCTTTGAATAAACAATTTGATGAAAACAAAATAAAAGATACCGAACTCAGAGAAGCTATTTTAAAACTCGTCGACATTCTAGGCAACTTATCATTATTTATGCAACAATCAGATAATAACGCAAAAAACATCTTGCTTGGCCTTTTACTCTCAGATTGCATTATGAAAGACAAAAGATTAACCTATACAATTCGCACACCATTCAATTATTTACTTACCAATCCTGATTACAAAAAATGGAAGAGCTTGATAATCAAATACTTAAAAGATTTTAAAGCTATGGTACTTTTGATACAAAAGTTGTAAATTTTTGTTGCAAAAATATATTACAACACTATTATTAAGTTAGATTTTTTGATAGGAGTTTAAAATGCCAAGTAATAATCAGTTTTTATCATCAGTTAAAATGGTATCTCCTGAAGTTAAAGTTTTTGTTTTACATCCTGGAGAACATAAAAAGTATTTTGAATTGATTCACCGTTCTTGTATGATTTTTTTAAACATTCCTGGAATGGACTTACATGTTGAAGATTTAAACACTCCTAATTTGTTACGCAAAAAATTAAGAAGAACAATAGATATTTCTGAAGGAAAGACTGTTTTAGATTTAAATCAATATTCCGATGCTCCGCGAGGAATATCGTCTCTTTATGGAAGTTTCACCTCATTATATGCTAGGGCTAAAATTGGAGATTTAATAATTGTTCCTAATAGAGGATACTTTGAACCTTTCTTGCTAGGTGAAATTATTAGTGATTTTAATGAAGAAGATTTATTATCTATTTATAGCAATGAGTTCCCAACTCCTTGCAGAAAAGTTCGTTGGTTACCTCAAAAAAAATCTAAATGCCAAATTTCAGAATCTTTGTCTAATCAAATGTCAAACAGAAAGGCTATAATAGAAATAAATGAAAATAAATTAATTAAAGAGGTGTTATCCTTAGCATATGGGAAATATATATACAATGATTCATCTAAATCATATTTTTCAGGATCCACTTATAATTCTTCAAATCTACAAGGTATAATTGATGCTCTAACTGCAATAAATGAACTATCTAGAACTATTGATCCTGATACTCCAATTGATATCAAAATAAATTTTAATTCCCCTGGAGGAATTTGTATTACATCAGGAGGTAGAAAGGCTATTTTTATTGCAGCTTTAATTTCATCTTGTTTAGCAGGATGTGACTATGATGATGTACAAAATGAATATCGATTAGTTTCAGAAGATGATGTTTACTGTAATAGTATTATGGCTTCTCTTGATTCTAATACGTATAGATCTATTTGCGCAAAGGCAAACAGCGCGAAAGATCAAATTAATTTTGAAGTTGAGTAAAGGTTATCACTATGGGGCCACTTGTATTAAGTGCTATCTTAATAATTGCAACAATTATATTATTGTGTGTGGCCTATTGGGCACGCGTGCATAAATGGAAACACCTTAGGTTTTTATATCAGACGGAAACACCTTTAATTGTTGCTATATTTATAGCTATTGTATCAATAACAGTTGGTCCTTATCTCAATAGCTATTTTGAACAACAAAGAATCAAATCAGAATATATATTAGATAATTTAAAAAATCTAAAATTAGATACTTTGCAGTTATTTTCAAATATTCAGCGATTGAACAAAGATAAATTAAACCCCACCTACATTCAAATTGAAAATGATGGATTACGCCTGAGATACAGAGTTTTAGAAATTGAAAGTATTCTCGGGGAAAACCTGTATACAAAAGAATTTCAAAACAACCTTACAATACTATTAAATAATCTTCAATCATCTCCTGATAAAAGATATATATATCTTAGTAATTTTGTTGTATCTTCGCGAAATTTAAGTATTTACTTATCAAAAGTCGCAAACATTGCTGATGAAGATATTAAATTTTACAAAATAGAAAAATTAGAGCCAAAATAACAAAATTTCATCCCATTAAGGAAACTAAATTTAAAAACGGTATTAAGTGACATAATTTGATTAAAAATTAATTCGTGTATTGCACGATGATCCCCCTCTTGGGAAATTCTCGGATACCGCACGTCGTCTCCACCCGTCCGGGGAAATTCTCGAATACCGCACATCGTCTCCAGCCACAGTTCAAAAATCGTCAGAAATGGCGATTTTTTTCTTTTATTTTCAATGTTAAGCAAGTTCGAAAATTAAAATTTCATAGCGGCATATTTTAGAATTAATTTAATGATTTATACAGAAGCCGCCCCGAATAAAAGATATCCGAGGCGGTTTCGTTTGGGCTGTTTAACGCCAGTTCTCCGGCTCTTACATTTGCTTACGCTCTGTTCGCTCCGAAGATGACATTTTTGCGTCAAAATAAATTTTGACGAATTTTTCTAGAATTTATATTTAGCGTTAATCAAGCCTGTATGGTCTTGGTAGTCCTCGCGGAATTTACCCTCATAACCAAGCGAAAGTTCAACCTTGTCATTGACTTCCGCAGTTACACCGGCGCCAAATTCCATACCGAAACGGTCAAGGGCTTCACCTTCAACCGCATAAGCAGAACCGTTAGCCAAGGTTACGACTGAATTAACATCATCATTAAACAGGTCGTAAGTCGCGGCAATTCTGGCTTCCGGCTTAATGTTCATACCATTGGACAGCTCAAAGTTTTTGCTGACTTTGGCTCCGATAACACCGGTCAGAATGTCGCTGTCATTGGCAGATACACGTTGGTCGGCAGAATCTTTATAAGCATCCTGCTTGATATGAACGTAACGCAATCCAGCTTCCGGTGTAATGCCTAAGCCTTTAACTTGCATATCGTAACCGGTCATTGCCTGCAAACCAAAGGTTTCGACATCGTAGTCAGCCTTAACGCCAACGCCGGCAACACTCTTGCTTTCTTCATAATCAGACCAGCCGTAGGTTGCAATACCATTTACATACCAGTTGGATGGTTTATACTCACCATACAGGATGGCCGTATGTGTATCAACATCAGTATCACGCATGAAACCATCAATATCGGTGTTGGTATAAGCGTAACCAATACCAACCTTGGTATCATCGGTTACAAACTTCTCGGCACCAAAGGCAATACCGTTAGAATCTGCCTTTTTTAATTGCAATAAAAAAAACACCTGTTTAAGGTGGTCGGAGAGTTCATCAATCATATCTAGTTAAATGATTCTCTTAGCCTTTAAAGTCAAAAAACTTCTGAACATACGCCAAAAGCTCCCCGACCATATCACTATGTATCGGGGATATATTTACCGTCAGCTATGATGAGTAGCCAACAATATAACGATGTTATATCCTAACACCGAACTAGATAAGAGCCGATGAAAACCCCGTACTACTAAAGGTACTGATTATGGAGTATTTCCCCCATAACTGAGTTTATATTATAAACCAAGGTCTTAATTTGCAATTAAAATTATGGAGCAGTGCGAAAAATATTTTATTTTGCGTGTTTTCCTTGTCAGCCAATGCGTATACGGTTTTTTTATGATAAATTTATCACAAAAAAACAATTCCTACACTCAAAACGCAGGAAAACGAAGGGAAATGATGTTTAATATTAGATTACTTACCATTAGAATTATCAATCAAATTAAAACTGTCTATTCCTATTTTAGCGTATTGTAAAATTTTTTGATAATTTGCTTCATTAAAATTGTAACTATTTGTAATAACTGGTGATATACCTTTTTCTATTGCACAGGCTAACCAATCAGAAACCATTTCTAAAAGGTCTAAATCCGTCATCTTGTTACAATCATCATAATATTGCGGATGATGAGAATTATTTCTATAATGATGTTCTATTGCTTTGTTAACAATAGCTTTTTCTTCTATTGTTAAGACTCTTGAGTGCTCTTTCTCATCTCCCAAAAGCATATATCCTAAAATCTCATCATTACTAAATTTTGTTAAATCATGCACTTTTGCTCTCTCTAATAGGCTCTTTTCATCAAAATTAAGTGAATGGCCTATTCTAAGCATTATAGTTTTCACTAATTCAATATGTTTGCTTATACGTGCTTTATTTTCTTCTTCGTAAAAAATTTTCATTATTTTAACTTTGATTTGTATTTAGTTAACAAAGCATAATTCTTAATAATATCATTTACATCTTTTTTAGCAAGCTCATCAAAATCAACATATATTCTTTCAAATTTTTGATTTTTTTGAGAATATGCAAATTTGCTAACAAATTTTATTAAATCTTTGTGTAAACATTTATCTTCTGGATACTTTTCTATAAAATATAATGCATTTTTAATATATAAGTTTATATCATTCTGATTTAAATTTTTGAATGGATTTTGGGTACGTTTAAAATCATCATATTGAGTCGTTTTTATAGAAGGATCGAAAGTAATAGAATAACCATGTATCTTAGAAAGTCTATATGCAAATTCCCAATCTTCTAAGCCAAATCCTTGAAATTGTTCATCAAATAGTGTATCTTGTCCTTTTTTAAAACTTAAACTAAATGCATATACAGCCTGCCAAGGATTTATAGAATGAAAAGATTTATTCCGCTGAATATTCTCTTGTGTCTCTAAAAATTTATTTCTTTCTATTTGCTCTATGTTAACATTTTGTTCATTTAGTTCTGCTTCAGATTTCCAAATTCTACTACCTGTACAAATAGTATTATCCGAGTTTTTATGCGCTAAAATATGCTTCTCTATAAAATCTGAATTTGGAATATTGTCTCCATCTGCTAATATTACTAAATCTGAACGACTTAACATAATACCATTATTTCTTGCTTTAGCTGCTCTAAACCCCAAATCTTGTTGCCAAACAAGCTGAATTGGTAATGATGATGTTTTAATTATATTTTCGACTTCTAATAAATTTTTAAAGTTTGAACCATCATCAGCAATTATGACTTCAAAAGTTTTATCTGTCTTCTGTTGTTCTAGAGCTAATATTGTTTTTCTTAAACAATTACTCTGATTATAATGTAATAAGACTAAGGAAGCATCAATACTCATTTATTTTTTCCTCTATTTAAATTAAAAGGTATTATAAAATCACTATCTTCTTTTATCATTAAATTTTTAGTTAAATCTGATTTATATTTTTCAATTTCTCTATTAGACATAAAATGACATTTCAACTTTTCCAAATGATATATAAAAAAACACCATCCTTTTTGCTGTTATGAGGGTGTTTGAGATTCTTTAGACCAAGATGTTGAATAAAATTATCCGTACTTTTCAATGCCTGTGATAAAATATCATTAGCATTTTTTTCATTTTTTGCATCGAATATTATAAGAATTTTATTTGATGTGCTAGCATATTCCGAACATAATTTATATCCATCAGCATTAGTAAGAGCTTTCATTTCCATCAATATCTTAGCAGTTAGAAGATTATGTATTCTATCTGCTTTTGTATGTCCATACATATCATTAACGCCTTTCATGTTATTTTGCTGTAAAACAACAACAAACTTATTTGATATATTTTCAAGAGCCAATAAATCATTCTGCAACATCTCTGATGTTTTTATATCGGAACCAAAAGTATTTACCATAAATTTCTTAAACAATTCAATATCATTATTCTTATATGAAACTAATTCTATTTTTGACTGATATTCAGAGAGCAGTTTGTTAATATTTTGTTCGTAGCTATAAATAAAATTATCATCATAGTTTATGCATTCTGGATTTTGGTTATTGAATTGTTTACTAAGTATTTTTACTTTATCTTCTATAATTTTATCTTGATACATTTTTTTATCTACTGGAGCATAATCACATATAAACATTGAGCCATACCGTCCTTCATATTTTGAGTGAGGAATTGAATCAATTTTTAAACATTGTGCTTTTTCATGTATCTCAGCATTTGTTTTATTAATAATATCTTGTATTATAGCAAAATTTCCTTCTGTAACTATTCCCCCTATTTCATCAGCTCCTTCTCTAAAAAGAAAACTCTCCATATTATTTTCAAGCAAATTCTTTTGCATAATTAATGCTGATAATTGTAAAAATTTATCACTTCTTCGCATTCCTTCCTTACTTATCATCACACCTGACTGTTCTTCTGTAGATTTAGACAAAACTTTATTCAAACCACCAATATTCATACCATCACCCCATATTCTTAAAACAGGATGCTGCTGATATTTTGCAACATAATTTTTTAAAAGAAAAAAATTAATTTTTAACGATTCCTTATTTAGCAATGGAAATATTGTATCATAACACTTGTTTAGCAAGATACTTGAATTTAATAAAATATATGGAAAAGGAATAAACTTTTTCTCTTTAAGCCATAAATATTTAGCATAATCGAGCAACTTCTTATTATTTTCAATTGTCATGCCTATCTCACATAAATTAATTTTATTTATATTGTTTATTATATAAAAAAAACACATTTTATGCAATTGTTATTTGAAACAATAAAAAAACAATATTTTAAGTTTACATTTTTTTGTTTTAGCTTTTCTCCAATTCTCACACAAGCCTTGGTATTCCTAATTGACAGCGAATTTGTGCTAATATATTTTATTAGCAGTGCTAATGAAAACTGCTAATAACTTTGAGGTTTACACCCCAGACGATATTTAGATAAGCTATTGATTTTACACGAAACAATGTTTTATGGGTTGGTATTGACGCATCCTGCCACGTCAGCCACAGTTCAAAAATCGTCAGAAATGGCGATTTTTTTCTTTTATTTTCAATGTTAAGCAAGTTCGAAAATTAAAATTTCATAGCGGCATATTTTAGAATTAATTTAATGATTTATACAGAAACCGCCCCGAATAAAAAATATCCGGGGCGGTTTCGTTTGGGCGGTTTAACGCTTAAAATTTATATTTAGCGTTAATCAAGCCTGTATGGTCTTGGTAGTCCTCGCGGAATTTACCCTCATAACCAAGCGAAAGTTCAACCTTGTCATTGACTTCCGCAGTTACACCGGCGCCAAATTCCATACCGAAACGGTCAAGGGCTTCACCTTCAACCGCATAAGCAGAACCGTTAGCCAAGGTTACGACTGAATTAACATCATCATTAAACAGGTCGTAAGTCGCGGCAATTCTGGCTTCCGGCTTAATGTTCATACCATTGGACAGCTCAAAGTTTTTGCTGACTTTGGCTCCGATAACACCGGTCAGAATGTCGCTGTCATTGGCAGATACACGTTGGTCGGCAGAATCTTTATAAGCATCCTGCTTGATATGAACGTAACGCAATCCAGCTTCCGGTGTAATGCCTAAGCCTTTAACTTGCATATCGTAACCGGTCATTGCCTGCAAACCAAAGGTTTCGACATCGTAGTCAGCCTTAACGCCAACGCCGGCAACACTCTTGCTTTCTTCATAATCAGACCAGCCGTAGGTTGCAATACCATTTACATACCAGTTGGATGGTTTATACTCACCATACAGGATGGCCGTATGTGTATCAACATCCGTATCACGCATGAAACCATCAATATCGGTAGTGGTATAAGCGTAACCGATACCAACCTTCGTATCATCGGTTACAAACTTCTCGGCACCGAAGGCAATACCGTTAGAATCGGCATCGAAACCTTTTGCTTTGGAAGTATCGTCCAGTTTGGATTTGTTGAACAGACCCTGAACCCACATTGCACCGCGTTTGAAGATATTGTCGCCGGAAGCCATACCTTCGCCACCGGTTGAAATTGAACCACCGGTCAAACGTGTGCTGACTGCACCAAAGACCTGATTAGCTGTTTCTGTCTGTGTTTTTTGAACCATCGGTGCAACTTCAGGAGCAACCGCCGTCAAAGCGTCAACATAGACTTTCTGCTCGGCAGCATTTGTGCTGTTGGAAAGCTGTGCCAGTTTTTCTGTAACTGCGGCAGCAACAGGACTGCTGTTTGATGCACTAACACTGTCCCATGCTTCGGCTGTTCCGGCATTATTGGCAGAACCGCCGGCATCGGCAACAGTATCAGCCGCGGAAGCAACAGAAGTAACCTTAAATGTCCCGTCGCCATTGTCAACAAACTCGTAACGGGAATTTTGGCTCAGGTTGGCAAACTTGCCTTCAACCTCTGCTTCGGCGGAATCAGCACCGTTAAACAGTTTTAAGGTTGTTGTTTCGCCTTTGGCCAAAGCGGCACCGTTTAAGGTCATATTTAAATTTGTACCGTTTTCGCTGATTTTGATATAATTGGCTTTGATTTTGCCGTAGGTATCTTTATCGGTTACGGTAAAGGCCAAAGTTGAATTATCGGCAAAAATGACACCTTCGCCATCGGCTTTATCGCCGGTTGAATGCAGTATTTTGTCGCCGATATCCAGCGTTGCGCCATTGCCGACCTGAACTGTCGTAATTGTATCAGTCGGCTCTTTGTCGAACAACAACGTACCTTTGTTAATGGCTAAAATGTCCAAGGCACCGATATTGCCGCTAATTGCATTATTTAAAGAGTGGCTGTTTTCAAAAATCAAGCTGATATCTTCAACATTACCGTCAATTTTGGCGTTTGAGTTCTGAAAATGAATTTTGCCGCGATCATCACCGTTAATATTGGCACTTAACGTTCCGGCCAGATTAATTCTGGTATCGTTATCATAAACATTAAGCGTAGCTTTCTGAGCCTGGCTCATATCTTCTGTAAACGCTTTGGCAAACAATGTAGAACCTGAAGCAATATTAAGCTCTGTCCCGTTGGCAATTTTTATATTGCCTACGGAAGATATTTCCGCAGAAGAGCCGCTGACATTTATCGTTCCGCCGGTAATATTGATATTGCCGCTTGCCGGTTTGCCGTCCTCGCTTTGATAATCACCGCCTCTTATTATTGACGAATCTTTAAGAGAGATTGTGCCGCCGCTGATATTTATATCACCGGTTTCACCGTCATGGAATATTGCGGAACCGTTTTCCAACATAAACTCTCCGCCGCTAATATCCAAATCGCCGGAATTTTCACGTCCCAAAGAACTTTCATTCATCTTAAACGTACCGCCGGAAACGGTCATTGCAGCACCTTTCTGGGAATTACCTTCTGCTGACGCGGCCGGATAAGTGCTGATGTTGGAATTATTCATTTCAAACGTACCGCCGGAAATATTAAATTTGCTGCCGTCATCAGCATTGCCATATATAAAGATTTCGCCGGTATCCAACTTTATTGAGCCGCTGCTGATGTCTGCTTCTTTAGCGTTCAGCGTTGATCGCCATTCAGCTTCATTTTCCTGTTTCAGCGTCAGTTCTCCGCCCGTTTGGGTATATTTGCCGTCAACAAACATAAAAGGCTTTTCTGTCTCATTTGTCGCATCTGAATTGATTACCGATAAAGAGGCATCATCTGCTAAAGAAACATTGCCTTCAACTTTCAAAGTATTGGAAACATCAACTTCCTCAGCTTCCGGTTCTACAATAGCCTGAGTTTTTACATCTAATGAGGCCGTTCCTGATAAATTTATGTCTCCCGGGTGTGAAACCTGAGTATCCGAGCGCTCTACAACATAGCTTCCCGATGTTAGATTGGTTGCATCCGCCGGAAGATTTTCTGCAAAAGCATTATGGCCGCAAGTCAGCGCCACCAATGCCGTCGTAATTAAGAGTTTATTTTTCATACGATTAAACATCCTTTGTTAACTAGTTAAACAAAACCCACCGTTCATAAAGAAAGGCGGGCGGATGTTCGAAAACCGTATATAGCTAAACGGCTCGGCTTATTTGGCTGAGCCTTATTCACCGACATCCGTCCAAGTAGAATCAGAAGTCGGCACAATTTAAAGTCGTGTGCACACGACTAGCTATATAAAAGGGTTTTCGACGCCCTAAGCAGCGAACTGCTCAAACTTACTTTATAAGGCATATTCATTAGAATCAAGCTAAATCATCAAAAACCCTCTGGAATTTAAATAAATAAGCCGGTATGATGTATTTATAAGGGATTAGAATTGATGTTAAAACTAATTGATTGAGGGCTACCGTGAAAAAACTGCTTTCTTTATTAATAGTTTTGTTTTTGGTATCCCCAGCTTTGGCGGCAGACAGTCAAACGGTGGTTATGAATACCAAGACTTATATTTACCATCACCCAACCTGTAAATGGGCAAAACGCTGTACCCAAAACTGTATTAAAACCACCAAACAGAAAGCCCAAGCTCAAGGCGCAAGGGCTTGTAAAGTCTGCGGCGGATAAACTTATCATATAATTTTTTATAGGGCAAACAATCTGGCCGGATTATTCCGTTACATAAAGATTTGGCCGTTTTACCGGCAGAATTGCTAAGCAGGCAAACAAAGAATGAGTATTTTGTTTTAACAAACCTGATTATTGCGACAGAACGCGACAACAAAAGCGGATATGAAAGGAAGCTAAATTTTGCAAACAAAACCTTGGTTCTGACGGCGTTGACACAAAAATCAACAAAGACGTGTTTGATAAGGAAAGAAATTATTGTTCATATTGAAAAACAAATGATTTTTTATAATTTTGTTGCAAAAATTTCAACCTAATATAAACTGTTTTCAATATCGTTAATAGTATATCATAAAAAGTGCTATGAGTAGTTTGAATTTTACATTATTACAAGAAAAAACGCCGCAGTTGTATCAAATTGCAGCTTTTGCGGAAGAATATGTATATTCTGACCCTCAATCATCAATAGCTAAAGCACGCTTATTTGCAGAACGAATCACAACTATTCTATACAAAGCATATCGTATTGAAGTGCCGCAAGCATCTTCTTTTGTAGATTTGTTGCAAAATGAAGAATTTAGAAAGCAAGTACCTTCTGTTATCTTACATAAGTTGAATTTTATCAGAAAAATAGCAAACGGAATCGTGCATGGTGGCGATGCCAAATCTGCTCAGGCATTACAACTTTTGCAAGAAATTTACGAAGTTTCAAAATGGTTTGCGGCTATTGCTTTAGGTGTAAAAGCACTAGATTACCCTGATTTTACAGCGCCAAAACAAAAAAAACAAATTATCAACGAAGAAAAAATAGATGCAGCTAACATTAAACTTCAAAAAACATTAGATGAACTTGAAAAATTAAAATTAGAATTAGCGGCAGTTAAAACAGCTAAAGAAAGTAACAAAATTGCCGTTGATGAACTAAAATATTCAGAAGAACAGACACGTAAGCATTTGATTGATGCAATGATCCGTGCTGCTCATTGGAATATATCAACGGATGGAAGTAACACTGATGAGGTCGGTCAAGAAGTCGAAGTAGATAATCAACCGACCCCAACAGGCAAAGGAAGATGCGACTACGTTTTATGGGGAAAAGATGGATCTCCATTAGCAGTGATAGAAGCAAAAAAAACTTCAAAAAATGCAGATAAGGGTAAAAAACAAGCTTCTTTATATGCAGATGCTTTAGAAAAACAATACGGAAAGCGTCCGGTAATTTTTTATACAAACGGTTTTGAAACTAAAATTTGGGATGATGCCAATAAATATCCACCAAGAACCGTTTGGGGAATTTATTCTCGCGATAGTTTGGAAAGATTAATTTATCAAAGAGACAAAGGCGATATTGCCACAGCCCAACCAGATCCAAATATTACAGGTCGAGATTATCAGATTAGAGCTATTAAAGCTGTTTGCGAAACTTTTAGCAAAAAGCAAAGAAAAGCATTAATTGTTCAGGCAACAGGAACCGGCAAAACACGAGTTTCTATTGCGTTAAGCAAGTTATTGCAAGATACGGGATGGGCAAAGAGAATTTTATTCTTATGTGACAGAAACGCTTTGGTTAAGCAAGCCAGTCGTAATTTTAACACTCTTCTAAATTCTGTTCTGTCTTCGGTTTTAAAAGGTAGTAAAGACCAGTATGCAGATATTGTCTTTTCGACATATCCTACAATGATGAATCAATATGCAAAATATAACATTGGTTATTTTGACTTAATTATTGCAGATGAATCACACCGTAGTATTTATAACGTATATGCTGATATTTTTAAATATTTTGATTGCTTGCAAGTAGGACTGACAGCAACGCCGGTTGATTTTGTAAATCGCAATACGTTTCAGCTTTTTAATTGTGAGGAAGGAAAACCAACCTTTTATTATTCTTTGGAAGAGGCAATCGAACAGGGATATTTGGTGGATTATGTCGCTTATCGATATGACACACAGTTTTTGCGTAAAGGGATTCACTATAACCAACTAAATCCAGAACAAATAAAAGACTTGGAAGAAAGCGGTGATATTGATAAAGAATTGTCGGTTGAAGCCAGGTCTATTGACACACAGGTAATGAATAGACCAACAACCAAGCTGATTATTCAAAATCTTATGGAAAACGGCATTAAAGATGCTGATGGTCAGACTATCGGCAAGACCATTATTTTTGCCCGCAATCATGATCACGCGGCTTTTATACTTAGCATCATTGATGAGATGTATCCGCAATATGGCGGCAAGATAGCAGCCGTTATTGATATATATGATGGTCGAGCAGAAAGTTTAATTGATGATTTTTCAGATAAGGATAGTCCTCTTAAAATAGCCATTTCTGTTGATATGATGGACACCGGCATTGATGTGCCGGAAGTTGTAAATTTGGTATTTGCGAAGCCGGTAAAATCTAAAGTTAAGTTTTGGCAGATGATTGGCCGCGGAACCAGATTATGCAAAGATTTGTTTGGCCGGGGAAAAGACAAACTATATTTTAAGATTTTTGATCATTGGCAGAATTTTGCTTATTTTGAGCAAGACGATAATAAAAAGAAGCAGATTAAAGCTCCTGAACAAAAGTCTTTAATGCAGAAGATTTTTGAAAATCGCATGGAAATATGCAAATTGGCACAATCTCAACAAAATTCTGATATTCAGCAACAGATGGTTGACCAACTTTCAGATATGATTAACCAGTTGCCTGAAAATAGCATATCTGTAAAAGAAAAATGGAAAGAAAAGCGTTTTTTTGCTAAAAAAGAAAATCTGGATTTTACAAAAGCAGATACGGAAGTTCGCTTAAAGGCAGATTTAGCCAAATTGATGCAGTGGATTGATATTCAGGGTCATGCTCCAAGTTTTCGCTTTGATAATTTGGTTACGGGCATAGAGAAGAGTATGTTACAAAAGAAGCCTTGTGAAGATTTGCAGCAAAAGATGATAGAAAAGGTTGCTTTGCTGCCGACAAATTTACATAAGGTTGCGGCAAAACAAGAAACTATAAATAAGGTATTGTCGTCTGAGTTTTGGCAAAATGTAACCTTTGCGGGTTTGGAAGAAATACGTCAGGATTTGCGTGATTTGATGTATTTGGCAGAAGATGACGGAAATCAGGTTTTGCCACCGAGAATTTTGAATATTTCGGAAGATGAAGGTCAAATTGTATTTGAGCGGGTGAAAAAGCTCTATCCTAAGGGATTAGACGCATATAAACGTCAAATTACCGATATTTTGCAGAATATCATAGATACTGAGCCGGTTATTCAAAAAATAAAATCGGGTCAAGGCCTAACCGGTAAAGATTTTGAGCAAATCTTATCTTTGATTATGGTACAAAATCCGTCTTTAGATAAACAAACTTTGCAAGAGTTTTTCCCATCTACGGAAAAATTGGAACAAGTTTTAATGACCATTTCAGGCATGGATGAGACTTATATCAAAGCCAAATTTGCTGATTTTGTGCAAAAATATCATTTAACCGCAAGACAAAACCAGTTTTTATCAATGTTGCAAAACCAGATTATCGCCAATAATGGCATAAATTTTGCAAGATTATATCAAGCCCCGTTTACATCGCTGGATAAAGACAGCATCGACGGCGTATTTAGCAGTGTCCAAGCAGATGAACTGTTTGAGATTTTGGATAATTTTAAGATTGAAGAGACAAGAGCCGAATAATGACTTATCAAGAATTTAAGCAAAAAGTAGATGCATTGTGGGAAAAATTTTGGACAGGCGGTATTACGAATCCGTTGTCGGTAATTGAGCAAATTACTTATTTGATTTTTTTGAAAATGCTTGATGAGCAAGAAGATAAAAAGGCTCGTACTGCTAAACTTACGCATAAACCTTACAAAACAAATTTTCCTAATTTCAAAATCAATCCTTTTGATAAAAATTCTCCCAAAATTAAAGGGGAAGACGTTCGTTGGCGTAATTTAAGACAAAAAAGCGGAGATGACTTATTAAATACTATGAGAGATAAAGTCTTTCCTTTTTTGAAACAATGTGATTTTTCTAATACCAAAGCCGGAGCATATTTGAAAGATGCTTATTTATTGATTAACAAACCGTCTTTATTGAGTGCCGCTATCAATGATATTGACGATCTTCCTTTGGAACAAGATGATATTAAAGGCAATTTGTATGAATATCTGTTAAGCAAGCTTTCAACAGCCGGCATTAACGGACAATTCAGGACACCAAGACACATCATCAAGATGATTGTTGAATTGGTTGATCCTAAAAAAAATGAGCGTATCGCTGACCCAATGTGCGGTACCGCCGGTTTTTTGGTAGCGGCATTAAATCATATTTTGCAGAAAAACAGTTCCGCTTCAGGGCAAATAACCGATGATTATTATGCCGGTGATTTGCTTTCTGATGCCGATCGTAAATTTATGCAAAAGGAAATGTTTTATGGTTTTGACTTTGATGCCAGCATGTTACGTGTTGCTTCAATGAATATGATGCTTCATGGTATAGAAAACCCAAATATTTTTTATCAAGATGCTTTTTCGCAAAACTTTTATGAACGTAATCCGAAACAAGCTAAATCTTATTTTGACGTGATATTAGCCAATCCGCCGTTTAAAGGCTCTTTGGATTATGATGACGTTTCGTCTGATTTGTTGAGCAAGGTCAGAACTAAAAAGACCGAAGTTTTGGCTGTTCCGTTCTTTTTAAGACTTTTAAAATCAGGTGGCAGAGCCGGCATTATTGTTCCGGCTGGTATTCTTTCCACAGAAAATGAGGCGTATAAACAAGCCCGTAAGCTGTTGGTTGAAAACAATCAGCTAGATGCGGTTATTACTATACCTTCTGGTGTGTTTAAACCTTATGCCGGCGTGGCAACGGCGGTTTTGTTGTTTGCCAAAGGCGGAAATACCGATAAAGTCTGGTTTTATGAAATGGAAAATTGCGGTTTTAGCCTTGATGACAAGCAAACGCCGATAGATGATAATGATATTCCCGAGGTTATAGAATTTTACAAAGATAAAAGAGAAAGCAAAAAGTCTTTTAACGTGAGTAAAGAAGAATTGGTTGCTCAAGATTATTCGTTGTTGCCCTCTAAATATAAAGAAGTGGAATATAAGCCTCGTGTGTTTGAACATACCCCGCAAGAATATGTACAAATGATTATCGAATCAGAAAAGAAATCTTTGGCAATACTGGAAAAACTGCAAAAAATGCTGGAGGTAAAACATGGTTAATCAATTACCTCAAGGCTGGAAAGAAGAAGAGTTAGGAAAACACGCCAATATAAAAAGAGGAAACACTATAACTAAGAAACAAGTTGTACATGGTGATTACCCTGTAGTTGCAGGAGGTAAAGGGGCAGCATATTATCATAATGAGTACAATAGACAACCTCCTGTCATTACGGTATCAGGTTCAGGAGCGAGTGCTGGTTATGTGAATTATTGGGAAGTTCCTATTTTTGCATCGGATTGTAGTACGATTGAAGAAAAAGATTTAAATATTAAATATATTTATTATTTTTTGAAAAGTAGACAGCAAGAACTTTTAGATAAACAGGTAGGTGTTGCAATTCCACATGTTTCACCTAAAGATGTATCCCCTTTACTCATTCCATATCCCATAGATAAGGGGGAACAGGATTATATTGTAAAAACTTTAGACGCAGTTACAGAAATAATCAGATTGCGCAAAGAAACCATCCAATTAGCCAAAGAGCTTATCCCCACCATTTTCCAAGAAATGTTTGGCGATCCTATCACCAACCCCAAAGGTTGGAATAAAAAAGACTTAGGACAGGTTTGTGATGTTAGAGATGGAACACATGCATCTCCAAAATTTTATCCAGAAGGGTATCCACTAATAACGTCTAAAAATCTGATTGATGGAGAAATAGATTTTTCAAATGTATCCTTTATTTCTGAAAAGGATTATGAAGAAATAAATAAAAGATCATTTGTAGATGATGGAGATATATTATTAGCAATGATAGGAACGATTGGTAATCCTGTTATTGTTAAAAGAAACCGTGATTTTGCTATCAAAAATATAGCATTAATTAAATTTTATAAAAAAGGTTCAGAAGTTACAAATACATATATTAAATCTGTTTTAGAACTTGTAACGGACAATTTGAAGCTTCAATCTATAGGTGTTACACAAAAATTCATTTCTTTAGGATTTTTAAGAAAATATAGCATTCCAATTCCTCCTATTACAATGCAGGAAGAATTTGCTGATAAAGTTGAACAAATTAATAAGTATATTGCTGCTCAACAAGAGGAATTAGAGCAGTTTGAAACTTTATTCCAATCTTTGTTACAAGAAGCTTTTACCGGTGTTTTAACTTGGAACTATCCAAGAAAGGAATGTCATGACAAAAAAGATAAATAGTGATCAGCAAAAGGCGTCTATTATTCCAAATGACTTCCTTGAAGCTGCCGATTATAAATATCGGACAGAAGGCGTTTCCTATGAATATTCCCTTTATGAATATGCACAAAAATATAAAAAGATAAAACTTTCCAAAGAGCAAGAATTGTCTTTTCATAGATTAATTAAAAGAGTTGAAGAACGGCTTCTTCCTGAACAACGGCGCACAAACGCAATAAACGCACAAATGATGCATGAAATTGTAAGGGCTATTGGCAGAAAAAAACACGTTACAGATTTAGCAGCTGGTTTGGGCGGTATTATTTGGCAGCTTGATTATGTGAATTGCATTCAAGATATTAATCAAAATTTCCTTGACGTTGCGGAACTTATCGCTTACCAAAAAGGAAATACGGTTATTTCAGTGCATTCTGCTGACAGTATTAAAGAAGCATTACCTTTTGACGGAAAGGGGATATTTTTATTTGATCCCCCAATGGGACAAAATAGAATTAAACCAGATGAATGGAAACAATTTAATGCAAGTTCCAAGGCCGGAATAGGCCGTGCAGGTTCGGGGAAAACCGGAGATAAAACTGTTTCTCTTTTTGAAATTTTGGGAGAAAATCTTAAAGATACCCCATCTTTATCGGAAAATTTGTTTATTATTAACTTTTTACTCCGCGCTGCTGATGATGCATATTTTATTTGTTTGGTTCCAGAAACTTTTCTAACTAAAAATGAAAATGAATACAACAACCTAAGAGCCTATTTGATTAAAAATAGTTTGCTTGCGGTTATCAAACCTCCTGCATCTTCGGGTATTAATACTGTCGTATTGTATGGTCAAAAGAAACGAAAAAAAGATAATCAAGTAAAACTTATCACGACTAAGAAATATGATTACCAAGAAATAATTGATTATATTTTTGAAGATAAAGAGATTAAGAGCGAAGATATTAAATCAGATGTTCTTAATCCAACAGAAATCACAGAGCCGTATTTAATAAAAATGCCGGTTATTGTTGGTAGTAAGGGGTATGAATATATTCCTTCAGAAAAAGTTATTGGTGCAATAATTGAAAATGAAAACCTATTAAATGAAAAGAAAAAGCCAATTATTTCTAAGGAAATTTTACATCACAAAATATTTGTTGAAGAAAATAAAAAAGAAATTAAAGAAAATACAAAAGTTTGGTGGGGAAACGCAAAAGAACCACAAAAGTTACGAGAGGAGTTAAAAAATCAAGATTATTCAGATTTTCAGTTATGTATTCAATTGTTTTCTTCTTTAGGTTGTTTTAGAAAAGAAGAAGCAAAACAGGAGTTTGATATTTCTTTGTTGAATACATTTATTGATATGTCTTGTTTTTGCACCCTACTTGCGTACGGGATTGTTAGAAAAGAAGAAAATAAATATATAATTGATACGCGTAAACCTGAACAACAAAATTTTACACTGGAAGCCGACGATATAAAAAAGGCTTATGATATATATCTCAAACCAGATAAAAAAGGAGAGGCTTTTGTTTTGTTGGCTTATACAGATGAGTTTGTAAAAAAAATTTATTTTGATTTATGTCGGTATTATATTTCAGGTAAAGATCAAAACTCCACAGAGATTTATTCTTCAAAAAGAGCAGACATTTTAAGAGCTTTGAAAATATTAGAAAAATTAGGCTTGGTTAGGACACAAACGACAAATGATCAATTCATTTATAGTCATTATGTGCCTCGTTATTATTTTGAGGGGAAATGGATATATGACTGATAATCAATTAACTAAAATAGAAATTGATAATTATAAGGCATTTAATGGCTTTGTTATGAGATTGTGTCCCCAGGAAGGATTGAATCTGAATCTGTTAATTGGTCGAAATGGTTCCGGGAAAAGTTCTTTTTTAGATGCTTTAGCTGAAATTGGTTGTAACAATTTAACTTCTGCCCCTGATAAATCTGTTGATAATACAAGATTTAAATATACCCTAACACTTAACAAAAAAGACAAGGTAAATCAAACAGAGAGAAATGAAACTGGTTTATGGGATAAGGTTGTGCGTTTTTATACCGGTTATACTGAGCGATCCTTTGAAGAAGAAAATCAAAATATAATTTCTGGAAATTCAGAAACTTTCAGAAAGGCTCTTTGGGCTTATTTGGCTGGTGGTTTCAATACTCACGATGATAATTGGCATAAACTTATTAACTTGATTTTTAATAACAGTTTTACAAAAGAGCCAATAAACACACTTAAAATCAAAGCGTTATGGATAGATACTATTAATATTATTACTAAAGAATCGCTTGATGATGGCGAAACAGGGACAGATGATTTTATAAAAAATAATTTTGAAAATGAACCTGATGTATGTTTGCCAATGGCTTCAGAAGAAAATAAAGATGTCAGAAGAAGTTTTTGGACAATGAGGGCTAATGGCATATTAGCTAAAGGTGTAAGAGATAATCCATATGTCTTTTTTGAACAATTTTGCAATGCTTTTAAGCAAAACAAAATAGATAAATGTGGTTTTTTATACGAATTAAATGGAAAAGATGAAACTTTTGAAGAGCAGTTTTTAAGTGACGGTGAAAACGGCTTTATGTCAAGATATGCTTTGCTTTTCCTTATTTCAAAGACAACTAATGAAAAGTTTCTTATATTATTAGATGAGCCAGAAACACATTTTAATGAGCATTGGAAACGATATTTTTTAAAGCTTTTGTGCGATGTGTTAGCTAAAAAAAATGCAGATGTATTTGTTGCAACTCATTCAGCAATGCTGGTATCTGATGTAAAAAAGCACGAATTACATCGTTTTGAATTAAATGATAATGAAATTGTCAGTAATGATTACTTATTAAATTCTTATGGAGCCAATATCATAGATATAGGTCAAATCTTGTTCAAAATGGAAGGAAACATTGGAGAAAGAGCTAAGGATGAGATTGAAAATCTCTTAAATTCAAATTCTGAAAAAGATATAGCAAAGATAAAAAAACTTCTTGAAGAGGTCGGTCCCGGTGAATACCGTTGGCGTTTACGAGCAAAACTTTTAGAACTTAAAAAACAAAGCTAAAAATGCGAAATAAAAATTTAAAAATATTCAACGACTATTTACAATATCTTTTAAGAAAAGAGATGTTAGTTTTACGTAAAGAAATTGAAAAAGAGCATTATGACTGGAAAATAATAAGAAATGCCATATATAATGATTGTCGTTTTTTTGAAACAGATAAGGAATTTGAATTTAATGCCTATTTAAATACTTTAGAAGCAGATAAACAAAAGCAATTAAACAAGATTGTTTACGATGTATTAAATAAGGCCTTTGCTCATAAAATGAAAAGTTTCCCATCTAAATTTAAGAAGAAATTAAGCGGAATTTTTTCCGATATTACTCCTAAACAATTTTTTAATCTCAATTACTTTGACGCTCATGAACATAGATGTTGTTTGTGTGGGAGATTGCTTGATCATGACGCTAAAGAGTTACCAGTAGCAGAAATTGAACATTTATTTCCTCAATCAAAGTTTCCGCAGCTTATTTTGTGTATCAGCAACTATATTCCATGTTGCTCGAATTGCAATAAGATAAAAAAATCCAGTTTTTTTAGCTGCAAGAAAGAATTTATTGAGGATTTACAAAAATTAGGCAAAAGTTTTCATCATCCTTTGTTTTTTTGGAAACTTTTTGATGCTAATTTTGATTATAATTTGCCTGCAGTAAAAAAATGCGATATTGTTCAGTATTATAAAATTAATGAACGTTTTAATCAAATTCGTCATTATATGTATAGCAATCTCTTTAATTTGGTAAAATATCATAATATTGAAACTCCAGAAGCATTAGAGAGTTTTCTTGAAAGTTGTCAAAATGCCAATATGCAGGAAATGGTATCAGATTTTTCTTTGAACAATCATCCTAAATTATGGCATGACTTTATTGATTATGTTCTGTATGATTATAATAATCTCACAGCCCTCTGGGAGGAAATCAAGGAATATAATAAATTAAAATATTATTGCTAATTATGTAAGTTTTATATAATCCCTGACGTTATTCGTCCGCACATTTTTTATTTCAAAAAATCTGTCACATATTGCCAAATTCTTTTATATATATTTTATATGTTTCGTTGAATATGTTGTCTATGTACAATAAAATAAAGAACTGCATGAAAACATTACAACAATCAAGCTCTCTCCGTGAGCAAAGTTCCGTTATGTCGTTTTGAACCGACAGATTGACATAAGTATTGTGAGTCACTCTATTGCGGCATTTTATATTCCATTGCACATTAATTTTACAATCATCCTGTTACTACAACCTTTGGCAAGGCGATATCGTTATATTGACTTTAGCCGATTTCACGCATAGACTTTTGACAACGGAAGAAAACTGCAACTTTTTGGCGCAGGAAGCGTTTATTTTCAGGAGGAATTTATGAAAAAAATCGGGATTATCGGAACAGGGATTTTCGGCACAGCCTTAGCTTTGACCGCGGCACGGGCGGGATGCGACGTTCTTTGCTGGGACCGCAATCCCGACGTTATCAACGCCATAAGCCAAAAACATCTCAATACCAAACATCTGCCGAACATCCCCCTGCCCGACGCCATAAAATCGACTTCCGAAATTGCCGAAGTTTTCGATTTTGCGGATATCGTTCTGCTGTCCGTATCCGCGCAGGCAACGCGTTCCGTCCTGCGGCAGATAAAACCTTTTATCAAAACAAACACCGTTATTGTCCTGTGTGCCAAAGGAATTGAAGCGGAAACCGGAAAAATGCTGTCGGAAATCGCCGAAGACGAAATTTCCGCGGCTACCATTGCCATTTTATCCGGCCCGGGCTTTGCCGTTGACATTGCACAGCGCAAACTGACGTCCGTAACCATTGCCTGTGCCAAAGACGGCCTTGCCGCACAGCTTACCGACATGCTTGCCACCCCCTACTTTCGGCCATATACCACATCCGACATGATTTCGCCGCAAATCGGCGGCAGCGTCAAAAACGTTATTGCCATCGCCTCCGGCGTTATTGAAGGCGCAGAATTCGGCGACGGCGCACGGGCGGCACTGATAACACGCGGACTTAACGAAATGGGACGCCTGTCCGGCGCTCTCGGCGGCCGCCACGACACCATGATGGGCATGTGCGGCCTCGGCGATCTGGTTTTGACCGCCGGCTGCTCCCAATCCAGAAATTTCAGTTTCGGATACGAAATCGGCATTCGCGGCGAGGCGCGAAAACTGATTGAAGAAAACACCCGCACCGTCGAAGGCATTTATACGGCTCAAGCCGTTGTAAAACGCGCCTGCGAACTGGGAATAGAAATGCCCATTTGCGAAGTGGTAAACAAAGTTCTGTTTGCGGGCATTTCCATAAAGTCGGCAATGGAAAGTCTTATGTCCCGCCCATATAAAGAAGAAGGCTTCTGACAAGCGAAAAAATTTCCGTTGCTTTCATTCGTTGTTTTATGATATAATTGTTATTATTAATTGCAAGGAGAAAAAAAATTAGTAGAGGATGGACTTATGTCGTTCTGACATGTATTTTTGAACTTCTTTGGATTTATGGTTTCAACGCGGCTGAAAGCTGGCCGCACTTTATTCTAATCGCGCTTATCATCGTTGCCGACTTTTATTTTCTGGAAAAAGCCTGCGAAACCATTCAGACCGGAACGGTTTACGCAATATTTTCGGCCGTCGGCACCGTCTGCACGGCGCTTATGGATACACTGATATTTAACGTTGAATTCACAATTGCAAAAGGCTTTTTCATTGCCCTGCTGATTGCCGGGGTTATCAGCCTGAAACTGGCCGAAAACGAAGAGACACCAGCCGAAAAGGAGTAAGCGAATGGGATGGATTTACGTTATTATTGCCGCAACGCTGGAAATTGCCGGCGTTGTCGGCCTGAAGATGTTCAGCCGAAAAAAGAATTTGGCCAATCTGCTTTTGTTTACCGGCGGTTTTGCCCTTTCATACCTTTTTCTGTACCTGTCGCTTGATTTTCTGGACATGAGCATCGCCTACGCGGTGTGGATGGGACTGGGAACCGCCGGCGCGGTAACCATCAATATGATTTTCTTCGGCGAAAGCCGCAGACTGTGCCGGATCGTGAGCGTTGGACTGATTATCATCGGCGTCGTCGGACTCAAAATGGTTTCATAAAAATACCAATAAAAATTCAGAAAACCCACATTAGCTCTTGACTTAGAGTAAGCTCTAGAATTTATGATGTTACGCAGAATCGAATCTTACCACTAATATCAGGAGAAAAAGATGAGTTATCTGGACAACATCAATTCACCCGCAGACGTAAAAAAACTCAACCTGAAAGAGCTTGAAGCGCTGGCGGAAGAAATCAGAAGCGCCATATTGAACCGCGACAGCAAAATAGGCGGACATGTCGGTCCCAATCTTGGCATTGTCGAAACAACCATTGCCCTGCATTACGTTTTTAACTCGCCGGAAGACAAGATTGTGTATGACGTTTCGCATCAATCCTATCCGCATAAGATTCTGACGGGGCGCAAAAACGGTTTTCTGACCGACGAAGGAATGCGGAAGATTTCCGGCTACACCACTCCCGCAGAAAGCGAGCACGACCATTTTATCGTCGGGCATACTTCCACTTCGGTCAGTCTGGCCTGCGGTCTGGCCAAAGCCCGCGACCTCAAAGGCGAAAAGCACAACGTCATCGCGGTTATCGGCGACGGTTCGCTTTCCGGCGGCGAAGCGCTCGAAGGTTTTGACAACGCCGCGGTTTTGAACAGCAACATTATCATTATTGTCAACGACAACGAAATGTCCATTGCCGAAAACCACGGCGGCCTGTACGGCAACCTGCGGCTGCTGCGCCAGACCGGCGGAAAAGCCGAGTGCAACATGTTTAAGGCTCTCGGGTTCGATTACCGTTATCTGGAAGAGGGCAACGACATTGCCAAACTGACGTCGCTGATGAAAGAAGTCAAAGACACGGACAAGCCTACGGTTCTGCATATTCATACCGAAAAAGGCAAAGGTTACAAACCTGCGGAAGAACACAAGGAAACCTGGCACTGGAGCGTTCCCTTCGACATTGCTTCCGGCAATCCGACCGTTGACCTCAGCGGCGAAAACTACAACAGCATTACGGTCAATTACCTGCAGGAAAAAATCGCCAAAGACAAAAAGGTCGTCCTCATCAACGCCGGTACTCCGGGCGCTATCGGCATGACGCCGGACATGCGCCAGAAATTCGGCCGGAACTTCGTTGACGTCGGCATTGCCGAAGAGCATGGTGTCGCCATGGCTTCGGCTTTGGCAAAAGGCGGCTGCAAACCCGTTTTCTGGGTTTTGAGCTCTTTTGTACAGAGAACTTACGACCAGCTTTCGCAGGATTTGGCGCTGAACAAAAATCCGGCTGTCATTCTCATCGGCTGGAACGGCATCTCCGGCGGCGACGCCACGCATTTGGGAACTTTTGACATTCCGCTGATTTCAAATATTCCCAACCTCGTTTACCTGGCGCCGACAACCAAAGAAGAATATCTGTCCATGCTGGACTGGGGTATTGAACAGGCCTCCCATCCGGTTGTCATCAGAATTCCGTCAACCGTCGTTCATGCGGAAAAAGAAACCGAAAAAACTTTCGAACAGCTGAATACCTATAAGGTTGAACAGCAAGGCAGCAAGGTTGCCCTGATTGCCGCAGGAAGTTTCTTTGAACTCGGCAGGCGGGCCGCAGCCAAACTGGCAGAACAGGGCATTACGGCAACGCTCGTCAATCCGCGCTACCTGACCGGACTGGACGAAAACCTGCTTAACAGCCTGAAGGCCGACCACAAAATCGTCGCCACGCTGGAAGACGGCGAACTTGACGGCGGTTTCGGCGAAAAAATTGCCCGTTTCTACGGCAACAGCAATATGAAAGTGCTGAACTTCGGCGCCCAAAAGGAATTTACCGACCGGGTGCCCGTTGAAGAACTGTATAAGCGTTATCATCTGACGCCGGAACTGATTGCCGACGACATTCTGAAAGCCGGAAATTAGGCTTATTTCCTGACGAAGGCCCGGAAGCACCGGGCCTTTGTTTTTCTAAAACCGGTACTGAATCCCGAAGTTAATTTCCCAGGGAAGTTTAATGCGGCTGCCCAACTGGGCGGAGGCTTCCAGATAGGCGGTTCCGTCTTCGCTCCAGGCGGTGCTGACGCCGGCGCCAAGCTCATAGCGCAGGGACGACAGGTCTTCAGCAAAACCGTAGTCCGCTACGCGCACCTTGCTTTTGCCGTCAATATCATGAATCAGGGCAAAACGCCCGTAAGCGTCCAAAAAGCGGTTATCACCCCAGACAAAAGACTTTCCGGCAATCAAATCGGCTCTGGTACTCAAATAACCGGCGTCGGAAGCTTCTATCAGGGTATTGAAGTTGGTGCGATAACGGACGGCGTCAATGTGCATGTAATTCAAACCGACCGACGGTTCGACAAACCACCGGCCGTCAAAATTTACGCGTTTTCCCAGCGAAGCCGAAAGCTGCCAGCTGTTCGTGCGGTATTTGCCGTCAACGCCGCTGCCTGCGGGCGTATAACTCCGCAGTTTCTGCCGATGCCAGAAATAGGTGCCGACCATATCGACGAACCAGTTGTCATCCGTATTAAACAGCGAATACAAACCGAGAGACTGCGTATCGGCATCGCCGTGACCGCTGCGGTCAAATTTCTGGCGTGAAGAAGTGTAACCGCCATAGACGCCCATGCTCAGATAATGGCCGTTCTGCCGCCAGACTTCACGGTCATAGCCGATTTCCGTGCCGTAAATGTCTATCCGGCTCCGGCTTTTGTCCTTATAGGCAAATTTGACCCTTTGCCCCAACCCTTTTACCCAAAGGCCGTTGTCATGCCCGGACGCGTTGCGCCGGCTGCGGATGTGGTTGTAAACCGGCGTCAGGTGCGTATAAAACAGCGATGCCAGCGAAGAATAGGTGTTTTTGGCAATGACGGCGCTGTCCGTTACGTCCTGAGTCCTGACCAGAACCCAATCGTCGCCGTCCCGCTCCAGCCCGTAACGAAATGCTCCGACGTCAACGGCGTCGCCGACCAGATAAAAACTGTCCGCAGCTCCGCTGTCTTCATCGATAATCTTATAGCGGGCCGGCGTACTCCCTTCCGGACTGTAGTCATGAATTACCAAGCCGAAATTTCCGCTGCCCGAGTGTACCAGAATTTTGTCCGAAAGCCCTTCCGACAGACTGCTGCTGATGCCGAAGGTTCCCTGACCGGATAAATTGTCAAACTGCAGAGAACTGAAGTCGTGGCTGTAGGGGACAATCGCAACGGCATTCCGCATTTCCATATCCGGAATGCTGTTGCTGCCGACAAACGTTACCACGCCTTCGGTTACGCTGGTCTTTCCCGACAGGATTCCGCCGGCAAACAAGAACAGCCAGCCGTTGCGTTCAACGACAGTATTCTCGGCTTTGCCTCCCGAAAAAACGCTTTGCACTCCTCCGGTTCTAACCAGGGCTCCCGAAGCGACGCCGCCGCTTTCAATCTGCTGCACGCCGCCGTTTATCGTGCTGTCCGTGTCGGTTCCGTAAACGCTCTGCGTACCCGAACTGATTGTCGTATTGCGGGATACGGCTCCGGAATCGACATTCATCTCGCCGCCGTCAAGCAGTATCTGTTCAGCGACGCCGTTGTCGATAATGTCAATAATGCCGCCGCTTTTGACAACAGCCTGTCGCGTCGTTCCCGAAACTTCCTGACTGCCGCGGCCGGAAACGACGGCGCCGATACTGGTGCCGCCGTCATCCACCTGCTGTCGTCCGCCGGTAATTTGTGCCCGTTCGGAAACCCCGCCGGACAAAATTTCCTGCAAGCCGCCGATTATGGTCGCATCCTCATCGGTACCGGAAACATTCTCACGGCCGCCGCGCAACAGCGTTCCCTTTACGGCAGCACCGCGGGAAACGATGAAAATGCCTCCGTTGACAACGGTATCCTGTGCATAACCGCCGTTGTTGACATCTATGGTACCGCGGGTATCAACGGTTGACGAATAGGCCGTACCGTTTACATTCTGCAAGGCGTCATACGCTACATTCGTATTATAAGACACACCGCCGGCCTCAACATTCTGCTGCCCGTAGGGATATATGACGCTGTTGTACGACTTGCCGCCGGACATTATCTGCTGATTGCCGGAAACGGTAAAATTTCTGGTCGTACCATAAACCTGCTGCGTGACAACAGTGTGCACGTCGCCGCCGGTAACATCTTCCCCTGCCGGAATTATCTGAGTAACGGCGACGGCTTCCGAAGCCCATATTACTCCGCACAGGATGACTATAAGTTTTTTCATGTTCTGCTTCCCGTTACAATGTCCTGCGTTCTATATAATTTTAAAACTACAGAATAAAACCTTAGAACATGAAAAAAACATACCTTAATACAAAGTCTTGATTGAAAGCGGCGCGAAAACAACTATTTTCCGGGGGTAACACCAAAAAAAGGAGAAAAGAAATGTCAGACAATTTTGAAAAAGACAGCGACAGCCTGTGGGAAAAGACCAAAGACACCGCCGGCGAAGCCTGGGAAGCCACCAAAGAGTTTTCAGGCAAAGCCTGGGACAAGACCAAAGAAGTGAGCAGCGACGCCTGGGAAGCAACCAAAAACGGCGCCCAGAAAGTCAGCAACGCTTTTTCCGATGACGACGAGGAAGTCGAAAAGGCCGAATTTGTCGAAAAAGAAGAAATCGAAACGCCGCATCATTTGTATTCAAAAGAAACGCATTCGCGAGAAAACCGACCAAACGGCTAAAAAGAAAGCCTCCCGCAACCGACGGGAGGCTTTCTTTATTAACGGCGGATAAAATTGGTCATGACCGGATTATCCAGCTGCGGCGGCAAAATGCCCGCCTGTTTTCCGGCGGCGATACATTTCAGCAGCCACGCCATGTTCCTGCCCAACAGCTCCATTACCTGCATCCCTTCGGCATCCTGCATGACGTCTTCCGGCGTCTGTCCGTGCACCATATTCCAATAACGGGAAGAAACCACCGGCATTCTGCTGATGGTAAAATATTTGTTCAGGACGTCCAGCGAAGCCGTGGTTCCCGCCCGCCGGGCAGAAACCACCGCAGCACCGGGTTTGTTCATAAACGCTTCGGAACCGGCATAAAACAGCCGATCCAGAAGCGACAGTATCCGACCGCTCGGGTGCGCGTAATAAACCGGAGAACCGAAAACAAAACCGTCGGCCTGCTCGGCTTTGGCAATAATCCCGTTTACGACATCGTCGTTAAAAATACAACGACTGTCGCCGTTTTCGCGGCATTTGCGGCAGCCTATGCAATCGCGCAGCGCGCCGGCACCGCTTTGGACAATTTCGGTTTCGACCCCTTCCCGGTTCAGCGCTTCGGCAACGACGGAAAGCGCCGTAAAAGTGCAGCCCCGCGGACGCGGACTGCCGTTTATCATCAATACTTTCATCTGTTCTCCTTTCCTTCTTGTCCGAGTGTAGTGCAATAAAATTCTTCCGGCAACACTTTTAATAGCCTGTCCCGTGATTATATAAGCCCAAAAAAGCAAAGGATTGATGATGAAAAAACTTTTAGCCGCCATTTTTTTCGTTTTGTTTGCCGCCGCAGCCGCGGCCGCACAGACGCAAACACCGCCCGCCGACAATGAAAACGTCGATTACAGCGCCGTCAACAAACAGCTGGACAAGATGACGGCCGAGCTGAACTCGGGCAAAATCGGACCCGGCGCTACCGGGGGCATGCTTGACAAAATCAACGACCTGCAGGACAAGCTTAATCAAAACCTGCCGCTGCTCAACAATGACCTCGGCAGCGTTCAGAAAAAAATCGCCGCTCTCGGCGAAGTCCCCGACGACGGCAACGAACCGGCGGAAATAGCCAAACAGCGCAAAGAGCTTAACAAACAGGCCGACGCTTATAAGACCTCAATCGCCCAGGCAAAACTGGCAAAAACCAAAATCGACGATTTAAACGGGCTGATTTTGAAAGTCCGCAACCAAGATTTGTTCACGCGCATTTTTGCCAAGCAAAGCTCCATTTTCCATCCTCAGGAGTTTTGGACCTCACTGGTCAGCTTTGCCAAATTTACCTTCGAACTGATAAAGTCGCCGCTCGACTGGTACCGCCAGCTGCCTGCCGCCGACATGGCAACCGCTGACGACAACATTGTCTACGCGCTGTTTTACATTATCGCCGCAACCTTTGCCGCCGCATACCTGCGCCATTTTATCAAAACCAGGCTCGGTTACCGCGAGGCGATTGCCAACCCGGACTATACGCAGAAAGTGCGAGCCGCGCTGTGGATGTTTTTGGCCCGCGGGCTGATTCCCGCCGCAATTATCGGAACGTTCATGTTCTGGATTAAAAACGGTGCCATCATCAATAAAAGCAACTTCGGAACCATGCTTTACACGGCGGCGCTGTATCTGCTTTATTTTTTCCTGACGCAAGCGCTGGTTCGCATTTTGCTGACACCGGCAAACGGCAAATGGCGGATTATCGAGGTCAGCAACGACCGGGCGCAGGCCAGCAGCAAGGCGCTGATTTTCTCGGCCGCGGCCATCTGCATCGTCAGTTTTTTTCAATCGCTGGCCGCCGAAATGAACGTAAATCCGGAAGTGCTGTATTCTCTCAAGATTTTTGCCAATGCGGTCAAAGCCTTTTGTGTCGTTTTGGTTGCCAACAAGTTTCTTTTTGACGGTACGCCGGAAGAAAACGCCAAAAACGCAGCCACCGCCGAAGCGACCGGAAAGGAAAACGCCGGCAAGGACGAGGAAGAATACAAGGAACTGAGCACACCGGCCAAAATAAGTCTGGCGGTTACCGTATTCATGGCGGTTTCCTTTGCTGCATCGCTGTTTGGTTATATACGGCTTTCGGAATTTGCCATCAACCGTTTCATCATATCGGGCGTTGTCATTGCCGTCTTTTACATTCTCGATCGGCTGCTGAGGGTTATCTTCCGTCAGTTGATGCGGCTGAAATTCTGGAGCCGGACGCTGCGCATCAATCCGCGAAAACTGGTAAAGGCAAACTTCTGGTTTGCGCTGATTCTCAAGCCCATTCTCGGCATTATGGCCATTCTGACCCTGCTGGCCGTCTGGGGCGTGTCAGTCGACATCATGCTGAACAAGGTCCGCAACTTTCTGGTCGGCTTCAACATCGGCAGCCTGCATATTTCAATTACCTCCATTCTGCTCGGCATTATCAGCTTTTTCGTATCGTCCTTTCTGTTCAAAATGCTTAAGGGAAGTTTTCAAAACGGCAGCCTGAGCCAGATTGACTGGGATCCCGGCGTTAAGAACTCGGTCATTTCGGGCATTGGCTTTTTCGGCATTATCATTTCGCTGATTGTCGGTTTTGCGGTTATGGGCGGAAGCATAAGCAGCATTGCGATTATTGCCGGCGCCCTGTCGTTCGGCGCCGGTCTCGGCCTGCAGAACATGGTCAGCAGTCTGGTCGCCGGTCTGACCATTCTGTTTGAACGGCAGATTAAGGTCGGCGACTGGGTTATCATCGACGGCCAGGAAGGCATCGTTAAAAGCATTAACATGCGCTCGACCGAACTTGAAACCTGGAACAAGTCCAATGTCATCGTCCCCAACGCCTCCATTCTGGCCAACAGTCTGATTAACAAAACCTACAGCGACCAGATGGGCCGGGTGGAAATCAAGGTCGGGGTCGACTACAACAGCGACATCAACAAGGTCAAGGCCATCCTGCTCGAAATTGCCGGCGAAGATCCGGAAGTTCTAAATTCGCCGCCGCCGTCCCTGCAGTTTACGGATCTGGGCGACAACAGCCTCAATTTCCAGCTCAACTGCTATACGGCCAACGTTTACAGCGGCGCCGGCATTTCGTTCCGCATCAGGGAGAAAATCGTCGAACGCTTCCGAGAAAACAACATCAACATCCCCTATCCGCAAAGGGTTATCCATTTCATATCTTCCGCGCCGGAAACCCAGCCCTGATATTCTGTGCAATAATCGCGCTTTCGGTTTGTGCCGCCATAAAAACGGAGTATACTTGTTTTATAATTTTGAGGAGAAAGAAATGAAAAAAGTTTTGATTATTGCCGCCATTGCCGTCATCGCCGCCTGTCATCTGATGCACGAAGACACACACGACAGCCATTATTTCCATACCGGACATTTTGACGACGGCGGCCAGCGCCGTTAAAAAAACATCCCGGCTTTGCCGGGATGTTTTTGGGTCCGCAAAAAACCCCGGAAGTATCCGGGGTTTTTCGTTTACTTTTTAATGCACATAATCGTATAATTTCCGTCCGCGTCAACTTCAACGCCGTGCGTGTCATGGGCAAAACCGGGAAACTTCCGGTCAAAGGCCTGTAATGCCTTCAGATAGCCCAGCAGCGGTCCGTCGGCCGGGCCGGCATTTTCGCCCGGCATCAACAGCGGAATTCCGGGCGGATACGGCACAACGCCGGTTGCCACGGTATGATCCGCCATCTGCTCAAGAGTCAGAGATTCAACGTCATCTTTAACCAGGCGCTCGTAAGCGTCTACCGGCGCCATATCCGGATGCGGCAAGACAGAGAATGCTTCGGACAAAGCGCGGGTGGTTCCCAATTCGGACATAGCCTTGAACATTTCGCCTGCCAGATCTTTCAGTCCCATGCCTGCATAGCGTTCCGGGTGTTCGGCCGCCAGACCGGGAATGACGCGCTCCAGCGGCGTATTACGGTCATAATCCCTTTTGAACTCAAACAACGCATTCAGCAGCGTGCCCCATTTGCCTTTGGTAACGCCCATCGAAAACAGAAACAGAATCGTAAAATCGGTGGTCTTTTCGACAATAATGCCCTTATTGTCCAGATAAGAGGTCAGCACCGAGGCCGGAATTCCCCAATCGGCCAGGCTGCCGTCGGCATTGACGCCGGGCGTAACGACGGAAACCTTTATCGGATCGAGCATGCACCAGCCATCTTCAATATCGCCGAAACCGTGCCATTCCTCGTTCGGATGCAGAACCCAGCATTCAGGATCGGTCGAAAGCTGTTCTTCCGAAGCACGGCAGAAAGGAATTCGTTTGCCGCTTTGCTTATCGATTACAAAATCCGGCTGCCAGACGCTGAAGAACCAGCCGCCTTTCTCCATGGCTTCGCAATGCAGGCGGGCAACCGTCTTGCGGAAAGCGACGGCCTCCTTAATCGCATCTTCGGTCAGCGCTCCGCCCTCTTCCGACATCATGGCGGCGCTGATGTCGTTGGAGGCGATAATCGGATAGAACGGCGACGTCGAGGCGTGCATCATGAACGCTTCGTTAAAGCGCTTATGCTCTATCGGGCGGCGGCCGTCGCGAACGTGAATCATCGACGCCTGCGAAAAAGCGGCCAGCAGCTTATGGGTCGACTGGGTGGCAAAGACAGAAGGGCCGCCGCGGTCATAATCCTTCGGGTCGCCGTACATGGCAAAGCGTTCGGCATAAAGCGGGTTGAACCGCGCATAACCATACCAGGCTTCGTCAAAATGCAGACGGTCAACGCTTTCGCCGAGCAGTTCCTTAATCCGGCGGACGTTGTAGCACAAACCGTCATAAGTCGAGTTGGTAACAATGGCATGAACCGGCTGCGGATCTATTCCCTCGCGGATCAAAGCATTGTCGGCGACGGTTTTCCGCACGGCTTCACTGGTCATCCGCGCGGGATGAATCGGGCCAATGATTCCGTAGCGGTTGCGGGACGGAATCAGGTAAGCCGGAATGGCGCCGGACATGGTAATCGCCTGCTCAACCGACTTGTGACAGTTGCGGTCGCAGAGCGCCACCTGATTGCGGACAACGCTGGCCATGAGAATAACCCGGTTTGACGTTGACGAACCGTTGGTAACATGGTAAGTGCGGTCAGCGCCGAAAATACGGGCGGCATACTTCTCGCTCTCGCCGATAGGGCCGGAATGGTCAAGCAATGAACCGAGTTCGCCAACCGAAATCGACAGATCGGAACGGAAAACCGGTTCCTTGAAAAAGTTGAAAAATGCCCGGCCGACCGGCGATTTCAGAAAAGCGGTGCCGCCGGTATGCCCCGGCGTATGCCAGGAATATTCGTAAACGTCGGAAAATTCGGCAAGCGCCTTAAACATCGGCGGCAGGATAAACTCGCGGTAACGCTGAATGGCAGCGAGGATACGCCCGCTGATGAAATCCGAGGTATCTTCCAGTATCCAGATAAAGTCGTTGACCTTGTCGAGTATGGCAGCCGGAATCTCGGAAGCCCTGGTGCGGTTTGACATCAGAAACACGGGCATATCGTGGTTGCGGCTGCGCAGAAGCTCCAGAAAATGCTGAATGCGGCGGTGTTTTTCGTCGCCGGCGCCGTCAAGATAGACCAGAGCGCACTGTACGGTCGGGTCTGAGGTAACGATGAGCTCGGCATCGCAGATACACTGCGAAACCTCAACCACAACGTCGCTTTCCTCCAAGTCCCGTTTGAGCGCGCGCAGCGCCCTGGCCGTGGCATTTTCCTCGTCGATGCCGTCGTAGACGACCAGCGCCTTTATTCTAAAAGGGTTGTTCATTTCCATTTTTCTTCCTTTCCTACAGGTTTTCAATATCATTGATTATCTGAACATGGCCGCGGGTATGCAGCGACGAGGCATGATAGCGGCCGACGGAAATCCAGAACATGGCGACCAGCGCCAGAATCGTAACAATCAGAACCAGCCAGCGTACCCAGAAAGGCACACAGCCGCCCGGTTTGATGTGGTTTTCCTTAATGTCAAGCTTGCGGCTGACCGCCAGTTCGTAAAAAATAACGGTGGATATGACAAACATCAGCGCCCAGCGCGTCTGGCTCGGATCGGAACCAATCATTGCCGCCATGCTGTAAAAGGCGGCAATCAGTCCGACAAAGGTGTAAAAAACATTTTCGCCGCGGCTCATTTTGTCCCGGCCGATAATCTTAATCGCCACCGAAGAGTAAATATACGGCAACAACGTCATGATGACGGCAATCGAGGCGATTTTGCCGAACTGCTCGGAAGCGGTCGGCGACATGGTAGCCAGAACCTGCAGGGTCATGATGCCGGCAACGATGGCCAGTCCAGCCGAAGGCACGCCGCGGCAGTTGACGCGGGCAAAAACATTGCCGAACAGGCCGTCATCGGCGGCTGCCTTGGCCGTCTGTCCGACAAGCAGCGTCCAGCCTCCCAGCGAACCCAGGCAACCGACAGCCGCGCAGAGGGCGACAATGTTGCCGGCCACCGGCCCCAGCGCCATGGAAACGGCGTCGGAGAAAGGCGCGGAAGAAGCAATCAGTTCCTTATTGGGAATAATGCCCATTATCGCCGACGAACTCAGAATATAGCAGACGGCCGCCAACAGCACGCCGACCACGGTCGCAATCGGCACATTGCGCGCCGGATCTTTGACAACGGCCGTCGAAACCGAGGCGCTTTCAACGCCGATAAAAGCCCAGAGCGTAAAATTAAGCGTCATGCCCAGAGCGGTCAGATTGCTCTCGCCGGTAACGTTCCAGCCGGCCATATAAGTATCGCGGCTGAACCAGAACCAGCCGAAAACCGCCATGCCGACAATCGGCAGCAGGGCAACCGTGGTTGTCATTCCCTGAATGCGCCCGACAATATTCGGCCCGAGAATGTTGGCATAAGTGAAGAACCAGATAACGCCTATCTGCGCCAAAGCCATAATCAGCGGATCTTTCAGCGAGGGGAAAAAGGTGGTAAGATAACCGAGACCGGCCACCGCCAGCCCGACGTTGCCGACAACGTTCGCCAGCCAGTAGACCAGATTGGTCTGATACCCCATATAATCGCCGAAAGCCTTGCGCGAATAGGCATACGGACCGCCGGCAGCGGTATAAATCTGCGTCAGTTTGGAAAACACCAGCCCCAGAGCCACGGCGCCGACAATGGTTATCAGCCAGCCGAAAATGGCAATGCTGCCGATGGCGGCCAGATTGGCGGGAAGCATAAACACGCCGGAGCCCATCATATTGCCGGCAACCATCAGCGTTGCCGGAACCAAGCCGATTTTGTTGTTTTCATTCGCCATTATTTTCTCCTGTGAAAAAAACGTCCGGGCAGCAAAAGCCGTCCGGACGCGGAAACAAAACTAAATATCGGCCTCGGCCGGCATCAGACGGCGGTTGGAAACGTATTCGCCGATTTCAATAACGCCATACATGAAGAAATATGCGCCGACCAGCGCGGTAATGGTAACGGCGCCGACGGCCGGATAAGCCAGAATAAGGAAGGCAAACAGCACGCCCAAAACGCCGGCCAACAGCGACCAACCCCAGGAATATCCCTCGCGGCGCAGGCTGAAGGACGCAACAATCTGCATAACGCCGATGGCCAGAAACCACAGCGCCAGCACAATCGGCAGGGTGGCGGCGGTCAGGCCGAGATTGCCGACGAAGATAACGCCGACCAGCATGTCAAGAATGCCTACCGTCAGGTACCAGCCGGAACGGTTGGAAAAAGACAGCATAAAATAGCCGGCGCCGACGACAATGAAAATAATGCCGAGATAAAGCGCCAGCCCCAGCAGGGTGGTCGCCGGATTAAACCAGACATAGACGCCGAGCACGGCAATGACAATGCCGGCAATCAGATGCCAGATGCCCATATTCGGTTGTATTTTTGATGCAGCCATAATCGTTCTCCTTTGCAAACGGGTTTTATAATCGTCTAATATCTAATCACGCGCGGAAAAATTTCCAGACGGGCAAAAAAATATTTGGCAGGCGGCGTTTCCGGTATATATTGAAAACAAACAACGGAGAAAAGACATGCACAAATTTATCGCCGCGCTTTTCGGGCTGCTGTCGGCCGGTTGTTCGGGCATAAAGGTTCCGGACGATTTTGCATATAAGGAAATCGAAACGCGCGACTTCAAACTGGCGTCATGGCAGAAAATCAGCGAACCGGACGGCGTTTACAAATTTTATATCGAGGGGGACGGCCACGCTTTTGACAGCCGCGGGCGGCCGACCGCAGATCCGACGCCGCAGGGAACCATGCTGCGCGAACTGGCCTTCGGCGACCCGTCGCCGAACGTCATCTATCTGGCGCGCCCCTGCCAGTACATAATGAGCCCGATTTGCGCCAAACGGCATTGGACCACGGCGCGCTTTGCTCCGGAAGTGATTAATGCCGAATATGACGCGGTCCGGCAGACGGCCGGAGGCCATGAGGTTATTCTCGTCGGCTTTTCGGGCGGCGCACAGGTGGCGGGGCTCATCAGCGCCGCCAAACCCGGCCTCCGGGTCAAAAAGCTGGTAACCATCGCCGGAAATCTGGATCCGCTGGCCTGGACAACATATCACGGTCTGCTCCCAATCAACGAATCGCTCAGTCTGGAAAGCTATCGCCGGCAATATCTGGAAATTCCGCAAATCCATTATGCCGGGAGCGACGACAAGGTCATGCCGGCAGCGCTGATTGAAGACTTTGTCGGCGGAAAGCATCCGGTCGTGCGCGTTGAGGGCGCAACGCACAATTCGGGCTGGGAAAAAATTTATCTTCCCGTCCGGCAAGAAAAATAAATTTACATTTACTGAAAAAGGTTATAAAAAGACATCAGTAACAATTTGAAAACGGGGTTAAAAATGAGAAAAATTACCAGTTATATCCTTAACGGCCAAGGCCTGGGCATGAAGTTTCTGGCCGGCCTGTCGGTTTTGATGGCCTTGATTTTTGCCATTGTCATCAGGGTTCAGGGCGCGGCTTACGTTCCCTATGCGCAGGAAATTGCCGACCAGATGCTGCCGGTTAAGGTTGTTAACGGCCAAATCGTCGAACCGCTCAACACGTTCAAAATGGCGCAGATACGGATTGAAGGCAGAGATACGCCCCTGGCGCTGCCGCTGGTTCTGGACACGCGCGTTACCAATCTGGACGCCAACCTGCTGCCGCAGGGCGTTTACGTTACCCGCACCAACATTTACACGGTTAACAGAAACCAGGTCAAAGTCATTAAGATTGAGGGCGACAACTATATCCCCAAAGGCGATTATACCGACGTCTTCAAAAGCTGGCTGAACTGGTCGGCGGTTATCGGCGGCATTGCCGGCATTGTCATCCTGTTTGTGCTGTATCTGATTCTGACCATGTTTTATGCCCTTTGCACGCAGGTTATTGCCAAACTGGCACGCCGCGACATGGCTTTTGACAGCAGAATGCGGCTGAGCGCCGTCGTCCTGACCGCCGCCTACATTCTGTTCATTCCGCTGGGCTGGCTCGGCTTCAGCAGCACGCTGCTGTTTCTGGCGGTTATGCTCGGCGCGCTGATCTGGTTCGTCGTCAAATATGTTCCGACCGGAAAACCGGCAGCGGCCAAAGCCGAAGTTCGGCAGGAAGAAGCCGTGCCGGCGAAGATCAAAGCTGCACCGGTAAAAAAGGCGCCCGCAAAAAAAGCGCCGGGCAAGAAAAAAAACGCGGCCAAAAGCGAAACCGAAAAACCGGCGGTACCGGCCAAGGCTGAAGCCAAAGCCGCAGTAAAAAAACCGGCGGCCAAAAAGAAAACCGCCGTCAGGAAACCGGCGGCGAAGACAGCCAAAGCCAAACCGACCGGCAAAGAAAGCAAATAAGCAAAAGCCCCTCTTTCGAGGGGCTTTGTTTTTTTGTCATGTTCGACCTTGAACCGGACAATCTCCCTTACAGATTCCCCGGTCAAGCCGGGGAATGACGAAAAAGAAAAAAAGCCGGGCAATGACAGTATCATTTTCTTCCCCCTGTCACCCTCGGGCTTGACCCGGGGGCTCTGGATTGCCGTGTGTAAATTTCCAACTACGTTGGGCCCCTTTCGTCCCGTAGGCCTCGAACTTCGCTTACAGCTCGTTCTCGCCAACTATCGACTCCAAGTCCGGCAATAACAGTATTATTTTTATGCTTGACTTGCAATTGCGGGGCTTTTTTCATATCAGGGTAATTTTGACTGCCTTGCCGTAGGCTTTGGCCAGCTGGTGCAGATGGCCGAGGTCAACCGGTTTGATGCCGACTTCCAACAGGTCGATAATATTGGCTGGAATGCCGGACAGCTTTTCGACCTGAGCCAGCGATAAATGCGCGCTGATACGGGCTTCGCGCAGCTGGCGGGAAATGCCGTTCCTGATTTTGACGATTTCGTGATTTTTGGTTGCCATTATGTTCAACTCCTTCAATGTTTTGTTAAAACAAAACCGCCCTTTCGTTTGGAAAAGGCGGGAGGAGTTGCAAACTGTAACCAGACAGCGTACTAATTCGTCCGCAAAAGCGGCTTATATCGTACCATCCTCCCTTGCAGGAGGTTAGTTTATTTTGGTTCTGGTTAAGGAGTTTGCATACTCCGCCGCCGGTCTAACCGTTTCCGTCGGCAAAAATGATTATAAAGGCTAAAAGCTATTTTGCAACGCCTTTTTTCATGGATGTCCTAGAGATTGTCGGGTCAAACCCGACAATGACAGAGGAGAAGAAAAGAGCACGGGAATGACAAGAAGAAAAAACAATCATTATCATGTTCGGGCTTGAACCAGACATCTCTCTCCTTGATTGCCGGACCAAGTCCGGCAATGACAATAAGAAGAGAAAGCACGAGAATGACAGTATTATTTTTCTTATGCTTGACTTTTAATATCGGGGCTTTTTTCATATCAGGGTAATTTTGACCGCCTTGCCGTAAGCTTTGGCCAGCTGATGCAGATGTCCGAGGTCAACCGGTTTGATGCCGACTTCCAACAGGTCGATAATATTGGCCGGAATGCCGGACAGCTTTTCGACCTGTGCCAGCGACAGGTGCGCACTGATTCGGGTATCGCGCAGCTGGCGGGCAATGCCGTTTCTGATTTTGACGATTTCGTGGTTTTTGGTTGCCATTATGTTCAACTCCTTCAATGTTTTGTTAAAACAAAACCGCCCTCAAAATGAGAGCGGAGGAGTTGACAACTGTACACAGACAGCACGCTTATTCGCCCGCAAAGCGGCTTATCTCGCGTCATCCTCCACAAAGGAGGTTATAATCGGTTCTGTGTAAGGAGTTGTCATACTCCGCCGTAAGCATAACCGTTCTTGCGGCAGAAATGATTATAATGGCAAATAACAAATTTGCAATCAGGTTTTCAAAAAAAATCCCGGAAACCTCGACATTTCCGGGATTTGAAAAAGTTTCGGCCTATTTCAGCCGGGCAAAAGCCGGCGCAATTTGAGCCGACAATTCGGCCAACAGGCGGCTTTCGGCACGGACCAAATCATCGTATCCGTCGCCAAGCGGAACCGAGAGGCTGCTTTTCTGCTGAACCAGAAGTTTGCCGGACGCGTCGGCAATCGACCACCAGGCTTCCAGATTGGCGGTTTTGTTCCAGCTGCCGTCAAGTTGTCCGATTTCTATCTGCAACAGATATTTAAAATCTTCCCGGGCGGACACCCGCGGTTTGACAACCGCTTTCGGCAGGTTATAGCCCAAATCGTCGGCGACGACGCGCTGTATCATGGTCGAAAGAGACTCGCTCCAGCGATTGAGTTCGGAAATGTCGACCTCAACGCCGCCGGATTTCAGCGTGGCTATCTGCGGCTTGTCCAGATAGTCGGGAATTTTGACCTCACGGACGCCGATGTCGGCACGGACGGCCGCGTTGCTGTAAGCGCCGATATTTTCGGCCTGCAAATTGTAAAACCTGGCGGGACGGCTGGTGCCGATACAGGCACTCAGCAACAGCACCGGGAAAAACAACCATAATTTTCTCATTTCTTTCCTTTCAACAATGCTTCGGGGTGACGTTCAATGTAGTCGGCGAAGTTGCGCAGCGCTTTGGCCGCCTGGCTGATATTGACCGCCGCCTTGTTAAAGTTGTCCAGCGTGTCAGCTGCAGCGCCGGCATTGCCGTCGACAACCCGGCTCATGGAATTTATCATTTTTTTGACCTGGGGCATTTCGTCGTTCAGCGAAGTAAAGAACCGGCGGAACTGCTCGACAGACTCTTTAAGCGGCAAGTTCTGAATGCCCTTGGAAATTTCGCCCAGCGGCGACAGCACCGTCGGAACCTCCAAAAACTCTTTTTCGTCCTGCGGGCGGCGCAGCACAATCGGCGTATCGGGCAGCATTTCAAGTTCTATCATCAACTGTCCGGTCAGATAGCTCTGGGTTGTCAGCCGCGCGCGCAGGCCTTTGGCTATCAGCGCATTCAGAATCATTTCCTTTTCGCCGTAGGTTTCGGAATGGTTAATGCTCTGTTCGGCGTCCATTTTGACATAGACCGGAATGCTGAAACTCAGGTCTTCGGCATTGGCTATCAGTTCAATGCTGGCGACCTTGCCTATCTGCACGCCTTTAAATACGACCGGCGAACCGACATTTAAACCGTTGATGGACTCTTCAAAATACATGACGAGGACTTTGCCGTCGCCGGCAAAGAACTTCGACTTGACGAAAAGGCCGAAGATGATTATCAGGACTGCCAGTCCGGAAGCCATAAACAGGCCAATCATTTTTCTGTTGGGTTCATTTCGCATTTTTCTTCTCTGCTCCCCGGGTTAAAAATTTGTAGACTTCTTCATTGGGCGGATTTTTCAGCAGTTCGTGCGGATTGCCGCGGCCGATGATGCTTTTGGTTTCGGCATCGAGAAACACCGAATTGGTGCCGATGGCAAAAATAGAGGCAAGCTCATGGGTAACGACGACAATCGTGGTGCCCAGGCTCTGATTGATGTCTATAATCAAATCATCAAGCATTTTGGAGCTTATCGGATCAAGACCGGCAGACGGTTCGTCAAAATAGACGATGCCCGGATCCAGCGCCAAAGCCCGCGCCAATCCGGCGCGCTTCTTCATGCCGCCGCTGATTTCGGACGGATAAAACTCCTCAAAGCCGGTAAGCCCGACTAGCGCCAGTTTCAGCGACACCAGTTCGGAAATCAGCTTATCGGAATAATCGGTATACTGGCGCAGCGGCAGGGCAATATTTTCGGCCAGCGTCATGGAACTGAACAACGCGCCGCTCTGATATAAAATGCCGCATTTTTGCATAATCTTTGCCCGCTCGTTTTCCGTGGCGGCGGTAAAATCGACGCCGTCGATTAAAATCCGGCCGGAAGCCGCCGGAACCAGGCCGGTCAACACGCGGAGCAGCGAACTTTTGCCGCCGCCGCTGGCTCCCATGATAATGAAGACGTCACCCTTATTAATGTCAAAATCGGCATTTTTGAGCAGAACAAAGTCGCCGTAAGCCACGGTCAGTCCGCGAACCGATATTTGCGCTTCCGTTTTGTTCATATGCCCAGCACCTCAAAAATAAAAGTTATGATTCCGGTCATGACAATCATCCAGACAATGGCCGTGACAACCGCCTGCGTGGTCGCCTTGCCGACGCTGTCGGCATTGCGCCCGCAATAGATGCCGAAATAGCAGCCGCAAAGCGAAATGACAACGCCGAAAACCAGACCGTGAAACAGTCCGACCAAAAAGTTGGTCATGTCCAGCGCGTCTATGGTGTATCTGTAATATTCGGCATAAGGAATATCCAACATCAGCACGCCGACGAATCCGCCGCCGACAATACCCATAAAGTCGGCCAGAATGACCAGAAACGGAATAGCCAGCGTCAGAGCCATAATCCGCGGCAGGACCAGAAAATCAGTTACCGGAATGCCCATGGTTTTCAGCGCGTCGATTTCCTCGTTAACCTGCATGGTGCCGATGGTGGCCGCATAAGAGGCGCCGGTGCGGCCGGCCATGATGATGCCGACCATTATCGCGCCCATGATGCGGGTCATGCCGATAGCCACCAGACTGGCAACATATATCTGCGCGCCGAAGGTTTTGAGCTGCACGGCACCGACAAAGGCCAGAATCAGCCCAACCATAAAGCTGACCAGAGAAACGATGCCGACAGCCTTGTAGCTGCAATCCTGCAAGGCAAACAGAAAATCGACCTTGCGCATGACCGCCGAAGCCGCCAGCCAGCGATGAAAAGACTTTAAGCTCCGGCGAATGAAGCCGATGCCTTTTTTTATGCTTTGCCAGACCGAAAGGCCAAAATTTCCAAGAGCCTCGAGCCAGGGCAGACGAATGCTCCGGGGACGCGAAGGTTTGCGGTCGACCATAAAGGCAAGGTCAATCAGGCGTCTGAGATTGGGCGGAAATTTTTCATAACTGATTTTGATGTTGCAGCGCAGGCATTCGCGAACCAGTTCATAAAGCACGACAACCAGCGTGGAATCCCAGCTGCCGAGGCCGGCCGCATTGACCGAAACCGAGCAGACTCCGCCGCCGCGCAGAGCTTCAAGCAAGCGAAGCCTGGCGTCTTCGTCGTCGAAATTGAGATAATCGCCGCTCAGGGCGAGTTTGAGTTTTTGCTGTTCCAAGGTAAAGTCGAGCGTCATTTGTCCGGCCCAATATCAGTTTTTACCGTTATAAGTTATTATGTAGGCGTTAATTGTCAAGTATAATTACCTCCGCGGCGGTATGTAAATTACAAATTAAACAAATCGGAATAGGCGACCGAAACGCCAATCATCAGATTGCTGCCATAGGCACTGCTCTGCCGGTCCTGCGCCATAAAGTACTGCACAAAAGGCGCAAGGCTGAGCGTATTGTTGATTTTGACATCCATGCGGCCGGTAAAGCTCAGTTCGTATTTAAAGTCGGTGCCGCGGTATCGGCTGTAATAAAAGTAATCGCGGAAATAGCTTTCCAGATGAAATTTTACGCCTTCCCGCAGCGGATAATCGTAAGTTATGCCTATTTCCCAGGCGGTTTTGGTATTGGCGGGGCTGTAGGTCATGTCGTATTCTTCAACCAGCGCGATATACAGCTCTTTAATATAGGTGCCGTTAAAAAGCTTATAACCGCCTTTGCCGCGAAAGGTCTTAGTCAGCGGGGCGTCTTCGTTTTTCTCAAATTCGGTCTGATAGCCGAGGCTGGCAAAAGGCCCGACGTCGGCTTCATGCCAGCGGAAGCTTTTTTTGGAATAGTCGGTTGTCAGCAAAATCTTATCGGCGTTCTCGCTGGTCGTATTCCTGCCGACCGCAGGACGAACCTTGGTTTTGCCGTATTCCATAAAAACGCTGTTGTTCCACTGATAATCGGGCTGCTCATATTCCAGCACAAAATCAAACACCCCTTTGACGACCGTTTCGCCGTCGGCACTGAGCTGAGAGTTTGGCGAATTTTGATAATCGCGGGCGTTTTTTACCGAAGTTGAAGAGAAGTCCAGCGCCGCGCGCCGAAAATTGGCCCGCAGCGGCGACACGGCTTCTTCGGCCGAAGCCGCGGACGCCAGACCGAACAAAAGCAGCAAAGGGGCAAACCGTTTGAACATTTTTCCTCCGAAAGGTTATTTTGTTCCGTATATATTCATTCGGAAACAAATTAAAACCTTCGGCGTATAAAAATAATCAAATCCGCCATGGCCTTATATGCTTTCGACCTAATCGGGACGGTTTTTGAGAACGTTTTTAAGATAGTCCAGCACAACCCGGATACGCGGCATGTCCTTGGTATCCTTATGTCCCATCAGACAGAGGTTGATTTTGAAGTCAAAATCCAAATGCTTCAAATAAACAAACTGCTGGGCGGCATAGCTTACGGGACTGATGCCGACGCCTATTCCGGCCTTGAGCGCATGGCGGAAAGAAAAGACCGAATTGGTGCGGTAGATGACATGGCGCGCCTTTTCGAGCAGTTCGCTCCAGCCCGGCGCATATTTTTCATGCGAGCTTTTGGCTATGATAAAATGATTGGCGAGCAAATCATCCATATCGCGGGGCGTGCCGTGTTCCTCAATATATTTCGGCGAAGCGAAAAGGCCGCAGCCGATTTCCTTGGTGGCGACAGTTACCGCGTCGGGATGGGAAAGCGGTTCATAATTGATGCAGATGTCGGCTTCGAGCGCACCGATATCAGGCATTTCATTGGTTATGTTGTTTTCAAAGGAAAGATCCGGATACTTGCGGATAAATTCCCCGACCTCACGCATGCCGATATAGTCGGCAATCGCGTCCGGCATGGCCAGACGGACAACGCCGCTGTAGGCATCGGCCTCTTCGGCATAGTCGTCCATGGAACGCACCGCCCGGACAACGTCCTGAGCAATGTCCAGCATTCTCTTCCCTTCCGGGGTTATAACCGTACCGCGGCCGTTGCTGATTAAAAACTTTGTTTTCATTTCCGTTTCAAACTCGGAAAGATATTTATTGAGCGTATCGACGGAAGTCCCCAACTGTCCGGCTACCTCCCGCTTGCTTCCCGCTTCGGAAATGGCTTGCAGAAAAAGCAGGCTTTCGATTTTTAAAATGTCACGTTTAGATATCATCAGTCCTCCAATAAAATTTATTCTAAAGGACTTTTTGCAATCGGACAATATAATATTTTATGGTCACAGCTATCTTATAATTCGATACCTGAACAGATTTGTCTTGACTTTTGGGGTAATCTGCTCTGATATACTCTGGACAATCAAACGGGGACAAAAGAACAGGATACTTTTAAAAGACTATGACAAAACAATCAGTTATACGCTTCGTTGCCGTAGTTGCAGCGGTTTGTGCCGGAATTGCCGGCTACAATTTCTGGGTACAGAAACAGATTGCGGCACAGGTTTCCGAAATGCAGCAGCCGGTCAATGAAAAATTTGACCAGAATGTCCTGATTGCCAAAGCGCAGAAACTGGCCAGCAAGGATTATGAAAAACCGGCGGACATACTTCCTCAGGAACTAAAGAATCTGGATTATGACAAACACCGTGACATTCGCTTTGTACGCGAAAACGGTCCCTGGTACGGAAAAAAGCTGCCCTTTGAACTGCAGTTTTTCCACCTCGGCTCCATTTTTCAGATTTCGGTTCCGATTAACGAGGTTGTCAACGGCAAAGCCACACGCATTAAATATTCGCCGCAGTTTTTCGACTACGGGCGCAACAAGCTGACCGAAACGGCATACGACAATCTGGGCTACGCCGGTTTTCGCCTGCATACGCGGCTCAACAGCCCGGCCTATTACGACGAACTGGTTTCCTTTCTGGGCGCCAGCTACTTTCGTGCGCTGGCCAAAGGACAAAAATACGGCATTTCCGCCCGCGGACTGGCAATTGACACGGCTATGGATACCGGCGAAGAATTTCCGATTTTCAGGGAATTCTGGATTGAAAAACCCGTACGCGGCCAGAAAAGCGTCAAGGTTTATGCCCTGCTCAACAGCCCGAGCATCGCCGGCGCCTATACTTTTGTAATTACGCCCGGCAAGACGACGACCATGGACGTCGAGGCCGTTCTGTATCCGCGCAAAAATATCGGCAAGCTCGGCATTGCCCCGCTGACTTCAATGTTCCTGTTCGGCGAAAACACCAAAAACAGGTTTGACGATCACCGACCCGAAGTTCATGACAGCGACGGCCTGTTGATTGCCAACGGCAACGGCGAACTGCTGTGGCGGCCTTTGGACAATTCCAAATATCTGCGCATAAGTTCCTTTGAAGACAACAATCCGAAAGGTTTCGGGCTGATGCAGCGCGACCGGAATCCGGAACATTATCTTGATTTTGAAGCAAACTACGAACAGCGGCCGAGCATCTGGGTCGAACCGCTTGAAAACTGGGGCAAGGGAACGGTGCAGCTGGTTGAAATTCCGAGCATACAGGAAATTCATGACAATATCGTCGCCTTCTGGATTCCGGAAAAACCGGTGGAAATCAAAAAAGAATACCGTTTTAAATATCGCCTTTACTGGTGCAACAGAGTTCCCGAGGAAAGTGACATCGCCAGGGTAACGTCTACCTATACGGGAATCGGCGGCGTATCGGGAATGCTTGAAACCCACAAGCGCAAGTTTGTCGTCGACTTCAAAGGACCGAAGATGAAAAAAGACATTGCCGACGGCAAAATTACCGCCGAAGTTTCGGCTTCGGAGGGGCGGATTGCCGGCCAGTACCTGATGTATAACCCGCTTATCAAAGGCGCAACCGTTTACATGGACTTTGAACCGAACAACAAAACTTCGGAACTCAGAATCGTTCTGAAGAAAGACGGCAAAAACATCTCGGAAGTTTGGAGCTATCAATGGTTACCATAAAAATTCAAAGCCGCGGCGACATAATCGGCGCTTATCTGCAAACGCTGGGTTTTGGTCGCGAGAAGGCCGCAGAAGTTTCGGACGGACTTTCGGGCATGATTGACGGCGATTTGAACAACGGCGACGAGATTATCGCGGCTCTGGATGAACTGCTGCTATTGACAGCGAGAAAGATATGGCCGCTGAGCGAATACTCTTCCGAACAGCTGACGGCTTTGTTCAAACTTTTGTACCTGAACAATGACGGCGCCGACCGCTGGGGAGCCCTTGTTTTTTCCGACAAAGAAATTCCCGAGGACATGCGCCGGATTATGAGCGAACATAATCTGCAACAGGCTCCCGATTATGCCTATGCTCCAATGCAGGCACAGAAAATCGAACCGGCAATTTCCAAGAGCTGGCTGCACCGGCTGCTGCATTTAACCGCAAAGAAGGCTTCCTGACAATGAGCGAAGAACTGACCGTTTTAAATCCGAAACGCATCCGCAACCGTCGCGTCAAAGTGTTCGGACTGATGTTCGTTTCGACCCTGCTGGCCACAATCAAATGGACTTACGTTATTCCGACGGACTCCACCCTGCTGACCAAATTTCTGATGGTGGCGCTGTTTGTGCTTACCTTTGCATGGATTGCGCTGTTTTTCTGGTCCAGCATTTTCGGATTTTTCGAACTTCTGTTTCGGCGCGGCGTTCCCGGCATAACCTGGGTTCCGGAAGACACAAAACTCTCGACCCGAACAGCCGTGCTGATGCCCGTTTACAACGAGTGTTCGCGTGACGTATTCGCCAACCTGCTGGCCATGGCCGACGATCTGGACAAGACCGGACAAGGAAAAGCCTTTGACATGTTTGTTCTGAGCGACACCACAAATCCAAAACTCTGGGTCGAGGAAGAACGCTGCTGGCTGGAAGCAAAAAAGCTGATGCCGGAAACAATCAACCTTTATTACCGCCGCCGTGCAAAGAACACGGCGCGAAAAAGCGGCAACATTGAAGATTTCTGCGTCAAGTGGGGTTGTTATTACGACTTTATGATTGTTCTGGACGCAGACAGCCTGATGAACGGCAAAACCATGCTGAAAATGGCACAGTTGATGGAAAACAATCAGCATACCGGCATTATTCAGGCACCGCCGATGACCGTCGGCGGACATACGCTTTTCGCCCGCATGCAACAATTCGCAGGCAAGGTTTACGGCCCGATTGTGGCGGCCGGTCTGGCTTACTGGCAGGTCGGCGACAGCAATTACTGGGGACATAACGCGATTATCCGGGTCAAGGCATTTATGGAGTGCTGCGGCCTGCCGGTTCTGGAAGGCAAAGCGCCTTTCGGCGGGCATATTCTGAGCCACGACTTTGTCGAAGCCGCGCTTATCCGCCGCGGCGGCTGGTCGGCCTGGCTGCTGCCGGAGCTGAAGGGAAGTTACGAAGGGCCGCCTCCGACCATGATTGACTTTGCCGGCCGCGACCGCCGCTGGTGTCAGGGAAACATGCAGCACATCAAAATTCTGCTTTCCAAGCATCTGCATCCGGTCAGCCGCATACATTTTACCATCGGCATCATGTCTTATCTGTCATCGCCGATATGGTTGTGTTTTCTGCTGGTTGGTCTGGCGATTGCATTGGGACGGGTCATTTTTCCGCCGGTTTATTTTCCGGAAGTGCACACGTTGTTCCCAACTTGGCCTATATTTGACAAAATCGGTACGATCGCACTGTTTGTCCTGTCGATGTTCATGCTGATTTTTCCGAAATTTCTGGGACTGATTATCTATTATATCAACGAGAAAAAAACCCGCGGCGCCTTTAAGAGCATGCTGGCCGAAATTGTCATGAGCGCCCTTTCCGCCCCGATTATGATGATGTTCCAAAGCAAGTTCGTACTGGAAATTTTCACGGGACACGCTGTCGGCTGGAGTACGCAAAACCGCGGCGACCGAGGCACTTCATGCAAAGAAGCCTTTCAACGCCACATATGGCACACCGTGCTCGGCATCGTCACGACGATTGTCGTTGCCCTTTATGCCAGACAACTGTTCTGGTGGATGCTGCCGATTACCGTCGGACTGATGTTTTCCATTCCGATTTCAATGCTTACGTCACGGGTCAGCGCGGGCCGGTGGGCTAAAAGGCACAACTACTTTGTAATTCCGGAAGAACTGAACGTTCCGCAGATTATGCAGAAAGCCGCTTTTTACGAACAGGAACTCGGCAGGACGGAAGTTTCGGTACAGGGCGTCGAATTGCTGTTAAGCGACAATACGATGGCCAACCTGCATATCTTTATGCTGCCGGTAAACGGACCGGCTCCGGAATTTTCCCGCGAAGTTGCGGACAAGGCCAGGATAAAGCTGGAAAACTGGTTGAATCACCGTTTGGAACTGGATTTAAGCAAAGACGAAGAACTGTCGCTGCTGTATAATGCCGACCTGCTGAAAAAAGCGGCAGTGGCACTGCTGCTCGGCTAAAGGAGACCGGATTTGAGCAGTGCGGCGACAATCGGGCGGTCGGCCGGCGCAAATTCATAATCGGACAGTTCTGACGGCGTTACCCATTTGTATTGTTCATGCGCATCAAGCTTTTTAATTTCGGCATCGGGTGCGGAAACAAAATAGGCGTGCAAAACGATTGAGCCGGTTTCATAGTCATATGGCGAAGTCATGATAAAATCGCCGATTTCGGTTTCAAGGCCGAACTCCTCTTTCAGCTCGCGATAAAGGCATTCAGGCATGGTTTCGCCGGGTTCCTGCTTGCCGCCCGGAAACTCCCACAGAAATTCCTGCGGTTTGCCGCGCTTGCGCTGTCCGATTAAAATTCTGCCGTTATGCCGGATAATACCGGTGCTTACCTGTTTGACGCTCATAATCCTTTCCCCGTTATAGCCTTTAAGTCTAAAAACATTGATTTTGTCTGCTTTGAATATATATCGGGTTTCGTTTAATTGACAATCCCAATTCAGGAGTATGAACATGAAAAAAGCTTTAGCGCTTGCCGCCGTTTCCGCCGTGGCGCTGATGAGCGGCATTACCGGAGCCGGCGCGCAGATGTCCATGTCGGAAACCATGCAGAAACAGCATGAGCAGATGATGAACGACGTCAGCGCCGTCAAAAACGAACACAACCAAATTATGAAGGAGCACAAAGACATGTCGGACAATGACGCAAAAATCATGAAAGAACATCAGCAGATTATGGAAGACCATAAAAAAATCATGAACGACTATGACCGGATTATGAAAGAACATAAACAAATTACGGACGATCACAAAACTATCATGGAAGAACATAAGGAAATGAAAAAAGAAATCGAAAACCTGAAAAACAAATAAATCTTGGTGATTTTTTTACCAATCGCCGGCTAATATGGAATAAACAAGAATGTTTGTTCCATATTTTTTCTGCAGGAGCGGCAATGGAAATTATCAGGTCTTTCTGGACGGCGCTGAAAGCGGCAGTTTCTCCGCTGACGGCCTTTTTAACCGGCACGACGCTGGTTTGCTGCGGCTACGCTTCACTCAACTCGACATTTGCTCTGCAGCTCAATCTGTCAGATACGCCGATGTTCGTTTCCGGACTGGTTCTGGCCTGTTACTATCTCGGCAGTATTACCGCTTCGCTCAGCGCTTACAAATTTATCAACAAAGTCGGCAACATACGGGCCTTTTCGGCCTTTACCTCCCTGCTCTCGGCTCTGGTTCTGCTGCACGTTTTTACCGGCAACCTGTTTTTGTGGCCGTTTCTGCGTTTCGGCGAAGGATACTGCATCGGCACCATCAACCTGTGTCTGGAAAGTTGGCTTAATACGCGGGCAACCAACAAAAACCGCGGACTGATCATGTCCTTATACATGGTAACGACCTATCTGGGAGCCAGTATCGGCCAGCTGTCGCTGAACATTCCCGATCCGTCCGGCACACTGGTTTATATCCTGATTTCAATTATTTTCTCGATTGCGCTGATTCCGGTTTCGCTGACGGCTCTGCCGGCGCCGAACATCCAGATTTTTCGTTCGACGTCTGTCCGCGAAGCCTTTAAAATTTCGCCGGTCGGCTTTGCCTGCTGCATCGTCAGCGGGATTTTGGTCGGCAGTTTTTATCTTTTGGGCACCATTTATGCCTCAAGTATCGGAATGAGCATTAAAGACGTGTCGATGTTTATGTTTTTCGGCGTATTCGGCGGGCTGTTGGCGCAAATTCCGCTCGGACGCCTTTCAGACCTGACCGACCGCCGCCATGTGTTGTTTTATATCTGCTGTGCGCTCGGCTTTATTGTTCCGGCGGCAGACCTACTGGTCATTAAAGGCGGCTGGTATCTGGCAGCCTTGACTATGCTGCTCGGCGCCTGCACTTTTACCCTGTATCCGATTTCGGTTTCGCATATCAACGATTTGGTTACCGACGCCCAGCGCGTGCATATCAGCGGCATGCTGATTTTGGCGCAAAGCATCGGCCTGATTTCAGGCCCGATTATCGTTTCCGCCGGCATGAGCCTGTTCGGCCCCGATTTCTTTATGGTAGCATTTTTCATTTTTCCGGCGGCATTTATCATTTTTACCATGAACAGAATTTGGAAAAAACCGGACATCAATTATATCAACGTTACGCCGACGGCTCCGATGCCGACAGCTCCCACCCATGCCTTTACGGATCTGGCCTCGCATGACACGCTGCTGGACAAGGCAAAAGATTTATTTGCGGAAAAGAAACATTAACGACTTCCGGGCGGCCAAAGGCGCCTATGCCCGGGAAAACTTTTAGACTGATGTTTAGTTATGCAACGCCCTCTCAAAAGAGAGGGCATTTTTTAGCCAAAAAAAAATTATGTAGTTCCATTATTGGTAGACAGAAAAATTTGTGGTGTCATTAATAGTTGACTCT
>ENA-UONT01000117-UONT01000117.1-human-gut-metagenome-genome-assembly--contig:-CS20-NODE-117-length-115478-cov-62.668939_pt1 | contig 115478 bp, 82 predicted proteins | sample MGYA00242459_ERZ724006 | MGnify/ENA metagenome assembly ERZ724006
CTGTTTTAACAGTTGTTTACAATTAAAACACCACATTGTGGACGCACACATTATAATATTATACACGAAAGAGGCTGTTTTAAGGACTGTAAGCATAGAATGCACATCCTCGCTATCTGAGTTCCGTGGGAACTAAAGATTAACGAACGTTACTTCCAGTACGAACCGTCGTCTTCGTCTTCTTCCTCCTCGTCGTCCATGATGTATCTCATTCCTGGAGCATCTGCCCGACTCGGATCACCTATCGAGTCATCGCCGAAGCCAAGGGAGCTTTCAGCGAGTATCTGGCTCTCAACAGCAATGTCGACAACAGTGGCAACCGGTGTTTGATATGTCTTCTTCATATTTTCTTTTATTTTAAGTTATATATCGTATATATGTATACCTTTCACTAAGGACCTTATCGGTCCGCATTACTTAAGCACAACCTTCTTGCCGTTGTGGATGAACACGCCGTGCTGTGGACGCTGCACCTTAACACCCTGGAGGTTGTAGTAAGCCTCATCCTTTACAACTGGGTTGTTGGTGATGCCGTTGATTGCGGTAGCGGTGTTGTCGACGTAGACGCGCAATGGACTCTCGCTTTTATTGGTACGGCCACCCTCAATATATAAGAAGCTCTTGCCTGGAAGTGCCCAACCAGCATATTTCGAATTCACGAATTTACCATTAGACAAGAAGTAGTCCTTATCGCGGCTTGAAGACCAAACAGCATCAACACAATCAACAAGCTGGTTGTCTGTTACTGCCTCAAGTCCGGCTTCATCCGAAGCAAGGATAGGCAATGTGTAGGTTTTGACTGCTTCGCCCTTAAGTATAAGACCCGTATGTGCCGCCACTTTCTTAACCGATGTAAGAGCAACCGCATCATTTGCCTCATTGTACTTAGCGGTATAAGCTGTCAAGCCCTCAACGCTTGAGAAGTCGAGATTGTATGCACTGGTGAATGTTGTCCACTCCTTGCCGAGAGTAAGGGAGAGGTTGGAGTCAAAGTTCGTGGTATTACAAGGGTTATAATTTTCTGATGTCTTTAGTCCAGAGAAGATATCTACAAAATCCTTCATTACATGCACTTTTGGATTATTATCGAATGGGAAACCATAACGTTCTACCACAGGTGCTTCCTTAGAAGTGATATAAACATCTGTCAACTTAGAACAGTTGCAAAATGCTTGATATGCCAAATAGCACTCAAGTCCATTTATTACGACAGTTGTCAAGTTGGCATTGTCAATAAACGCTCCTTGCTCAATCGAACTACATTGTGTTGGTATTACAACATTTGTGAGCTGCGTATTCTGGAATGCCCAAGCGTCAATCTTCTGCAAAGAGCGAGGAAATGTTATAGAATAAAGACTTGAATTGCAAAACGCATGGTTCCATATAGACTTCAACGTACTTGGTAACTTGACTGTATTAAGGCTTTTACAGTCAGCAAACATATAATCGCCCAATGATATAAGATTGGTATTGGTCAAGTCGATGCTTTCTATTGCTGTTTTCTGGAAAGCTTGCTTTCCATATTTAGCGTCATCTGCTTCCACCCAAGTACCACTATTAGGAGTTGTCAAGGTTGGCGGCAACTTAACTTCCTTTAGTTTTCCACAATTATAAAAACAGCCATTAGGTAAATATTGAAGTTTTGTTTGCGACAAATCAACACTCTCTAATGCAGTACCTTCAAAACACCAGGAGTTTATAAAGTCCAAAGCCGGTACCTTATTGATGGTCTTTAGGCTTGAGCAAGATTTAAAGGCATGGTCGCCTATCCATGTTATTTGCGAGCCAGTTTTAAAAGTGATGCCTGTTATATTGGTATTTCCACTGAAACCTTTCTTCTGATCTTTTGCCTCATCAGAATAATCCCCGGATCCACATACACCGGTTACGGGGTATGTGTGGTCATTAATCGTCACTTCGTTCTCGAATGTAATATCGCCCTTTGCACCGGCATCACCGATAACGATACATTTATTATCCGACATCAAGCCATATTTTACACCATTTATGGTTGTGTAGGTCTGTGCAAAGGCATTAAGTCCACCAAACAGGGACATCAATGTCAAAGTAAAGTAAACTCTCTTCATAATAAGATGCTTTTAAAGATTTATTTTTTAGTTATCTACAATTTATTATTTGGGTCTATTTAGTAATACCAATAATATGATTTTCACTGCAAGCGTTTAGTGTAAACGCTTGCAGTGAAAATCATTATAGAGCCTTAAGTGAAACGGCAAAGCCGCCGCCACGTGCCTCATCCACCTTTATGGTCTGTCCACGCTTAACGGTTTTACGGGTTATGACGTATGCCTTGGGGTTCTTCTCGTAGTCGGCATCGGGCGCATCCTTGTATATAGTGCACTCGTAACGGCGACCTGGGTCGAGGAAGTCGAGCTTTACAACGGCACGGTGTCCGTTCTCATCACACTTTCCTCCAACAAACCAGTTGTCGGTTCCCTTGGCACGTCGAGCCACTGTGATGTAGTCGCCAGGCTCTGCCTCGATGTATCGTGAGTCGTCCCAATCTACCGCCACGTCGCGTATAAACTGGAAGGCGTCGTCGTACTTGGCATAGTTCTCGGGCAGGTCGGCAGCCATTTGCAGTGGCGAGTACATCACAAGATACAGCGCAAGCTGTCCGCAAAGCGTTGTGTGCACATACGATTTGGACCCTTCCTTCCATGTTCCGATCTGCGTCTCGAGTATGCCCGGGGTGTAATCCATAGGTCCGCCCTGCAAACGTGTGAACGGCAGGATAACCGTATGGTCGGGATTATTGCCCTCGAAGTTCTCGTACTCGGTACCTCTTGCCGACTCGTTGCCTACCAAGTTTGGCCATGTGCGGCACAAACCTGTTGGACGTGTAGCCTCATGCGCGTTCACCATAATATGATGTTTGGCAGCCTCGGTTACGCAGTAGAGGTAGTGGTTGTTCATTATCTGCGAGTAGTGGTGCTCGCCTCTTGGAATGATGTTGCCCACATAGCCGCTCTTTACGGCATCGTAGCCATAGCGGTTCATAAGCTTATAGGCTGGCTCGAGGTAGCGCTCGTAGTTCATAACCGAACCCGACGTCTCGTGGTGCATCATCAGCTTCACGCCCTTTGAGTGGGCATAGTCGTTGAGAGCCTTGATGTCGAAGTCGGGATAAGGTGTCTGGAAGTCGAACACATGAAACTTTGAGTGTCCGAACCAGTCTTCCCAACCTTCGTTCCAACCCTCAACCAGCACCTCGTCGAGTCCGTTCTTGGCGGCAAAGTCGATGTACTGGCGTACACGCTCGTTGGTGGCACCATGTCTGCCGTTAGGCTTAACCTTGGTATAGTCGGTCTCGCCGAGCACCACAGAGGGCAGCTCGTCGGTGTACGACCACGACTTCTTGTCGCAAATCATCTCCCACCACACACCGCAATACTTCACGGGGTGTATCCACGAAGTGTCTTCTATCTTGCAAGGCTCGTTGAGGTTGAGCGTAAGCTTGCACGAGAGCATGTCTCGGGCATCGTCGCTTACAAGCACCGTGCGCCACGGCGAGGTGCGCGGTGTCTGCATATATCCCTTGAAACCCTGACTGTCGGGGGTGAGCCACGACTCGAACACCATATTCTTATCGTCCAGATTGAGGTGCATTGTGGGATAGTCTACACACGCTGCCTCATGCAGGTTGATGTAAAGACCGTCGTCGGTCTTCATCTGCAGCGATGTCTGCACACCAGTTTCGGAGAACTGTGTCTGCGACGCATTGCCCGAGATAGACGATCGGAAGAGCTTGCGTATCTCCGAGAGACGCGATGTAACGATGCTGTACTCCTGCGTGTCATAGTCGCCGGGCAACCACCAAGCCTTGTGGTCGCCAGTAAGCGCAAACTGTGTATGCTCTTCCTTAACAAGGAAGTAGGCATTGGTTTGCTGCGGAAACTCGTAGCGCAGCCCCATACCATAATCGTATACACGGAAGCGCAGGTTCATCAAGCGGCCTGTGCGGTCTTGCTTAAGGGCAACAAACAGCTCGTTATAGTTGTTGCGTATGTCCTTGGTCTCGCCCCACACGGGCTGCCATGTCTCGTCAAACGTGCTCGTTTGTGTTGTCTGTACACTGAATCCGTCCATCAGGTTGTCGGCAGCAATAAGTTCGTAGCCAAGGGTAGACGGCTTTATAACCGTCTTACCCTTGTACGTCAAGCTGTATTGCGGCTGCCCTGAAGACGTTAATTCCACATGCAGCTTTACCTTGCCGCCAGGTGATTGGCAGTCGAAAGCAAAGCCGGTGGCTACAGCCAGCAACGAAACTATCAACAAAAGAAACCTTCTCATTATGTCTGTTTTTTTTATTTACTCTGATTTTGTGGCAGTCATTGTCATGTTCTTGACGTCAAGCACAATGGTGTAAGTGCCTGCCTCGTCTGCCGAAACCTTCCACTTGTAGTCGCGAGAGTCGCTGTTCTTAACGAGCATGCATGCCGAGTGAGACAGACCTACACCGTTCTCGGTAGGCATAATCCAGTCGCAGCCCCAGTCGTTGTTGAGCGGGAACTTCATCTCGCCAGCATTAATGGCGAATGTTGCGGTGTAGGTGTTGTCGTCCACCTTGTCAAACTTAACCGACTCGCCGATGTCCCAACCGTTAGGTGTGGCATCGCCAAAGGCGTAGATGTTGTTGTAATGATACTGAGCCTCGCCTCCAGGCACAACCACAACGTCGTCGCCTGTAACCTCTTCCCAGTTGGTTATGCCAGCTCCCTCTATCTTAACGCCGGTAGCTGTGAACGTAACGTTGTATACATACTTCTTGCCCGACTCAAACTTAACGTCGGCAGAGATGGCTGCCTTGTACACCATACCATTGTGCTCGAACTCGATGTTGCGTGTTGCGGCATCGTTGCCGTCGATGTTAGGCAGCACGATAGCCTCGACATAGCGGAAGCCCGAACCGTCTGCCGAGCGCATTTCCACATCTTTCTTGGTGTCGCCAGACACCATGCTAAGCTCGTCGGCAAAGGCGCTGTACGACACCTTGGTGTACATACCCTTGATATAAGCCTTGAGGTCGGACAGCGAAGAGCCGTCCTCGGCAGTGGCTTTCATATATATCTTTGTAAGCTTATGCTTGAAGTTGAGCACAGCCTGTGGCGCATCAGTGCTCACACCCTCTGCCTTTGCACCAAGAAGGTCGATGGCAGCCTGGTTGTCCTGCTTCTGCACATCAAGCTCCACCACGCCAGCTGCAGCTGTTGCGCTGTACGGATAGTAAGACACAACGTCCACCTTGCTGCCGTCGTCGGGCAGGTTGGCAGCCTTTCCGGCAGGTGCAAAGTTGGCATTTGCCGCACTGCCTTCTGTCAGGGTGTTGCGGTAGGCAAGGTTATCGGCGGCATCAATGTCGGTTGTACCAGCCTTAAGGGTGTATATACCTATTTGGTCGCCGGCGTTCCACTGGTCGTCAAAGGCACGTGTCTGCGGCAATGCGATGTTGGCAACAACCTGCAACTGGGCGTTCTTGGTATCGTTGCCGTTTAATTCTTCGTTACTGCAAGAGGCAAGGGTCATAGCGCCTGCCATTGCAAAAAGCATAAATGATGACTTGTTCATAATCTGTATTTTTAGTTATTATTATTCTGCTATTGTTTTGATGTATCTTTATAAGAGACTTGTTGGTGTGCGTTTTGTGGCTTATTGGCGTGCGTTAGGAGTTATAACGCCCATGTCCACAATGGTCCAGTTGTTAACAGATGCGTTCGATCCGTCCACACTTACCTTGCCTCCAATGTCGATGGTAGAGTGAGATCCGTCGTTGAAGTTAGCTACAAAGTTGCCTATCGACGTCTCAAGACGCTGCTGTGTGCCGTCCGATAGGAACATCACAAACTGCACGGTAACATCCTTGCTGAGGTCGAGTGCAAAGACATTGAAGGGTGCCGTTATTGTTCCTGTCGTGGCATTGACACTGAAGTCGGACACAGCATCAACCGCCGTAGACGCAATGGATGTGTACATATTGTATGTAGCCATTGCTTTGGAAAGGATGGCGTAGCCTCCCTGCACCACTGCGCTGCCGTCGGTAGACGTAACTTTGGCCTTAAGAGACACATTGAGCTGTCGTGTTGTCTGCTGCATTGGCAGCGTAAGGCTTGTCTTGTCGCCCGTTAGGGATGTTATAGTCTGCGCTGCACAGTAGAAGGTGGAGGGTGTTCCGCTTATTGCTTCGGCATTGCCTGTGCTGTGCGAGGCAGCCTTTACCGTGGCTATGCCGTCGTTTACGTCAACCCCCAACACCGGAACATATGCCAAGAACGTATAGTCGCGGTTCGACTTAAGCTCCATCTGATATGTGTCCGACGCTACGGTGTAGTTGTCGCCGTTGACAGAGAGCACGTACTGCTGTGGCCGTTGCTGTGCATCTATGCCGCTCCAGTCGGTGTGTATGTCCACCAATGTGCGTGGCAGCACTATCGGGTCGGGCAGTTCTTCGCCGCATGATGTCATGCTTAGGAGCGTGGTGCAGAGCACGGTGCCTAATGCTAAGGTTTTAAGGTTATGGTTCATATCCTTGTAGTGTATTGTTTATTTGTTCTATTTTATGTTTAGTGTATCTCCACTCTACTGCTTGCTGAGCCTTACCACTTTGCATCCGTGTGCCGGAAGCGACGCGCTGACCTTCGACACCTCGCCCTCATCGGTGTGTGTCCAGAGGTCGCGACACTTCATTGTGCCGCTGATGCCGAGCTGCGACAGCTCTACACCACGTGATATGGTGCGGTCCTCGCGGTTGAACAGAGCCACAACAACATCGCCGTTAGACATCGTTCCCCACCATATCTGCGAGTTTTCGTCGGTATAGTCGGTTGTCAGTGGCTTGCCTACAAAGCCATCGGCATTAAGCGCAAGCATCTCCTCGTTCTGATAGAACTTGACGCGGTCGCCAACGGTGTTGTACTGGTCGGCTACGGCTATAGGTCCGCCAGCCACCAACTGCAGCGATATTGAGGTGCGACACTCGTCATCGGTGTCGAACGAGTGGATAAGCGTAAAGTCGCCGTCGGCTATAATCTTACCCCTGCCAGTGATGTCCGACCAATAGATAAAGCCCTCAAACTGGTTGTTGGCAGCGGGCCACTGGTCGATGGTGATATTGCCACGCCAGCGGTTGGAGCAGTGGTCCCAGCCTCCCTCGCACGTGTCGTCCACGATACGGGTCATGTCGCAGTACTGCGTCTCGTTCTCGCCGTGGTTCTTCATGTTAGGCATCACAATGGATGTAAATACCCCATACTTTGTGGCAGCCTCCTTGATGTACTGCAGGGCAAGCTTGTATTCGGCTGAGCCATAACCACGTCCGCCGCCGTCGCCACCTCGTATGCCGTCCTCAAAGAGGCACATAAAGTCCATACGTATAAAGTCGACACCTAAACCTTTATAATACTTGAAGAATCCGTCGATATACTCCTTGGCTCCGTTGTGGCTCGGCACAATCCATGTAAAGATGTCGCCGGTGGCGTTGGGGTTCTTCACGTTGTCCTTCGAAGGGTCGTACAGAAGGCTGCGCACCTTGTACTTGGTGCCTTCTATCGGCGCGTCGAGCGATCCGTGTACCCACAACGGGTTGTCGTATATGCCCAGACGCAAGCCCTTTGCCTTGCACATCTCCACGAGCTGGGTTAGCGGTATGTTGGCATAACCGGTCATATAGGCATGTCCGGCGTTGTCGCTGCCCGACATAGTCATAAATCCGTCGGTGCATATCATATCGTAACCGTATGGCAAGAGGTTGTCTGCCACCCAGTCGATATTTTTCTGCCACGTTTCAAGCGGCATGTTGCAGTTGGTTCCAGCAATCTCGGCACGTCTGCCATACTCGTACACCGACCAGTAGAGCGGGGCCTTCTTTGTCTTGCCTGTGGGTGTCTCCGGCGTAACGGGGTCGTCTGGAATCATGTCGGGTGTCCAGCCTGTGCCATTGTCGCTGCATCCCATCGAGAAGAGCGACACAAGCGCTGTAGCTATAGAAAGAAATAACTTTTTCATACTTTAGAGGTTCATTTAATTAGTGTAGCTTTTCAAACTTCACCGTCATAAGATAGGTGTCGATAGTTATGGTGTATCTACCTGCATCTGCCGAGGTTAGTCGCCACTTGTTGTCGGGCTGGTTGCGAAGCACAGCCTTTGAGTCGCGTATCGACTGGTCGGCAGTGGCAGCCATGACGAAGTCGCAATCCCAAGCCGTTGCACGCAACAGCGGGAACTTTATTTCGCCTGCCGTAAGGTTGCCGGTGTATGTAAACTTGAACTTGTTTACGGCGTCGCGCTTCATCTCCAAAGCCTTTGCTATGTCCCAACCTATCTCGCAGGCGCTGCCCACTACATACAGCTGGGTTATGGTAGGCGATGGCTCCATGATGGTATAGGTGGCTGTCGGTACATCCACATTGAGGTCGTAGTAGGTGGTGTGGTCTACGCTTATCGTCATAATCGGTGTGTCTGTAGCCGATTTGGCTATGTTGTACGTGCCTTGCTCAAGCACTCCAGTATAGCGGTATTTGGTCTCCGATATAAGCTCGTCCATCTGCAAGCCCTCTCCGCCAGCCGCAGAGTACAGGTACAGCGGACGTGGCTGTATCTCGTAACCCGTCACCACAACCGTTGTGGTTGATATCTCGGGCTTCATGTAGTGGTCGCCGCCCTGCACCTCGGCTATTATCTCTGCCTCTACCACAGCCGGCGTGCCTGGTGTTATGCCCCACTTCTTAAGGTACGAGTTAAGCTGCTTGTGCGTAAAGCTCACGCTTGTCTGTCCCTCCTTAATGCTAATCTTGTCGATGGAGTTCTCAAATTTGCTGCCTTCGAGGTCCATCTTGAAGTAGTAGTTTATCTTGGTGCCCTCGCCACGGTCGTGTGCCTTGCCCCACTCAAAGGTCAGGGCTGTCTCAGATCCAAGGTCCTGGTCGAGCGTTATGTCAGCAACCGACGGCTTTATGCACATCTGGTCGTCGACGCTCGGTATTGCCGGGCGCAGGTCGTCCGAGCTGCACGACGCCAATAGGCAGGCAGCTACAGACAATATGCTTAATATTAAATTCTTCATAATAGATTCTGTTTATATTGTTAGCCAATGCTTTGTCTACAGTTATGCCATTGCTTACTTCCAGTAAGGAGCCTGCACAAGCTTCGGGTTCTTGTCTATCTCGTTCTGATGAACGGGGAACCAATAGAACGCCTTTTTATACACACGTGTCTGATAGGCTGTGCGCTTGTAGAAGGAGTCGGCTGTCTTGCCATAGGCATTCATGCCGTAGAACTTGCCGTTGAGCACCGTCTCGGCTTCCTTCCAGCGTCGCAGGTCGTCGTAGCGCAGACCCTCGCAGTTTAGCTCCACACGTCGCTCGGCGTGTATAAGCTTGCGCATCTCGTCCTGATTGGCAAGGTTCACGCTGATGTACTTGCCTCCCTCGTCGCTTCCGTCCTTATACTGGCGCACACCGGCACGCTCGCGTATGCGGTTGAGGTAGGTAAGGATGTCTGGATTGCCGGGGTCGCACTCGTTAAGAGCCTCGGCATAGTTGAGGTAAGCCTCGCCCAGACGGTAGAGTATACCTGGTCTATACTGGTAGCTGCCCTGCTTTACATTGTCCTTATAGTACACCTTCTTCTTGGCAAAGTAGCCGTTCTGCGGTGCGTCGTGTGTGCCGTTGTTGTCGGTCTCGGTGCCCGATCCAAGGAACATGTTGTACGCACGGTCTTCCTGTGGGAAGTAGCCATTGTTGAAAGCTACAGACACATAGAATCGCGGTTCGCGGTGACAATACATATTATATGTGCCGCTGCGTGTTATGCTGCCGCCGTTGCAGTCGGATGCCCAGGTGGTGTTGTCTCGCTGCTCGTCCTCGGTCGACAGTCCCTCCTCGGTATAACCCGAGTTTGGGTCGGTAATGGGCAGTCCGTTCTCGGTAAAGAAGGCGTCCACAAGCGATTGGGTAACGCCCAATCCGCCATTGCCGCTGCTGCGCAACGGGGTAGCCAAGGCCTCGTAATAAGAGTAGTTGCAGCCGCCCGGACGTGCAAACAGTATCTCGGTGTTGCCCTCGTCGTAGCGCTTGAACATCATGTCCTGGTACGACATAAAGGGGTCGATGTCGCCATTCGGGTTCTTTACGGTGTACAACTTGTGGCCTGCTGCCTCGGCTGCCTTTATTAGGTCGCGGCATGCCTCGGCTGCATACTTCCATTTAGCGGGGTCGTATGTAGCAGGAAAGATGTTCTCGCCGTCCGAGTTCTTGTAGTTGGCATAGTCGGGATTGCCGTTTACCAGCGGGCTTGCGGCGTACAGCAGCATACGTGCCCTTACGGCAAGACACATTATGCTCGTGGCGCGTCCATACTTGCGTGCCTCCGTATACTTGGCAGGCAGAATCTTGGAGCATGCAAGAAGCTCCTTGTCGCACCAGTCGATAACCTTGTCGTAGGGTGTCTGTCCCACCATAAGGTCGGCAAGGGTGTAGTCGGTCGGCGTCACATCGTCGGGTGCAAAGGGCACACCTCCGTATGTATTGGCAAGCAAGGCATAGTAGTAGGCCTTCATAAAGCGGCACTCTGTCTTCATATATTCCACCTCAGTAGAGGTTATGCCTTGGTCGGCAAGTGTGTGCACGTTCTTCATAAAGATGTTCGCCTCGCGTATGCGCTGCGGAAAGTCAGCCCAGAAGTTGCCTCCCCAGTCGCTTGTCGTGGTCCACTCGCCAAGGATATATGGTATCACGGTCCATCCGTCGAACTGTCGATAGCGTTCGGATGGTGTCATGTCGTCGCCCAATATCTCCCATCCCTCATACTGCAGATGGCCCATATAGGGATCGGGTATTGACGAGTAGACATTGGCGAGCCAGCCCTCGGTGCGCGTCTTGTCCTCGAATACGAGCTTGAGGTCAAGCTCCGTGTCCGACTCCTTGTCGAGATAGTCGCTGCACGATGTGGTGGCGAGCATCCCGCATATCATTGTCAGTATATACAATGTCTTTTTCATATTGTTGTCTTGTTGGTTTTGTTTTCTATTCGTTTAAAGATGCCGTAGGGATATTTAGAACTTCACCTCAAAGCCCAACATCACCGAACGCATCGACGGATACTTAAGGCCGTCGGCTGTGTCGAGCTCGGGGTCCCAAAGCTTAAACTTGGAGAAGTAGAACAGATTGTTGCCGCTTGCAAAGAAGCGCACGTCTTTGGCATGTATCGCACGCGACACGCTCTTGGGCAGCGAGTAGCCTATCTCTATCGACTTCAGGCGCAGGAAGGACATATCCTTCTTCCACCATGTGGACGCCACGTTGTTGTTGGGATTGGTGCTCTCCGACAATCGGGGCCAAAACACATCCTGCGACTGATTGTCCTCGGTCCAGCAGTCGGTGTAGTTGGTATACACATTGCCCAACACTCCCTGTCCGCTGCCCGGTATAAAGTATTGTGTTCCGCCTATAACGCGGTGCACATCGCCCGTGCCTTGGAAAAAGAAGCTTAGGTCAAAGTTGCGGTACTGCACGTTGGCGCCGAAGCCGTAGACAATGCGCGGTGTTGATGTTCCGCCGATGTAGCCTTGGTCGGAGGCGTCTATCACGCCGTCGTCGTTCATGTCGCGGTACTTTATGTCGCCCGGTCTTACCGTCGTTCCGAGGTTGGGTGTAGGTATGCCTGCCTTCAGCTTGCCTCCATCAAAGTCGTTGTCGGTGTATAGGCGTTCTGCCTGGTAGCCCCAGAGGGTGCCTACCGAGCGTCCGGTTATGGAGCGGTAGGTGCCCTTAACCGATTCGGGTTCGTCGTACTCCTTTATCTTGTTCTTGGCATAGGTAAAGTTGGCACGCAGAGCCACGTTGAGCTTTGACGAGAAACGGTGGTTCCACGTCATCGAGGCGTCTATACCCTGATTGTCCACAATGCCGAAGTTGGCCCACGGATTGTTCAAGAATCCGGTCTGTGTAGGTATGGTCTTGCGCTGCATAAAGATGTCGGTGCGGTGCTCGAAGAAGTAGTCTACCTGCACGTTAAGCTCGTTCCACAGACCAAGCTCTATGCCCACATTGCTCTTGAGCGACTTCTCCCATGTAAGGTTGCTTACGCCTACCTCGCCCTCTGATATGCCCTGGCGGTAGTAGTCGCCCGAGTAGCCCCAGTTGTAGCCCGAGGCACCGGTGTTGATGGTGGTGACGTAGGCAAAGCGGCGGCCGCCGATGTTGTCGTTGCCCACAAGACCCATAGAGCCTTTGAGCTTGAGCAGCGTAAGCCATGACGACCAGCGGCTCATAAACTTCTCCTCCGACACTATCCATCCCAATGCCAATGACGGGAAGAAACCGAAGCGGCGGCCCTTGGCAAAGTTTTCCGAACCGTTGTAGCCGAAGTTGAACTCGCCCACATATCTGCGGTCGAAGGTGTAGCTAAGGCGTCCGGCTATGCCTTGCGAGCGCTTTGGCTGTATGCCTCCATCGTCGTAGCTGCGCTGGTTGTATAGGGCAAGAGCGTCGATGGCGTGCTTGCCGAAGGTGCGGTTGTAGCCAAGTGAGAATTCGAGGTAGGTACTGTTGTTGCCGTAGTTGGCGTTGGAGCTGTGGTCCAGAAACTCGCTACCGTACGACAGAACGCTGTGTATAAGGTTGCCCTCGTCGTCGCGCGACTTTGCCACGCTGTAGTAGGTAGGTGCCTTGCCACGTGTCACGAAGTTCTCGTTGTAGGTGTCGAAGGCAAAGGTTGCCTTGAACTTAAGTCCCGGCGTTATCATCTTGAGGTTCTGCTCAAGCTGGAAGAGCGACTCGAGCTTGCTGCGTGTGCCGCGGTAGTAGCCGTTCTGTGTGCTCTCTGCCCACGGGTTGTAGCGGTTGGCAGATGCTATAGGTATCGTGCCGTCGCTGTAGATGGCAGGATGTACAAAGGGAGGGGTCTCGAAGGCATGGAAGAAGACGTCGTCTGTAGAGCTTTTTGCCTTGCGCAGGTTTTGCAGATAGCCGCCCACATTGAAGCGCAGGAGGGTGGTCTTGGTTAGGTCGAGGTCTACGTTGGCACGCATGTTGAAGCGTGTGAGCTTTGAGCCTGTGTCGTACGGCAGCGACTCGTCCACAGACATGATGCCGTTCTCGTGGTATACCGAAGCCTCAAGCGAATACCTTAATATATAGAACCGCCCGACACCGTCATATTGCCACGCAGCGACGAGGCATAGTCGTTGGTTATGGCGTCTATCCAGTTGACGTCGGGATAGAGGTCCTTGTCGTAGCCATAGTAGGTCTTCAGTATCTGGTCCTTGGTGAAGAGGCGCTTCGAGGGGTCCGAACAGAGGTTGTTGAGCAGACTCATATACTCGGCTGCGCCTATAAATTCGGGCAACTTTGTGGGCTTGGTTATCGACTGCTCGAAGCGGAAGTCTACCGACGGCTTAGCCACCGTGCCTCGCTTGGTGTTGATGATGATAACGCCGTTGGCGCCACGCACACCGTACATGGCACTTGCCGAGGCATCCTTCAGCACCGAGAACGATTCTATCTCGGCTGGGTCGATGTCGTTAAGGCTGCGCTCCACACCGTCCACAAGCACAAGAGGGTTGTTGTTGCCGGTGTTGAACGACGAAATACCTCTAATCCAGAACTGCGAGTTGTCGTAGCCCGGCTCGCCTGACGGCTGGTAGGCTATGACGCCGGCAAGCTGTCCGGCAAGGTTGTTGCTTAGCGAGCGGCTTGAGCCGGTCTGCAACTTGCCTGGGTCGAGGGTCTGTATAGAGCCTATAACCGACAGCTTCTTCTGGTTGCCGTAGCCCACGACCACAACCTCGTCGGTAGCCACGGCATCCTCCTTAAGCTGTATATTAAAGTTGATGTCGCTGCCTACACGCACCTCCTGCTGCTTGAAGCCGAGGTAGTTGAACACCAGCACCGAGTTCTTGGACGGCACACTGATGTAGAAGTGGCCGTCGATATCGGTTATCGCCGCGTCTTTGGAACCCTTGACGGTGACGCTCACGCCTATAAGCGGACTGTTCTCGCCATCGACAACAGTACCACTGACCTTTATGCCCTTTTGCTGTTGCTGGAGCATTAAGGCTGGTGCAGCCGTTGCCGGCACAAGCGGAGCCGATGCCATAGGCGCTAACATTACGGAGTATAATAAGGGATACCTTATATTCATAATGTAAGTGGTTTTTAATTATTTGATGTTGTTTAATGTTTTTGCAAAATTATCACTTTTAAATATACGCAAGAAGAGTGTATCGCAAAAATACAAACGTTTTACAAGGTGTTTTCACTGGTTTTCAATGGGTTGCGTTTTTCAATGGTGTCATAAAATACAGATGTTGTACAGATAGATGCTTGACAATAGTCAAGCATCATTCTATGCGCAACACCTGGTTTTCAAAGTCGTCGGGGCATAACGAGCGCAGACGTATGCGCGAGCGGTACGAGTATACGGTCTGCTTTGAGCAGCGCAGGAAGGAGGCTATATTCTCGTTCTCCACAATGCCAAGACGCATCAAGCCATAGATGCGCAGCTCGGTGCTGAGCCTGCCCTCGTGCTTAGGCTTTATCGACTCTTCGGGGCGAAGCAACGCGTTAAACGTTGACACAAAGCTCGGGAATATCTTGAGGAAGATGCGGTCGAAGTCTTCGAAAAACTCTTCCACCTCGTCGTCGATAATGGTCTTCGACTTTAGCTTGCGGTACAGCTCGCTCACCATGCCTGCAGCGGCAAGCTTGTTGAGCGAGCGGCGGTATGCCTCGAGCTTGTCGATGTACGACGAGCACTTCGACATAAACTCCATTATGTATATGTTCTTAATCTTATTTGCCTCGCCAAGGGAGGCGTTCGACTCGCGAAGCCTGCTGTTGGCGTCGTTAAGCTGCTCGTTCGTAGAGGTTATCTGGGTGTTGAGCGAGTTTAGCTTGCTGTTCATCTCGGCAAGGCTCTCGTTCGACTTAAGCAGCTGTCGGCGTGCCTGGGCTATGTGCCTGAGCTGCTTGCCGGTGTAGAACACCATGCACACAAGCAGCACAAGCAGCACCACCACAACCGCCAACCCCACTGTAAGGTGGCGACGCTCGGCTGCCTTCATGCTGTCGTAAGCCTTGTCGATAATGGGCAGCACGTCCGACACCTCGAATATGCGTAGCTTGGCGTTGCACTCGGTGGCATCCTCAAGCGACTTACGCATATAGCGGTAGGCTCTGTCAACATCGCCCTCCTCATATAATATGATGGCGAGTCGGCGCAGGGAGATATATTCGCGCACACTGTTCTTGATGTCGGATATTGCCGAAATTATGAGATACTGCTTCACACGCTCCGTATCGTCTACCTTGTCGTATATATCGGCGATGGCGTAGGCTATGTATCCCATGTCGCGGTTGCTTACGTCAAGATTGTCGTAAGCCTTAACAAGAAGGTGCAAGGCATCGGTGTATTTGTGGCGCGTGCGAAGAAACTCGGCGGCATCCCATATCGATTTCGTGGTTTGAAGGTTGCGCAGGGAGTCGCGGTAGCTCACACGCAGGTGCTCATAGTAATCTTTTTGGGCTTTGGTAAGGGCTGTCAGGCGCTTTGACTCGTACAGCTCGCCGTACAAACTGTAGTAGTAGGTTTGCACGCTGGTCGACATCGAGGGCCGGTCTAACGATTGCAGCTGGCGAATGGCAGCAATATAGTCGCCGTTCTTAATCAATATGGCGGCAATGTCGAGCTGTGTAAACTGCACCTCCTCCTTGTTGCCGATGCGTTGCGCCACTTGCAGCTTGCGGTCAGCATAGACGTAAGCCGAATCGAGCACAAACTGCTTGTACATAAAGAATAGCTGCCGGGTAAGGTCCAGTCGGTCGGCATCGTTGGTTGCTCGGCTCAGCTTCTGCTTAGCCTTGGCAATGCGTTGCTCGTACTGGCGGTCGTACACGTTGCTGCTGTCTATCACGCGGTCGAGGTCGGCAAGGGTTGGTCGCCAGTGGCGTGGGGAGGCAGGAGCTGCCGTTATGGTTGCCGCAAAGGCAACGCCTAATAGTATAGTGGTTATCAGTCGATACATTAAATATAGTTATTTTGATTTATGGTAACGCAAAGTTACTCAAATTTATTGTAACGCCAAAGGAGTTGAGGGGCTAATGTTTTTTATGTTTATCGCCCTATTGTGTGCTAAGTGCAGCTTGCTGCACCAATAAAAGGGTTTTGCCCACAATAGGGTGTTTTATCGGTTTTTGTCAAAGCCCTGCCATATACTAACTGAACACTTCTGTTTTGGAAAGTAAAGGTTTGGCACTGCGAAACATCAACAAAAGTCATCCGCGTCGGTCGTTACGAGCATCCGCGTCGGTCGGTGCGGATGTCTGCGTCGGTCGGTGCGGATGTCTGCGTCGGTCGGTGCGGATGTCTGCGTCGGTCGATACGAGCATCTGCGTCGGTCGATGCGGATGACAAAAGTAGGGAGTATGAAGAGGAAAAGAGATGGGGTGAAAAGGGAAAAGAAGAGCGTGAAGCGGAAGAAAGAGAGGTGCAAGCGTGGGGAAAGAGGGGTGCAAGCGTGGGAAAAGAGGGGGCAAGCGTGGGGAAAGAGGGGTGCGTGGGGAAAGAGGGGTGCGTGGGTATGGCAGGGATGCCATACCCTCCTAAGACAGTACTATATATTTAGACGTTTGAACAAATAGTTTTGTAGATAATAGAAGAGGACGGCGAAGAGCGAACCGATAGTAGCACCACAGAAGAGGTCGCCAAAGTAATGAACACCGAGATACATTCGCGAGTAGCTAACGATGAACGCCCACGAGAACATCATCACTGTGAACCACTTATGACGAATGACGAGCGACATGAAGACGGCGAGGGCAAAGGTGTTGGCTGCGTGACAAGACGGGAAACCATATCTACCACCACGATAACCATTGACGACATGCACGAAGGACGACAACGGATTGTTGAGATTGGCAGGACGCAGTCGACCTATCTCCGGACGTATGAGTGTTGCACATGTTTGATCAGCCGCCAAGATAATCAGTCCGATGGTGACCAAACAGATCGAAGCACGCTTCCAGGACATGCGACGGAAGAGCAGATAGGCAAGCACGGCATAGAATGGTACCCATATCCAACGTCCACTGATACACCACATTACGGAATCGAAGAACGGACTATGTGCGCCATTCACAATAAGCAACAGACGGGCATCAATATCTGAGAGCCACAAAATAAATTCCTTGAAAAAATTAAACCACATGTTAGTCTTCTTGTTTATTCAATCATTTCGCAATAAAATAGCTTTGCAAAGTTACAATTAAATATGCAAATAACTACTTTTCGGACACAAATTTGGCGGTTTTTATTTGTATTGTGCGATTGTTTACGTACCTTTGTAAGGTATAATGTATAAAACTCACTAAATCACATCGTTATGACAGAAGGATATAGAAGCAAGGAATATGGTGTGCCTACGAAGCGTTTCGTGCAGACCATGGACTTGAAGAACGACAGTGAACTCATTCGCAAGTACCGCGAGGCTCACGACCAGGAGCATTTCTGGGACGAGATAAAGGAGGGAATTAAGGCGGTTGGCATCTTAGAGATGGAGATTTACATCTTGGGCAACCGCTTAGTGATGATTGTGGATGCACCAGTCGACTTCGATTGGGATGCAGCCATGGAGCGTCTCGCCACCCTACCCCGCCAGGAGGAATGGGAGAAGCATGTGGCTGAGTTCCAAAACTGTTCGGCAGAAGCGACAAGCGACGAGAAATGGCAAATGATGGAGCGTATGTTCTATTTGTATGAATAGATGGTGAGGTGGTGAGATGGTGAGATGGTGAGATGGTGAGATGGTGAGATTTGCAATTCTCAACACCACAACACCTCAACACCTCAACACCACAACACCACAACATCTCAACACCACAACACCTCAACACACCTTATTATATATAACTTAACACAAATACAGACAGCAAATGAAGAAACTTTTATCGCTGCCCCCAAATCTTGTGGGCAGTTTCCACGAGATAACCGAACTGCCACAGAGTGAGTGGTTCTGTACAAACGACCCTGTGGGCAAGAAACTCGGCTCGGGCGGTGGCACTACATGGTTGCTGCGCGCAGCTTACGAAGACTACAAGGCGCAAAACGCTGACGCTATGAGCTTCGATGAATGGTTGGCTGCCGACAAGCGACTACTCTTGCACGCCGGCGGACAGAGCAGACGACTGCCGTCTTACGCTCCATCGGGCAAGATACTTACACCGCTGCCAGTGTTCCGCTGGGAACGCGGACAGAGTCTGAACCAGAACCTGCTGTCGCTGCAGGTGCCGCTCTACAAGCGCATCATGGACATCGCCCCACGCGGTCTGAACACGATGATAGTGAGCGGCGACGTGTACATACGCTCCACCGAACCGCTGCAGCCGATACCCGAGGATGCAGACATCGTATGCTACGGTCTGTGGCTCGGCCCGGAGATAGCGAAGGACCACGGCGTGTTCGTTAGTACGCGCGAAAAGCCAACCGAGCTGAAGTGTATGCTTCAGAAGCCGTCGGTGGAGACGCTCTCTGCGCTGCTCACCGACCACTTCTACCTCACCGACATCGGTGTATGGATTCTCTCAGACCGCGCCGTGAAAGTGCTCATGCAGCGTTCTACCAACGGAACGGACATAGCTACGGGCGAGGTGGTGAACTACGACATGTACGGCGAGTTCGGCTGCGCTCTCGGCTATGAGCCTGGCGTGAAGGACGAGGCGGTAAACACGCTGAAGACCGTGATACTGCCGTTGCCAGGTGGCGAGTTCTACCATTTCGGCACATCGCACGAGTTGCTTTCGTCGATGCTCGCCATACAGAACATCGTGAACGACCAGCGCGAGATTATGCACCACGACCGCAAGCCGCATCCGTCTATCTTCGTGCAGAACACCGAACTGAAGACGAAGTGGACACAGCAGAACCGCAACGAATGGGTGGAGAACGCATACGTAGGCGAGAACTGGACGCTGACGCAGGACAACATTGTGACAGGTGTGCCCGAGAACGACTGGACGCTGACGCTCGGCGAGGGTCAGTGTGTCGACATCGTGCCCATAGGCGCAGACAGTTGGGCTGTGCGCCCGTACGGTTTCAACGACAAGTTCCGCGGCGATTTGGCGGACGTAGAATACCTCGGTCGCCCGTTCGCCGAATGGGCAGCAGAGCGCGGCATTGACCTCAACGCAATAGAAGGTCGCCACGACCTGCAGGCAGCACGCATCTTCCCCATTGTTGACAACACCGACGACATGGGCATCGTGCTGCGCTGGATGCTCGGCGAGAACACACTCGCAGAGGGCAAGACGATATGGGAGAAGGCGAAGCGCATGAGCGCCGACGAGATAAGTGCCGAGGCAAACCTCCGCCGTCTCGTAGATCAGCGCACTAAGCTGCGCCTGAAGAACCTGCCTATGATTGCGAAGAACTGGCAGCATAGCGTGTTCTACCAGAGCGACCTGCAGACCGTAGCACACGAGTACGGCAAGTACGACGTAGCACTGCCCAACGCCCTACCCGAGTCGGCTTCGCTCCTGACACGCACCTGCGACGCCATGTTCCGCTCGGAAGCCGAACGCCAACGCACGAATGGCGGTACACAGAGCAGCGAGCTGGCTAAGAAGTACGAAGCAGCAGCGTTCTCGTTGCTGCGCGAGGGACTCACCACCGAGGCACTGCGCGTAAAGCAACGCCCCAAACTGTCGGTGTATGCCGACCAGATTGTATGGGGACGCTCGCCCGTGCGCATAGATATAGCCGGCGGATGGACCGACACACCACCATTCTGCCTCATGGAGGGCGGCAACGTCGTCAACCTCGCTATCAACCTCAACGGACAACCACCGCTGCAGACATACGTGAAGCCCTGCGCTGAGCCACATATCATACTTAGAAGTATCGACCTCGGAGCATCGGAAGTAATCACTACATACGAAGAACTCTCGGCATACAACACTGTAGGTTCGCCATTCTCTATACCGAAGGCAGCCCTCTCGCTCGCCGGTTTCCTGCCGCGCTTCTGCAAGGATAGCTACCGCTCGCTCGAAGAGCAGTTGCGTGCGTTCGGTTGTGGCATCGAAGTGACGCTGCTCTCGGCTATACCAGCCGGAAGCGGACTCGGCACCAGCTCGCTGCTCGCATCAACCGTGCTCGGAGCACTCAGCGACTTCTGCGGATTGGGCTGGGACAAGACCGAGATCGGACACCGCACACTCGTGCTCGAGCAGCTGCTCACCACAGGTGGCGGTTGGCAAGATCAGTACGGCGGACTCCTGCCTGGCATCAAACTGCTGCAAACGGAGCGCGGATTCAGTCAGAGTCCGGATGTGCGCTACCTGCCTGGCGACCTCTTCCAACAGCCCGACTACCGCGAGTGCCACCTATTATATTATACAGGTATCACACGCACGGCGAAGACGATACTCGCCGAGATTGTGCGCCGTATGTTCCTCAACGAGCACGACGAACTGCTGCAACTGCGCGAGATGAAGGCACACGCACTGGAGATGTTCGACGCCATACAACGCCTCGACTTTGAGCGCATGGGACGCCTCGTTGGCAAGACATGGCAGCAGAACCAACTGCTCGATGCCGGCACCAACCCGCCCGCTGTGGAAGCACTCACAAAACAGATTGACGACCTCTGCCTCGGCTACAAGTTGCCTGGCGCAGGTGGCGGTGGCTATCTCTACATGGTGGCTAAGGATGTTGAAGCTGCGGCACGCATACGCTGCATACTCAACGAGAATCGCCCGAATGACAAGGCTCGCTTCGTAGAGATGAGCCTGTGCAAGAACGGATTCCAAGTGAGCAGAAGCTAACACTGCTTTAGTTGAAATAAAAAAACACGAGCTGGAATGATTTTCCAACTCGTGTTTTTTTTTGTGATTGAGCTTAGGCCGAACTAAGCCTCTTTAGGCCTTTCTAAGCCGAGGAAGAACTGCTAACTAAACCGAGGAAGAACTGCTAACTAAGCCGAGGAAGAACTGCTAACTAAGCCGAACTAAGCCTCTTTAGGCCTTCCTATGCCTCTTTAAGCCTTCCTAAGCCTCTTTAAGGCAAACTAAGCCCTCCCCGACGGGGAGGGTTGGGAGGGGCTTTACTTGCGAACGACCTTTTTGCCGTTCACGATGTATAAGCCACGTGCTATGCCGTCGAGCGATGTAACGCCCTTAGCTATGCGCTTGCCGTCTACGGTGTAGACATCGAATGTACCGTTATCCACACTCACGCCATCGATAGCAGTAACAACAGCCGACTTTGTAGCCTCCGACTCGCCACCGGCATAGATTGTAGACACGGCATAGGTATGCTTGCCGCTCGGAGCATTGTCGGTGATACGAAGCTCGGCGTTCGGTTCGATACGCTTCAGCAGCTTGCCGTCGCGATAAACGTTGTAGCCGAGCACCTTACCGCAACCAGCAGTGTATGTAACATCGTCGAGAATAAACATATACGTGTCGGCAGTGTTGTTGTGGATAGCGAAGTAGGTTGCGCCCTCAGGCAGATTAACCGTGTACTCTTTCCACTCGCCGGTAGTAGCCTCAAACTTCTTGCCTGTAGATTTGAAGTCGTCGAGAGCTATACCCGATGTAGAGTAGAGCACCTCGAAGTTCTCCGTGTACTTAGTGCCCTGCGAATTGAAGTTGTTAGCCCAGAAGCTGATAGTCTGCGCTTCGCCAGGCAGAGCAGGCGAAATAAGCCAATTGTCAGCAGGGATGAACTGAGAGTTTTCAACGCTGTAGAACGAAGCTAAGTAGTGCGTACCAGAGTGAGGCTTCAAGCATGCATACTTGTCGAGAATCTCTGCATTAAGCCAAGTGTTCGGTTCTACGAGCGTGTAAGCGAAGCGTTTATTCTCGTTAGGATGCGGATAAGACTTGCTGAACGGACCCTTAGCGATACCCTTCTCTACGTAATTAGAAGTCCAATCGCCGAAGTAATCCATGCTCCATGCTGCGTATGTCTCGAAGTTTTCAGTAACACGCTCCGACGATTCGTCCACCTTAGTCCACTCTACAACCACGTTCTTCTCATCAGCAGTAGAAGCGGTAACGCTCTCCGGCGCTGTCAGAGTAGAAGCAGTGAGAGCTACCTCTGCAGCATCCTCATTGTCCTCAGGTGTTGCCTCACCATCGATAACCACCTCAGCCTTCAACTTCAGTGGTGACGGATCAACAACCGAAGTCTTGTATGTAAGTTCCTCTGTCTGCGAAGCGTAAGGAGCGAGCTTCGTTGTTACGTTCTTTGTCGCAACCTGCTTGTCACCGACATAGAGGTTAACGGTGTATTTATCAACAGTCGTGCTACCCATATTGGTAACCATTACACGCGCTGTTACATTGTCGCCCTTGCGTACCTTTGACGGAACAGAGATTGTAGCACGCATATCCTTAGCCACTACGTCGCGAACATATATTTGGTCGAAGTAGACGCTCTCGCCCTTGTCAGCCGAAGCCACAAATGTGAACATCACGTAAGGCAGCGACTTGTATTCAGCTGGAATAGTGACAGACGTAGTGCGCCACTCCTTAGCCGAGTTGTCGAGCTTGCTATAGTCGACAACGCAGAGTTGCTTCTCAGAGAGGTCGGGCTTGCGGATGTAGACCACCACCTTGCCCTTAGCCTCAGCCAATGTCGACTTTGTAGAGAATACGAGTATCGGGTTAGTAGCGCCCTTAAGCGAAATCTTACCCGAACCGAGCAGCGCGCTATCATCAGCAGAAGCCGCTACATATCCAGCACAACCACCGTCGCCGTCAGCAGAGAAGCCCTGCATGAGGCTGAATGTCGACTCCTCGCTGCTCAGCTCTGTGATAAACCACATCTTGTTATCAAGAGCACCACCCTTGAAGTGCTCCTCGAACGGCAGCTCGTACGGCTTACCCACGATGATGCCTGGCGACATCGCGCGCGGACCCTCACCAATTGAGTTAGAAGCACTAAGAGCATAGTTGATCATATCCTGATCGCCGGTATTAACATCATAGTCTATATTAACAGTTGTTGTCTTTACCTCATCAATCAGATCCAAGTCGACACCAGTGCCACTCTCGTTTATTTGGTAAACTTTATAGGAGATTTGATCATTAGGCATTACACCACCATGCTCACCCTTAGTGACGGGATCCCAAGAAAGTGTGATGCCCTTATCGCCAACAGAAGCCTTTATGTTCTCAACCTTTGCAGGATAGTCCTCGCCTACGTAAGCCTCAACCGACTTACTCTCGCGACCTACTCCGTGCTCATTGTTCACAATGATGCTGTAGTTGTTGTATCCTTCCTTAGCGTAATTGTCGATATAGTAACACTTCTCACCTGGCGCAATAGCAGCCATCGACTGTATCTCCTCGCCATCGCGCATGATGCGCACATCAAGCTCAGAATTGGGGTCGAGCTTGCTGCCATCGATAGCCTTCGACGGAGCCGTGAAGTCAACGCGCACCTTGAGCGATCCGTCGGTAGCTGCGGTTGTTGATATCTCGGTGACAGCATCCGGAGCCTTCAGCGAGTTGCCAACAACAGCAAAGTCCTTGAGTATGAGTTGGTAGCACCAGTCAGGATTACTTACGCAGTGGAAACCGATGTAAACCACCTGATCCTTATCCACTACCAGTTCATTCTTAATGGTAGAGAATTCCTGATTTGAATACTCTTTCTTCGCCGCAATCTCGTGAACCATAGCAGCAGCTGTAGGCTCAGAGCCATACTTCACTTCGAGCAACTCTGGATAGTTCTGACCCATTGTTGCGAGACGATAGGTGAGATTGTAGAGCACACCAGCCTTCAAGCTAAGTGCAGGCAGAATAAGCCAGTCGTCGTGTGTCACTTCGCCATTAGAAATCTCTATTGCCGGAAGATTAGATCCGTCGTTCTGCAGATACTTCCATGTAACACCGTCGTTGTTTGCGTCGAGAATTGTGCATACATTGACAGAGTTTTCGTTAGTGATAGTCAATGTATATGGTGGTTCAACCGGCTTGCCAAACGAAACACTATTCGACTTCACCGCTTCACTTTTACGAGTTCCGCTCACAGCCTGCACTGTATAGTAGTATCCAGTGAAATCGCCATTAGGCAGGTTGTCGTTTAGAGACGTAACAGTTGTAGCTGTTGCGATAGCTTTCTTGTCAGGATAGCGCACTACGTTGTATGTAATATCGCCTACATATCCATTGTTGATACCCTTCGTAACGGCATCCCATGAGAGCTGTACCTTACCCGTTGTTACATTCACTGTAGCCTTCACGTTTGCAGGCTTGAGTGGCGTGTCGTCGCCTATGAAGCCGTTGACATATGCCTTCGGTCCGTTACCTGCCGAGTTAGAGCAGATGACAGAAATAGAATGGATGCCACGCTTTGTTGTTACCGATGCACTTACCTTCTCGCCAGCGTTGACTGTGCCCTTCGTTGCCTCATTGCCGTCTACGCTTACCACATAATCGAGCGAGCCGGTGAGCTTACCGCCTGCGTATGTTGTTGTAGGCGCAGTGAAATTAACATTACCCGTGAGCGAAGCCTTGTCGAAGGCGAGGCTCATGTTTGAAGCAAGTGCTGGAGCTGCGCCCTTCACTGTCTCCTTAGGGATTGAGAGCATCGCTATCTGCTCGTTGTGCATGAAGTCGCCAATCTTCGTTGCCTTACCCGTTGTAAGGTCTACGGTGTATAGTGCCGACTTACCCTTCACGTCTGTACAAGCCCAGTAGAAGATGCCTGTCTCGTGGTCGATTTCGCCACTCTGCACATTAAACTGTGTGGTAGCATCGCTCACAATGACACCCGTGGAGCCTACGAGAGTTTCCTTTGCGGTGTTTATATCTATCTTGTAGAGGTTGCCGTTGTCGCCGATACCATAGAGTCTGTTATCCTTTGTGATACCCATAGCCACATAGTAGCGGTTCAGCGTACCGATGGAGCTACGTGTGTTGTTGGCATAGTCGGCAATACCAAGCTCTACGCTCTCTGCATCTCCAGTGAAGAACGCACCATACACCTTGCCGTCTGCCGACACGGCTGTCTCGGTAGCCCACAAGAAGTAATCGGTAAGATATGTCATGTCGTCACACTCGCCAGTCGAAACGCTATACTTATAGTGCAACATCGAACCCGTAGAGCGGTCGAATTTTATCACGTCGAGGCGGTCGCCTACCAGTGCACCACTTGCATTGGCGTACATATTACCGTCGGTGAACATCTCGTTCACGTCGATTGACTTTGATACGCCGAACGAATAGAAGCCGTACTCCTTATCGCCGTCTTGCCAGCGATTGCTGTGTACGACATTGCCCCATAGCTCTCGTCCGAGAGGTACCTGTTGGGCATTTGTCTGACTGGGCACGAATGCGAGAGTAGCAAGTGCCGCAGTGGAAATAAGTTGTTTAATATTCATTATTATTGTGTTTATTTTGTTTTGCGGTTTGGGGAAAAGATGGTGCAGTTGAGACAACTGCACCACCTGATTGTTACTTCAATTCGGTTTGGAAGAACTGTGCCACCTGTCTGAGCAAATGGTTGCGTGTGTTGCCTCCGTAGATGCTGTGGTTGCGGTTGGTGTAGTAGAGTTCGCGGAAGTCCTTGTCAGCCTGTACGAGAGCCTCCGAGTACTCGTATGCGTTCTGCGGATGCACATTGTCGTCGGCAGTGCCGTGGCAGATGAGCAGCGCACCGTGCAGCTTAGCCGCACGCTCGATCGGGTTGGTGGCATATCCGTCGGGGTTCTCCTTTGGTGTGCGCATGTATCGCTCGGTATAGACGGAGTCGTAGAACTTCCAGTTGGTAGGTGGCGCGATAGCTACACCAGCACGGAACACCTCGCGACCCTCCGACATACTCATCAGCGTGTTAAATCCACCGTAGCTCCAGCCCCAGATGCCTATGCGGTTCTTGTCTACGTAAGGCAGTGTGCCGAGGTAGAGTGCAGCCTCAACCTGATCTTTCGACTCGAGGTCGCCGATGTTCAGATATGTACACTTCTCGAACTCGGCTCCGCGTCCGCCCGTTCCGCGTCCGTCAACGCATACGCAGATGAAGCCTTGCTGCGCAAGGTAAGAGTCGAATGCACCGCCCGAGCCCATAGAGCCTGCGCTCCATTCGTCCTTAACCATCTGGCTGCCCGGTCCGCTGTACTGATGCATGATGACAGGATAGCGCTTTGAGGGGTCGAAGTTCTGCGGCTTCAGCATCCATCCGTTCAGCTTCACGCCCTCGGAAGTGGTGAACTCGAACGGCTCGCGCTTGCAGAAACCATACTCGGCAGTGAGTTTTTTCAGTGCTGCGTTGTCCTGAAGAGTGGAGATGACCTTACCCTCACGTGTGCGTGTTGTATATATATAAGGTGTATTATAGTCGCTCCATGTATTGATGAAGTACTGATAGTCGCCCGAGAAGAGTGCCGAGTTCCATCCCTTTTGGTTGGTGAGGCGCACTGTCTTGCCGTTTTTGTGTGTGACGAACACCTGACGATCGGCTGCTCCGAGCGCAGCCGCCTGATAGTAGACATCGCCCGTCTTAGCATCGTAACCATAGACAGCAGTGATATCGTAGTTGCCGTCGCCAATAGTGCGCAGCAGCTGTCCGTTCATGCTGTAGACGTATAGCTTCATGTAGCCCGAGCGGTCGCTCGGCAGCAGTATGTTGTTACCTACGAACTTCACGCCCTCCATGGCTTCTTCCTTCACGTACTTAGGCACCGACTCCTTCACGATGAGCTGTGCCACGGTGCTGCGTGGGTTCACACTGTAGAGGCAGAGCTGGTCCTGATGGCGATTCATGGTGTAGACCACCACACGCGATGGGTCGTTTGTCATCTTGATGCGTGGCATGTAGCCGTCAGCATCGAGCGGCACCTGCAACTTTGAAATCTTATGCGACTTGATGTCGTAGCTCCATGCCGACATGAGACTGTTGTCCTCGCCCGCCTTCGGGTACTTGTACTCGTAATAGCCGGGATAGAGAGCATTCTCCGTCTTCTCCGGATCCATTCCCTTGTACATCTGCAACGAGTATGTCTTCACGCGCTTTTCATCGTAGCGCAGCCAACAAATCATCGTGCCGTCGGCGTTGAATGTGAGCGCACGGTTGAAACCAAACTCCTCCTCGTTCACCCAGTCGGGCAAACCATTTATCACCTCGTTGCGCTTGCCGTCCTTCGTCACCTGAATCTCTGCATTGTCGTAGAGCAACTTTACGACGAAGATGTTATTATCGCGCACGAAAGCCACCTGCAGTCCGTCCGACGACCAAACAGGCACCTGCTGCTTGTCGCCGTCAGAGAGGCGTGCCAACTTGTGCGAAGCAATGGTGTAGATGTAGTATGTAGCGCGGAACGAGCGGCGATATATGCGCTCCGTCTCTGTCTGTATGAGCATACGTGTGCCGTCGGGCGAAAGGATATATCCATCGAAGTCCTTTATCTTCTGCCCCATCGTGTTGTTCACGTCGAAGAGCGTAGCTATCTTCTTGCCCGTCTTGAACGAGTAGCTCTCCACACGCTTGCCGTCGTCGCTGATGCGTGCGTAGGTGTCTGTGCCTTCAATGGGGTTTATACCATTTACGGTTTTAGCCGCAAACTTACCACTTGTGATGTCTTTTATCGACAGTTTCGCAGCTGCCGACATGCTTGTAACACACATGATTAATGCTGTAAAAATAAATAGTAATCGCTTCATTATCATTATAATAATTGTTTTCAACTTACAAAATTACACTTATTTCTGCACATTAAGAAAGAACACGCGCGTTTTTTAGGCTTTTTATTAATATCCAACAGGTTAGCAAGCATAATGCTCCAACAAAAGTTAAACCGATAGATTTGTTTGGCAGTTCAAATAATTATGCTTATTTTTGTAATATATAAACTTAAAATAATACAAGCCATGCCAGAAATAGTAAGATTCTATGGAATAATCATCAAAATGTTCTTTAAACCCAAAGAACACGAACCCTCACATATACATGCCATATACAACGAGTATATTGGTCTTTTCAATATAAAGACATTTGAAATGTTTGAAGGTGACCTTCCAAAGAAGGCTCAAGAGTTAGTAACAGAATGGCTCTCACTGCATTCTGAAGAACTTCAGGAGATGTGGGACAAACAAGTAATAACAAAACTTCCACCATTATGATACCAAGGATAAAAAAAATGTCAGTTCTCGACGATTATTTCCTCTTCGTGGAATTCGATGATGGATATAAAGTGCTGTACGATGTAAAGGATGATATCAAGACTATTCCTTCGTTTCGTGCATTAGTAGATGTATACGGACTATTCAAGCAGGCCCGTTTAGACTCAAGCCGTACATGCGTCTATTGGAATGATGAGATAGACCTTGCAAGTGATAGTATATACGAATACGGTAAGGCTTCATAAAACGTGAACAGCATCGACCACAAACATGAACGTTGAGTAAAGGGCTGTTTCACACGATTATAATATAAGTTAAAAACCCTAAGGACGGAACGCATGTGTGATATTTTCTGTAAATTTGCAGTGATATATCACACATTTTTGAATTTAGTATGTTAGAGAATAACACGACACAAACGGAACGCAAGAATCCGTTTTTTGAACCTTATAACACCCCACACGACACCGTTCCGTTCAACCGCATCGAGATAGGCGACTACGAGGAGGCTTTTCTTGAGGGCATACGCCGCGACGACGAGGAGATAGAGAAGCTCGTGAACGACCCCGAAGCCCCCACTTTTGAGAACACCATCGTGCGTGTCGACAACGAGAACGGCGAGAACTACTACGACCTGCTCTCGCGCGTGTCGACCGTATTCTCGTGTATGCTCAGTGCCGAGACCTGCGACGAACTCGACGCTTTGGCGCAGAAGATGAGCCCAATACTCACAAAGCACGCCAACGACGTGAAGCTTAACAAGCGTCTCTTCGAGCGCATCAAGTACGTGTACGAGAACCACCGCGAGCTGACTGCCGAGGAGCAAATGCTGCTCGACAACTGCTACGACGGATTCGTGCGTAGCGGTGCGTTGCTCGACGACGAGGGTAAGGAACGTCTGCGCAACCTCACGGAGGAGGCAAGTCTGCTTTCGCTGCAGTTCTCACAGAACCTGCTGAAGGAAAACAAAGCGTTCACGCTGCACATAACCGACGAGGCACAGCTTGACGGACTGCCCGAGACGGCGCGTGAAGCGGCTGCTTTAGCTGCGAAGGAGGCAGACAAGGAAGGCTGGCTTTTCACACTCGACTATCCGAGCTACTCGCCCTTTATGACCTACTCCACTCAGCGCGAGCTGCGCCGCCAACTCTATATGGCACGCAACACCGAGGGCACACACGACAACACGGAGAACAACCTCGAGATATGCAAGCGACTCATCAACCTACGCCGCGAGATAGCGCAGCTGTTAGGCTACGAGACATACGCCGACTACGTGCTCGTGCATCGCATGGCATCCAACGCCAAGAACGTGTACAAACTGCTCAACGACCTCATCGACGCATACCGACCCACAGCCGTTGAGGAGGTGAAGGCGCTGGAGCGCGAGGCGAAGCAGACCGAGGGCGACGACTTCGTGATGGAGCCGTGGGACTTCAGCTTCTACTCGCACAAGCTGCAGATGCGCGAGTACAACCTCGATGCCGAGATGCTGCGCCCCTACTTCGAACTGTCGAAGGTAATAGACGGCGTGTTCGGTTTGGCAACGCGTCTGTACGGCATCACATTCAAGGAGAACAAGGACATCCAGGTGTACCATCCCGACGTGAAGGCTTACGAGGTGTTCGACAAGGACGGCTCGTTCCTCGCTGTGTTCTACGCCGACTTCCACCCACGCAAGGGCAAGCAGGGCGGTGCTTGGATGACCGAGTTCCAGGGTCAGTGGATAGACCGCAAGGGCGTGAACGTGCGTCCGCACGTGAGCGTGGTGATGAACCTCACGAAGCCCACCGACGAGAAGCCGGCACTGCTCACCTTAGGCGAGGTGGAGACCTTCCTGCACGAGTTCGGCCACTCGCTGCACGGCATGTTCGCCAACACACGCTTTGAGAGTTTGAGCGGCACCAACGTGTGGTGGGATTTCGTTGAGCTACCCTCGCAGTTCATGGAGAACTATTCTGTCGAAAGGGAATTCCTGCGCACGTTCGCCTTCCACTACAAGACGGGCGAACCGATGCCCGACGACCTCATCGAACGCATCGTGCGCTCGCGCAACTTCATGGCGGCTTACGCCTGTCTGCGCCAGGTGAGCTTCGGACTGCTCGATATGGCTTACTACACACAGAAGGAGGAGTTCGCAGCCGACATCATCCCGTTCGAGAAGAAGGCATGGGAGAAGGCTATGGTGACGAAACAGCTGCCCGACACCTGTATGACAACACAGTTCTCGCACATCATGCCGGGCGGATACGCTGCCGGCTACTACAGCTACAAATGGGCAGAGGTGCTCGATGCCGATGCATTCAGCGTGTTCAAGAAGAACGGCATCTTCGACCAGAAGACGGCACAGAGCTTCCGCGACAATATACTCTCGAAGGGTGGCACCGAGCACCCGATGACGCTCTACAAACGTTTCCGCGGACAGGAGCCAACCATCGATGCCCTGCTCGAACGCAACGGCATCAAGAGATAGCAAGGATACACACGCTGCCTCTGGCAACAAGCAAATACAAACAACATATCATTATGCCAACAAACGAAACAAACGAGAGCAAGCAGCTCAACCTCGACCTGCGCTATCTGCGCATGGCACGCATCTGGGCGGAGAACAGCTACTGTCAACGTCGCAAGGTGGGAGCGCTGGTCGTGAAGGAGAAGATGATAATCAGCGACGGCTACAACGGCACACCGAGTGGGTTCGAGAACGTATGCGAGGACGAGACGAACACCACTAAACCCTACGTGCTGCACGCCGAAGCGAACGCCATAACCAAACTGGCACGCAGCTCCAACAACAGCGAAGGCGCAACACTCTACGTAACGGCATCGCCTTGCATCGAGTGCGCAAAACTCATCATTCAGGCTGGCATAAAGCGCGTGATATATGCCGAACAGTACCGCCTTACCGACGGCATCGACTTATTGCGCCGCGCCAATATAGAAGTAACTTATCTCAATCCAGACGATTATGAACACAAAGAAACAAAATAGGTTCATGCCGTTGATAATGGCGCTCTGCGTGATTGTGGGCATACTCATTGGCACATTCTACGCAAACCATTTCTCTGGCAATCGACTAAATATCATCAACTCGGGTTCTAACCGATTGTCCAACTTGCTGCACATCATCAACGACCAGTACGTGGACAAGGTAGACATCGACTCGCTTGTCGACGTTGCCATACCGCAGATTCTTGCCGACCTCGACCCTCACTCCGTCTATATCTCGGCTAAGGATGCGCAGGCGGTGGCTGACGACTTGAAAGGTTCGTTCTCGGGCGTAGGCATCGAGTTCACCATACGACAGGACACCATACGCGTGCAGAACGTGGTGAAGAACGGACCGGCTCAGCGTGCTGGCATACTCGCCGGCGACAAGATTGTGAGTGTCGATGGCAAGCCGTTCGTGGGCAAGATAGTGACCAACGAGGAGGCTATGCGCCGACTGAAGGGTCCGAAGGACACGAAGGTGAAGCTCGGCGTGGTGCGCTACGGACAAAAGAAGGTGAAATACTTCACCATCACTCGCGGCGACATACCGCAGAAGAGCATCACTGCTGCATACATGCTTGACAAGAACACGGGCTACATCAAGGTGAGAAGTTTCGGCGAGACCACCTATCCAGAAATGCTCATCGCACTGGCTCAGCTCTCGCAGGAGAACTTCAAGAGCTTAGTTATCGACTTACGCGACAACACGGGCGGATACATGAACTCGGCGGTGCAGATGGCAAACGAGTTCCTGCCGAAGAACAAGCTCATCGTGTACATGGAGGGACGCAAGTCGCCACGTCAAGACTTCCGTTCAGACGGCCACGGTTCGTATCAGAAACTGCCACTCTGCGTGCTCATCAACGAGGGGTCGGCATCGGCATCAGAGATCTTCGCCGGAGCCATACAGGACAACGACCGCGGCACAATCATCGGACGACGCTCGTTCGGCAAAGGATTGGTACAGCAGCAGCTCGGTTTCCCCGACGGCTCGATGATACGCCTCACCATAGCACGCTACTACACCCCGTCGGGTCGTTGCATACAGAAGCCGTTCACCGCGGGCGACACCAAGGACTACGAGAGCGATATCGTGACACGATACGAGCACGGCGAATTCTTCTCGCAGGATAGCATAAAGCATCAGGGACCGGCTTACCACACCGGCATCGGACGTACGGTGTACGGCGGTGGTGGCATTACGCCCGACATCTTCGTGCCAGAGGACACGCTCGGCATGACAAGCTACTACAAGCAGGCTGCCATGTCGGGACTCATACTGCAGTTCGCCTTCACCTACACCGACAACAACCGCCCGAAGCTGAACACCTTCGTCAATATGATGTCGCTGTCGAAGTATCTCGTGCAGCAGAACACGGTGGAGCAGTTCGCTACATACGCCGACAAGAACGGACTGAAGCGCCGCAACCTGATGATACGCAAGTCGCATAAGTTGCTCGAGAAGTTCATCAACTCGCGCATCATATACAACATCATGGACGACCAAGCTTGGACGGCATACATCAATCTCGATGACCCGACGATAGAGAAGGCTCTCAGCGTGTTCAAGAACAACGAGGCATTCCCGAAGAAGCCGGTTATTAAGAAGTAAATTGAGAGTTGAGAGTTGAAAGTTGAGAGTTGAGAGTTATGATTACCCAAAAGAGCGAGTTTTTTGCATTATGTTCTAACAATAATTCATATCATAACTATCAACTTCCAACTCTCAATTCTCAACTGAGTACACATCATAACTCTCAATTCTCAACTGGAGTACATATCATAACTCTCAATTCTCAACTCTCAACTCTCAACTCTCAACTAACCCAAACTTCAGTTTATATGAAAAAATCAGAACTCCGCAAGGAGATAAAGAACCGCAAACGACAGTTCACGAGCCAGCAGCTCAGCGAACTGTCGTTTGTTGTAGTTATGCGTCTGCTCGCACACCAGCAACTGAAGGATGCTCGCACCGTAATGCTCTACTACTCGCTGCCCGACGAGGTGTACACACATACGCTCGTCGATGCGCTGCTGGCAAGCGGCAAGCGCGTACTGCTGCCTCGCGTAACAGGCGAGGGAACAATGGAACTGCGCTGCTACACCGGTCCGCAGAGCCTCGAACAAGGCGCTTACAACATCATGGAACCCGTGGGCGAAGTGTTCAGCGACTATGCACAGATTGACCTCGCCGTGATCCCTGGCGTTGCTTTCGACCGCCAACTCAACCGCATGGGACGCGGCAAGGGCTACTACGACCGACTGCTGCCACAGCTCGGCTGTGCCTACAAGATTGGCATCTGCTTCGACTTCCAACTCGTGGAAAGCATTGAGTGCGAGGAGCACGACATCAAGATGGACGAAGTAATATCCGGAAAGAACTAACAATCATAGAACATGAGCATAAAACTAAGCATCGCTCCGCGCACGCTCCACTTCAAGCAACCTGCCGGCACATCGCGCGGAGTGTACACCACACGTCAGTCGTGGTTCGTCACGGCTACCGACGACGCACATCCCGACATACTTGGTGTGGGCGAATGTGCTCCGCTACCCGACCTTAGCTGCGACGCTACACCCAACTACGAGGAGCGACTGAAAGAGCTGTGCAACATGGTTGAAGCAAAGGGCAGCATCGATTATGACACATTGCGCCCCTACCCCTCTGTGCTGTTCGGACTTGAAACAGCTCTGCTCGACCTCAAGCGTGGCGGAACGGGCGTGTTGTTCGACAACAGCTTCGCACGTGGCGAAACAGGAATACCTATCAACGGACTGGTGTGGATGGGCAACTACGACGAGATGCTGCAACGCCTGGAGGAGAAGATGCGTGCCGGATTCAGATGCGTAAAGCTGAAGATTGGTGCTATCGACTTCGACCGCGAACTCGACCTTGTGCGCCACATACGCAGCGCGTTCACAAAAGAACAGATTGAACTCAGAGTGGATGCCAACGGCGGATTTACAGCCGACTGTGCACTCCAACGTCTCGAACAGCTTGCACAATATGACATTCACTCCATTGAACAGCCAATACGCCAGCATCAATGGAAGGAGATGGCAGCACTATGCAAGGCTACGCCGATACCAATCGCACTCGACGAGGAGCTGATTGGCGTGAATGATAAAACGGAAAAGGAAGAGTTGCTCGACCGTATCCGCCCACATTATATAATACTGAAGCCGTCGCTGCACGGCGGAATGTACGGTTCGCGCGAATGGATAGCACTCGCTGGCAAGCGCGGCATCGGCTCGTGGATAACAAGTGCGTTGGAGAGCAACGTAGGACTGAACGCAATAGCACAGTTTGCTGCCGATGTCTATGGCGAAAGCATAACCATGCCGCAAGGACTTGGCACAGGCCAACTTTTCACCGACAACATACCTATGCCGCTCGAAATACGTGGCGACAAGTTGTGGCGAACTTTCAAGGTAACCAAATAAGAACAACAAAGATGCAGAACATAGACAAACGCATACTCAGCATAGCCCTGCCATCGATTGTGGCTAACATCACCGTACCTCTATTGGGGCTCGTCGATATGGCGGTGTCGGGACATTTGGGCAACGCCGTGTACATCGGAGCGGTGGCTGTCGGCTCTATGATATTCAACGTGGTCTACTGGGTGTTCGGTTTTCTGCGCATGGGTACAAGCGGAATGACCTCGCAGGCACTCGGCAGACGCGACATGAACGACGTGGCAACAACGCTCGCACGCTCCATAGTGGTGGCAATGGCGGTGGCTGTGTTCATCATCATCCTACAAAAACCGCTTGGCTCAGTCGCTCTCGCTCTTGTCGGGGCATCCGCAGAGATTAACACCGAGGCATGGCACTATTTCCGCATTTGTGTGTGGGGTGCTCCGGCAATGCTCTGCCTTTACAGTCTGACGGGGTGGTACATCGGTATGCAGAACACGCGTCTGCCGATGTTCATCTCCATAATGCAGAACGTGGTGAACATCGTAGCCAGTTGCACGTTCGTATATGGGTTCGGCATGAAGGTGGAGGGCATCGCATTAGGCACGCTCGTAGCTCAATATGCTGGTCTGCTCGTCAGTATCACACTGTGGGCTACGACCTATGGCAAGCGCATCTTGCGCCATGTGCAGTGGCAAAGGATAATGGAGGGCACGGCAATGGGGCACTTCTTCAGCGTGAACCGCGACATCTTCCTGCGCACGCTATGCCTCGTAGCAGTCAACTTCTACTTCCTCTCGGCAGGTGCAGCGCAGGGCGCAGTGGTCTTGGCGGTGAACACACTGCTCATGCAACTCTTCACGCTCTATTCGTACGTGATGGATGGCTTCGCCTTTGCGGGTGAAGCGTTGTGCGGAAAGCATTACGGAGCAGGCAACCATGTGGAATTCAGCCGAACGGTGCGCCGACTATTTGGTTGGGGTTTCACACTCACGGTAGCTTACACAATGGTGTATGCGGTGGGCGGAACAGGATTTCTACGGCTGCTCACTGACGATATTGAGGTAGTAGCAGCCTCAGCCGAATATGCGCCGTGGGCTGTGCTGATACCCATCTGTGGTTTGGCGGCATTTATCTGGGACGGTGTTTTCATTGGTACAACAAACACACGTGGCATGTTCGCAGCAACGGCTGCGGCTATGCTCGTCTTCTTCGGTGTGTACCTGTCGCTACGCAGCGAGTGGCAAAACCATGCTTTATGGTTGGCGTTTCTCACTTTTCTGCTAACCAGAGGGGCGGTGCAGAGCTGTATTTATTGGAGAAAACAATAGGTAAAATTAATGCTACATTATTGCCGCGCTACGGCAAAGTTGTTAGCGTGCTGCGGCAAAGTTGTTACCACGCTACGGCAACATCGTTTCCGCAGCGTGGTAATATTTGGTATCAACCTTATTCTTAAAAAACAGGCTGTAATCTCTTGAATGTTACTTCACAAGCTGAAGGCTACGCTTAACCGGCACTACGGCTGTGCGCTTGGCTGCCTTCTTCGCAGCAACGCGCTTCGGGAGCGATACAACCTTAGCAGGAGCTACGCCAGAAGGAGCTGCACCTGTTGTGAACTCGTGCTTTGTGAACGGACCCCACTCGCCCTTAGCGTTCTTTGCGAGAGCAAGAGCGTAGTAGGCAGTGTTAGGAGTTGCCTCGAAAGAATAGCTGTCTACACCATACTGGTTCCAGTTCGGATCCTGAGAATTATCCTCCTTGAGGTATTCGGTAAACCCCTTGTCGCCACCGTTCTTCTCGTATGCACTCTTAAGACAGATAAGGTCGCGGAAGAGGAGAGTCTGGTCGTTCGGTGTGAAGGTTACGGTCTGCACATATGAACCATTTACATTCTCATACTTACCTACGGTTACGTCTACCTGAGCAACGCCGTCGCCACCCTGTGCCTTTGTCGTTACGTAGATGTAGACGAGATCGCCGAAGTTGCCCTCAACGTCAACTGGCAATACTGCTACCTCATAGTCGGTAGCAGGAGCAAGTTCGTTCCATGTGTTTGTAGCCTCATCAGAGTAAGGTTTGCCGCTGAACTGCTTTATCATAGCCTCAATGTTGGAAAAGCCCATCATCGGTCCCCACTGCTCAAACTGCTCCTGTGCCTTACCCTTCTCGAACATACACCAGTAGAACTCCTCGCAGTCCTTGTTAGGAGTAACGGTGAGTGTGAAGCTGTTTGATGTGGTCTCGTCGATAGTGTATTTCACAGACGGAGTGCCCACTGTAGGTACCTTCGGAGTGGTGAAGTTAGCGCGAGACACCTGGCACGGCACGCCATACTCGTCGTAAGCAAGGGTCACAACGGTGTACGGAGTGTTGGCTGTGAACTCACGTGCGAAGCCGGAGAGCTTGCCCTGTTCAAAGTCTTCTGTGAGTTTCTGAGAAGTAGACTGTTGCTCGAAGTAGCGTGCGAAGGTGATATCGTCGTACCGCTTTGCGGTGTTTGTAGGCAGAACGTCAATCTTGAAAGTACTTTTTGGGTCAGTACGTGTCACCTTTACGTACACGATGTCGCCCTCGTCCTCGTTCTTCTCATAAGAGATGAATTCTACGTTTGCCTTTACCTCGCCCTCTTTGCGTGCGAAATAGATGCTGTCTACGTGTTCTACTGCATATGCCTTGCTGTCAACTTTCGAGCTGACAATCATACGGTTGGGTACTACTTCGGTCTGAGCCTGTACGCCTGTTGACATCGCTAATGCGAGTGCCGCTATAGAGAAAAATTTCTTCATTTCTTTACAAATTTAATTGACTTGTTGTTTACTTTCAGAATATACACACCACTGCTGAGCGCATCGGTGCTGACCGGTGTGCCGTCCCAAGCCTTGAGGCTCATGGCACGCTGTCCGCTGATGTTGTAAATGGCAGCATGGGCAGGACTGGTGAGTCCGGTAGCCGATACAAAGCCACCCTGATACATCACTTGCAAGCCTTCGGCTCCGCCTACGACCTGCGTCACGCTCGTCGGTTCGCCTTCGAAGTACAGCACGGTAGAGTTGGTGAACGCAAGTTCGCGTGTGGTTTTGTCGGCGAACCTTACTTCCATCTTGCCGTCCTTGAAGCAGATACGACTTACTGTGCTCAGCTTTGCCTCCATCTGCTTTTTGCCCGTGTTCGAGTCTTTCACGACAAAACTGTTGTCGGCATGACCCTGACCCACTGCAAGCAGAGCGAGAATGGCTGATGTCAGAATTGTTTTTCTGTTCATAGTTGTTACATTATTTATGGTTTAAAAATCGTTTTTGTAACGATTTATATTGCAAAAGTACAAAAATATATTTATTTACAAAACACTTTGCTACACAAATCTTACAAAATAAAATGTAACAACATCGTAACACTCTTGACACGTAGTGACAAAACCGAATGATGACCTTTGCACCCAGAAATAATAAACAAACAATGAAGACATCAATCACAACAGCTCTGCTGTGTCTTGCTGCCACTACGGCAATGGCACAGCAGACCGCACAGAAAAGCGAACCCGAAGCAAAAGCAGAGACAAAAGCTTCAATCAACGTCCACGGAACAATACGCTCAAAGTACGAACTGCAGACCGAGGAGGGCGAACACCGCTTCGAGGTGCGCAACGCTCGCGTGAGTATCGACGGAGTGCTCTCACCTATTATATATTATAAGGCTGAGATTGACCTCTGCGACGAGGGCAAGATAAAGATGCTCGATGCCTACACACGCCTGAAACCCTGGCAGACGATGCAGTTCACCATCGGACAGATGCGCGTGCCGTTCACCATCGATGCCCATCGCTCGCCCCACCTGCAGTACTTCGCCAACCGCTCGTTCATAGCAAAGCAAGTGGGCAACGTGCGCGACGTGGGTGCCGCATTGGGCTATACGTTCAACGTGGGCTTCCCGATAGTGCTCGAAGCCGGACTCTTCAACGGCTCCGGACTGACCAACCAGAAGGACTTCTGGACAAAGAACGTCAACTTCTCTGCAAAAGCGCAGCTGCTCATGCCTCACGGCTTCAACCTCACGCTGAGCACGCAGAAGATAAAGCCCGACGCTACGGACATCATGATGTACGACGCAGGAGCCTACTGGCATCAGAAGGGGTGGCACATAGAGGCGGAATATCTCTACAAGCATTATGCCGACGACGCATTCAAAGCCGTACACGCCTTCAATTCGTTCGTGAGCTACGACATAAAGGTGAGGAAGGGACTGATTAGATCAGTCACTCCGCTCGTGCGCTACGACTACATGAGCGACCACAGCGACGGCACTCGATACGCCGACGGCAAGGCGAACACGGAGGGCAAACTCATCGTGAACGACTATCAGCGCTCGCGATTGACCGGCGGCGTGACGCTGAGTCTGAAGAAGCCGTTCGTCAGCGACATACGTCTCAACTACGAGAAGTATTTCTATCGCGACGGCGGCATAGCTCATCGCTCGGAAAGAGACAAGATTGTAGTGGAATTTATGACGCGTTTCTAAGCAAACGTTTACACACACGACTACACACTAACACTTTTGTTACATTTAATAACACAATTCTTCCAAATCGTCACTTCTTGCTCTAAATCAAGCAAAAAAAGTAGAAAAAGATTTGGAACGAATTGTATTTATTCGTAATTTTGCCATCGTAATAAGAACTATAACGCATAATTTCGCATATAAGATATTTTGATTTGTTTTAGTAGATTAGTTTTTAAGTAGTTTGTTTTTGAAAATCGGATGTCGTGAGACACCCGATTTTTTCGTTTATACACACACGTTGCAAACGTTTTCATACGCACATTACATATATTAATAGGTATACACTCGCGTTATTATCCATAAGATTTTTAACTTTGCAACACATAAAAGCCTAAAGAATAACAATATAAACATCTTTGATATGAAAACGAAAGACATTTTGGCTGTGCTTGCTTTGGTGCCAGCCATGGCATCGGCACAGACCGTCGCTTCGCCCGACGGCAACGTGAGCCTTACCTTTTCGCTCACGGACAACGGACGTCCTACGTATGAAATGAGCTACAAGGGCAAGAAGGTGATTAACCCCTCGCACCTCGGACTGGAGCTTGCTCGCGACAAGCACGCATCGAAGGGCATGGAGGAGACCGACCTGATGGACGGTTTTAAGGAAACAGCATCGAAGACATCCTCGTTCGACGAGACATGGACACCGGTATGGGGCGAGACAAAGACCATTCGCAACCATTACAACGAGCTTGAGGTAAGCCTCAACCAGCCGTCGAGCAACCGCAACATCCGCCTGCGCTTCCGCGTCTACGACTACGGCATGGGCTTGCGCTACGAGTTCCCGCAGCAGCAGGACCTCAACTACTTCGTGATAAAGGAGGAACACACGCAGTTTGCCATGACAGGCGACCACACCGCCTACTGGATTCCGGGCGACTACGACACGCAGGAGTACGAGTATCAGATTACACCGCTTACGGGCATACGCGAGGTGATCAGCAAGAACCGCGAGGCGTACAAGGCCAACTCGTCTACGACGGTGTTCTCCGACACGGGCGTGCAGACATCGCTACAGCTGAAGACCAAAGACGGACTCTACATCAACATACACGAGGCTGCGTGTCTCGACTACCCTACGATGCACCTCAACCTCGACGAGAAGACGCTCACGTTCGAGTCGTGGCTCACGCCCGACGCCGTAGGACGCAAGGGCTTTATACAGACTCCGTTCAACACGCCGTGGCGCACGGTGCTGGTGAGCGACGACGCACGCGACATACTCTCGAAGAAGCTCACGCTCAACCTCAACGAGCCGTGCAAGATTGAGGACACATCGTGGATTCACCCGACGAAATACTGCGGCGTGTGGTGGAACATGATCGTGGGCACAAAGACATGGGCGTACACCGACGACCTGCCTTCGGTGCGTCTCGGCGAGACCGACTACTCGAAGTGCCGACCCAACGGCAAGCACGGTGCCACCACAGCCGAGGTGAAGCGCTACATCGACTTCGCAGCCAAGAACGGCTTGCAGGAGGTGCTCGTCGAGGGATGGAACGAGGGCTGGGAGGACTGGTTCGGTCATCAGAAGCTCGACGTGTTCGACTTCGTGACACCCTACCCCGACTTTGACATCAAATACCTCAACGAGTATGCTCACTCGAAGGGCGTGCGTCTGATGATGCACCACGAGACATCGGCTGCAGCACTCAACTACGAGCGACACCTTGAGGATGCCTTCAACCTTATGAACAAGTACGGCTACGATGCTGTGAAGACAGGCTACGTGGGCGACATCATACCGCGCGGCGAGTACCACTACTCGCAGCTGATGAACAACCACTATCAGCGCGTCGTCGAGACCGCTGCCAAGCACCACATCATGGTGAACGCTCACGAGGCTACACGCCCCACCGGCATCTGTCGCACATGGCCTAACCTCGTAGGCAACGAGTCGGCACGCGGCACAGAGTACGAGGCGTTCGGCGGTTCGGTGCCATACCATACCGTCATGCTGCCCTTCACACGCCTGCAGGGCGGACCGATGGACTACACGCCGGGCATCTTCGAGACACGCCTGAAAGAATGGAGCGACAACCCGTCGTACGTACACACCACGCTCTGCGGACAGCTCGCACTCTACCTCGTGATGTACTCACCGCTGCAGATGGCAGCCGACCTACCCGAGCACTACGAGAAGTACGACGATGCCTTCCAGTTCATACGCGACGTGGCTTGCGACTGGGACGACTCGAAGTATCTGGAAGCTGAACCGGCGGAGTATATCACCGTGGCTCGCAAGGCTAAGGGCACCGACAACTGGTTCGTGGGCGGAAAGACAAACAACGCCCGTCAGACTACCGTGAAGCTCGACTTCCTCGACGCAGGTGCCAAGTACGACTGCGCCATCTACCAGGACGGCAAGAACGCCGACTACGAGAAGAACCCGAAGGCTTACACCATCCTGCACCGCACCGTGAAGAAGGGCGACGTGCTGAAGGTTAAGCAGGCACGCGGCGGCGGCTTCGCCGTATCGCTTATGAAGAAGTAAATACCATTATATTGCTGTCCGGTAAACAATTAGTTACCCCAATGTTGAACACTATTTGTTTTACTGGACAGCAATAAATTTATCAAAACATTTCATTCTAACCTATTTGTGTTTCAAATTAATTTCTATATATTTGCATTCAGTAAATAACTTTTATCCTATAACAATTAAAACGACACGATATGGATAGACACATTAAGAACGGAATGGTATCCATGGGAGTATGGATTATCTTCCTTGTTGTTTTGTTTGGTTCTTACCTAACCATAACCGATACACCTTTCAGCTGTCTTTTGGACGAAGAAACAGGTGGCTTCATTTCTGCAACATTCTTCATTGCATGGGCACTTATTTGGTTCGGTATAGGCAGACACTATAGTCTTGATTATGAGCTTAAGGAGCAAGCCTTCATAAAAAAGTACGAAGGTATTGATGAGACAATTAGGCTTACGATGTTCAAGAAGGCTTATTTCTCTAACATAGCACATATGTTGTCTCGAGTGTTCTTCATTGCAGTACCTTTTTATGTTGCAGCAAACGTGAAAGACACCGTAACTTTAAAGAACTGTATCTATATCACAATTCTGATGATAGCCTCCATTGCATTGTATGGATACTATAAAAAGAACAACGTGAAAGACATCACACTATAGTTCTATAACAATAAAAATCGGTCAAGCAAAGGCGAACGATGATTGCCATTTGCTTGACCGAATTTTATCAATTTGGTTCTTCCGTTATATATTCTATTATTTGTTTCTCAAGAAGTGGAAGATCACCTGTTATCACATCCCAGACCACATTATTATCAACCTGAAAATACTCATGAACAATATAATTTCTCATGCCATTTACCAACTTCCAAGGAGTATCGGGATGCGCATTTCGAAATTCTTCGGTAAGCATATTTGAAGCCTCACCAATTATCTCGATATTCTTTACAACGGCATAATACATCATATCATCAGCGATGAAATCGTCAAAAGTCTTTCCTTTTGTATAACGCCTAATACGTTCTATAGCTTGCAAGATATGTTCAAGCCGGCTTTTATCTCTAATTCGTTCTCTCATACACTAAGATTTTATCTCGTTCTGCAGACTCTTTAGCGAAAGGCAGCAGAGTTCCCTCTGATACCAAATCGACCTTACGCCCTAACAGTTCTTCCAAATCGCTCCACATTCCAAAGAATTTCAGACCTATCGGTTTGCTTTTGTCCAAAGAGACGATAATGTCCACATCACTATCCTGAGTTTCTTCTCCTCTTGAGAAAGAGCCGAATAGCCATGCTTTCAACACAGGTTGAGTGCTGAAATACTTGCGTAGTAATTCTATAACAACGGTTTTTCTCATATGGATATTGCTTAGTTTGTTGTTGCCATATTATTTCCATTTTGCCACGAATATACGATATTTATTTTTATGCTCCAAGTTTTTGCAGAGATTTCTGTCAATTTTTCTATTCATGTCCAGTTAATATGCAGTCCATACACTGCATAAATCGCCAAAAACATGCAGTCTATACACTGCATAAATACATTTTAAAAAAGTCTTGAGCTAATTATCCACCCTTTTCTTCCAAAAAATTCAATACAACCGCTTGCTTTTCTGGCGTTTTTTTTTACTTTTGCCCCAGCTAAATAGAAAATAGAAACTATGAATAAGAGAACGCTTATAACGTTTCTATGCTTCTCGGCTATCACACCGATGATGGCACAGGATATAAAGGGAAAGATTGTTGATGAGAAGGGCGAACCTTTGGCATTTGCCAATGTAGTGCTTTTGAACAGACAGGATTCAGCTTTCGTGAAAGGTGTTGTAAGCGGTGAGGATGGACATTTTGCCATCGATTCGGCTTGCAACAATGGAATAATAAAGGTTACATCTATAGGATACAAGACTGCATGGAAGGATTGTACAGGCGAGAATGCCGGTGTGATAAAGATGGTGGCAGACAGCAAGGTGCTTGGAGAAGTGGTGGTGAAGTCGTTGCTGCCTAAGACCATACTTAAGAATGGCGGTATGACAACAACCGTTGCTGGGTCTGTACTTGAAAAGGCAGGAACCATGGAGCATCTGCTCGACCGCATACCTAACGTGTCTGCACAAAACGGCAATATCAAGGTGTTCGGACGTGGCGAGCCTATCATCTACATCAACGGACGACAGATGAGGGATAGAAGTGAACTCGACCGCTTGAGTTCGGACAACATCAAGTCGGTGGAGGTAATCGCAAACCCTGGCGCTCGTTATGCTGCAAGCACGAAAGCTGTTATACGTATCACCACAAAGAAGATACGGGGCGACGGATTTGGATTTGACGCTACTACAGAAGGATCATACGACGAGAAAAAGAACATGGGAGGATATGGCAGGCTGAATATATATTACCGCAAGCAAGGATTGGAGCTTGGCGCTTACGCCTACGGCTCAAAGCAATCGTCGCCAGACGAAAAGGACTTGCAACAAATGACCTATCTCGACAAGACATGGAATCAGCAGGACAGAACTCGTTGGAAGAATAAAACCGAGACTTTTAGTTCTCGCTTGAATGCCAGTTATCAGTTTGACGACAACAATTCGTTGGGAGCAAGTATTAGTTTCTTGCGCAATCCTAAACTGCAAACAGACGGAAAAACGGAAGGCTCTGTGCTGAGAGATGAAGTATTGACGGAGACCAACACTTCTATCAGATCGGAGTTTGGACAGAACAGCAACTGGTCAAGTAATATATATTATGTAGGCAAGGTAGGCAAATTGGGTATTGACTTCAATACCGACTGGTTTTGGTCTAAAGGAAACAATAAAAACAATATAGATGAGCATTATCAGGAGGTAAACTCGGAAATACAAAACCAACTTGTAAGCAGTACCACTTCAAAGTACAACCGCTTGATAGCTTCAAAAATGGTGCTCTCCTATCCGCTTTTGGGTGGTGATTTGTCGGTAGGAGGCGAGTATTCGTTCACAAACCGCAATACCAACTACGCCATAATCCCGAACACTCTTGCCGACAATGTAATAGACCGCATAAAGGAAGGCATGGCTTCTGCGTTCATAACCTATAATCGCGACTTCGGCAAGCTGAACATGGAAGCGGGTTTGAGATACGAGAATGTGGACTTCAAATATTATGACGATGGTAAATATATGGCGGAGCAAAGCAAGGCTTACGGCGAGTGGTTTCCGTCTCTCAGCCTTTCGATGCCAATCGGCAATGTACAGATGCAGCTGAGCTATGCAGCCGACATCGACCGACCTAACTACTGGGTATTAAGAAGCGGCGTGCAGTATAGCAATCACTATACATACGAGACCGGTAACCCGTTTCTTGTTTCAGAGATTTCAAGAAATATAAGTTACGACCTTGCCTACAAATGGCTTACGTTCAACCTGACTTATGAGCATGTATCCGATCCTATTTATCAGACGGTGGAGATATATAAGGACAATGCCACCATCGGATTGATGAGGATGATAAACGGCAAATCGTACAATAATGTGACTTCTACGCTCAACTTGCAGCCCACCTTCGACATCTGGCATCCTATGCTGTCGGCAATGGTCGAGAAGCAATGGTTCGAGTTGCAGACAAGAGACGGACAGTATCTTAACAAGCCGGTGGCGATGTTCCGATTCAATAACACATTCGATACGAAATGGGCGATGTTCTCCGTTATGATGACTTACATCACAAAGGGATATGAGGAGAACCATTATATCTACAAACCGATGTTCAACACCGACTTGTCTATATACAAAGGTTTTCTGAAGGACTGCCTGACTTTCCAGCTTTATGTCAACGACGTGTTTGGCACAAACGACAGTCACATAATAGGCAAGTACGGCAAACTGAAGGAAACAATCTTTGATGAGTTCTCAACAAGTAAAATCTCATTGACAGTCCGCTATAAGTTCAATGTTACTCGAAGCAAGTATAAGGGTACGGGGGCAGGAGACAGTCAGAAGAACAGAATGTAAAGAATAATAAAAGGCTGAGATATGGCATCCGCTTCGGTCGTTATGAGCATCCGCACCGACCGTTACGAGCATCCACACCGACCGATACGAGCATCCGCACCGACCGATACGAGCATCCGCGTCGACCGATACGAGTGTCTGCGTCGGTCGATGCGGATGATAAAGATTTAGTGTAAAAACTGTATTATTATATTATCTTCTGCGCAGCATCACTGGTGCATCGCTTATTTCAAACTGCTTGCCCTCGCCCTTGCCGAAGCTAACGGTAGCGGTAGAGTCGGCACTCTTCAGCTTGTGCGGTGCGCTGTAGCCACGAACACGATAGAGGTTGAAGAAGACGAACTCGTTGTTGTTCACACCCTCCATCACTCCGTCGAAGCGACTGTTGTCGAGCGAGAAGCCCGAGTACTTGCTGTTGCCGTTGGCATCGAGCAGGAAGCGGTAGCCGCTTTCAGTGTACTCTACATAAACATTGCCGGTGCGATAGTCGACATACCACTTGAAAGGCAACGTCTGCTTACGACCCGTGCCGTCGTAATCGGTCTCGTAGCCCGTGCCGTTGATGGCATCGTAGCGATACTGTACGAAGGTGAAGTCGGCACTGCATTGTGTCTGCTGACGTATGCCGTTATCGTTGGTGTACTCGTTGACGATAGTTCCGGTCCATGTGCCGTTGAGTGTCTGCGCGAGAGCTATGGCGTTCTCTGTAGCATCATAGTATGGCTTGTCGTACCAATCGTAACCATCGTACCAATCATCGTCACAACTGGTGAATGTGAATGGCAGTGCTGCCATAACCAGGAGTGTTAGGAAAGAGCTGAAGCGTTTCATAATATTCGATATTTTAAATGTTTCACTTTTTGTTTAGCGTAAGTCGGACGATATACGTCTTACTTACGCTTGCAAAATTATAAAAAGAAATCCCTACCTGCAAGTGAAAAACCATATTCGCAGGTAGGGATTTTCCTATTTAGTCGCGGCGGAAGATGTCGCGTGTGTACACCTTATCCATCACATCATTCAAACACTCGTCGTAGCGGTTGGCGATGATGGCATGGCTCTGCGCCTTGAAGGCTTCGAGGTTGTTCACCACACGGCTGCCGAAGAATGTTGTGCCGTCTTCGAGTGTCGGCTCGTAGATTATCACCTCTGCTCCCTTCGCCTTGATACGCTTCATGATGCCCTGTATAGCCGACTGGCGGAAGTTGTCGGAGTTCGACTTCATGGTGAGTCGGTACACGCCGATCACACAGGCGTTCACCTCTGCGCCATACTGGTTGTTCTCGCTATAACCATACCATCCAGCCTTGCGCAGCACAGCGTCGGCGATGTAGTCCTTGCGTGTGCGGTTGCTCTCTACGATTGCCTCGATGAGGTTCTCTGGTACGTCGGCGTAGTTGGCAAGCAGCTGCTTCGTGTCCTTCGGCAGACAGTAGCCGCCGTAGCCGAACGATGGGTTGTTATAGTGGGTGCCGATGCGTGGGTCGAGACCTACGCCGTCGATGATTGCCTTTGTGTCGAGACCCTTCATCTCGGCGTATGTATCGAGCTCGTTGAAGTAGCTCACGCGCAGTGCCAGATAGGTGTTGGCGAAGAGTTTCACCGCCTCTGCCTCCTTCATGCCCATAAAGAGCGTGTCGATGTTCTCCTTCAGCGCGCCCTCCTGTAGCAATGCAGCGAAAGTCTTTGCAGCCTCCTTCATGCGCTCCACGTCGGTGACGGTACGGATTGCTTCGTTCTCCTCTGCGTAGCCCTCGCCCTCAATCAGCTTCGGGTAGCCAACGATGATGCGGCTCGGGTAGAGATTGTCGTATAGTGCTTTGCTCTCGCGCAGGAACTCGGGCGAGAAGAGCAGGTTCAACTGCTTTACGCCCTTCTTGGCGTACTTAAGGTAGAGGCTGCGTGTGTAGCCCACGGGGATGGTACTCTTGATGACCATCACCGCGTCGGGGTTCACCTCGAGCACGAGGTCGATAACCTCCTCTACGTGCGTCGTGTCGAAGTAGTTCTTCACGGGGTCGTAGTTGGTAGGAGCGGCTATCACCACGAAGTCGGCATCCTTATACGCAGCCTTGCCGTCGAGAGTAGCCACGAGGTCGAGCGGTTTTTCTGCCAGATACTTCTCGATGTACTCGTCCTGTATCGGCGAGATGCGCTTATTCAGTTTCTCCACCTTCTCGGGTATAACATCAACGGCTGTGACGTGATGGTGCTGTGCGAGCAGTGTTGCAATGCTTAGTCCGACATAACCAGTGCCGGCTACAGCTATCTTTATGTCCTTAAATTCTTTCATCGCTATATTTATAGGGTAATATTCGTTATGATGTGGGCAAAGATAGTGCAAGCCGAAGGCAGAACATCAAGCTTGCTTGAATGTTATGCTGAGGTGCAGCCTATCTTCTGCAAAGATACAAATTAAAATTGAGAGTTGAAAATTTTCAACTCTCAATTCGTTTATCTTGTCAATGAGAACTTCATGCTCAATCCGAAGTCCTGCGTCGTTGTCGGATACGAGCTCGACGAGAGCAGCGGTGTGTTGGTCTGTCGGTCGTAGTAGAAGCTCATAGTGAGCAGTCGCGACACGGTGTAGTCGGCAGAGAACGCGAGCTTGAACGCCGTGTTGCCGCTGTTAGCCGACGAGGTCATCGTGGCGATGTCGCGACTTATCGACGCCTGCTTGCGCAGACTGAGGTCAAGACGCAACCTCAAGTCGTTGTTTACACCACCGGTCGAGCGCGAGCGGTTCGACGAACTGTTGTTGTTGTTGGCGTTCTTCGACTTCACGCGGCGATGCTTGTTGCTGCCACCACCTCCGAAGAGTCGGAAGTTGTTGATGGTGTAGCCGGCACCAATCACCCAGTCGTTCGACGACGACTCGTTCACCTGTACCGATGTCATACTCAGACTCAGCACGCGTGTCTTGCGATACTCCGCCTTAATGGTCATGTTGTTGTTCAGCGTCACGTCCACGCCAAGCAGTGGCGAGAACGACTCGTTGATGCTCACTGTCGACACGTTGTACATAGAGTTAGGTGTCGGCATACCGGTGGTTGCATCGGTGATGAAGCCGAGTCCGCCCATGTACTCCATGAACGTGCTGTACGACGAGTAGGAACCTACGGCGTACACGCTCTTGTACGAGTGGTTGATGTTGACACTCTTGAACACGTCGCGGAACCATGGCAGCTTCGACAGACCGCTGTACTTTATCGACCAGTTGGGCAGCAGGTGAGCCAACGTCGGGAAAATAGACATCTGCGAGCCCATATTGGTGTAGGCTGCGAGGAACGCCGGCACCATCACGTCGGAGCTGTACTTGTTCACTCCGCCGTTGGCAGCGTCGAACTTCTTGCCTGCGAGCGGCGAGCCGGCAGGATATACCGCACCGGCATACCGCGCCTCGACACGCTGACGGAAGCCTTCGAGCGAGTTGCAGAAGCGCTCGAACGATGCCGACTTGTAGCCGTTCTTTGCGCTGCCCGAGCCCTCGAATGCACTGCGCAGCGAGAGCGTTGTCATGGTGAACGTACCGCTCTCGGTGGTCGGGTTGCCGGCATACATATACTGCACCTGGCGTGCCGTTGTCTTGGCACGCGATGCCGTGAGGTCAATCTTCAAGTTGCGCACAGGCTCAAGCGTTGCTCTTAGCTGCAGGTCTTCGGTCTGATTGGTAGCAGCCGGCGTAGCAAGCGAGTCAGCCACCATCAGCCAGCCGTTCTCGCGTGCCTTGTCTATATACGAGTCGCCCACGAAGCCGAACGCAAAGTCTAAGCCTGGCGACAGCGGTCCGTAGCCCGAACCCTGTCCGAACATATTACCAACCATCGGCTTGAAGCCTGGTATCGACATCGAGTACTGGTTGCGATAGCTGATGCTCACATTGCGCACCATCATCATAAAACGTGCCACACTCTGCGCTGCACGATACCACTTCTGGTTTTCAAGTGGTTCCTTTGCCAGAACCGACACTTTTATCTTCGTAGCCGAGTCTACCTTGTTCAATATCAAGATATTGTTGTCGTCGACACGCTTGTACTTCAGTTCGAACACTCTGCCTGCCTCCGTGCGTCCGCTTACGATGATGCGCTTCGTGCGCTTACCGTGGTTCACCTTTATAGTAGTGTCGGGCATGAGCGTTATTTCCTTCTCAAAGCCCTTCTTCTTTTTGCTCAGCAGGTCGCGTGGGTTGAGATCTTTTGCCAGTGCAGGCTTCTTCTTCGATTTGAGGTCGCCACCCTTAGCGTCTTCCTCACGCTTCTTCTTAGCCTCCTCACGTTTTTTCCTTCGCGCCTCCTCTGCCTTCTTGCGGTTGGCTGCCGAGTTGTCTTTCTTGAAGTGGTCGTTCACCTTCTTCAGGAACGGAACATGGTTGTAGAGCTTCTCCAGGTTCCACTGGCTGTTGAGGTTTATCTGTCGGTTGTTGGCGATAGTGTTACCGAGCGACGTGCCGTCCTCAAGATCCGAACCGCGCATCCAGTTGTATGTAGCGTTGTACGAGCCGTCGGCTGTGAGCCAGTCGAACACCGGAATGAGGTTGATAGGCACCTTATATGATGCCTGGAACGATTGGTTGTACTTCAGCGGTCTGCCTAAATGCTTGATGGATGTCCACACGGAGTCTTTCCATGCCTGATAGCTGTCGGGATAGAGGTCTTTGTTCACCGGTGTGTACGGCTCCTCTATCTCTGCGTTTGTGGCACTCTGGAAGTTCATGTGCAAGTTCTTCGTGAGGTCCCAACGCAGGTTGAACTCGCGGTTCCACAAGAACTGTGACGAGAACGTGAGCGGCAGCTTCTGGTTCTCGGTCGACTCCATGTCGCGCTCCTGCAGCTCATAGTAGTTGCGTGTGATATCTGTGTTGAACGCCACATTCTGTGGCAGCCAGTTCAGTCCGAACTTCTTCGGCAAATCGAGCCACTTTGAGCGTTTCTTTATCTTCTTGAATGGCTCCCATGCCTTGTACACCGGCGACCACGAATAGTTGAATGCACCGCGCCAGTTGTCCTCGCGCTCGTAGATAGTCGTCTCACCCGTGGTGTAGCTATGGCTATGGCTGTACGAGAACGAGAAGTTTGCTGGGTCGTAAGGCATCGGGTGGCGCTTGTTCTGTATGCCGACACGCACGTTCGACAGCGAGAAGTTGGTCTGCGTCACTTTCGTCACGGCGAGACTCTCAATCGAGTCGCGCTCGTGCTTCGAGCCAGCCGCTTCGAGAGCGTCGTCGAGCTCCATGTCGGTGTCAAGCGGATTATACTTTGGCGATGTCTTCTCCTTAGTCACCGAGTAGTAGAGCGGTGCCGTCACCTTCGCCTTGTCGGGGAAGAACTTGCCGAGCTCTACGTTTGCCGTAACGGTGTAGTTGGAGTAGTTGTCGGTAGAACGCTGTGCCACGCCCTCCTCCAGTCCGCCGAAGCCTGCCGAGCTATATTTGCCCTGCACGTTGACGGTGCCGAGGTCGGAGAGTTGCAGGTTGAGCGTGCCCTGTGCAGCCCAACCGCCCGAGTTGTTGAACTCCTTCAGTCGGAGTTCGTTCACCCAGACCTCACCACTCTTCACCTCGCCCGAGTTGTTGCGCACACCGATGACCATTGTCTTCACCTCGCCCAGCGTCGGATTACCCATCACCGAGATGCGGTTCTTAGGCTGGTCGGGGTCATAAGCCGAGTAGAGTCGGTTGAACGAAGCCTGTCCGTGCGCCTTCGCCTTGTTGCGTTCCTTCTTCAAGCCAGTGAGCTTAGAGAGAGCTATGTCGAGCATGTTCTCCTCGGGCCATACGGTGCGGGCGTCGGTAACCGAGAAGCGTCCGTACTTGCCGGGCTCGGTCAGCTTCAGCGGTATCTCGTACTCGTAGAAGTTGCTCTTGTAGTCGGAACCGAGACGTATGAACACCGACAGCTGTCCGTCCTCAAGGCTTGTCTGGTTGGGCTGGAAAGCGTTGGCGTGAACGAACATCTGCAGGCGTTTGTATTGTCTGAGGTCGAGCGATGTGTTCTTGTACACCGCCTTCGCCTCGCCTGTGCCGAGCGTGGTGACGCTCATCGAGAGTGCCTGCTCGTTGTTCTCCACGAGCTGTGGCTGCGTGGGGTCCTGTCCGCGCTTGATACCTGGCGGCAGGATATAGTTGACGGGCTGTTTGTCGTTGTTCTCCTCGATGTTCACGGCACTCACCACGAGCTTGCCCGATGTTGAAGCCGAGTTGTCGAGGTTCTGCTCGTAGACGCGCCACTCGCCACGCACGAGGTCGAGTGTGCCGAAGCGCAGCACGATAGGATGCTTGAAGCCAGTGAGGAACATACGCATGAAGCGCATAGAGGTGAAGTCGTTGATTGTGCCGAACTTCTTCTCGTACTCGCGCAGTGGGATGCGGAACTGGTACCAGTTGACGGTCTCTGTCTTGTTGTTGCGCAACTGGTGGGTGTCCTCGCGCTTGTCTACGATGTAGTTCTTGCCCACCTCGAGGTCTTCGGGGCGGATAGACACGCGATACTGGAAGAACTTCTCGTACTCGTTGAGCGTGTAGTCCTGGTTGATATCCTCAACGTCGGGGGTCGACTTGTACGATGTGTCGTAGCTCTCGGTGCGCGAGTCGTTGTCGGGCGAGTTGCCCTGTGGGTTGTTTATGTATTTGTAGCGGCGTAGGATGGGTGCTTTTATCTTGTCGTAGTCGGAACCACGGAAGTAGTGGTAGTTGTCGCCTGCCGGGTCTGCCCAGATTGAGTCCCACACGGCAGGGTTCACCTTGCCCTGCACCTCGCGCAGGAAGTCCTGATAGCTCTCCCACTTCTGCTCCTCCTCGTCGTTGAGTCCGTTGAAGCCCACGTCCTGCAGCGCACGCGAACCTTTCGATGTTGCGAAGGCGTACACGACGGTAGCCTGGTTGGGCACCTTACCCCACTGCGTAGTGATGAAGTTCTGCGAGCCGTCTACGGGCATTCCGCTCTCGTAGAACTTCTTGCCGTCGCGCAGGATGTCCTCGCTCATCTCGCCGAGGTTGATGTAGAAGTCGCCACCGTAGTCGGCAGCCACGCCCTGCTCGCGTGTATAGATGAACGGGTCGAGCATCCAGAACTCGATGTACTCGATGTTGGCAGCCTCGAAGTCGTTGGTGTCGAGCTTACGCATCATACCGCCCCAACGCTTCTGCGGATTGTTGAGTGTGCCGTCGGGGTTGAGGTCGGGGTCGAAGTTGTACGGGCCGCGCTCGTTTGGGTAGTAAGCGAGGTTCAGGATGTTGAGCATCGACGAGTTGCCGTTGTATGCGCTCTGGTCGCGGGTGGGGAACAGCTCGCTGACGTAGAACTCGCGAACGTAATGGTTCGAAAGCTGGTCGAGGTCGCTCTTGATGTGGCTCGGTGTGAGCGACGAAGAGCGGCGTGTGAAGAGCGGGTCGATGGTGTACCACGCCAGGCGCGAGCGGTTGAAGCCCGAGCGCAGCGTAGACTTGTCGCCCGACTCGGGGAACATCGACGGCACCGACGAGATTATCCACGACGTAGGTGTAGACACGTCGATGGTGTTCTTGGTGTTCTCGAAGTCGTCGATGTACGAGGCGTTGTCCTGCGTGCCGCTGCTCTGTCCGGCTATGAGTTGCGCGAACTCGCCTGAGAACGAGATGCTCGAAGGCTGCGTAAGATGCAGGAAGGGTAGCTTGTCGAGCATGTTCGTGAGCCACTGGCTCTGCTTCTTCCAGTTGATGTTCAAGCCCCAGATGGTGTTGTTGAGCGGCTCCGAGCCCATGTTCACCTTGTTGGTGAGAGCCTGTTCGGAGAGGTGTTGGAACGTACCCGAGAGCTGGAAGTCCTTCGAGAAGTCGTACTCCCAGTTCATACCGAACATCGTCTTGCGCTCCTGTCCGTAGTCGGTGTTGCTTTCGAGCGACACGTTCACGGCGGTGCCGGCGTCAATGATGCTCTGGTTGAGGATGGTCACCTCGCCACCCGAGTAGTCGACCGAGTAGTCGGTGCCTTCGGCGAGCGTGACACCGCCTGCCGTAACCACCACCGAGCCTTGCGGAATGTTGTATGCGCCGAGCGAGATGACGTTAGCCGATGTGCCGCGGAACTGTCCCATGAGCACGTACTTGTCCTTCTCGGCTATCTGCTTAGCCACGGTTTTCGTAGAGTCGTACAGCTCGGTGAAGGCATACTTCGCAGCCTTGTCTGCCGCCACGCCGTTCTTCAGAAGTGTCTCGTACATATAGCTGCCGAACGGTTCGGCTACGGGGAAGAACACGCGTCCGTTCGTCACGGTGTAGCCCTCCACGTAGTCGAAGTAGCCGTTGGGGTGCGCCTTGTTGTTATTGTCGAGTCGGTCGGCTCCGAGGAATTTTATGAGGGTCTGGTTCTTCACCTGTGGCTCGGGTATGTATGTGAGGTAGACACCAGCGGTGTCGCTCTGAAACTTCACGTCGAGGCGGAACTTCTCCTTCTCCACCGACGATGCGAGGTAGTACACGTTCTTCATCATCAAGCCCCAGTTGCCCTGATGTGGGTTGTTGCTGGTATTCTTCAGTGCCTTCACGTAGAGTGCCTTGTTCGAGTCGGTGATGTCCGAGGCGAACTCGCCCACCTGGTATGTCACGCCGCCGTATGTGTACTCGTAAGCCACGGCGAGCACCTGGTCGGTCTGCAGCGATGTCTTCAGCGAGATGTAGCCTAAAGCCTTGTTCACGGTGTACTCCGACGAGTTGAGCAGGCGCGCACGCTCCAGCTTCTCGTAGTCGGATCCACCCACGAAGCCGGCTATTCCGTCGAGCACGGTAGACGTCTGGTCGATGTCGCGTGCGGCGGCGTACTGCGATGTCATGGCTGCATACTCCGAGTTGGCAGCATTGGCAGGCACGGGCTGACCCGTGATGCCCCACAGATTATTCGACACGCGGTTGTTCTCGCCCAAGTCGGTGAGGGCGATGATGTTACGTGTGTTCGACGTTACGCCCGACTTGTTCGTCACCCACACCTCCACGCGGTTGATAGTGATGCCCGATGTGAGGTTGGGCAGCGAGCGCATCGACTCGTCGTAGCGGTCGTGGAAGTACTGTGCGAGGAAGAAGTGGCGGTTCTCTTCGTAGTTGGCTGCGTCTATCTCGAACGGTGTGAACTGCTTGCCACCCTTCGACGACACCGACTTCGACGACGACTTCTTCTGCGAGGCTACGAGCTGCAGCTTGAGCTTGCCAAACTGCAGGTCGGTGCGCAGACCGAAGAGCGAGGAAGCTCCGCGCACGAGCGACGAGTTGGAGGGGAACGACACGTTGCCAGCCTCGATGAGCTTCACAATCTCGTCCTCCTTGCCGTCGTACTTCAACTTGAGGCTCTGCGCGTCGAAGTCGAACGTAGCGTCGGTGTTGTAGTTGAGGTTCATGTTCACCTTGTCGCCTACACGACCGTTCAGACTAACGTTTATCTTCTCGTCGAAGTCCATCGTGGTGGTCTTGCGGTTGCGCACGGGCAGCGACGGGTTGTCGATGCTCTTCATCGTGGCACCGAACTTCAGCTCGGCAGTACCCTGCGTCTTGATGCGCACACCGCCCGGTCCGAATATCTTCTCAGCCGGTCCGAGGTCGAAGTGCATGTCGGTGAAGTCGAACTTCTCCTTGCCCTTAGCCTGATATATCTCGTCGTTCTTCTTGCGGAAGAACTGGTTCATCATGCGTCGCTCGCTCCACTTGCGGTACTCCTCCTGCGTCATCATAAACGGGGCGTTGATGTACGAGTCGGATATCTTCGAGCCGATGATGTAGCGGTCGAGCGAGTCGTTGTACACCACGTCCTGCTTCAGGTTGTCGGGACGCTTCAGGTCGGCAGCATTCTGGTCGAGGTCGTCGAGCGTTATGGGCAGCGTGCGCTGTATCTTCCAGCGCGGATGCAGCAGCGAGTCGGGTATCGAGTCCTCGTTCTCGAGCTTCGGCTGCGCCTTGATAGCAAGCGTGTCGGGGCGGTCGGCATTGGCATCGCGCTGCGGAGCCGCGTCGCGCGTCTTGCGCACGGAGAGCTTGCGCTGCGGTCGTTGCGGTGTCTGCGTGATGGCATACGATGCCACAGCCGCCATAACCATTACGACGACAAACACGCGAGCCGTGCCGAGCGAGCGAAGCTCCTGCAGCCTACACTTTAAAAATCGGTTTATAATATTTATGAAATTCAAAATCAGCTTATTTATAGGAGGCTACGGCATTCCTGCCGTAGCCACGCAGCCACTCGTAGGAGGATATGGCATCTTGCCATATCCACGCAGCCACCAACTTATTTACTTAATCTGCTTCAACGCCAACTTCACCACCTGCTCAACGGGCAGCGTAGCATCGTCGGTGAGTATCGCCGTAACCACCTTAGCCGTTGGCGCAGGCGAAAAGCCGAGCATCGTGAGCGCAGCCACCGCCTCGTCGCGCACATCGACGGGTATTGTGCTGTCGGCAGCCGTGCCGGCAGACACCTCCTGCGCTATACCCAGCGAGAGAATCTTGTCCTTCAGGTCGACAATGATGCGCTGCGCAGTCTTCAGACCGATGCCCTTCACACTCTTCAACACGCGCTCGTTGCTCGTAGAGATGGCATTGCAGAGCTCCGACGGCGATGCCGACGAGAGAATCATACGCGCCGTGTTGGCTCCCACACCCGACACGGTGATGAGCAGACGGTAGAGGTCGCGCTCCTGCTTCGACGCAAAGCCAAAGAATGTGTAACTATCGTCGCGACCGCCAGTGACAAGTGCCTCGTGCACAAACAGTTTCACGCTCTGCTTGCCCTGTATCGCCTCGTATGTATTCAGCGAAATATTCAGCGCATAACCCACGCCGTAAGCCTCAACAATGGCTTGCGCCGGAGTGAGTTCTGCCAGTTCGCCCTTTATGTAATCAATCATTTCTCAGTACGTTTTATTCGTTGTTTTGTTGTCAGCATTAAGCCCACAAAGTGCTTAACGTTTATTAATAACGTACCTTTCCGCAATTTATTATATACGCAGGCGCAGTTTGTTGCAGATACAGGCGCAGTTTGTTGCTCTTCACCCTATGCTTTTGTCATCGTTGCGCGTCCGCCACCCAATCAGATTCCGTCCGCCGACCAATCAGATTCCGTCCGCCATCCAATCAGATTCCGTCCGCTACCCGATCAGATTCCGTCCGCCGCCCGTAGGAGGATATGGCATCTTGCCATATCCACGCAGCCCTCCACGCAGCCCTCATAGGGGGTGCAGCGGTCTCCGCTGCACCAACCAAGCAATCAACCAACTACCAACCAAACAAACAAGCCACCAACCAAACTACCAACCAACCACACCATTTAATTTTACCCATCAAAAGCAGCCATATATCCAACAAAAACACTAACTTTGCAAATCTATAAAAACTCCAACCATATGTCCAACACAAACACCATCTTCACAGAAGAACATAACATCCAAACACCCTGCAAGCTCTTCGTCGTGGGCGACCCACATGTGCTGCTCATACAGCCGTCGGCACGCCACGAGGAAAAGAACGACGGTGTGCGACGCGAGGTCGACCTTATTGCACAGGCGAGCCCCACAGACTTCGCCATGGTCTTCTTCGACTGCGTTGAGTGGGCGCGTGCGCTCATGCCGTGGGCTGACGATGCCGTGTCGCGCGACGCAGAGGTGGGCAGACACGCTCCCGACACGCTGCGCTTCATTGAGCACACCATACTGCCATGGCTTCGCGAGCGTTTCGGCGCGTTTCCCTGTATCATCGGTGGCTACTCGCTCGGCGGACTCTTCGCCCTCTGGGCTGCACGCAACACCGATGCCTTCGCCGCCGTAGCTGCAGCTTCACCTTCGCTCTGGATTAACGGTTGGGGCGAATATGCCGCTGCACACCCCATACTCCCACCCAAAGCAACAACTCAACATTCAACACTCAACATTCCACATTCTGAATCGCGCTCCAGCGCAATTCACCTCTCCCTCGGCGACCGCGAAGAACACTGTCGCAACCAACGCATGAAGTGCATCGGTGACTGCGTGCGTGCAGAGCACACCCTACTCTGCCAGCAACTCTCCCCCACCGCCGTCACCCTGCGCTGGCACGAAGGCGGACACTTCGGTGCCGAAGCAGAGCGCACAGCGGAAGCATTCGCATGGTGCATAGAACAGATTGCCCAACAACACTTAGACACACAACAACCAGAGTCGACGAATATTGACAGCCGACGGAATATTTTTTATAATAAGGTGTATAATTCAAATAAAACCCTTATCTTTGCAGAAATATCTCTCCTAACGGAGAACAAACACAAGGTGTGAATTTCATAAAAGTTCTTGCAACTTTTGAGATATGACTTACTAATATATTTTTTTGCATGCAATTAGTAATGACTATGCTTTTGCTATCGCCACCTATGGCGATGTGCAAGGACATAAAGTAGACGGCGAAGATGACGCAGGATTGCTTAGATTCACCTTCTACAGCCAGTGTAAGCCAACGCTTACCAAAGGGCATTCACATAATCGGGGCTGACAAACCATCGGCACCGAGAGTAGAAACTATACCCATACCGAAACACAGTAGCTATTATGAAGATGTAGCTCAGCAGCCCACCTCCTGGAGCTATCTGTTCATACATCACATGGCGGTAAAGTCGTTTCAGAAGTGGCTTGAAGCATACAACGCCGACAACACCCACCCCACTAAACAACCCTTCTTCATACACCAAGCCACCAGCTACGCCTACAAAAATGCGGAGACACAACGCGGTGTCAAGAAAATCGTGAAGCCCACCATCAGCGGCCTCGTCTTTCTGCAAGGCACCGTGAAGAGCATCCAGAAGTTCCTATCACAATATTTTCCTCAGTACCACTTAGTAAACGACCGCTGCCACGGGCGTCCCGCCTCCATACGCGATGCCATCATGCAGCCCTTTATGAACGTACTGAAAGCCCACCCCGAGCAAGTCACTCTCCTCAACGCCCCCATCGAGAAGTTCGCCAAAGACCACGTGAAGCTCCGCGTCCTCACCGGTCCCTTCAAAGACTACGAAGGCTACATCATCCGCATCGACCGCAACCGCCAACTCGTCTTCGACTTCGCCGGCCGCGCCGTCGCACTCAGAGGCGTGCACCAAGAAGATTTTGAGGTGGCAGAGTGAAAACAGTAACTTTCAGACACTATATTAACCATGAAGTTGATTCTATTTGTCAAACAGATAAATTTTCCGACATGCCCATCGTCTTTTTACTTGTCACCGACATTGATGTCAATAAAAACGGTATAGATAATTTCAACTACAATCTCAATGCCCTCGCATCTACATCAACAGTCACCTATTCTGAATGCATCACCAAATCCCGCCAAACACTCAATACTGAAATCTACATCCAGCATGATTATATATGTTGCAAGGATTTTGATGAGCAGTTGATGAAAGCAAAGTCGTTGTGTAAGGCTTGGATGGTTATATCGTGGCAGAAAAGTACGACCAACTGTTAGTCTGCCAACTAAAGGAAGGACAGAGAATCAAGGAGTTCGGCAAATAAAGTGGCGGAGGTATCCTGCCTCCGCCACACCAAGGCCAAAAGCAAACCACAGGCTTCAATGCAAGCAGCAATTTATAATTGCTAAATAATCAATAATAAAGGGCTGTGCCATAAATTGAGTACAAACCATACGCTCATCTAGATGACAACTAAAATAGATCCACTTACTTTCTTTAATCATTTTTCCTTTTGTTCGTTTTACGAAGAGAAGATGAAGCATAAAAAGGGTGGCGGTTTGGATAGGCTTACTCCAGTCAAGTTCTATCATCGTTATGTCGATGAATTTGAAGATATTGCAAAGCGTTGTTGCAATGGTACATACGAATTCTCACCATATAGAGAGAAACTGATATTAAAAGGACGTGAGAAATTTCCAAGAATGCTTTCCGTACCATCCATGCGTGATAGGATGGTGCTTGGAGAACTCAATCTCTATTTGCAGAATGTATTTCCAGAGGCAGTTAATCATGATGTTCCCAATAAATACATCAATGATGTGGCAGATTTCTTGGCGGAGCGCTCTTCAGAGACAATTTACTTTTTTAAGACAGACATCAAGGGATTTTTTGATAACATACACTTGAATACGTTATACGGCAAGTTGGAAACGAGAATAGAGGCTCCGATATTACAACAGGTAAAGGCTGCAATCGAAACCGTCACAGTTGCTTCGGATTCTCCTAAGACAGTGATTAGACGACAGGAAAGAAAAAATGGTATTCCACAAGGTTTAGCGATTTCAAACATTCTTGCCTACATTTCCATGTTAGATTTTGATGAAAGCATCAAGGTAATGTGTGATACGAACACCGTCTATAAAAGATACGTTGATGATATCTTGATATTGAGTACATCTAGAATAGATGCTTCTTTTGTCGATAAGTTCAAGAATGAACTAAATCTGCAATGCGTTAGTTTAGAACTCTCTTCTGACAAAACCCAATATGGTGTGGTAGGTAATGCTGCATTTGATTATTTAGGATACATGATTAAGTCTGTGCGTACCATTTCTGTACGAAACAAAAATGTACAGTCTTATCTGAACCGAATCTCTCGGTTGATAGCCCGATATAAAACTCAGAAGACCAACAAGAATCTTCGTCCGCGTTTTATTTGTCAAGACAAAGAATTCGACGATTATTATGTTTCATTAATTAATCAGAAACTTGCAGGAGTAAAGATTTCCCACCATCTCTTCGGATGGTTGCCGTATTTTCAAGCGATGACTGATATCCACCAGTTGTATGAGATTGATACAGTGGTGCATCGCAAGTTTATGAAAGGTTTGGACATCGCGTCACGAATTAAGAGTTTGCCCAAAGTGTATTGGGATATAAAGAAGTATGCAGGCAAACATACTTTAATGGATTATGATGTCTTAACAGACATCGCAGACATACGGAATTATCTTTTGTCAAAAGGTTTGATAGATGAAGATGTGAAGTATGATGATAAGGATATTATGATAAAATATATGGTTCATCTTGATCGTTTAAAGAAAGATGCCATGATAAGTATAGGTACCACATCATAGAGGGGGACTTTGGGCTTAGCCCTTGTGTCATGCGTGTAGCATTGACTTTTTGTTAAGAATTTAATATACACTATAGTATACGCCACATATCTTGTGGAGTTTTCGCTTTCGATTGGGTCCCCCTCTATTTTAATAGAACAATAATATGTATCTGGAAGAATTTAGCAATACAGTATATAAGACAATGTGTGCAAGGTTTACTGCCTTTCGTCGTGTTAAGCGCAATCGTGACGCTTCAAAGGTTGCTGAAACCTTGTTCTCGGCTTCCATTATCGGCATAAGCTTAATAGCTTTAATGGGTAACAATTTGGAAATGTCTAAAAATATAAGTGTTTTCACCATTATTCTTTCCACGTTCTTGCTTTCATTGTCTTTGCTGTTAAGCGGATTGAGCTACGACAAGCGAATAGACAATTACCATGCATGTGGAAATGAATTAAGTAGATTGTATCGCAATATGCATCATGATGTCAAGACACTTACAGAAGAAGAACAGAAGAGGAAGGAGTCAGATTACATCGATCAATATTTCAACATACTGAATAAATATAATCAAAATCATACATCATTCGATTACGAATATGCCATATCCTTGCTTTCTGATACATCAATGGGAAATGTCTCACGTATATGGCTAAAAATAAGATATTACATATTAGATATGTATGTGGTTTATTGGCTTATAGCCATAGTGCCTGTTGTTTGGATAGCTTGGTACTGTATATGCAAGGGAGTATAGCAAGATTGACAAATGTTGTGGCTCTTACTCTTGATGTTGTCTACCAGTGTATTACAGGTAAGCACTCAAATTAGGGCTTAAATTAGAAAGAAGTAACTTCGCTGCTGAATTTAAAACATCAAATTATGTACAGCAGCGAAGATTTGGAAAGATTTTATTTCCAGTACCAGACGGAGGCAATGCCGAAGGGCATCTCCATTGAACAATTCTGTTCACGTAATAAAGTACCTTATAATATATTCTACAAATGGTACAAGGATACACGCAACAAGATAGTGGAAGTAAAGGTGGATGGGCTTCCAACCTCGACTCAAGAAGAGCCGACGGTGGAAAGCCGTTCTCAGGAACAATCATCTACAGAAACGAAGCCTTCCGGTGTTCGTATTCTTGTGGAGTTGCGAATGACCAATGGCCTGCATATCTCCCAGAAGAACCTAAGCTATCAAGAGCTGAAGCGACTGATAGAGAAACTGGAGGGGCTATGCTGAGTGTTACCGGTATAAATCGCTTCTATTATCTGCGCGACTTTACGGATATGCGTTGTAAGCATAGCCGGGTGTTGTCCATCATACGTGAACAACTCCACCATGAGCCAAATGATGGCGATGTTTTTATAGTGATGTCTCGCAATCGTCGCATAGTACGCCTGTTCGCATATGATAACCGTTCATACAGTCTGTTTGAAAAGAAGTTTGTATCAGGTTATCAGTTTATGAAAGTGGAACGTGAAGGCAATGAACGCGTCTATAGAATAGACTGGAAAGATGTGGTGTTGTTATTGGAAAATCCAATAGTTAATACATTGAAAATCAGGTAATTATGTTGCTTATTTGTTCGTTTTTCTCATGTATTTTTACTATCTTTGTAGTTGAAAATCAGAGCATTACGGATGAAGGAACTGCAACATATCATAGAACAAAAGCGAGAACTTTTGGCACGAGAATCAATCTCGCGCCCAGTTCTTGATTACAGTGAAGGTATGACAGTAGAAGAACAAAAACGTTATATCAATTACCTTGCGGAACGACTCGAAAAGGCAGACTTGGGATTACGTGCCCGTGATGCAGTGCTTCAGGATTTTCTTGATAAGCAGAAGGAATATGACGAACGCTTGTCCAAATTGGATGATGTGTTGTCTAAGGTCTCGTCTTTAGAGTCGTCGTTGAAGGAAAATGAACGTAAATTAAAATCGGCAGAACGCAAGGTTGCTGACCTTACTGCCAAACTGAAGTTTGCCGACAAGAACCGCTTTGGTGACAAGAGACAGAAAGTAAAGAAGGCAGAATCAACAAAAGCAGAAGAGTCAGATCGTGGTAAAGACGAGGATGATTTTGACGGCACTTCATCTTCTCTTCCGGACAACTCCGTTTCCAAGAACGGGGCTTGTTTCAAAGAAGAGAATCCGTCAAAGAAGGAGCGTGACTTGTCCAACCGTCCCGAAACATACAAGACCATGTGCGTTAAAGGACCTTCTGAAGAGTACAAGTCAGATGAGGCTAAAGTGCCAGGGCGAATCCTTGGCAAGAAGATGGTCTCTGTTTTCCACCTTGAGATGAGTCTCGTTGAGAAACGCTTTGAGATGGTGCATTACGTGGAGAAAGGCAAGAAGCCGAAATGGGGTTATTTCCCCAAAGCCGGGAATCCTGAATTTGTGACGAAGTTCGAGGGAACAAAGGCAACACCTGAGTTCCTACAGGCAATCGCCTACGAGGTGTATGTGAAGAACGTCACATTCGGGCTTCTCCATCAATGGCTGACGGATATGGGAATGACCGTTTCTGCAAATACGATGCGCAATTGGTTGAAGAAAGGCAAAGTTTATCTTGACAAGCTCGTTGAGTCACTGAAGGAAGTAGCGTTGGAGAAAGACTCTATAGTAAACTGTGACGAGACTTGGTGTAAGGTCCGTAAGTATGACCATTACAAGAAATGTTACATCTGGGTACTTGTAAACAAGGCAGAGCGTGTGGTTATCTTCTTCTACGACAATGGTTCCCGTGGACGTGATGTGCTTACAGACTTTATCGGTGATGCAGAATTGAAGAGCATCATGTCTGACGGCTACAATGCCTATACCTTTATTGGCAACGAGTTGAAGGTAGCCGAGACTCCCAATTTATCCAATACAGACCATCAGGTGTGTCTTGCACATGCGCGTGCCAAGTTTGTGAAGGCAAGCGAGCAGGCTGGCGACAAGAATGCAGACATCTTCATTAAGTATATAGATGATTTGTACAATTTGGAACGCCAGTATACAAAGGGTAATCTTACTGACGAGGAGAGAGAAAAACAACGTCAAGGTCTTGAGACGAAAGGTATCCTGATAAATCTCCGCACTCATCTCGGTATAGAGAAGTCCAAGGATCCTGCGACTGTTACTCCTTATTTGCAGAAAGCGTTGAACTATTTGGATACATTTTGGGCAAACATCTTTACCTATATAAAGGATGGTAGTTATCCGATAGACAACAATGCAGCCGAGCGTGCAGTCCGTCCTCTGACAACCCAACGAAACAACATGCTCCATTTCGGCAGTGATGATGGAGCGAAGATGGCAGCCACTTATCACAGTATAATCAGTACGGTGAAGCTGCAGGGTCGGTCGGCGTGGGATTACCTTGGAAAGTTTTTTGTTAACATCTTTAACGGTTGCAGAGATTTCTTCAGTCTGCGACCAGATAAAATCGGATTGGCAATATGCCAATAGTTAATAAACAAGTAAAATTTTTAACATCTCGATATATAGGCACTTGTAAAAGTGCCTATACAAAGGGATATGCCCTAAATTGAGTACTAACGGGAAGAAACAAGGACAATACGGACTTGTAATCTATGGGCTGAGTTCTATTCATGACGCAAAGATAAACAATAATATTGGATTGTTAAAAACACAACAATATTATTTGATCCAAGAAAAGCTGTTGCGCATAAAATGGGACGAGAAGAGAAGACGGTCTATGGAGAAGCAACGGTGTCGCGCAAGATGGAGCGACCGAGAATCAACTATATTCCGAAAGGGCTGAGCGTGGACTATAAAGAGGAATACTCCAAATATCTGATGCAGGAAGTAAGCTTTGAACCGAGAGACAATGATGACTTCACGTCTCTGCTACGTCTGCTGGAACGATGGCACAAGAAATTCATCCCACAGACACTGGAGAAGAACAGACCCGATGCTGCGTATGCCATAGCCATGACGCTGTGCAAACATATACCACTGCTCATCAACCGTGATGATATACAAGAACTGGTAGGTGAATACAAAAGACGTATCGGGAAACTGATATTTGACAGCTATCAAGCTTTAGTGGAAGCTGTAAAGATATGGAACAACGAGGAGAAACGCCAGGAGGTATGCCGATTTATCGCTGAGAATGCAGGACAATATCAACATTATCGAGGGATGAAGAAAAGGCTGATGTCCGTATCGGTCGGCGCGGATGCTCGTATCGGTCGACGCGGATGGTTTTAGCAGTGCTTCGACTCCATATCCCTTCGCGATTTTGACTTGATTACGAGCCATACGCCACTGAAGACGAGCACTACTGCCACGGCTTGCTTCCACGTGAAGAGGCACATGCCGCAGGCGATGCTCACCGATACCGCCACCACGGGCTGCATATAGTTGTAGATGCTCACCACGGTGGGGCGCAGCGTGCGTTGCGCCGTCTGCATACACAGGTAGGCGATGTAGGTGCCGAAGAATACCACGAAGCCTGTTTCGAGCCATGTCTTGAGGCTGACAGCCTGCCAGTCGGTAGACGCGGCGTGCGAGCCGAGGAACGGCGTGAGCAGAATCGTAGCCCACGTGAACATCCACTTGCTCATGGTTATCGGACTGTAGCGTTTCAGAATGCCGCGATAGAGCGAGAGGTAGAGCGCAAACGACATCTGCGCAGCCACGCACAGCAGGTCGCCGCGTATGTCGCCGATGCGCGAGTCGTTGGCTACGGCGGTGCTGGCTATCAGGATGACGGCACCCGAGCAGCCTACGCCCACGCCCAACGCTTTGCGCCCCGTGATGGGTTCCTTCAGAATGAGTGCTGCGAATATCATTGCGAAGATAGGCAGCGATGTGGTTACGATGGCGGCGTTGGATGGGGTGGTGATGCTCAGACCTATGGTGAAGCAACATTGGTTGCACACGAGTCCGAACACGCCGGCTCCGCAGAGCACGAAGATGTCCTTGAGCGGCACGTGCTCGTGCTTGGTGAAGAGCGACGTTATCCAGAAGAACACCGCTCCGCCCAAGGCACGCAGATAGACCATGTTCAGATTGTCCACCCCGCTGAGCATCGCGTCCTTGCCGATGGGAGCCATGAGGCCCCAGATGGCGCAGGCGGAGAGGATGGCGAGGTGGGCAATCAGTACGCGTTTGTTCTGCATTGCGTCTATACGAGGTGAGCGATGAGGTCCTCACGCTCGCCGGCGAGCATGTCGATAACTGGAATTTCGACCATGGTGTAGCAGCCCGGCTGCTGGCGCATTGTGGCGCGAGCCACGTTGACGAGCACCTGACCGGTGAGTGCAGGGTTGTTGATGCTCATGGTGAACTCCATGCGCTGGTTCTGTGTCTTGCCGCTCACGCCCTTGCGTGTGAGATGTACGCCGTGACCCATGTCGCGCACGGCATCAACCGACGGTACGGCGAACACGTGAGTCTCGTCGTTAGAGAAGTAGGGGTCTGCCTTGATAGCCGCCGTAACGTCTTCGAGCTTTGCACCCTCTTCAAGTTCTACGTACACCATGCGGCGGTGCAGTCCTTCGCCCTTCGGTATGGTCATAGACAGAGCATCCTTCACGCCCTCCTTAGAGCGCACGCATACGCTGTGGCCCATCGACATGCCCGGTCCGAAGTTGGTGTAGCTGAGGCCCTTCGGTGCGAGGCTCTGCATCAGAGTGCGCACGATAGAGTCGGAACCCGGGTCCCAACCGGCAGCGATGATGCTCACCGTACCGTTCTTCTTGCACTCCTCAGAGAGAGTGCGACGGTAGTCGACGATAGAAGTATGTATGTCGAAGCTATCTACGGTGTTGATACCGAGTGCTGAGATCTGCTTTGCGTACTCCTCGCACGAGCGTGTCGGAGTAGCAAGGATGGCTACGTCCACGTCCTTCAGCTCGCGGATGTCCTTCACCACCTCGTACTGTGCCAGTTCGGCAGGCTTGTTCTCGGCACCATGACGGCGCACTACACCTGCAATCTCAAAGTCGTCGGCAGCTTCAAGCGCCTGAATCGCATACTGACCGATGTTGCCGTATCCCACTACGGCTGCTCTAATCTTTTTCATGTCTTTCACTTTATTATAATTAATAAATAGACGTAACACATCGTATTGTAGATGTGTTGCATCGTTCTTGATGAGTGCAAAGTTATAGAAAATCATTAAAACAACTTCTTCCTGTGTGGCGTTTTTTTACGTATTTTACAGTCTGTTAGGCAAAATCATTAAAAATAGGTATTTCATAATTCGCTGATTATGCTTAATTTTGCAACCGTAAAATAAAAATACTCAACGAAAATGAAAAAGAAATATCTTGGCAAGACCATCGGGTCGTTGCTTATAGTACTTCTTATGATGCCGTTAGGACATGCACTGATGATTCTGATGGAGCACTTCCTTGAGCCGACAACGCTTCACTATTCGGCGTTCTTGATGGGCTTTGTAGGACTCGTAATCACCATAGCTGGTGTGTTCGTGAAGGGCGACACACGTCAGACCTGCTTCGGACTCGCCGGGGCCTTGCTCTTTTGGACCGGTTGGGTGGAGTTTTTGTTCGCTTACTTTGCGCAGCGCTTCGGCGTTCACTGCGACCTTGTGGGCAACGGCGTTGTGCAGACCATGACCGAATATGTCAACGGTGTCGGCGTAAACCATACGTTCACGATAGACGGCACACCGCTCGAAGATTTATCGCGTGCCGACCTTAAGGCGATACGCGGCTCCCGACCGGAGTATCTCATCATGCCTGCCACCTTCGGCATGTGGATGATGTTCGTAGTGATGTACACCTTCTGCACCCGCACCGGCTGTCTGTTCATCCGCTGGGTACAGCGACATTGCGGAATAAACGAAAAGGTGGAGTTGCGACCTATGGCGTATCATCCGAGCATAGTGATGTTCATGGAGTGGAACATCATGATGTGGGGACTCTACATGCTGCTTATGTTCTGCTACGACCCCGTATTCCTCGGCGACCATCACCCAGTGACCTACGCCGTTGCAGCCATCTGCCTCATCGGTTCGGCACTGATGTTCAAGAAGCAACTCTACATCAAGTCGTGGGGACGCAACCTGCGCATGGCTTACGCCACGGTCATCGTGTTCTGGACCTTCGTGGAGGTGGTTGCACGCAACGGACTCTTCAAGGAGATATGGGTCGACCCGATGAATCATGTGGTGGAGATGAGCGCAGTGCTCGCCATCTTCGTGGTGTCCATAGGGGGTGCACTTGTCTCAAGTGCACCAACCAAGCAAGAATTGTACCAATAGCTCGGTTGGTGCAGCAGAGACTGCTGCACCCCCTAAGAACAATACCAACAGCTCGGTTAGTGCACTTCTTGCTCTGGCAAGCGGCAAAGCCGAGCGGAGACAAGTGCACCCCCTATGCTGCACCAATAAACAAATAATATAAACAATAAAAACACAACTCTTTTTATGAAAAGAATTTTTACTCTCTTGTTCGCTGTTCTCACAGCAACAACAATCATGGCGCAAATGCACGGACCAATGAAGTTTGTAGGCGCTTCAAAAATGAGCGTATCAACAATGAACATTGATAATCCCAGTGACACAATATTGTTCGCTATGAACGGCATGGAGTCGGGCAACATCACTCTGCCTGCCATGAAGGGTATGCAGACAATACCATCGTTCACCATCAGCGGTGCTAAATTCACGTTGGGCGAGAACCATGTCGTTACGTTTGCCGACCAGACTTTCAGCACAAAGGTGAAAGTGGACGGAACTGAGAAGAACATCACCGGCTCATCGCTTTCAGGCACATACAACATGGCAGACAACTCGCTCTCGCTTACTGTTGTGTTCCAGTACGGCAAGATGCCGATGCCTATGACATACACCGTGAAAGGCTACTACGTAAAGGCGGTGTCTAACCCCATCACTGTTACAGTGGGCGGACAGTTCACATACAACAACGACAATGTTACATACGAGTTGCGTCGATACAAGGACGGCGAAACAGACAAGCTCGACGTTACTGTTCCTTCCTATACGCTCGCAAACACCATCATGGGCAACCTCACACTCGGTTCGTACACCGTGAAGGGACTCGTTTACGACGAGGCTCAGGGCGGCTACTACCGCGACTATAAGAACGACGGACTTAAGTTCCACTTCACAGCCGTTCAAGGTGGCAAGACAACAATGGACAAGGACTACGAGTTCGCAGCAGAGAAGCCCAACAACATCCTCGTGAAATACGAAGGCAACAACGTAAGCTCTATCGTCAACACCTTCCAGGTGGGAACCATGCCTTTCGGTATCGTGTCTGTGTTCAGCGGTGCAACAACATCAATAAACGACATCACCACAACGCCGTCTCACGATTTCAACACCACATCGTCTGTTCAGTACAACCTTGCAGGTCAGCGTGTGGACAACAACTATAAAGGCATTGTTATTGTCAATGGTAAGAAGTATTTGAGAAAATAGTATAATGATTAAAAAAGCCATTTTACTTACTGTTGCAACTGTGAGCATACACATGCTCACAGCCTGCAACGGCATTTTTGATGATATATACGACCAGCCGAAGCCGGTTGTGCCGGCGAAGGGCCAGCTTGTAATAGACGCTACGAGCTGGACCGACTGGTATTATGTCTCTCTGCCACGCCTGCAGCGACTTGCAGAGGATGGCGACGAGGACGCTCTGCTTAAAGCTCAGAGCGAGTTCGAGAAGCACCCGATACCCTTCACGCTCAGCGAGGGCAGCGAGTGGGACGGACGTTCGGGGCAGTATCTGTACTGGTTCGACGTGTGGGGCGAAGGCATACAGAACAACGAGTTCCGCCAGCTTACCAAGACCGATGCACAGCAAGACCCCGAGGAGTGGAGCTTCGCCGTGCACCGCAACAACGTGCGCACAAACGGTGGTGCCGTCTACGAGACGCAGTACACCTCCTTCGACCAGCTGCCCGCCTCGAGCACCGAATTCGCCAACAAGGAGTTCACCGCCGACGAGTGGAGCGAGAACGAAGTATGGAGCAGTAAGGAACAGATGCTGCTTAGTCTTGTGCCGTCGCAGGGCATCAATATTAATAAGGTGCTCTCGTCGTGGCTTGAGTTCAAGTTCAATGTGCCCCCAGACTACATCCCCAACAAGCATGTCTTCATCCTGCGACTTGCCGACGGCACCTACGCCGCTCTACAGCTTACCGACTTCATCTCGCCAGAAGGCAAAAAGTGCTTCCTGACCATTAATTACAATTATCCGTATTAGGGTGGTGAGGTGTTGAGATGTTAGGGTGTTGAGATTTGCATAGGAGGGTATGGCATCCCTGCCATACCCACGCACCCTCCCAGGGGGTGCAGTGGTCTCCACTGCACCAACCAAACAGTCACTGCATCCTCCCACAGCAAGAGTGCATTCCGTGGGAGAAAAAACGCATCCTAACATCTGTGCTGATTTGTGAAATCTGTGGGAGAACAAATGCATTCCACCGTCTGTGAAATCTGTGGGAAACTCACAAGACTGCGTGGGTATGGCAAGATGCCATACCCTCCTATAATTAAAAATACAATAAGATAAATGATAAAAAACATAATACTTCCGCTCGCTCTTCTCGCAACCGCGCAAGCGGCGATGGCGCAGGCAGACCCTGAACTCGACGATGTGCAGCTCGACTCCATCTTCCGTCACTACGAACTGGAGGAGGTGGTGGTGATCGGCACGCGCACGCCGAAGTTTCTGAAGGACACACCTATACAGACACGTGTCATCACGTCGCGCGACATAGCTCGCACCGATGCCACGAACGTGCAGGATCTCCTGCAGCAGGAGTTGCCCGGCGTGGAGTTTTCCTACTCGATGAACCAGCGAACCCACCTCAACTTCGCCGGATTTGGCGGACAGGGCATCCTCTTCCTCGTAGACGGTGAGCGTCTCGCAGGCGAGTCGATGGACGATGTCGACTTCTCGCGTCTGCTTATGGCTGGCGTTGAGCGCATCGAGATTGTGAAAGGCGCATCGTCGGCGTTGTACGGCAGCAGTGCTGCGGGCGGCGTGGTGAACATCATCACGAAGAACGCCACAGAGCCGTGGACGCTGAACGTGAACGCACGCTACGCCAAGCACAACGACCAACTCTACGGTGGCGTGTTCGGGCTCAGCTCGAAGCACTGGAGAAATGCGTTCAGTGCCAACTATCACAACAAGGACAACTACAACGTGACGAGCGCTGCCAACCCCGTGACACGTGTCATCTCCACCATCTACGGCGAGCGCACCGTCGACTTCAAGGACAAGCTGACATGGCGACCCTCCGATCGACTGAGCATCGGAGCACGTGCCGGCTACTTCTTCCGCGAGACAACGCGCACCGTGAACCTGCCCGAACGCTATCGTGACTTCTCTGGCGGCTTGCGTCTCGACTGGCTGATTACCAAGGACGACGACCTGCAGGCGAGCTACGCCTTCGACCAGTACGACAAGTCGGACTATCAGCAGCTGCGCCACCTCGACATACGCGACTACAGCAACGTGCAGAACACGGTCCGACTGCTCTACAACCACTCGTTCGGTGAGACAGCGATGCTCACCGTCGGTGCCGACTATATGCACGACTATCTCTTTAACACTTATCTCGCCGGTGATGCGCGTGAGCAGGACTGCTACGACGTGTTCGCGCAGTACGACTGGAATATCACTGACAAACTCGAAGCCGTGGCTGCTGTGCGCTACGACTATTTCTCCGATCAGTCGAACTCGCAGCTTACGCCAAAGCTCAACCTCCGCTATAAGCCCAACCGCCGTCTTGTGCTGCGTGCAGGCTACGGCATGGGCTTCCGTGCACCGTCGCTGAAGGAACGCTACTACAACTTCGACATGGCTGGCATCTGGATTATCGAGGGTAACGAGCATCTGAAAGCCGAAAAGAGCCACAACTTCACGCTCTCTGCCGAATACTCACGCGCCAACTGCAGCCTTGCCGTGTCGGCATATTATAATAATGTAATAAACAAGATCTCTACATCGGCGCCCTATTTCAAGTCGATAGAAGACAAGCTGCCCTATCTGCCCTATACCAACCTCGCCAACTACAGAGTGTTCGGCGCAGACGTTAGCATGCAGGCACGCTGGCAGAACGGCATCTCGGCACGACTCAGTTACGCTCACACCAAGGAGCGCCTGCCGAAGGACAAGGACGGCAACACCATAAACAACCAGTACATCCCTGCGCGTGCGCACGCCCTGAACGCCAGCGTCGACTACGACCATCAGTTCACAAAGCGCTACGGCATTTACGTTTCGCTCAACGGACGTCTGCTTTCGGGCACGGAGAACGTAGAGTTCAAGAACTACTACGATGTGACCGAGGGCACGGTGAAGGTGGAATATCCTGCCTACACCATGTGGAAACTCTCGCTCACGCAGCGTGTAGGCAAGGCGGTGAGCATAACCACCGCTCTTGACAACCTCTTCAACTATCGTCCGAAGCACTATTACCTCAATGCGCCGCTCACCGACGGCATCACATTCCAGGTTGGCGTGTCGGTAGATATCAACAAACTTTAGGGGGTGCACTTGTCTCCGCTTAGGAGGGTATGGCATTCCTGCCATACCCATGCAGCCCTAAGCCCTCAATGTGCCCCTAAGAACAACACCAATGGCTCGGTTGGTGTAGCAGAGACTGCTGCACCCCCTAAGAAGTGCACCAACCAAGCATAATATTGTTTAACAACTAAAAAATATGGTACTTTCAAATCTTCAGCACAGCGACCGTGTAGAGTCGCTACACCCGTTGTTCAAGACCGTGTTCGACTACGTGAAGTCGCACGACTTGCTCAATACTCCTTGCGGACGCATAGAGTTGCAGGGCGACGACCTCTTCATCAACAATGTAAACCCCGAGTGCGTGGCAGCCGACAAGCAGGTGCTTGAGGTGCACCGTCAGTACATCGACATCCACATCCTCCTCGAAGGCGAGGAGACCATCGGCTGGAAAGCTATCGAGGACTGCACGAACGAGACAAAGCCCTACGATGCCGAAGCCGACTGCGCTCTCTATGCCGAGCCTGCTTCCGCTTACGTGAAGCTCCACCCCAGCGAGTTCCTCATCGTGTGGCCCGAAGACCCACACGCACCGGTGATTGGCGAGGGAAAGATTCGCAAGCTGATTGTTAAGGTTAAGCTTTAATTCTCAACTAAGATAATATCTTCGCAGCCGATCTTCTTCCAGTCGAACCCTGCTACCAGTTCTTCAGCCGTCACCCTATTGGGCGACTTCTGCAGTCCTGCCTTATAAGCCAACAAGCCTATAATATCCTCTGCTTCGAAGCGCGATCGTAAAGCCTCCATGTCGAGACTGCGGTCGCGCTTCGACAGTCTCTGCCCCTCGGTGTTGCAGAGCAGCGGCAGATGAGTGAAGCGCGGCGGAGCAAATCCCAACTCCTTTGCCAGATAAATCTGTTGCGGCGACGAGAGCAGCAAGTCGCGACCGCGCACTACCTCCGTGATGCCCATCAGCGCATCGTCCACCACCACCGCCAGCTGGTAAGCCCACGCCCCGTCCTTGCGTCGCACGATGAAGTCGCCGCATTGCGTCGTCAGGTCTACGGTCTGCTCGCCGTAGTGTCCGTCGACGAACGACACGATGCCCTCGCCCTCCTCCGGCACACGCATACGTATAGCCGCCGGTCCGCTATGCGTCCCCGGTTTCAGATTGCGGCACGTCCCCTTATACACCACGCGCCCGTCGCTCTCGTGCGGAGCCTGCGTAGCCAATATGTCCGCACGCGTGCAGTAGCACGGATACGTCAAGCCGCGAGCCGTCAGCTTCTGCAGCTCCGCCTCGTATATCTCGCCACGCTCGCTCTGATAGAACGGACCCTCGTCCCACGTCAGGCCGAGCCATTCGAGGTCGCCCATAATCAAGTCGGCATACTCCATACGCGAACGCTGCGGATCAATATCCTCAATGCGCAGCACCCATTTGCCACCCTGCGCCTTTATCGAAAGCCACGACAGCAACGCACTGAACACATTGCCCAGATGCATACGTCCCGTCGGCGACGGCGCAAAGCGTCCCCTCTCTATATATTCCTTATTGTTCATCTTTGTTTTATTAGGAGGGTAGGGCATCTTGCCCTACCCACGCACCCTTCTTTAGTATTAGGAGGGTAGTACATCTTGCCCTACTCACGCACCCTTCTTTAGTATTAGGAGGGTAGTACATCTTGCCCTACCCACGCACCCTCGCACTGCTATATAATGACAGCTTAAAGGCTGCGTGGGTATGGCAAGATGCCATACCCTCCTATATTAGTCTGCAAAATTATAAAGAATAATCGGTTCGAGCGTAAGTTGTTGCAATAATATTCAGTTTTGTTATAAATCGATACTTATTGCTGAATAAAACTACAAATTCGCTGAATATTTCGGTTCGTTCTGCGGATTTATTTGAAAGGTTACAAAAGTTTTCTATACCTTTGCAGTGTGTTTGAATAAAACAATAAGAAAATGAAAGGACCGAGCGCGTGAATCGTCACGTCGCCCGGTCTTCTTTGTGTTTATATTGCGAATTTTGAATTTTGCGCTCGGCTTTGCCGCTTGCCAGAGCAAGAATTATGCGCTTTGCGCATTTTGAATTTATGAATTTGGAGTTGAGATTTGTCAGTGGCGAATTCTTAATTCAAAATTCAAAACTCTTTTAGTAGTTAGCGTTCTGCGGGTCGAAGTTTGTCCAACCGTCGAGCCAGTCGTCACCAGCATTGAACGCTCCGATGTATGTCACAGGCTCGAACCAAGAGTCGAGTCCTGCGAAGTTCTGTGCACCAAACAACTTGCTGCCAGCCTGCGGCATGAACGGAACACCTACACCCTTACCATCGGTGAGCATCAGCTCCGCCTTGTCGGCGAAGTACTTATTTCCCTCCTGCTGAGCGAAGAACCGGTGTGAGAACGACATCTCGCTGTCTGCCTTCACCGACTTTGTCTTGAAGTCGTACTCCTTGTCCTCGTAGCACTTGTTGGCATCTGTTCCTACAACGTCCATGTTGGCAAAGTATATGTTTTTCAGGTTCAGTATGCCGGCGTTAGCCTGCTCTACGGTGTTGCCCTTCTCACCATCGATGATGAGACCGATAGGCCAGTCGGTAGCCACAGAGTTGACGCAGTTGAGGCGAGAAGAACGGCGTATCTGCATAGCCGACTGGAACTTGCCAAGACCCGATCCGTTGTTCGGGAAGTAGTCGCCGCCGGTGATGTACGACTTGTCGTTGAGGAAGTCGGCTGCAGCCTTCGGACCTACGAACGTGATGTTAGAGAATGTGGCTGTGGTGTACGGAGTAAGCTGCGCACCGTCGGCACAGTTGTCGCTCTCGAAACCGTTGCTCTGGCTCTGGTCGGCAAGACGTGGGTCGCGTACCGACAGACCGAACTGCACCTTGCCGGAGTAGCCATTGTCAGTATCGAAGTCGTCGTCCCAACCCTTGTATGCTACGAGATACTTACAGTTGACAGCACCGCCGAACCACTCGAACGAGTCGTCGTTAGAATAAGACACCTGCACGTGGTCGATCTTTGTGCCCGAGCCAACCGAGCCAAGAGTCAAACCGTTAATCTCCTGGTCCGCCTTGAACGGATTGCCTGCGAACTCGATACGGGCGTAGCTCAGCACGCCAGAGTTGTCGCCGTCGTCCTCGCCGCCATGTCTTGTGCGCGGACCACCTTCAATCTGCATCTCGTTCTGGTTGTTCTTAGCCTTACCACAGATGATGATGCCGCCCCAGTCGCCAGGACGACGGCTGCCTGCGGGTTGTGCTGATGTGAAGACGATAGGGTCTGAAGCCGTACCCTGAGCGATGAGCTTGCCGCCGCGCTCAGCGATGAGAGCCGCCTTTGTAGTCTTGTCGCCCTTGATGACGGTGCCCGGCTCGATGGTGAGCTCAGCGCCCGAAGCTATATATACCCAGCCTTTCAGCGTGTATGTGCCTTTCTTGAGTGTCTGCTTGCCGGTGAAGACAAACTCCTGGTCGCCGTTGCCAATCACCGTTCCCTTGGCATCGTCCTTGCCCTGCTCGTTGAAGAGCAACTGGTTGCAAGCCTTCAGTCCGCCGTCTGTGGTCCAGACGTAGCCCGTAGTTGTGTTGCCCTCATTGTTGTCGTCGGTGCAGCTGCCGAGTGTTGCGGTTGCTGCGAGGATGCTGAGGCATCCTAAAAGATACTTCTTGTTCATAAATATGTGAATTAAATAAACTTTTTCTAATTACTTGTTACCAATTACTAATTACAAATTACAAATTACCGAAATTCCGATGTTGCGTCCCGGTCGGTAGCAACGTGCCACTTCCTCCTTCTCTGCCTTTCTGCCGTCGGCATACTTCACGTTGGCAAACTGCTTGTAGTAGACACGCTCCGCAAGCAGGTCGCGCACGCTGAGCTTCAGTTCCCAATGCTCGCCCCACTTCTTGCTCACAGAGAGGGCGATGGTGTTGCGCGGCATCTCGTAGCTATGCGGAACGCGAGCGTTGTCGTCACTCGCCGCCGAGCCTTCGCTGCGTCCTACGCCGATGATGCGCTTGCCGATGCGGTTGTAGAGTAGGGCGATGTCGAGCTGCTGCTTGGCGTTCTTGTAGAAGAAGCCCGTGTTAACGAGATAAGGCGACTGACCCTGCATCGGTCTGTTCTCTTCCTTCGAGCCTTTCGCAAACTCCACACGGCTCTTTATGAGCGCTCCGTTGAACGACCAACTGAAGTCGGGCAGTCCGATGAAGCCGAGATTCTTGCGTATATCGAGTTCCAAGCCGTAGTTGTTTGCACTCTGCGCATTCTTGTACGAGTAGATGAGGTTGGTGCCGCCGGCTACGGTGTATGTCCACTCGATAGGCGAGTCGAAATGCTTGTAGAACGCAGCGAGCGATATCGATTCGCCTCGCGACGGGTAGAACTCGTAGCGCAAGTCGATGTTGTCTATGTAGCAGCTGCGCAGTTCGGTGTTGCCTTGCACGTCGCTCGCAAGGTCGAAGTCGTAGTAAACCGACGGCGAAACCTCGCGGAACTCCGGTCGGTTGATGCTTCTGCCGTAAGAGAAGCGCATCTGGTGGCGATCGTTGAACTTATACGTAGTGTTCAGCGACGGGAAGAAATCGTTCGTGCGGTAGTGGCGGCTGCTCTCGCTCTTCTCCGTGTCGCGCGAGTTCGAAATCAGCTCCATGTCGTTATGCTCGAAACGCACACCGGCATGTACGCCCAACTTGCCCAGTGGCAGGTCTACGGCAGCATATCCAGCCCCCATGAGGTTGTGCGCACGGTAATTGTTGCGCATCTGCATCTGCTCGAACATATACAGACGGTCGTAGCCCATATTCGCCTCGTCGCTGAGCAGACGAGTCACGTCGCCTTGCTGGAAATCGGAGGGCAGAGTGCATATCGACGGGTTCCACTGGTAGTAGAAAGCTCGCGTGTTGTAAGTACGTGTGCGATACTCGCCGTAGCCACCCATCTGCAACGATGGCTGCCATAAGCCGAAGCTGAAGTTGTGCTTGTCGTTCACGCCTAACGAGACGATGTGCTCGTCGAGCTGAGTCCATTCTCGCGAGATGTCATTGCCAGTGTGCAACTCTATCTTGCCCGGAGTCTGTATGTCGTTGAGAAGATAGCGCCTACGATCGGGTAGATGACGGTTGGCATACGCGTACCCGATGCTCCAGTCAAGGGCATCGCTGGTGAAGGTGTGCTTTCCCGTCAGCTGACCGTTGTAAGTAGTGCGGCTGCGGTAGAAGTACTCGGCGCTATGCTCGTCGTTCGACTGTGCGTCCACGCCTTCGCGCCAGGTATATCTGCTCGTAGCCAGCTGGTTGAAGATGTTCTTCAGTTGGTATTTGTGGTTACCGTTACGAGAGAGAAATGTCATGTTAAGCATTGCGCCGAGACGCACGTTCGAGTTGTACTGGTCGTCGGTAGAGTAGCGCAGATAGTTCGATTGGTCGTTCGTAGCGTCGTATATGCCGAAGAGGTTGTTCTGCATGTCTGTGTACGAGCGCTGCTCGTTGGTGTAGTTGACCGCTGCGAGCATACCCAGTTTGTTTCCGTTGAGGCTCCATTTGCGGCTCATGCTTGCCGCAAGTTTCAGGTCGCCCATGGGTTTGCGCTGCCTTACAAGCCAGTCGTTGTTCAGCTTGTTTCCCGTCAGGCTGTACAGATTGTCGCCCACGGGTTTGCCGTCGGCTCCCGTCAGTGGGTTTAGCCGAGCATTTATGCCGCCTTGCAGACTGCGCTTGCCGTTGTCGAAGCCAAGGAAGTCGGTGGCGGAACCTTTTGAATAAGAGAAGTCTTTAAAAACGGTGGCAGAGTTCCAGTTGCCACCGACTGAAAAGGTTAGCGAGTTTGCGTCGGGAATCTCCTTCGTGTTCACTATGATGAACCCGCCGGAGTAGTCGGCAGGATATTCCGCCGACGGCGACTTTACGATTGTCAGGTTATCTATCTGTTGGCTGGGAATTATGTCGAACGAGAACGCTCTTGAGTCGGCTTCCGAACTGGGCACAGCTCCGCCGTTCACCCATACGTTGTTGTAGCGCTGCGAGAGACCGCGCACCATCACAAACTTATCGTCGATGAGGCTGACACCAGGCACACGACGCACCACTTCGCCTGCGTTCGTGTCCTGCGTTCGGCTTATCTCCTGCGCCGACACGTTGCTCACTATCACCGCACTCTTCTTTGCCAGCTGCACCATAGCCGTCTCGGTGTTGCGACGCTCTACGGCTGTCACCACAACTTCGCCCAGCTGCTGCTCGTCGGGCTGCAGCGCCACGCTGATTCTTTCCTCAGCCTTGCCGTCGTTGATGCGTACGCCCTCGATGCGCTGCGGTTTGTATCCTACGTAATTAATATTTAATGTGTACTTTCCATTCTTCAGACCATTCAGCTCGAAGTTGCCGTCAGCATCGGTCACAGTCTTTGCGTTGCTTCCCTCCACCGACACCACAGCTCCGATAAGAGTCTCGTTGCTCTTCTTGTCTACGACCGTTCCGCTTATCTGCTGGGCGAAAGCCCCTGCGGAGCAAGTCATCAGCAACGTCGCCGCTGCCACCAAACTACAGTTTCTGTTGTTCATCCTTTTTACTTTCTTTTAGCTGGTGCAAAGTTACGCCTACGGTGTTACGTCAGCGTTTCTTCTATGCTGAAAAACCTTGACAAGCTATTTACGAAACAGTTACATACAAAAAAAACGCCCGGATAGGCATCGTTTCCGACTGTCCTATCCGAGCGGTTTATATATAAATGTATAAGTGGTATTCTATGCGTGTAGCATTAGATCTGCACCTTCACGGTTGTAGCCTGAGCATTGCATACTACAGTAACGAGATATGTGCCCTTTGCGAGTTCCACCTTTGCCTTGTCGGCAGTAGTAGTGAGTCCGCTAACAACGCGTCCCTCAAAGTCGCTCACGAGGATGCGCTTTGCGAGTCCTACTGTCTCCGGCATACTTATCTTAACGCAGTTCTTGCCAGCAACAATGCTGAAATCCTTTGCAGCAAACGTAGAAGCTACGCCGTCAACCACCTTCTTCTCAGCCAGACGGAACACACGCGTAGCGTGCTTGCGTACATCGGTTGTGAATGTACCCGTAGCCTCGCCTGCTTCAGCGTTCTCCATCACGTCGCGAACGGTGTAAGTCTTTGTCGGGTCGAGAGCCGGAATAGCAGTGAAGTCGAATGTAGCCTGCTTCTCAGAGCTTGACATATTGGTTACAGAGAGAGCTACGTCACCATTCTCGCAGTCCTTAGCGAAGACAACGAGGTTGTCTGCTTCTGAGATGAGGTCGCCCTGCTGACCCATGCGGTCCTGGTTGAGAGCGATAAGCTCCTTGTTGCGCAGCAGCTTGAAGTCGGCATCGGTGAGGGTGTTCTTGCTTGGGTCGAACGACAGAGCCATCGGCGAAGACCACATACACCAGAGAGCGAACTGTGTAGCATATTCGTCGTCGGTCATACCAGCGCCAGTGCCACCGCAGAGATCGTTAGACGACTTACCCGTAGCGTGCAGACCGGTGCAAAGCATATCCGAGTCGTTGAAGCGGTTCACGGCCTGATAAGCAGAGAGGTTCTTCATAGCCTCGATGCTCTGTACGACGCCCACACCGCTACCAGAACCTGTCCAGCAGTCGCGTACGTCCTGCGAGATGCGCCAGCAGCGTCCGCCTACCTCAGCACCCCATTTCCACGGTTCGCGCACGCCCCACTCGCAGATGTAGAGCATGGTGTTGTTGCCAGCAGCAGCGAAAGCGTCAGCAAGAGCCTTGTAGCGCTTCTTCGCTGTCTCTACGTCATCCGGCGCATAGCAGTAGTCGCACTTCACAACGTCTACGCCCCACTCGGCGTATGTCTTGGCGTCGATTGTCTCGTAGCCATACGAACCAAATGCGCCAGCACATGTTCTGTCAGCAGCGTCGGTATAAAGACCGAACTTCATGCCGTTCTTGTGAACATAGTCGGCAACAGTCTTCAGACCGTTCGGGAAGCGTGATGCGTTAGGCTGCGGTGTGCCGTCAGCCTTGCGTGTGCCCTGCCAGAGGTCGTCCATCATGATGTGGTTCCAACCGCACTCGTACAGACCTTTGTTCTGGAATAGTTCTACAGCCTGCTCAATGATTTTCTGTGAGATGTTGCCCTGAACCGAGTTCCAAGAGAGCCAGCCCATGAACGGAACGGGGTGCTGCAGAGAGCTTGATACGGTGAGTGTAACATCCTCCGATGTTGTCTCGCCGTCTACAGTAACGTTAATCTGATAAGTGTACACGCCTTCTTCAGCAACTACGCCCTTTACGATATTGCGGGCTGCGTTCCATGTAAGACCTGCAGGCAGATTGCTTACAGAGAGCTGAGCGCCAGTAACGGTAGAGCGAACCTTCTGCATGAAGCGAACGTTAGGCTGCGAGAACACGGTTGTAGCACAAGCGAGCTTTGTGGTGAGTTCCTCTGCGCTCACGATGCACGGACGTGTATAGTTCTGATCCTGGAATACGAGATAAGCGTTAGCCCAGTCGACATGGTCGCAGGTGTTTGTGCCGTCGTTGCCGTTTGATGTCTCAAGATAGAGATACTTCCAACCGCTGAGGTTGTCAGCGTGGATGTCTACCGACTGGTTAGAGAAGCGGTTGATAGTACCCTTAGCCACATCCTCTGTAGCACCACCTTCAGCCTTTACGTAAACATGATAATCGAAGTTGCCTGCTTCCTTCACCTCGTCGTCAACGCCGAGCACAGTGTAGAAGTCGGTTACCGATCCGTTGAGCTTGATGATAATCTGCGACGGTCCGTGTGTGCCCACTCCGCTCTCGTACACCTTGCCACCGATAGTGATGTTGTTGCCGTCGATGCTCTTGTCTTTCTTAGGTTGGTGGTTCTCCCAGCCACACTTGGTCTTTTCTATTTCGAGTGAAGAAAGGCGGATGTATTCCTGACCCCAAGGAGCATCAGGGATAGTGACTACGTTAGAGCCACCCTGCCACATGTCCGACTCGTTGATAAGCTGCGGCGCTGTGCCAGCGTACTTGAAGTAAGCGTTGCCGAGATCGACGTGGTCGCCCCATGCCTCTTCGCCCTTGTCGAAGTTGAGAATAAGATACACTGCGCCAGTAAGGTCAACATCAATCGTTGTGCCAGCAACGTCGTTGACAGTGATAGTGCCACTCTTCACAGTCGTAGCCTGCTTGCTGCTGTTGTAAGTAGTGACGGTGTAGTCAACGATGCCGTGCTTAGCCTGATTAGGTGCTGCTGCATCAATACCGAAAATAGCGTGAAAACTTTTGGCACCATTCACCTTCACCACAAATTTTGAAGGAGCATGTGTGCCTATACCCGTTGTGTAGGTGTTGCCGGCTATAATAAGCGGTGTACCAAACGTAGCCTTGTCGGCATACACCTTGTTCTTATTATCGTCGTTGAAATAAGTGACAGTAGTCAGGTCGAGCGAACTCAACAGACAGACGTCGTTACCAGTTGGGGGGGGTAATTGTCTCTGCTTTAGCATCAACAATGCCCAACACACTGACAAGAAGCAAACCTATCAGTGCGCTTACGTTACGTAAAAGTCGTTTCATTGTTTTTTAATTAAAAAATTGATTTGTTGTATAATAGAACTTCTGCAAAGTTACCTATTATTGTCTGATTGGCAAAACATTACCTCACGTTTTAACAAAAAAGTTTCAGTTGCGCCAACAGAGTTCGGGTCTATTTGCTTAATTGCAGAATAATTTGTAATTTAGCAGCACAAACCGAACAGTTCACTGAGAACATAAATATACTACGAACAGATGATGAGACACCTGAAACCATACCAATACTTACTTGCTGCGACAGCCGTGTCGCTGCTGATGCCTACATCTGCCACTGCTCAGGTGCAGGAGCTGAACGTGCAGCGCGACACGATCCCCACATACCTGAAGGTACAGAACAAAGGTATCGTAAACAATGCCCTCGACGTGTTGAACGGCAATGCAGCCGGTGTTAACGTTACGTCGAACGGCATGGACCGTATGGCGCAGCTCTCGTCGGTGCGAGTGCGCGGAACCACATCTATAGTCGGAGGCAACGACCCTCTCGTCATCATCGACGGCGTGACAAGCGATATCGCCACGCTCTCCACCATTTATCCTGCCGACATCGAGAGTTTCTCGGTGCTGAAGAATGCCGCAGAGACCGCCCTCTACGGCTCGCGTGGTGCGTCGGGCGTTATCGAGGTGAAGACAAAGCGAGGAACAGGCAAAGGGTTCCAAATATCTTATGAGACAAACATCGGACTGGAAGCCATGTCAAAGAAACTCGACATGCTTTCGGCTGACGAATATCTCGCTACTGCCAAACGCCTCGGGGTATACGCCAACAACGGCGGATACAAAAACAACTTCTACGATGTCATCACCCGAACCGGCTTCGTACAGAACCATTACCTGGCTTTCAGCGGTGGCTCGGAGCAGTCGAACTATCGTGCGTCGTTCGGCTATATCGACCATAACACCATAATAAAGACCAAGGACTACAACAATTTCGTGGCAAAGATAGACGTCACGCAGCATGCTTTCGACAACCGTCTCGTCGGCGACTTCGGTGTGTTCGGCTCTACGTACAAGAACAACGACATCTTCGACCCGCAGATGCTATTCTACTCCGCTGCATGTCAGAACCCTACTTACCCTGCCGGACGCGACGCCAACGGCAACTGGACAAAGAACGGTTCTGCATATCGTATCAATCCGCCTTCTGCCGTACTTGCCGAATGTAGCGACCAGAAGGAGATGTACTTCAATACCCACATGCGACTGCTCTACAAGCTTGCGCCGTCGCTCAATCTGTCGGCATTCGGTAGCTACTCGTACACCTCCAACGAGAACTCTGAGTTCTGCCCGACATGGGTGTGGGCGCAGGGCAACGTATATCGCGGCGAGTTCAAGAAACAGGAGTATCTCGGCAATGTCTCTCTCGACTATGCCCATACATGGGGCATCCATTCGCTATCTGCCGGATTCTCCACTGAATACCATTATCTGGAGCGCACGGCATTCTGGACACGCGCCAAGGGCATAACAACAAACGAGTTCGGCTACGACAACATCGGAGTCACTGCGTCGCGTCCCTATGGCGCTACGGGCAGCATCTACGAAGACCAGTCGCTGGCGTCGGTCATGGCAAACGCCTCCTATACATTATATAATAAGTATAAGCTGACGCTCACTATGCGTGGCGATGGCTCGTCTATGGTGGGCGACGACCATACATGGGGCTTCTTCCCGTCTGTCTCGGCAGAATGGGACGTTAAGAAGGAGCACTTCTTAAGCGGTTTCGACGGAATAAACACTCTGAAACTGCGCACCGGTTACGGACGTTCGGGCAATCTGGGTGGCATATCTGCCTATACAACCATGAACAACGTGCAGCAGACGGGCATCGTACCCGTCAACAACACGCCGACAGTGACGCTCGGCACCATACGCAACAACAACCCCGACTTGAAATGGGAGACAAAGTCGACGTTCAATATCGGTGGCGAGATTGGACTGTGGCACAACCGCCTTATGCTTACCGCCGAATACTATTACTCGAAGACCACCGACATGCTCTACTCCTACGACGTACCCGTGCCGCCGTTTGCCTACGACAAGCTGTTGGCAAACATCGGCGCTATGTCGAACCAGGGTCTTGAGATCGGTTTCTCTATTGCTCCGGTGCAGACAAAGGATATAGACCTAAATGTGAGCATTAACCTCTCGTTCCAGAAGAATAAGTTGCTGTCGCTCTCCGGCAACTATAATGGCATGAATATGTCGGCTGCCAACATCACAGCCATCGGCTCCATAGACGGAGCCGGTCAGAACGGCGGCGACAACAACCATGTGCTCTACCAGATTGTAGGACAGCCTTTGGGCGTGTTCTATCTGCCTCATTGCACCGGACTCTACAAGGACGAGCAGGGTACGATGAAGTATAGGATAGAAGACCTCGACCGCAACGGCACCATCGACTTCGGCGACGGTGGCGACCGACGCATCTGCGGACAGGCTACGCCGAAGGCAACGCTCGGCTCAAACATATCGCTGCGCTACAAGAATTTCTATATGTCGCTGCAGATGAACGGAGCCTTCGGACACAAGATATTCAACGGTACGGCATTGGCTTACAACAACATGTCGTCGTTCCCGATATACAACGTGATGAAAGGTGCGCCCGAACGTAACATCGTCGACCAGAACGTGTCCGACTATTGGCTCGAACGTGGCGACTATCTCAACTTCGAGTATCTCACCATAGGCTACAACGTGCCGGTGAAGAGCAACATAGTGCGCTCGTTGCGTGTGTCGTGCAGCGTCAACAACCTCGCCACCATCACCTCGTACAGCGGACTGACACCGATGATCAACTCGTATGTTGTCAACTCGTCAATGGGCATCGACGACAAACGCTGCTATCCTACGTACCGAACCTACTCTATAGGAGTGAGCGTGCAGTTCTAAACAGCCCGAAATGTTTTCACCAACGTAACGATTAACGACTATGAAACATAGATTTTTCGCATTGTCTGTTCTCGCCCTTTCGCTCTCGTTGACGAGTTGTCTCGACGAGACACCAAAGGACCAGTTACCAGAGCAGAATATTTACGACTCTGCCAACAGCCTGTACGTCAACGCCTTAGCTTCGCTGTATAACTATATAGGTGCACACGAGGAGGGCGAAGGTTTGCAGGGTACATGCCGTGGCATATACGACTATAACACGCTGACCACCGACGAGGCTATCATGCCCATACGTGGCGGCAACTGGTATGACGGCGGACTCTGGGAAAACATGTACAACCATACTTGGACTGCCACCGACACCGATCTGTATAACGTCTGGAAATATCTCTATAAGGTTATCGTGCTCTCCACAAAGTCGTTGGAGACGATAGACCAGTACAAGGCACTGCTTACTGACAGACAGCGTGACGAGTACAAGGCGGAAGTGAGAGCCGTTAGAGCCATGTTCTACTATTATGCTATGGACATGTTCGGACGCATACCCGTACTTGAGTCGACAGCGCAAAAGACAGCCGACATACGACAGAGCGAGCGCAGCGAAGTGTTCAGCTATATCGTAAACGAACTGCAGACCGTGGCACCGCTTCTGCCTCTTGAGCACAGCAATCTGCAGGGCAACTACTACGGTAGGGTGACGCGTCCGGTGGCATGGTTCCTGCTTGCCAAACTCGCCCTCAACGCCGAAGTGTACACCGACAACAACTGGACCGACGCATCACGACCAGACGGCAAGACGATATTGTTCGACATCGACGGCACACAGAAGAACGCATGGCAGACCTGCGTCCACTACTGCGACCTGATTGCAGCCGCCGGATATTCGCTCGAGAGCGACTATGCAAGCAACTTCGCCGTGCACAACGAAAACTCGAAGGAGAACATATTCACCATTCCGTTGGACAAGATGCTATATCTGAACGAGTTCCACTATCTGTTCCGCTCGCGCCATTACGCACACGGCGGTGCATACGGCGGAGCTTCCGAGAACGGCACCTGCGCCACGCTGCACACCATGGCTGTAAACGGTTACGGCACAGCTTCGCCCGACACGCGCCTCGAACTTAACTTCTACACGGGTAGGGTGGAGGTTGACGGCAAGTATGTAACCCTCGACGACGGCACGCCGCTCCAATACCAGCCGCTCGCCGTCGAGCAGAACCTCACGGCAAGCAAATACATCGAGACGGCAGGAGCACGCATGAAGAAATATGAGGTAGACCGCACAGCCTACTCCGACGGACGTATGCCCGACAACGACATCGTGCTCTACAGATACGCCGACGTGCTGCTGATGAAGGCAGAGGCTAAGGTGAGAAACGGAGAGTCGGGCGACGAGCAACTCAACGCCGTGCGCTCGCGTGCCGGAATGCCCTCGCTTGCAGCCACACTCGCGAACATCCTCGACGAGCGTCTTTTAGAACTCGTGTGGGAAGGCTGGCGCCGGCAGGACATGATACGCTTCGGCACCTATTGCGAGCCGTACGACATCCACACACCGTCAGCCGCCGACAAGAAGGGATACACTATAGTTTTCCCGATTCCGGAAAAAGCATGCGAACTGAACCCTAATCTCGCGCAAAACCCTGGATATTAGTGAAAAGCGATATCGACACTACAGATGCCCCATTGTGCAAATAAAAAACAAATAATGAATAATTCGTGAAATGAAAACAAAAAAATACCTCAAAATAGGTATAGTATAATTCTTTTTTTGTAATTTTGTAAGCGTAAAGGGGGTGAGACGTAAAAGTTTATGCCGCTTTCGTAGAAAAGACTTTACACATTAATAATTTAAATTATTATAACCGATTATGATTTATTCAAAAGAAGTAGACAACATGTGCGTTGTCGCAAAGGGTCCTAACCACGGACCGGCTCCAATTCCTGAGGAAGGAAAATGGATTTATGCCAAGGAGATTAAGGATATTTCTGGCTATACTCACGGTGTGGGTTGGTGTGCTCCGCAGCAGGGTGCCTGCAAGCTGTCTCTGAACGTTAAGGACGGCGTTATCCAGGAGGCTCTCGTTGAGACTATCGGTTGCACCGGTATGACTCACTCAGCAGCTATGGCTTCTGAGATTCTCCCGGGCAAGACAATCCTCGAGGCTCTGAACACTGACCTCGTTTGCGATGCTATCAACACAGCTATGCGCGAGCTCTTCCTCCAGATTGTTTACGGACGTACACAGAGCGCATTCTCTGAGGGCGGTCTCGTAATCGGTGCTGGTCTTGAGGACCTCGGCAAGGGTCTGCGCTCACAGACAGGTACTCTCTACGGTACAGTAGCTAAGGGTACACGCTACTTGGAGCTCACAGAGGGCTACATCACACGTCAGTTCCTCGACAAGGACAACCAGGTTTGCGGTTATGAGTATGTTCACCTCGGCAAGATGATGGAAGCTATCAAGAACGGTATGGACGCTAACGAGGCTGTGAAGAAGTTCACTGGCTCTTATGGTCGTACAACTGCCGAGCAGGGTGTTGTTAAAGCAATTGATCCACGTAAAGAATAATAAGGAGATACACAACTATGATTAGAAAAGTAAGTTACGAAAGTCAGGAGCGCCGCGAGGCTCAGGTTCTTGCCGCTCTCAACGCTGAGGGAATCAAGAGCCTTGAAGAGGCTAACGAGATTTGCGAAGCTGCAGGTGTTGATCCTTATCAGATGTGTGAGGACACACAGCGCATCTGCTTCGAGAACGCAAAGTGGGCATACGTTGCAGGCGCAGCTATCGCTATCAAGCGTGGCGTTAAGACAGCAGCCGACGCTGCTGAGGCAATCGGTGTAGGTCTGCAGGCATTCTGCATCCCTGGTTCTGTAGCTGACGACCGCAAGGTAGGTCTCGGCCACGGCAACCTCGCTGCTCGTCTTCTCCGCGAGGAGACACAGTGCTTCGCTTTCTTGGCAGGTCACGAGTCATTCGCAGCTGCTGAGGGCGCTATCAAGATTGCAGAGATGGCAAACAAGGTTCGCAAGAACCCGCTGCGCGTTATCCTCAACGGTCTTGGCAAGGACGCTGCTCAGATCATCAGCCGCATCAACGGCTTCACATACGTTAAGACAGAGTTCGACTACTACTCAGGCGAGCTGAAGGTAGTAGACCGCATCGCTTACTCAGACGGTCCGCGCGCTAAGGTTAACTGCTACGGTGCTAACGACGTTCGCGAGGGCGTTGCTATCAACTGGAGCGAGGACGTAGACGTATCTATCACAGGTAACTCTACAAACCCGACACGTTTCCAGCACCCGGTAGCTGGTACATACAAGAAGGAGCGTATCCTCGCAGGTAAGCCTTACTTCTCAGTTGCTTCTGGTGGCGGTACAGGCCGTACACTCCACCCGGACAACATGGCAGCAGGTCCTGCTTCTTACGGTATGACCGATACTCTCGGCCGTATGCACTCTGACGCTCAGTTCGCAGGTTCTTCTTCAGTACCTGCTCACGTAGAGATGATGGGCTTCCTCGGCATGGGTAACAACCCGATGGTAGGTGCTTCTGTAGCTATCGCCGTTGCTATCGACCTTGCACTCAACAAGAAGTAATTGATATTCTTATCAGTTTAAAATAATAAATCCTCCATAGTCCGGCTGCGGATTATGGAGGATTTTTTTGTAAATGGGGGAGGTTTGCCTAAATGTCATTCATTTGCCACCTTTTACTCTATTACAGTTGCGGCAAAGCATTTGGCAGTTTTCTGCGATGGTAGTGCCACCGTCACGCCATGGTTTTATATGGTCAGCCTCCATATCTTCCAACTCGAAGTGCTTGCCGCAATGCGGACAAATGCCTTTTTGGCGTTCATAAGCCTCTCGTTTTTGTTTTTTGTCGAAGGTGCGAAAACTAAGGTCGCGTAGGTCATTACTCAATACATAGCGGTAGATGCCCGATTTCTTCATTATCTCGTCATCTTCCATGAGGTCATGTATCTGCTGCTCAAGTTTGTCGGTGTTGTAATCTTCACTGCCGAACTCATCAAACATCTCTCCCCAGTTAAGTCCCTTCATCTCCTTGCGGTATTTGAGGAAAGTAGATTTTACCCATGTTATGACCTGTAGGTAATATGCCCATAGCTTATAAGCGTTATGGTCGTACTGATGGATTGCCATATATTTGTCTACAGGTGTGGTCTCTGCTATTCCGTCATGGCGTGCCGCCCATTTCAAGGCGGTTTCCAAGTATGCCTGCTCCTCTAATTTTCCTGTCATATAGTCGCTGCCTACCTTGTATGCTGCGCATCCATGCTTGCTGAAGTAGCGGCGTGCGTCCGTGACGAAAGGTCCTACATACACGGCATTTCTCAATTCTTGGTCAAGCAGACGCTCACCTGCGATGTTGATGACACGAAACCAGTCGAGTTTCTCTTTGTCAGTGCCTGTGCAGAAATACACTGTCAACTCGTAGTCGAGGAAATGCTGTTTTTCTTTATCTGTGAGATTGTCGAAATATAATATGGGGCGGTCTTTGTCGACAATGTTGAAGGCATGTTGGTAGTATTCGCAGATGGACAGTGTGCGTTGTTGTCCGTCTATCATTTCATAACTTCCGTCCCCCACAACGCTCCAGTACATTATGTTGAGCGGAAAGCCTTTCAAGATAGTTTCTATAACGGCTTGCTGTTGTTTCAAGTCGTAGCGAAACTCACGCTGGTAGGGTGGGCGTATGTTCAGTTTGCCATGATAACCATAAACTCCATTATTGGGGTCGTTGGTGTAACCGGATATAAGGTCGCGTATTGCGATTGATTTTAGTTCGATGTTCATAAGTTGAATTTTATGGTACGGTAAATCATGCTCTTTTTCTTATAAGTATTCTGGCATAGCAACCAACAAGCTTGCCCTTGTCATTACGATAGCACAACTTGCCTTTGCGGAAACTCTTGTCCTCACGGAACAATGCGGCGCATTGCTCTGCCGTCAGATTGGCGCTAACTCCACATTCCACGCCAAGCTCTCCACCATTGCCTATGCCTATAATCTCGAATTGGTCAGGATTGTATTTGTCCATGAATGTGATTGGCACTCCCATTACTCCATCATAATCACAAGGTATCAACTCTGTCTTTGAAACCTCAATGGCATCATAATTGATATATCGAGGATATTCTTCGGGAGAATAGGTCTTGTAAAGAATGAGGTTTTCGTGGCGTTCTTTATAATCGAGGTTGGTGAACCAAGTTACGCCAGAAACTCTAATCATACCTTTCCTGTGGTCTCCAGCAGTAGCAGTATCCTCATACGCAGAAATAAAATGTCCAGAGTTTCCTTTGAATCCAAATCCAAGCCACATTTTATTTCCTTTTATCAAAGGAAAAATTTCTTTATATGACAAAGCATTTTGATGTCCAATTATCAAGAACTTTTTTCCATACTCCATCAACTGTCCTATATATTCCCTAAACAACGAGAAAGGAGGATTGGTCACCACAATGTCAGCCTCTTTCAACAGCTCAATACATTCCTTGCTGCGAAAGTCACCGTCGCCTTTAAGTGGCTTTATCCCTATTTCCTCAGCGTCGGGGATACTGTTGCCGTTTTTGTCGCCTTCATAAACGAGATACACAGCCTGCTCACTTTGGTTTTGGCTGAATAGGTCCATGTCTTGATTCTTGTAGCAAGTGGTTATGAGTTTCTTCAATCTAAGAAATTCGAAGTTGTAGGCGAAATAAGTGAAGAAGTTGCTAACGCGAGGGTCATCGCAGTTGCACAGCACCGTCTTGCCGCGAAAATGCTCACGATAATGGCGTAGTTCGTTATTGATGTCCTCAAGTTGGGTGTAGAATTCGTCTTTCTTGGCAGCTTTTGCCTTGTCTATGCTTCTTTTTACCATAAACGTATAAGATTGATGGTTATGTGAATTATGAGCACGAACTATCAATCACGCCAAGACGCAAAAAGGGCGTGATGCTCCTTATTGCGTTCAGCTATGAGGCAGCCTCGGAATGGAAACCTCAGTCTACTAATAAAGAATACACCACGCCTATGGCGAGATGCATTTCTATTACATAGTAGACTAAGGCACTCCATACCGAATGCCTTATCACAATTATTTCTGTTACGTTATTTCCATCCAATAAGTTTCCGAGGCTTTTGGCTGAACGCGAAATAATAGCGAATGCTTTGTTTTTTACCAACGATGTCATGTGCAATGTTGTTGTGTGCCATGCTTTTTAGAGCTAATGACCAACAATACTTTGCCATAAATGCAAAGTTACGAAATAAAGATGAAAATATGGCTTTATCGGCTTTGAAAAATCAGATAAAAACTATATATTTGTATTCTAAAATCAAGTATTGCTCACAATGGAAACAATGATACAGACACCTGAGTTCGACCGCCTCGCCTTTACGGTGTTGGCTATCGAGGCTTCTGCGCAGAAGATGAATATATCGCCGTCGGAGATGAGAAGGCGACTGGAGAAGGTGGGGCTTATCAAGAGTCTCATACAGGATTGCTACGACACTTTGCACACTGAGAGCCGCGAAGCCGTAGCGAACGATGTCGTTGAGGCTCTGAAAAATTGGGAAAAAGAATAAATGGAAAAGCAAATATTATAATTTGCAGTTTAAATCATACGAAAGGGTATAGTAATGTTGGACTTCTTATTATGGAACAAAATAGCACGTATCATTGCGCAGTTAGCTGATACTCTGCATATATCAACAGACAGAGCATTGCAGATATTCTATGACTCTGACGTCTGCCGTATGCTTCACGACAAAGACCTCGGGCTGCATCTGATGAGCGACACATACATTGTTAATGACTTGATAGCGGAGCTGAGAGGGAAACAATGATCTGCCAACTATTGCAAAAAATGCAACAGCTCATGAATGAGAACAGGCTGCAAGAATACAAATGTGGTTGTTGCAAAAAATGCAACAACCTCTCAAAAGTGGATTGCTACACCTTATTACTCCGAGATAAGTAGTGTAGCTGAAAAAAACTACCATATCTTCCAGCATCGCCGTAACTCTCACATTATTAAAACTATAAAGGCTGGCAGATAACCTCAGAAACGGGTTATCTGCCAGCCTATCTTCCAGCTTATGGCTGGTTATCTTCCAGTCTAAACGATTTATCTTCCAACCTCAGCATTTTTTTTAAATAGGTTGATGCCTAAACATAGGTTGTTGCCACGCTGCGACAATGAAGTTGCGGTAGCGTGGCAATGAAGTTTCGGTAGCGTGGCAATGTTGTTGTAGTAGCGTGGCAATGTTGTTGTAGTAGCGTGGCAACACTCTTTACTCCATCAAGTCCTCTCCGAGGTGGGTTGTCTGCTCGCGCTTCATGCGCTCTTCCACCTCGCGCGGCTTTGTGGCGTAGGTGATCATGCGGATAGAGTCGTTGTAGCTGACATACTTCCAGAGCCAGTTGAGCAGCACCATCATCTTGTTCTTTACGCCGAGGATAGAACGCAGGTGGACGACGAGCCACAGCACCCAGGCGAAGAAGCCCTGACTGCGGAACTTGCCAATCTCTACGACCGCCTTGTTGCGTCCGATGGTAGCCATCGAGCCGAGGTTCTTGTAGCGGAACGCGGTGAGAGCGCTACTGTCTGCGCCCTGGTTGATGAGCTTGAGGTTCTTGGCGAGGTTCTTAGCCTGCTGTATAGCCACCTGCGCCACCTGCGGATGTCCGTTCGGGTAGGCTGCGTCGGAGGTCTGCAGACACTGGTCGCCGATGGCGAACACGTCTTCGACACCCGGTATGCGGTTGTATTCGTCAACCTTGAAGCGGAAGCCGCGGCCCAAGTGGCTCTCGTCGATGCCGGGCATGGCGTTGGCTCTGATGCCCGACACCCAGAGGAACGTACGTGTAGGTATCTCGGTGCCGTCCTTCATGATGACCTTGTGGTCGCGATAGTCGGTCACCATCTTGCCGAACTGTATGTCTACGCCCATGCTCTTGAGGAACTCGTACGCTTTCTGCGACGACTCCTGCGAGAGACCGGCAAGCAGGCGGTCGCCCGCCTCGATGAGGTATATGTGCATCAACGACGAGTCCATGTCGGGGTAGTCGTACGGTATGACGTAGCGTCTCATCTCTGCAAGCGCGCCGGCAATCTCTACACCCGTTGCGCCGCCGCCCACGATGACGACGTTAAGCAGTTCCTGGCGTTCCTCCTCAGTGGCGCAGGTGAGAGCGCGCTCGAAGTTGGAGAGCAGGGCGTTGCGCAGGCCCATCGCCTCGGGCACCGTCTTCATCGGTATAGCCCACTCCTCGATGTTCTTGTTGCCGAAGAAGTTGGTCGTAGCGCCGGCAGCCAGCACGAGATAGTCGTAGTCGATTTTGCCGATGGAGGTCTGCAAAATCTTCTTCTCGGTGTCTACCATACGAGCCTCTGCCATGCGGAAATAGAAGTCTTTGCGCTTGCGGAATATCTGTCGGAAGGGGAATGAGATGCTGCTCGGGTCGATACCTGCCGACGCTATCTGATAGATAAGCGGTGGAAACTGGTGGAAGTTGTTCTTATCGATCAGCACTACCTGCATACCCGACCCGTAGAGGTCTTCTGCAAGGCGCAGTCCGCCGAGTCCGCCACCAACGATTACTACTCTTTTCTTCTGATTTCTCTGGATATTGATGCTCATATTGCTTATAAAATAGGTTTATTTAGTTACTCTTTCTGATGGGCAAAGATAGCCATTCCGGAGTATACTTCTTGATTCTTTTCTGCCTTTATTCGTGGAAACGATTGCGGAAACGTTCCCAATTTACGCAAACGTTTGCAATGTGTTGTGTGGTTATCCTGAATTGCACTACAAAGTTACTGCATTTTTATTGAAATATGTGTTACGTTCGCCCTCATACCGCGATTTCATGCTTTATATCAAGAGTTATTCGGCTGAATTTTGTATTTTTGCAGAAGATATCTAACCCCGATACAATCACTAATCCTTTCAACACTCAATGAAACATGTAACTATAAAAGACATAGCCCGCGAGCTCTGCATCTCGGTGTCGACGGTGTCGCGCGCGCTCACTGACGACAAGAACATACGCCGCGAGACCCGCGAGGCTGTGCTGCGCGAGGCTGAGCGCCTCGGCTACCGCCGCAACCCCGTCGCCATGAACCTGAAGATGGGCCGCACGAACACCATCGGCGTCATAGTGCCCGAGATGCACACGCCCTACGCCTCGCAGGTGGTGGCGGGCATACAGAGCGTGCTCTACAAGAACAACCAGAAGGTGATGATAGCCGAGTCGGACGAGGACCCGAACCGCGAGCACGAGAGTCTGCTGATGATGGAGGAGTTCATGGTAGACGGACTCATCGTGAGCATGTGCAGCCACAAGCACAACCTTGAGACCTACCGCCGCCTTGCCGCTGCGGGCATGGCTATCGTCTTCTACGACCGCATACCCCACGGGCTCGACGACATGCCGCAGGTGATGATAGACGACAACAACGACTCCTACTTCATGGCAGAGCATCTCGTGCGGCTCGGTCGCCGCCGCATAGCCTATCTCTACGGACCCGACGACGTATATAACGGCGTAGAGCGTGCGCACGGATACCGCGAGGCCATGGAGAAGTTCGGCGTGTACGACCCGCAGCTCGTCGTGAAGACCGGCATGACCTTCGCCGATGGCGCAGCGGCTGTAGACGACCTCGTGCGCCGCGGTGTGGAGTTTGACGCCGTCTACGCCTTCACCGACACACTCGCCATCGGAGCCATGAACCGCCTGCGCGAGCTCGGGCGACGCATACCCGAGGATGTGGCTGTGGCAGGCTTCTCGGGCACAGAACTCTCAACCATCGTCTACCCGAAGCTCTCCACCGTTGAGCCGCCGCTCGGCGAGATGGGCCGCCGCGCCGCCGAACTGGTGCTCGAGAAGGTGAACAACCCCGACGCCGAGAACCGCCGCATAGTGCTGCGCACAGAGATGAAGTGCAGAGCCTCTACGGGCGAGTAGAACGCGAGAGTAAAGTCAAAACAACCGATTTAAAACGTTTGCAGATTTTGGGAACGTTTGCGGAAACGTTCCCAAAGTTTGCCTCCGTTTTTTTCTTTGCCATAATCTTTTTGCAGTTTAATTTTGCAAGCGAAAAGAGAAACGAATAACTAAAAAACAATAACTAATAACTTAAAAAGATTATGGCAACAAACGTTATCAACAAGTATTCTTACGACCGCAATTCGGTAAAGGCTGGTATCCTTCATTTTGGTGTAGGCAACTTCCATCGCGCTCACCTCGAGTACATGACATCGCATCTGCTCGAAGACCCCACACAGCGCTCTTGGGGCATCTGTGGCGCAATGATTCTGCCCAGCGACGAGCGTCTGTACAAGGTTCTGAAGGAGCAGAACGGCGAGTACACGCTCACCGTATGCGGACGCGACGGCAAGAACGAGGTGTATCGTCTCGGCGCTCTCGTAGAACTCTACTGGGGCATTGAGCAGAAGGAGGCTATACTCGACAAGATTGCCGACCCCGACATACGCATCATAACGCTCACCATCACCGAGGGCGGCTATAACATATCAAGACAGACGGGCGAGTTCATGCTCGACAACGCGCAGGTGGCTCACGACCTCGCCAACCCTGCCAATCCGCTCACAGCCTTCGGCTACGTAGCAGAAGGACTCCGCCGCCGCAAGGCTTCGGGCGCCGGACCTATCACCATTCTCTCTTGCGACAACCTGCAGCACAACGGCAACACCGCACGCCGCGCGTTCATGTCGTTCGTCGAGGCGCAGGACCAGGAGCTCGCCGCGTGGATGGAAGAGAACGTGACGTTCCCCAACTCGATGGTAGACCGCATCACGCCAGCCACACGTCCCGAGGACGTAGAGCGACTGAACAAGGAGAACGGCACCGACGACAAGGCACCAGTCTACTGTGAGGACTTCATACAGTGGGTCGTTGAGGACAACTTCGCTGCCGGTCGCCCCGCATGGGAGACCGTCGGAGCACAGATGACCGACGACGTTACGGCGTTCGAGAACATGAAGCTCTCGCTGCTCAACGCTTCTCACACGCTGCTCTCTTATCCGTCGTTCCTCTACGGCTATCGCAAGGTGGACGCTGCCATGCACGACGAGCGCATCGCCAAGTTCGTGCGCCAGTTTATGGACATCGACATCACTCCGTACGTGCCCGCTCCGAAGGACACCGACCTCGAACTGTACAAGCAGACGCTCTGCGAGCGCTTCGGCAACCGCACCGTGAGCGACCAGGTGGCTCGTCTCTGCTTCGACGGCGCTTCGAAGTTCCCCGTATACGTGATGCCTAATCTCGAGAAGATGATTGGCGACGACAAGGAGCTTATCCGCGTGGCTTATCTCTTCGCCGCCTACCGCCACTATCTGAAGTATCACACCGACGACAACGGCGAGCAGTTTGAGGTGGCTGACCCGTGGCTCACCGTAGACGACCATAAGCTCATCGACAGCGACGAGCCGCTCGACTTCCTCCAGCTCTCTCCGTTCCGCAGCACCGACCTGCGTGCAGCACACAACTTCACACAGCCGTATCTGCGCATGGTGGAAAGCATAAAGAACAAGGGAGCGATGAAGACTCTCGAAGAAATTCTGTAAATTATAGTTGAGAGTTTTATCAGTTGAGAGTTGAGAGTTGAAAATTGAGAGTTATGATTACCACAGCCCCAAAAATGTTTGCTATATATTACAGCTGCATTACATATCATAACTCTCAATTCTCAATTCTCAACCCTCAACTCTCAACCCTCATCTCTCAACTCTCAACCCTCAACCCTCAACCATCCTAAAAGCCCTAAATAATATGAAAACCCTAAGCCTAAAGACCGCAGGTCCGTTCCTGCTCCTCACCTTTATATACTTCATCGTCGGTTTCCTCACCACCGTCAACGGACAGTGTCAGGGACCGCTCAAGGTGGCGTTTCTCTCCGATGCCGCCACGATGCGCAACTCGCTCACCACACTCGTCTCCTTCGCCTTCTTCCTCGGCTATCTGCTCAATAGCTCGCGCACGGGGCGTATGCTCAACCAGATAGGCTACAAGCGTACGCTGATGCGATCGCTCATAGTGATGGTCGGCGGACTGCTGTTCTACACCGCCTCTGCGTTCTGTGCCGAGTACGTGCCCGGCGAAGGCGTCGCTATACACGGCGACTTTGTGCCGTTCGGCTACTTCGTGTTCCTTGTCGGTTCGTTCCTCATGGGTACGGCTGCCGCCATGCTTCAGGTGGTAATCAATCCGTACATCGCCGCCTATCCGCTGCCAGGCACAAGCGCCGTGCAACGCATGAACTTCACCTGCGCCGTCAACTCGTTCGGCACAACCATCGCGCCGCTCTTCGTGACGGGCATCATGTTTGCCGGTGTGCCGCTCGACAACGTGCAGGCTTCGCAGCTCACGCTGCCGTTCATACTAATGACTCTGTGCATTGTAGTCACAACAATGACAACGCGCCGCCTCGCGTTGCCCGACATCGAGGGCACACGATCTGCTTCAACCGACACAACAGCTTCAGACGGAAACACACGCAGCGTGTGGTCGTTCCGCAATCTTAAGTATGGCGTCATCACCATCTTCTTCTACGTAGGTACGGAGGTGAGTATCGGCAACAACATCAACCTTCATGCTATGGAGCTGAGCGACGGCGGCTTGAATGTGTCGCCAGCCTTGCTCGCCACAATCTATTGGGGCGGTTTCCTCATCGGTCGTATGGTGTCGGCTTCGATGAAGAGCGTGAAGCCGCGCCCTATGCTCATCACCGTTGCGCTCGGCGCTATAGTGCTCATGATAGCCGCAATGCTCACCGAGAATCTGTGGCTCTTGTCAGCCGTCGGCTTGTTCCACTCCGTAATGTGGAGCTGCGTGTTCACGCTTGCCGTCGACGGACTCGGCGAGTACACCTCGCGCGCTTCGGGCGTGTTCATGATGGGTGTGTTCGGCGGTGCGGTGTTCCCCGTGCTGCAGGGCATGATGGCAGACTGGATAGGTGCATGGCAGTTCACATGGACCATATCGCTCTTCTGCGAGTTCGTGCTCTTGTGGTACGGACTTAGAGGATATAGAAAATAAAAAAAGAGAGTGTGCCAAACTTTGGCACACTCTCTTTATACCTATGCTAAAAAGCGTTATTTGACCTCAATGTTTTTCATCACCTTTGCTTCCTTCTCGGGTGTGGTCTTAGGAATGACGATTGTAAGGAGACCATCGGCGACGTTCGCTGATATATTGTCGCGCTCTACATCGTCTGGAAGAGTGTAGCTCTGCTCGTAGTTGCCATAATAGAACTCATGGCGCAAGTAGCGTTCGTGTCTCTCCTTGTTGCACTTGCATTCCTTGCTTTCTTCCTTATGCTCCATCTTGTTCTCGATAGCCAGATGAAGCAAGCCATCGTTTGTGACGTTGATGCGTACCCATTCCTTCTTAAGTCCTGGAACTGCAACCTCCATTATATATTCGTCACACGTCTCCTTGACGTTGATGGCAGGAACTGTGGTGCGTGTCTGTGGAACCTCTTCAGTATCGAAGAAACTGTTGTTAAACCAATCGTTTAACCAGTTAGAATAATTATTTCTGCGAACTAACAACATAATGAAATACCTCCATTTTTATTTACCGCTTGCCTTTGTGGCTTCGGCTTTCACTTTGTATTATGCAACTTACGTGCCATAAGTATTTTGTGTTATCAATTTGACAATTTAACCGTATTTGTCAGATATGTGTGTTAAATTGTCATATTTAATGACTGTCTTTATTGTTAAGCACGCCAAATGTTGGTGTTTGGTATAAAGGTGTTTTTAAATGTTTATAATCTGAAAATATGTAAGCATTCTCCTTAATTCTGTATAAATAATTTATTGAAAATCTATAACTTTGCACCGTAATCAAAGAAGATAAATATATACGCCGATGAAGCTATTGATAAAGAACATGGCGTAACAAAGGTTTAGAGATTGTTAGAAAGGTTAATTGTATGAGAAAAATATTGATTGGTTTATTAGGATATACGTTTGTGTCGCAGCAGTTGCTGGCGCAGACCGACAGCATAGCCGATACCCGTGAGCTGAAAGCCGTGGTGGTGAAAGCCACGAACGGCATCAAGTCGAGATTCCGGGTTGACAACGCCGAGATAATAGGGCAGGGACAGCTGATACGTGCGGCTTGCTGCAATCTGGGCGAGTCGTTCACTGCCAATCCGTCGGTAGACGTGAGCTACAGCGATGCTGCCACCGGTGCCAAGCAGATAAAGCTGCTCGGACTGAGCGGCACCTACGTGCAGATGCTCACCGAGAACGTGCCCAACCTGCGAGGCGCAGCCCTGCCATACAGCTTGGGTTATGTGCCTGGTCCCTGGATGCAGTCGATACAGGTGAGCAAGGGAGCGTCGAGCGTGAAGAACGGATACGAAAGCACAACGGGACAGATAAACATCGAGTTTCTGAAGCCGCAAGGCACCGATGGCATCAGAGCGAACGTCTATCAGGACAGCGAACTGAAAACGGAGGTGAACCTCGACGGAAGCGTTCATCTCAACGAGCGCCTTTCTACCGCAACACTTCTCCACTTCGAGAACCGACAGATGGACCACGACGGCAACAGCGACGGCTTTATGGATATGCCGAAGTTGCGCCAGTATAACCTGATGCACCGCTGGGCGTATGTGTCGCCACGCTGGATCAGTCAGCTGATGCTGCGCGGCTTGCACGACGAGCGCAATGGAGGGCAGAGCCGCAAGCACTTGGCAGCCTCTTCGTCAGAACCTCTCTACACCACATCGGTGAAGACCAACCGCTACGAGGCACTGTGGAAGAACGGCTTTACGCTGAACGCCGACCATAACACATCCGTCGCACTTATGCTGCACGGATCGTGGCACGATGCAGATAATATGTTCGGACGCACCGAGTATGATGTCACCCAGAAGAACGGATATGCGCAGCTGATGTTCGAAACCGACATCACGGAGCATCACAACCTAAGTGTCGGTGCATCGCTCAACCACGATTATTACGACGAACGCTTCAATCCGTTGGGCACACTGGCACGAGCTGAGAGCACTGTTTCTAAGGAGACGACACCGGGTGTGTATGCACAATATACATATAAGTTGGGCGAAAAGCTCACGGTTATGCCTGGCGTGCGTTGGGACCATTCGAACCGTTACGGCGGTTTCTTCACGCCGCGTCTGCACGTAAAATACTCTCCGAACAGCATCGTCACGCTCCGCACCTCGGTGGGCAAGGGCTATCGCTCGCCACATGCTCTGGCTGAGAACGTGTCGCTCTTGGCAAGTGGCAGAGAGATATTCGTATCGCCAGACCTAAAGCAGGAGGAAGCATGGAACACGGGCGCTTCGTTGGGTTTCAACATACCGCTCTTCGGCAGAAATCTGGAGCTGAACGCGGAGTATTACTATACCGACTTCGTCAATCAGATGATAATGAACTTCGACGGAGCGAGTGGACAGCACACGCTTCGCTTCGAGAACCTCGACGGCAAGAGCTATAGTCACACCTTTCAGGTTGATGCTACATACGCACTGTTCAGCGGCATGACAGCCACAGCCGCCTTCCGTCTTAACGACGTGAAGTGCACCTACGACGGCAGTCTGCGACAGAAACCCCTCACCTCGCGCTACAAAGGCTTGCTCACGCTCTCGTATAAGACGCCACTCGAACTGTGGCAGTTTGACGTGACGGGTCAGTTGAACGGTGGCGGCGAACTGTACGACCAGAGTAGCTATCCTGCCTACTTCCAGTTGCAGGCGCAGGTGACAAGGGAGTTTCATCACTTCAGTCTGTACGTCGGCGGAGAGAATCTCACCAACTATAAGATTGACGACCCGATACGCCATGCACACCATCCGTGGAGCGCGGCGTTCGACGCCACACAAGTATGGGGACCCGTTACGGGAGCGATGGCATACGTCGGAGTACGCTTCAAACTTGAAAAGTTATAGTAACCAATATATAGTAACTAATATAAAATAAGGATAATATGAAAAAGAATCTTTTAATGGCATTTATGCTCATGCTTGCCGGCAACAGCTTCGCACAGACAGCAACCGACACATTGGTAGTAACAACGCAACCGCAGATGCACTGCCAGAACTGTGAGAAAAAGATAAAGAGCAACATCCGCTTTGTGAAAGGCACAAAGAAAATCGCAACCTCTGTGGACGACCAGAAAGTGACTATCGTGTATGACGGCAAAAAGGCCAAATACAACGACTATGTTGAGGCTTTCAAGAAAATAGGTTACGAGATAAAGAAGAAATAGTATTCAGTTGAAAATTGAGAGTTGAAAGTTGAGAGTTGAGAGTTCTTGCATAGGCAAGCGGCAAAGCCGAGCGATGATATGTAATACTGCTCAAATATGCTGCTTATATTTGGTTGGCAGTGGTAATCATAACTCTCAACTTTCAACTCTCAATTCTCAACTTGAATAATTCTCAACTAATCAGAGTTTTTCGCAGAACTCAATCTTCTCCTTGTTCGGTCCTTCAATGGTGAAGAACTTCACGCCGTTCTCCCAGAAGGGCAGACCATTGACCTTGGTGTCGAGCATCTTCAGTCCGGCACGCTGCACGACCTTAAACAGCTCGTCGATGTTCTTCACGTCGATGGCTATGTGGTCGATGGCGCCGTACGCCATAGTAGCCTGATGGTTCTGATAGGTCTCAATCACGAGGTTGTGGAGCTGAAGGAAAGCCACCTCCTCTGCGCCGTTCACGGTGCGAAGGGCTACCTCGAAGCCCAGTGTGAGGTAGAAGTTGATGGTCTCCTCAATGTTGTTAGTCGGGATACCGATGTGTTGTACGCCCGTTGTGAAGTCTTTAATGTTCATTGTGTGTATAGTTTTAAAAAATTATGGTTTCGCTTTTCCGAGTGAGTCGTTCGGTTTAAAGATGTATCAGCTGTGCGCCAATCTGAAAGTAAGCCTTCTCCGACTGCGGGTTCCACATACCCATAGCATGCACCGGCACCGTGTACGAACCTATCTTCAGGTCGTAGCTCACCTTCAGCTGAGTATGCACCACGCCCGATGTCTCGCCGTAGAAGTTCTGCTTCTCGCCAGCCTTGTTCAGAGCGAATGCTCCGCCCACACCGGCGTCCACCTGCCATCCGTCCTTCTTGTAGACGGGATATTCGGCGTAGACGAATGTTGAGTATTTCTGCTCTGTGTTATCCGCAGACCGGTCGCGTCCGAACATAATGGTCGACCAGCTTAGCAGCAGCGGAAAGCGAGGCTGCTGGAAGCGGTAGTTGAGTGTGCAGTTGAGGAAACGTCCCGTCTGGTGTGCCTTATAGTTGAAGTATTGGCGGTTGTTGTACGTAGCGCCCGGCGAGAAGTTGTATGTGTCCATAGCGCAGAACTCGAAGCCTGCTCCTCGAAGCGTTACGTAGTGGTTGAACTCCTTGTAGTTGCCTTGTGTGTTGGTGCCGCCCCACAGTCCGAGTGTGGCGTGTCCTACGCCGAACGTATAGCTCAGGTCGGTGAGGATGAGACAGCCGTCAGCCACCTCCATACCACGCCATAGATGGTTGTTCTGTAAGTCGGCGGTGAGATGAATCTGAGCAGAAGCCGTCTGGCATAACGACGAAGCCGCAAGGCACATGGCAGAAGCCAAAATGGAAGTCTTAAAATGTTTCATTTGCAAGGTTTAGGTTTTTATTATTAATTCTTTACGCTTGCAAATTTACGCTATACAGAAAAGGTCTCAAAGCAAAAATAATCCTTGTTTTTTGGGAACGTTTGCGGTAACGTTCCCATTTTGCGCAAACGTTCCCAAAGGTTTTATGCTATACGTGCATCGTATCTCCTAATGCAATGCAGTACATTAAGAGTGATGTTTATGCTTCCAACAGAATATTTAATGCTTACCTATATAATTCATATAGACAAAAAAAGAAGCGTTTAATTTTGTCATCTCGACAAATATTAGTATTTTTATAGTGCTTAAAAACAAATACTCCATCCGCGACAAGCAGATCACCATGTTTAGGATGTACAAGGTGCTGTGTGGCGGATGGTAGTGATGCTTTAATCTGTCTTATTTTGCGGGCTTCTGCTCAAGGTCTACAATCACCTTCATTGAAGTCTCGCGGTGCGAGTCGATATACTTGTATGCGTCGTCGTACTCCTCAAATGCGAAGCGGTTGCTTACGAGCGGCTTGAGGTTTACGATGCCGCGCGACACATAGTCGATGGCTGTCTGATAGTCCTCGTGGCGGTACATCATCGAGCCGATGAGTCGGAGCTCGTGCTCGCCGAGGTGGAACATGCTGAGTGCGGGGTCTTTAGCGAAGACAGCCACTACCACGATGTCGCTGCCTTTCTCTATGGTCTCCATGAGCGAGCGTATCGATGCCTCAACGCCAGCCACCTCGAAGCCCACCTGATAGCCCTCGTCGCCGAAGAGTTCCTTTGCAGCCTCCTTCAGCGGGCGCTTTGTGATGTTCAGCGTGTCGGCAATGCCGCATTCGCGAGCCTTAGCAAGACGCAGGTCGCTGACATCGGTGATGAGTACGCGCTTTGCTCCGCGCGCCTTGCAGAACTGGGCTACGAGGTTGCCGATGGTTCCGGCTCCGCTCACCACTACGTTCTTGCCCTTCACGTCGGTGCGGTTGCTTGCATGTGCGCCTACAGCCGCTGGCTCAATCATTGCGCCGAAGTCGAGGCTCATGCCTTCTGGCAGTTTCACTACGCGGTCGTCGTCGATGACGAAGAAGTCCTGTGCGCAGCCGTCAGCCTGGAAAGCCTGCACGCGCAGATGTTCGCATACGTTATACTGTCCGCGTTTGCAAGGGTTGCACTCGCCGCAAACCAGCTGCGGACGAGCTGTGATGTTGTCGCCCGGCTTGCATACCGTTACAGCGCTGCCGCATGCCACAACAACAGCAGAATATTCATGACCCTGAACTACGGGGTAGAACGTAGCGGGATGGAGTCCGTGGTAAGAGTGAATCTCGCTGCCGCAGATGCCGATGCGCTTGATGTTGACGAGTATCTGGTGCTCCTTGAGGTCTTCTGCCTTAGGTGCTGATACCTCCTTGAATTCGATGTGCTTGGGTGCTACTAATACTGCTTGTCTCATAGTTGTAATATTTTTATGGATTCTTTATAATTATTGTTTATTTAAGTTTCTCCTTTTTACTCTTTTACTTTTTGCCTTTTTACTTTTTTACTTTTAAATGCGTTCCACCTTGTTCTTTATTGCCTTCAGTTCGTCCACAATCTTGTTATAGACGTTGCGGTGGAGCTTGTAGAAGCAGAGGCAGAAAGCTGTGAGCACCCAGAGTGCGCCAGGTATGGTAGAGAAGGTGTGGCGCATGATGGCTATCACGTCGGCGTTCTGTTCTGCACCAGCCACATATCCTGCAGAGTCGAGCGCCAGGGCGAACATTGCTGTGCCGAGCGCCATGCCCATCTTGTTGGCGAGCGACACAAAGGCATACTGGAAACCGTCGTTGCGTACGCCAGTCTTCCATTCGCCGTACTCTACACAGTCGGGGATGATGGCGTATATAGCTGTGTTGAAGCCCGAGAAGAAGAACCATGCTATAGCCGAGCATACATAGAACTCGACGGGCGAGGTGTTAGGGCTGAAGAAGTAGAGCAGCGCCATGAACACGCCGCAGAGCAGTGCGAAGACAGCTGCCGCATAGCCCTTGTTGCCGGTCTTGCGGAACATCCACGGGAAGCAGGCTGCACCAACAATCGACGGCAGAACGATAGCCATTGAGTAGTAGCTGAAGAGCGTAGCCGAGCCTTCTACGTATGTGAAGTAGTAGAGAATATCGGCGTTGCGTCCGTAGAGGATGAATCCGAAGAGGAACTGTCCGAGAATGGCGAGCTGGTAAGGGCGGTTCTTCAGCACCGACTTCAGCTGCACCGATATGGGAAGTTTCTGTCCTACCGGCACCTCAACCACCTCTTTTGTCTTGCTGAAGCAGAACAGGTGGCAGGCTGCGAAGATAATACCATATATTATAGCCACGGCGAGATAGCCTGACTGTGCGTTGCCTTTTCCGAAGAACGTCACGAGCGGAACGGTTATGATGTTAAGCACGCCGATGGCTATCATTGCGCTTACGGAGCGGCTTGTGTTCAGCTTGGCGCGTTCGTCGATGTCCTGGGTCATTGCGCCGCAGAGAGTGCCGTAGGGAAGGTTTACGCAGGTATATCCGAGCACGAGTATGCAGTAGGTGACAGCCATGTACACAATCTTAGCTGTCTGACTCCAGTCGGGATGCGCCCAGAACGTGAGTATGAGAACGAGAGCCGTTACGGGAGCGCCGAAGAGAAGCCACGGACGAAAGCGTCCCCAGCGCGAGTGGGTCTTGTCGGTAAGTGTTCCGATGATAGGGTCGTTCACGGCATCCCAGATGCGCGATACGAGCATCAGTGTGGCTACGGCACTCATGCCGATGCCGAATACGTCGGTGTAGAAAATCATGAGGAAGTTGCTTACGAACATCCAACTGAAGTTGCATCCTACATCGCCCATACCATAGGCAAACTTGCTGATGAAAGGCACGTGGCCCTTGCTTGAAGTAGTTTTCATATTTATTTTAGGTTTTTTGTTATTTTCTGACGCAAAGTTAAGCGTTTCCTGCAAAAGAGAAAAGAGAAAAATATCGGATAATTTGCGCAACCGTTCCCGCAACCGTTCCCGATTGGCGCAATCGTTCCCAATTATAGGCTCCGCGGTGTGCCTAAGCGTACGCAGTCGCAGTTTATGGCTGACATTACTTCTGCATAAGAAAATTTTTTACTAATTTTGCATTATAATTATGTACAGTAACTAAAACCATAAGCAATGTCCAAATACATTACTATAAAAGATATAGCCAACGAACTCGGCATATCCAAGTCTACCGTGTCGCGCGCCCTTTCGGGCGACGCCTCGAACGTGAAGGCGGAAACCATGAAACTCATCGCCGAGACAGCTCGACGCATGGGCTACCAGCGCAACGAACTGGCGGTGAGCCTGCGCAGGCAAAGCTCGCACAACATAGCTATCATCATCCCCGAGATAGTCACCACGTTCTACATGACCTTCATCGACCATGCGCAGACCATACTGCGCAAGCATGGCTACAACGTGCTCATCGCTACGTCGAACGAGAATGCCGAACAGGAGCGCTTGAATATAGAGATGATGGAGAAGTGCATGGTTGACGGCATACTTATCAGCGTCTGCGACAAGGAGAAGAATATCGATGTATACCGCCGTGTCATAGGGCTCAGTATACCGATGGTGTTCTTCGACCGCACGCTGGAGTGGGGCGACGCTTCGCAGGTGCGCCTCGACGACTATATCATGTCGTTCTTCATGGTGGAGCAGCTCATACGCAGCGGTTGCAAGCGCATCGTGCACATTGCCGGACCGGCGCACATACGCAATGGCTACGAACGCCTGCGCGGCTACCGCGACGCTCTCGAGAAGTTTCACATAGCCTACGATAAGACGCTCGTGCTGCCTCCAGCGTTGAGCGCCGACGAGGGAAGCGACGTAATGTCTGCCTTTCTTGACAGAAACATTCCGTTCGACGCCGTGTTCGGATTCACAGAAACTGCGCTTATCGGTGCAAAGAACATTATGCAGAAGCGCGGACTGCGCATACCGGCAGACGCCCGCATCTGCTGCATGTCGGGCACAGCGCTCTGCACGCTCGTTTTCCCCACGATAACTGCTGTGGAGCAACCCATCGAACAAATGGCTGCTGAGGCTTGCCGGCTGCTTATGGCTCATGTCGCCGACAGTGCGAAGTGTGCAGAGGACATCGTGCTGCGCGGCGAAATCATAGACCGAGAGTCGACGGCGGTTTAGGTTTTCAACGAAACGATGCTAAAAATCTGTGAAAAGACGTTTGTGTTTGTGTACACATGTTGATTTAAGTCAATAAAGAGGTGGAAATTTGAATGTTTTGCTCTGATTGTTTGCGCAAACAGTAGATTGTTTATACCTTTGCATCGTCAAAAGATTAATAGATTGTTTAGGTTAGTAGTAATAGATTTAGGTTTTTAGTTATTAGGTTTAAGGTAACGATTGTTTAACAAGGTAGCCATGAAGGCTCGTGAGAATCTTCATTGATTACGAAATTTTTTCAAGTTAAACATAGTGATTGTGGCGCAGCTCGTTGAGAGTTGCGCCACAATTTTTTTTATTCTAATAGTTAATAGTTTGGCTGTGTATCAAGAGTCAAACAAGATGGTTTATTAAGTTAGAAATTGATGCCTAACTGGGCGCAAAGGGCGCGCAGTGCGAAGAAAAAAATAGGCATGAAGAGGGCAGGAAGCAGATTGATGGTCTTGCAGTCTTTGATGTGCAGTATGCCTAAGCCGGAAGCGGTGATGAGTATGCCTCCGACGAGCGACACTTCGGTGATAAGTTCGTGGGAGATGAGCGACTGCGAGAGCAGTGCTATGCCGTAGATTGACGACATCCATACGAACACAGCGATGCCAGTGAGTGCTATGCCGAAACCGTAAGACGAGGCGAGTACCAAAACGGTGACGAAGTTGAGCGTGGCGGCAGTCATGAGATAGGTGTTGTCGTCGTAGAGTGCGCTCATCACGGGACCCATCATAGCGAGTGTGCCGACACAGCAGAGTAGAATGGCGGTGGTGATGCCTTCGGCAAGGTTGCTGCCTGAGATGCTACGTGTGGCGCGATCCATGTGTTGATCCATTTTGAGAAGTGTGCCGATGAGTCCGCCAATCGACAGGCAGAAGATGAAGAGCACGGGGTATTCTGACTTCTGCATACTTTCCATCGCAACATTCGCACCTAAGGTGATGGCGCAAAGTCCCATTGCGGTGTTGAGGACGTTGACATATTTCTCGCTGATGCCTCGCTGAAACAAGGCTCCGATGGCACTGCCTATGATGATGGCTACGGCGTTAATGATGATTGCGTACATATTTTGGGGGTGGGCTAATAGATTTGGGTTAAACGATTATGTAAATGCAAAAATAATATGAATGTGCCAAATCGCCAAATTTTAGAACACAAAAATCGCTTTCAGGGTCTTTTGAATACGAAAAAAGTCCTATAAAGGCTTTGTGCATGGTTGCACATTGTCTTTATAGGACTGTGTTTGTTGTTGGAGTTCTTGCTCGGTTGGTGCAGTTCTTGCTTGGTTGGTGCACTTGAGACAAGTGCACCCCCTGAGAGGTGCACTTCTTGCTCTGGCAAGCGGCAAAGCCGAGCGGAGACAAGTGCACCCCCTGAGGTTACTTCTGGATGTCCCAGCCTACTGCTGATGCGCCGAGCACGGCTGCTGAAGAGCCTTCGAGAGCACTTACGAGGAACTTAGCCTTGCCCTTGAAGATGTTGAGCACGTTCTCGTCGTATGCCTTCTTGATCGGGTCCATGATAAGAGCACCTGCTTTTGTTAGACCACCGAAGAAGATGAATGCTTCTGGTGAGGAGAAGGCTGCGAAGTTGGCGCATGACTCGCCGAGCAGGCGGCCTGTGAACTCGTAGATGTCAAGAGCAACCTTGTCGCCCTTGGCAGCAGCCATAGACACGTCGTAAGAAGTAATCTTCTCTGGGTCGAGTTCGCGGAGGAGTGACGGCTCGTCGCTGTTAGCGAGGAACTCGCGTGCTGAGCGTGCTACGCCAGTAGCCGAGCAGTAGGTTTCGAGGCAGCCTTTGCGTCCGCATCCGCAGTCGCGTCCGTTCTCCTTCACGATAACGTGACCGAGCTCGCCGGCGAAACCGTCGCAACCATAAACGAGCTGTCCGTTCACTACGATGCCAGAGCCGACGCCTGTGCCGAGAGTGATGACGATGAAGTTCTTCATGCCGCGAGCTACGCCGTAGGTCATCTCGCCGATGGCTGCTGCGTTAGCGTCGTTGGTGAGTGCTACAGGAATGCCGAGCTTGTCGCTGAAGAGCTTAGCCAAAGGCACTACGCCGTCGCGTCCCCACTCGAGGTTCGGAGCGAACTCGATGGTGCCGTTGTAGTAGTTGCCGTTAGGAGCACCGATACCCATAGCCTTAATCTTGCTGATGCCGCCTACCTGGTCGATGATGATCTGCAGAGCCTCTACAGCTGCGTCTACGTAAGCCTGAACATTGTTGCCATATCCCTGGGTCTTGATGGCTGTGGTAGCTTTGATTTCACCACGGCTGTCAACGATACCAAACACAGAGTTTGTGCCTCCGAGGTCCAAACCGATTACATACGGTTTCAATAAATCTTCTGTCATTTTTTGTTTTTATTTAGTAAATTAATAGAATAGTTGACGAGTTGATGAGTTGACAAGTTGCTCGTAAGCCAGTTGACAAGTTAACAAGTAAACGAGTGTTTTGTCTATGGGCAAAGGTATTAAAAATGTCTTAATCGCACAAAGTTTTAACACTAAAATTTGCCTATATCGCATAAAATTCGCAATTTTGCAATTGTTATGCACTTTCCAATTCAATTAGATATTTTAGACTTTGTATTCCATGGAATACTGATTGGCATCATGGCATCGGCTCCGATGGGTCCGGTGGGGGTGCTTTGCATACAACGAACTCTGAATAAAGGTCGCTGGTATGGTTTTGTTACGGGTATCGGTGCTTGTATCAGCGACTTTATATATGCGTTGTTTACGGGTGTCGGTATGAGTTTTGTCATGGATCTTGTGAGCAACGAGCGTACGCGTTTTATGCTTCAGATAAGTGGCAGTATTGTATTGCTGTTGTTTGGCATCTACTGCTATCGCTCCAACCCGACGAAGAATATTCATCGGAGCAACAAACCGCAGAAGGGCACGCTGATGCACAACTGCTTTACGGCGTTCTTGGTGACACTCTCCAATCCGCTTATCATCTTCCTCTTCATCTTTCTCTTTGCTCAGTTTGCCTTTGTGGTGCCGAAGCGTCCGTTGGAGATGTCTATAGGTTATGCAAGCATAGTGTTTGGTGCTATGCTGTGGTGGTTTGGTCTGTCGTGGCTTATCGACAAGGTGCGTGGCAAGTTCGACCAGAGTGGCATCCTTATCATCAATCGTGTGGTGGGCTGCATTGTGGTCATCTTCTCGCTGATTATGCTTCTGGGCACAGTGTTCAATCTGTACACGCTGCCGTATTAAAAGTAAAAAGGTAAAAAAGTAAAAAGGGTGCCCCTCCCAACCCTCCCCATCGGGGAGGGCTTAGAAAGGCTTAAAGAGGCTTAGAAAGGCTTAAGGAGGCTTAGTAAGGCTTAATGTTAAGATAATTATGTTTATTTCTCAAGAATTAAGAAAGAAGAGCACGGCGGAGTTCGTGCTCTATATGTGGCAGGTGGAGGATATTATCCGCGCCTATGGCTGCCAGCTGTCGCGCATCAAGAACGAGTACATCGCACGCTTCGCCGACTATACCGACGAGCAGCGTGCGGAGATGGTCGACTGGTACGGTGCTCTCATCACTATGATGAACTCGGAAGGTAAACGCGAGGGCGGCCATCTCGCCATCAACCAGATTGTTGTGAAGGACATGAACGACCTGCACAATCAGCTGCTGCAAAGCTCGCGCTTCCCGTTTTACAACGCCGAGTACTATCGTGTGTTGCCGTTCATCGTGGAGCTGCGCAACAAGGGCGACAAGGACGTGAACGAGGTGGAGACCTGCCTCAATGCGCTATACGGCACAATGATGCTGCGCCTGCAGCACAAGACGATAAGTCCCGACACGGAGCACGCCATCAAGGAGATTTCAACCTTCCTCGGTATGCTCAGCGACTATCACATCAAGGACAAAACTGAGGGTCTCAAGTTTGACGACGAGGAGATTTAAAAGTAAAAAAGTAAAAAGGTAAAAAAGTAAAAGAGTAAAAAGCCAACTTCTCGGCTTAGAAAGGCCTAAGAAGGCTTAGTTCGGCTTAATCTCCATTAAAGAAAAGTATGAATCAAGAAATAGAACGCAGGCGAACTTTCGCCATCATATCACACCCTGATGCCGGTAAGACAACGCTCACCGAGAAGTTTCTTCTCTTCGGTGGACAGATTCAGGTGGCAGGTGCAGTTAAGAACAACAAGATACGCAAGAGTGCTACGTCCGACTGGATGGAAATTGAGAAGCAGCGCGGTATCTCGGTGTCAACATCAGTTATGGAGTTCGACTACGAAGGCTACAAGGTGAATATCCTCGACACTCCGGGTCACCAGGACTTCTGTGAGGATACCTACCGCACGCTTACAGCTGTCGACTCTGCCATCATCGTGGTCGACGGAGCGAAAGGTGTGGAGACACAGACACGTAAGCTTATGGAGGTGTGCCGTATGCGCAACACTCCCGTAATCATCTTCATCAACAAGATGGACCGCGAGGGTCGCGACCCGTTCGACTTGCTCGACGAGCTGGAGGAGGAGTTGCAGATCAGCGTGCGTCCGCTCTCATGGCCTATCAATATCGGTGCCAAGTTCAAGGGTGTGTACAACATCTTCGAGCAGAAGCTCGACCTCTTCAAGCCCGACAAGCAGCGCGTGACGGAGAAGGTGGAGGTCAATATACACTCGCAAGAACTCGACGCACAGATTGGCGAGCAGGATGCGCAGCAGTTGCGTGACGACCTTGAACTCATCGACGGCGTATATCCTAAGTTCGACGTAGAGACATACCGCTCGGCAGAGGTGGCACCAGTATTCTTTGGTTCGGCACTCAACAACTTCGGTGTGCAGGAGCTGCTCAACTGCTTCATCAAGATAGCTCCGTCGCCACGCCCCACAAAGGCAGAGGAACGCATGGTAGACCCCGAAGAGCCTAAGTTCACGGGCTTCATCTTCAAGATTACTGCCAACATCGACCCCAACCACCGCTCATGTATCGCTTTCTGCAAGGTGTGCAGCGGTAAGTTCGAGCGCAACAAGCCATATCTGCATGTGCGCCAGGGCAAGACATTGCGCTTCTCTTCGCCCACACAGTTCATGGCTCAGCGCAAGAGCACCATTGACGAGGCATGGCCGGGCGACATCGTTGGTCTGCCCGATAACGGCATCTTCAAGATTGGCGACACGCTCACCGATGGCGAGAAACTCCACTTCCGCGGACTTCCCTCGTTCTCACCAGAGATGTTCAAGTACATCGAGAACGACGACCCGATGAAGGCGAAGCAGCTTGAGAAGGGCATCAATCAGCTCATGGACGAAGGTGTGGCACAGTTGTTCGTCAACCAGTTCAATGGTCGCAAGATTATAGGCACCGTGGGCCAGCTCCAGTTCGAGGTTATTCAGTATCGTCTTGAGAACGAGTACAACGCCAAGTGTCGTTGGGAGCCAGTACACCTGCACAAGGCGTGCTGGATAGAGAGTGACGATGCAGAAGAGCTTGACCAGTTCAAGAAGCGCAAGTATCAGTACATGGCGAAGGACCGCGACGGTCGCGATGTGTTCCTCGCCGACTCTGGCTACGTGCTCTCGATGGCGCAGCAGGACTTCAAGCACATCAAGTTCCACTTTACAAGCGAGTTCTAATCTGATATGGAAACAAAAGACAGAGAGCACCGCATCTACTTCGTCACGCTCATGGGCAGCGTGGTGAACGTGGTGCTGTTGGTGTTCAAGTTCATGGCAGGCATCCTGGGTGGCTCGGCAGCTATGATAGCCGATGCCGTGCACTCCTTGTCCGACTTCCTTACCGACATCGTAGTGGTGTTGTTCGTGAAGATAAGCTCAAAGCCTGAGGACAAGGACCACGACTATGGTCATGGCAAATACGAGACACTCGCCACATCTTTTATAGGTGTGGCGTTGCTCTGTGTCGGACTATACATATTATATAGTGGCTCCTACCGCACGTGGGCAGCATTCAACGGTGCTCCGATCGAACAACCGGGCATCGTAGCCTTGTGGGCGGCACTCTTCAGCATTATGCTTAAGGAGTGGACCTACCGCTTCACCGTCAAGGTGGGCAAGGAGGTGCAGTCGCAGGCGGTCATAGCCAACGCATGGCACCACCGTAGCGACTCGCTCTCCTCCATAGGCACAGCCATAGGCATCGGCGGAGCCATCTTCCTCGGCAAGGAGTGGGCTGTGCTCGACCCGATAGCCGCCGTTGTGGTGAGCATCTTCATCATACGCACGGCAGCCATGCTCGTGAGTGGTGCGCTTGACGAATTGCTCGAGAAGAGTCTGCCCGACGAGGAGGAACAGCAGATAGCAGAGATTGTGCAGAGCGAGCCCGAGGTGAGCGGAATGCACCATCTGTGCACACGTCGCATCGGCAGTCGCATAGCCATAGAGATGCACCTGCGTATGCCGGGCGACATCTCGCTCAACGAGTCGCACGCCCACGCCACGAACATCGAGCGCAAGCTGCGCAGCCACTTCGGCGAGCGCACGCACATAAACATTCACGTTGAACCACTAAAGTGAACAGTAGGGGGGAGGATGCGGTATTTCCTATGTTTTATACATCTCTCCCTAATATATTAAAACCTAAGCAGTATGGACAAATCAACAGACAAACAACCTCTTACTCCCGAACTTGAGGCACGTGTGCAGCGTGCGGTGGACAACTTCATGCAGGGCTACGGCTGCTGCCAGTCGGTTGTGGCTGCCTTTGCCGACTTGTACAACCTCGACGACACGATGGCGAAGCGTATTGCGGCAGGCTTCGGTGGTGGAGTAGGGCGTATGCGCATGATGTGCGGTGCCGTCTCGGGCATCGTTATCCTCGCCGGACTTGACCGCGGACAGATTGACGGTGCCGACCGCAAGGGCAAGTCGATGTGCTATAAGGTAGTGCAGGAACTGCTCGACGAGTTTAAGGTGCAGAACGGATCGGTAGTCTGTGCCGAGCTGCTCGGACTGAAGGGGCATGAGAAAACGCAGTCGAGCTACGTTGCCTCGCCACGCACAGCCGAATACTACAAGACACGCCCGTGTGCAGCAAAGGTCGAGAGCGCAGCACGCATCTTCGCCGAATACCTTATGAATTATTAATTTTTAATTATTAATTATTAATTGTCGGCTTCGCCGATGAGGAATTGTTCAATTTTGAATTAGCAAAGGCTTAGAAAGGCTTAAAGAGGCTTAGTTCGGCTTAAACGCTCACTAAAGTTCGGCTTAAACGCTCACTAAAAAGACCGCTCTCCAAGAAAAAACAATCTACAGAAATAAAAACAATGAACAGCAAATCTATTCTTTCTCTTGCAGCCCTCTCCTGCGTTACGGCAGCGTACGCCCAGCAGCAGAAGGCGCAGCAGCACCCAAACATTGTTTACATCATGTGCGACGACCATGCCTACCAGTGCATCAGCGCATACGGCAGCGCACTCTCCAAACTCGCACCGACCCCGAATATCGACCGTCTCGCCGAGCGTGGTATGCGCTTCGACCGCGCCTTCGTCGAGAACTCGCTCTCTACGCCGTCGCGTGCCTGCCTTATGACTGGTCAGTACAGCCATCAGAACGGACAGCGCCAGCTGGGCGAGGGCATCGACACCACGCGCACGTTCTTCACCGAACTGCTGCAGAAGGCTGGCTATCAGACTGCCGTTGTGGGCAAGTGGCACATGGGTTGCGACCCGAAGGGCTTCGACTACTATCATGTGTATAACGACCAGGGACAGTACTGGAATCCGCAGTATCGTGGCACCGACACCAACAACGAGTTCGTCGTGGAGGAGGGCTACTCTACAGACCTTACCACCGACCACGCACTCAGCTTCATCGAGCACCGCGACCCGTCGAAACCGTTCTGTCTGCTTCTGCACCATAAGGCACCGCACCGCAACTGGCAGGCAAACCTGAAATATCTCGGTATGTACGACGACGTTGAGTTCCCGATGCCGGAGAACTTCTACGACGACTATGCTACGCGCGGCTCTGCCGCTCGCACGCAGAAGATGTCCGTCACGCGCGACATGCGTTGGGAGCAGGACTTCAAGGTGCCCGAGATGCTCGACCTCAACAACCCCGACAGCAAGGACTCATACAACGCTCTAATGGGCGAGATAAACCGTATGACTCCTGAACAGCGTTCGGCTTGGGGACGCTACTACTTCCCGCGCAACCGTCGTCTGCTCGAGGCGCAGCTCAAGGGCAAGGACCTCGACAACTGGAAGTATCAGGTGTACATACGCGACTATATGTCTGTGATAGCAAGTGTTGACGAGAGCGTGGGCCGTGTGCTCGACTATCTCGACAAGAACGGACTCACCGACAACACGATGATTGTCTACACCTCCGACCAGGGCTTCTACATGGGTGAGCACGGTTGGTTCGACAAGCGTTTCATGTACGAGGAGTCGCTACGCACTCCGCTCATCGTGAGCTACCCGGGTCACACCAAGCCCGGCTCTGTATGCAACCGTCTTGTGCAAAACATCGACTATGCGCCTACGTTCCTCGCTCTCGCCGGCGTTCAGCAGCCGAAGGACATGCCGGGACGTTCGCTCGTGCCGGTGCTCAACAACGGTGACAACGTGAAGAACTGGCGCCAGAGCATCTACTACCACTACTACGACTATCCGACGTACCACATGGTGCGCAAGCACGACGGTGTGCGCACCGAGCGTTATAAGCTCATCCACTTCTACGGCAAGGGCGGTCTCGACGCTGTGTCTGAGAACAAGTATCAGAACGTACCGGGCACTCGCGAGTATGGCACAATGAAGGGATTGGAGTCGATAGGCTACTTTGAGCCGAAGGATGAGGCTGTAGACTACTGCGAACTCTACGACCTGCAGGCTGACCCGCACGAGCAGAACAACATCTTCGGCAAGCCGGGCACGGAAAAGATTACGAAGCAGTTGCAGCGCGAACTTGATAAATACAGAAAGACACTCGCTGTGGACGAATATTAGAAAAGTAAAAAAGTAAAAGAGTAAAAGAGTAAAAAGGAGCCCCTCCCAACCCTCCCCATCGGGGAGGGCTTAGAGGACCTAAAGCGGCTTAGTTCGGCTTATCCCTTTTACTTTTTTACTTTTTTTACTCTTTTACTT
>ENA-UONT01000118-UONT01000118.1-human-gut-metagenome-genome-assembly--contig:-CS20-NODE-118-length-113182-cov-132.979784_pt1 | contig 113182 bp, 105 predicted proteins | sample MGYA00242459_ERZ724006 | MGnify/ENA metagenome assembly ERZ724006
TCCGCTTGCTACGGATAAGGCGATGAAACGATTCAGGGACAATGATACTTCCCTATGGGGCTGGCGGAGTACCCGGCAGAGGTGAGAGTCCTATGAGTTCGGTCAGCAACCGAACGCCTGTTGATTTCCTTTTACGCATTTGGGGGATGAGATCGAGTTAAATGCGACCACCAAAGCACAGGATAGACTTCCTGTGTTTTGGTGGATCGAGCGATCCAAATCTAATAAGAAGGAGGAAAGCAAAAATGCCAAACTGCAAAACGATTGCTATCTGCAATCAGAAAGGCGGCACAGGTAAAACAACCACAACGGTCAATTTGGGTGTTGGACTTGCACGACTCGGCAAGAAGGTACTCCTTGTAGATGCCGACCCACAGGGCGATCTTACGACTTGCCTCGGATGGCGAGATAATGACAGTCTTACGACGACCATTACTGACAAGCTCTCCGGGGTTATCCGTGAGGATCATACAGACCCGCAAAGCGGTATTCTGCATCACGAGGAAAATGTCGATCTGCTCCCTGCCAATATCGAGCTGTCCGCTATGGAAATGATGCTTGTCACCGCAATGAGCCGTGAAACCATTTTGAGAAGCTATCTGAGCAAGGTCAAAAACAATTATGACTATGTACTGATTGATTGTATGCCTTCGCTTGGTATGGTCACTCTGAATGCGTTGGCGGCGGCAGATAGCGTGATCATTCCCGTGCAGGCGCAATATCTTCCGGCAAAGGGAATGACCCAACTGATGCAGACCATTGGAAAGGTCAGACAGTACATCAATCCGAGCCTGCGAATTGACGGTATTCTTTTGAATATCGTAGATAACCGCACCAACCTCGCAAAAAGCACTGCCGACGCACTGCGAAAGAACTTTGGAAGCGTTATAAAGATATACCGTTCTTCCATTCCTATGGCAGTGAAAGCCGCAGAGGTCGCTTCCAAGGGCGTAAGCATCTACAAGTATGAGCCGAGCAGTCCTGTTGCAAAGGCTTATGCTGAGTTCGCAAAGGAGGTGTCTGCCGATGGCAGGAAGAAAGAGCGACTTCACTCTGCCGACGCTCGATGACCTGTTTTCCACACAGGAGCTTCGGGACGATGCCAAGCTCAGTAAAATCCGAGATATTCCCCTTGAGCTGATCGACGATTTTCCCGATCACCCATTTAAGGTGCGGGACGATGAAGATATGATACAGCTTGTGGAGAGCGTCAAGGAGCGAGGAGTCATTACTCCGGCTACCGTCCGTCAGAAAGAGGACGGCAGATATGAGCTGATTTCCGGTCACAGGCGAAAACGGGCTTGTGAACTTGCCGGATTTGAAGCACTTCGCTGCGAGGTCGTAGACCTTGACCGTGATGCCGCAACTGTGCTGATGGTGGAAAGCAATTACCAACGGTCACAGATACTTCCCTCAGAAAAGGCGTTTGCCTATAAAATGCGGCTTGAAGCTATGAATAGGCAAGCTGGTAGACCACGGAAAGAAAATCCGACACCAGTGGTGTCAGATTTCGATGGTCAAAGGACTAATGAGGTTTTAGGCAATGAAGTAGGTGAAAGTCGTGAACAGATTCGCCGATATATCCGTCTGACAAACCTTGTCCAAGAACTTCTTGACCTTGTGGACGAGGGCAAAATCAAAATGCGTCCTGCGGTGGAACTATCCTATTTGGACGATGACAGCCAGCGGGCGGTGGTTGATGAAATCGACCTGAACCAATGCACGCCCTCCCATGATCAGACCATCCGTATGCGGAAGTTCTTCACGGAAGGCAAACTCACACCGGAAGCTGTATCTGCCATTATGAGTGAGGAGAAACCAAACCAGCGTGAGAAAATCGTCCTGCGTGGGGATAAGGTGCGAAGCCTGATCCCGAAGAATATCCCCGTAAGCCAAACGGAGGAGTATGTGGTCAAAGCACTGGAGCATTACAGCCGATTCCTGCGCCAACGGGCAGAGCGTGATAGCAGATAGGCACACGGAGTATATTTTCTGCTTTCCCCTTCCTCACACTCCATCCCCTGAGAACTTCCAGACTATCCGAGAATAAATACTCTATCTCCTAACTTTATCTCTATCTCCCTGAGTAAAGTCTATCTCAGAGCAGCTCGGAGATTGCACAGTTTGGAATTGCGCCCACCGGCGATATGATAAAAAGTTGCGCTTCAAAACGCATCTTTGTCTGAACGGTTATCATCGGGTAGAATGTGGTCGAAGGGAGTGAAGCGTATGAAATCCAAAATCGCAGTTCTTTTTCTCATTGCCCTTTTGTACCTGACTTCGGGGTGCAGCAACACCTCGCAGATTGCAGAACAGCCCGCCCCGGTTTCTTCTTCGGAGAGCAACAAAGCTCCTGACCAATCAGAAACGGCGCAGGCAACAGAAAAAACAGAGGTTGAACAACCCCGAAGTACAGAGCCGGAATACTCTGCACCACCTCAAAAAGAACAGCCGTCATCTTTAATAGCGGAAAAACAGAAACCGGCAGAACGACCACAACCTGCGGAGCAACAAGAGCAAGAACCTACAGAGCCAGCCTTCGATATCGACTACTGGATCAACTTTGCTCAAAGCTATGCCGAGAGTGTTGGTCTTACGCTGGACAGCGAAGCCGTGTACTGCTGGGACAACCCTATTGCCGCAGGCACAGATTGCAAATACACCGAAAGGGACATCAAGGGTTACCTAAACCGCTACGCCAAAGATCCCGACATCACGGATGTTTGGATTTGGTATGAGCAGACCGGAACCGGCTCCTTTGAGGTGTATATCGGCTACGCATAACAAAAAATCAAATCACACTGAAACGCATCGTCAAAGCACGGTGCGTTTTTCGTTTTCAAGGAGGTATTTAATACAATGAAATCAAATATTATCAAGCGGGGAGTGGCAGGACTGCTTTCTCTCGTGATGTGCATTTCAACTTTCGTAGGGATTGGTACTACCACCGCTTTTGCCGCTGGGGAACAGGCCGAAGTTTATCTCGTTTCTTTTCCGAGAAGCGGTGATACAAATCTTGATTACAGCGGAACTTGGGGACATCCCAATCTCCACTATATGAACGGATGGAATTCCGGTGAGTCCAAGTTCACTATCGTCCGAGCAATGCATTCATATGACGGTAACATATGTTATTGCATTGAGCCGGGCGCACAGCAGGATACTGGCGACAAGTATACCAGCAAGGATGAAACCTTTTGGGATAACCTTCCCTCGGATTTTAACAGCACCATTTCTCCCTACGATATGAAGCTGTTCATCGGGCGTATTATGCAGTACGGCTACACGGAACCGATCAGCACCTCTTGGCGTTCTCAGAACGCAAGCGATGCCGCAACGCTGGCGGAAGCTATGGCAACACAGGTTCTCATTTGGGAAACTGTTGTAGGTGAGCGTGACGAGGACTTTGATTATGTAAGCCCCGGTAGCTACGATGCTGTTAAGGGCGTTATCAGCACCGTCCACCCGCTGTATGACCTGTTTTGCGATTACTATGACAGCATTGAAGCAAGCGTTCAGCGTCACTCTGCCATCCCCAGCTTTATGTCCAAAAACCCGAACAGAGCGCAGAGCGTGGAACTGGAATGGGACGGTAGCGGTTACACCGCTACCCTGACAGACCACAACCGAGTGCTTTCCGATTACAGCTTTTTCGCTAATGAGGATGGCATTTCATTCAGCGTCAGCGGAAACCAGCTTGTTATCACAGCAACGGATGCTCCTTCTGACAGCGTAAGAATTACCGCCAATAAGGTTGGTTCAACCCGCCGAGGTATCATCACCTGGACGGACGGAACATTCAATCAAGGAAGCGGCAAGCAGGATGTTATCACCTACGCACAGTCGGTCAGTGACCCCGTGCAGGCATTCCTCAATCTAAAAGTGTCCTATGGCTCTGCCAATATTGTCAAGACCTCGGAGGACGGAAAGGTAGATAACCTCACCTTTACCGTCACCGGCAACGGCGTCAATCAAACCGTCAAGACCAACTCCAAGGGAGAAATTCAGATCGACAACCTGATGCCCGGTGTCTACACCGTGACCGAAATGGACTACGACAAGTATGAGCCGCAGGAGTCCCGCCGTGTGACGGTAGTTTCCGGTCAGGTTTCTACCGTAAACTTCAGCAACAAGCTCAAGCGAGGAGATTTGCAAATCATCAAGTCCTCAGAGGACAATCTTAATGAGGGCGTGACCTTCCATCTGTACGGTACTTCTCTTTCCGGCGTTGCCGTGGATGAATATGCCGTCACGGACGCAAACGGCGTGGCGACCTTTGAAGCTGTCCTTATCTCCGGTTCCACACCTTATACCGTGGAGGAAGTGGACACTGCTGTTCGCTATGTTGTTCCCGAAGCGCAGTCTGCGCCTATCAACTGGAACGAGGTCACGAACCGTAGCTTCCTCAATATTTTGAAGAAGTTTTCCGTGACCGTTACCAAGAGCGACGCTGAAACCTGCACGGCGCAGGGTGATGCTTCTCTTGCCGGTGCTGTTTACGGCATCTATAAGGGCGAAACCCTTGTGGATACCTACACCACCGACAAAAACGGGCAGTTCGTTACCAAGGAGTATATCTGCGATAACGACTGGACGGTGAGAGAAATCACTCCCTCTGAGGGTTATCTGCTTGATACCACCGTCCATAAGGTCGGTGCAGAGCCGCAGCTTTATACCGTGGAGCATAATCAGACGGCAAATGATGTGACCGAGCAGGTCGTAAAGGGTAATATCGCCATTATTAAGCACACCGATAACGGTGAAACACAGATTGAAACGCCCGAAAGCGGCGCAGAGTTTGCTGTGTACCTGAAAGCCGCAGGCAGCTACGAGGTTGCCGAGGACACCGAGCGTGACTTTCTCACCTGTGATGAAAACGGCTTTGCCCAGACCAAGGATATGCCTTACGGCATCTACACCGTCCATCAGGTTTCCGGCTGGGAAGGCAGCGAACTGATGCCCGACTTTGATGTGTTCATTTCTCAGAATGGGGCGACTTATCGCTACCTTATCAATAATGCACCCTTTAACAGCTTCATCAAAATCGTGAAGCAGGACGCAGAAACCGGAAAGACTATTCCTTACGCCGGTGCGGGCTTCAAGATTTATGACCCGGACGGCAACCCCGTAACAATGACCTTCACTTACCCGACGCCCACCACCATTGATGTGTTCTACACCAATGCAGAAGGTTCTCTTGTTACGCCGGAAAAGCTGCCCTTTGGAAAGGGGTACTCTGTTGTCGAGGTACAGGCTCCCTACGGCTATGTCCTCGACGAAACGCCCGTGTACTTCGATGTCACGGAGGATAATTCCACAGAAGAAAGCGGGGTTACGGTAGTAAAAGTGGATAAGCCCAATATGGCACAGAAAGGCACCATAACCGTGGAAAAAACCGGCGAGGTGTTCTTCGGTGTTTCCGTCATCGGCGGCGTTGATGAAAGCGGAAACGAGCTACCTACCATCTATCAGCCGCAGTATGAAAAGTGTGGACTTCCCGGTGCAGTCTATGAAATCATTGCCGCAGAGGATACTATCACACTGGACGGCACAGTCCGAAATCAGAAGGGCGAGGTCGTGGACACCGTTACAACCGATGAAAACGGTGCAGCAGTGAGCCGTGAACTTTATCTCGGTAAATACGAGGTGCGTGAGATTATTGCACCCCACGGGCTGGTACTCAACCCGGAACCCCACTGCGTTGAGCTTGCCTATGCCGGTCAGAATGTTGCTGTGACTGAAACGGCGACCTCTTTCGAGAACGAGCGCCAGAAGGTGGAGATCAGCCTTGTAAAGTCCATCGAGCAGAATGAGCGCTTCGACATTGGCAATAACGGTGAAATGAAGAACATTTCATTTGGGCTTTTCGCCGCCGAGGAGATTGTATCTGCCAGCGGTACTTCCATTCCCGCAGACGGTCTGATCGAGATTATCTCTCTGAATGAGGACGGAACGGCAGCAATCAAGACCGACCTTCCTCTCGGAAGTTATTATGTGCAGGAGCTTGCCACCGACAGTCACTACAAACTCTCCGATACCAAGTATCCCGTAACCTTTGCGCATGCCGGTCAGGATACGGCAGTTGTAAAGATTGCCGCCAATGATGGCAAGGCAATCGAAAATGATCTGATTTACGGTTCTGTTTCCGGCAAGAAGGTCGATGAGGACGGTAACGCTCTCGGCGGTGCGCTGATTGGACTGTTCCGCACGGATGATGGCGAGTTTACAAAGGAAACCGCACTGATGACTACCACTTCTGCTGAAGATGGTAGTTTTTCTTTTGAGAACATTCCTTACGGCATTTGGTATGTCCGTGAAATCGAACAGCCCGCCGGCTTCGTGCTGGATGATACCATCTATTCCGTGGCGATCAACGCAGACGGTCAGGTCGTGGAGATTGAAATCGTCAATGCGTATGTCCGAGGCAACATCCATCTGACTAAGGTTGATTCCGAATATCCCGATAATAAGCTGACCGGAGCAACCTTCGAGGTCTACAAGGATAGCAATGACAATGGCAAGCTGGGCGACAGCGATGAGCCGCTCGGCACACTGACCGAAAAGGAAATCGGTGAATACGGAATGAACGACCTGTTCTATGGTCGCTATTTCATCAGGGAAACCAAAGCACCGGAGGGGTTTGTCCTCGATACCGGCGTGTATGAGGTGATGATCGACACGGACGGCAAGACCTATGAGGTCGAGAATAAAGCAGGCGTCGGATTCATCAATGAGGCGATGCGTGGCAATCTGAAAATCGTCAAGACCTCCTCTGACGGCAAGGTCAAAGGCTTTGCGTTCCGTATTACGGGTGCAAACGGCTATGACACCATCCTTGAAACCGATGAGAACGGCGAGATCTTCCTCGACGGGCTTCGCATCGGGGATTACACCATTTCCGAGGTGAGCAACTCCGCATCTTCGATGTATGTTCTGCCTGCCGACAAGAAGGCAACGGTCAAGATCGGCTCCACTACTATTGTGGGTATGCACAATGTTCTGCGTGATACGCCTAAGACCGGCGACACAACCAACCTGCCGCTACTTTACACCCTTGCGAGTCTGTCCGCAGTCGGCATCGCTGTGTGCGGCATTATCGGATTCAAGAAAAAGAAGAAGGAGGATCGTGACTAATGGAACCTAAGACCATCGTGGCTATCGTACTGGTAGCTTTTATCATCGGCGGCTTTATCTTCTTGCAGGTCAGAAAGAAAAACAAGAAGTGATCCAATTATCCAAGGGGCGGAGCAAAAACTCCGCCCCTTTTCTACTACCCGCAGGAGGTATTCAATGAATCAACAGAAAACCGTGGAGAGCCGTGTGCTTTCTATCTTGAAGGATTGTCCGAGAGCAAGGCTCGACGATATGATCCTCATTATGCATTACTACAATCGCTACGCAAATTTCCTGCGAGCCGGTGAACTGCCCCTCTGTGACCTTGCGTTCAACTACAAAGCCTACGGATTACCGTGCTTTGAAACGATTCGCAGAGCGAGGCAGCGTGTGCAGTCGCTTTTCCCTGAGTATTCCCGCAACGCCGAAACAGATGATGACGGCATCGTTATTGTTATCGGTATTCTTTGAGGTGATGGCTATGGAAAATGGAAAGAGAATGGTCGGTGATTATACCGTCCTCTGCACTGTGAATATCGGTCCCCGTGAAATCATCCTTGCCGAAAACGAGCAGGATAACAGCGGAGAACGCTTCCTCTGCTGCTACGGAGAACGCAACGACATATTTGAGAAGTTTACCGAGTGTGCCGTTGGCGACAACTATATTGATGCGGCACTGTTCTTTGCTGAGCGCATCAAGAAAGATGCCGAACAATTCCGGGCGGAGGTTGAAAAGCTGGATATTCCCGTGACGGTTATCACTCAGGCAGATTGTATCCCCGACCACTATAAGAATGACATCAACGGCAAGATCATTGCCATCAACCCGGCTGTCCTCAAACCGGAGTATCAAAGAGCAGACCGGCAGCTTTATCTTGTGACCGGCGGTTTTGGTGCTTCGGCAAATGCTCGTGGCAGCGCCGTGTTTTGCAGAAATCTCTATGACGGTAAGGATACCTGCTACGAGCGTATGGATGTGTTGGGGGAAGTAAAGACGGATCGTATGCCCGATTGGGCAAAAGAAAAGGCAACTGCTATCGGTCGCAAGCACAAAACCAAGGAACAAGAACGATAAGGAGGTAAACACCTATGGCAGCAAAGAAAAGCGTAGCCGAACAGGGCTTGCAGCAGAAAATGAAGGTGCTGGCGAAGCTCTTTGACGCAGGCTGCAAAACCGAAAAGGATTTGAAGGCGCTGACCTTGCCGATCATCCTGAAAATCCCCGATGTGACCGTGCCGGATATGACGATCATCACCGAGCTTCAGGAGCAGGTCGCAAGGAACCGCCTTTTCTCTTACTTGGGAGGGGGAACAGATGAGCCAAGCGACACGACCGAGTGACCGCCATATTATTTGGAGCAATCGAAGTCTTGATGTGGACGACTGGCGAGAGGAGTACAAGGAGTTCATTGAAGCTAATGAGCTGGACGACGACCCGAATGATGGGCAGGCGCTTTATGAGTGGATGGTGGAAACCAATGACGACTACCTCTCCGATGAGCGAATGAACCTAAATGTGCGGCTCTCCCAGCCGATCATTGTTATCGGTGACATCGGCAGATGGAACGGCAGAGTGATGGGATACAAGGACATCCCCTCCGGCAACATCCGAGATTGCCTGTACGCCGATACCGACTATACCGAATGGTATGTAGATAAGTACGGCGACCTTCGTGCCGATGCCAGCCATCACGACGGCACAAATCACTATCTCTACCGTGTGTTCAAAGACGGCGTTTCCGAAACGCAGATGGAGAACCTGAGAGATAAAATCTATCACGGCAAAGCCACACGAGCCGATATTACACGGCTGACCCGGCGACTTGGGGATGAGATCGCCGCCGTTTACGGCTTTGACATCCCGAAACAAAGAACACGCCAAGAAAGGAGTGAGCGATAATGGCAGATTTTACACTGCGCCCAATGACCATTCCCGAACGCAAATACAGCTATGCCCAAAGCTCTCAGCTTCAGGGACAGACCGGCAACATCGGACATCTGCGTGGGGACTTCGGTTCTAACGACAACTGGTTTTACACCACTTGGTTTGACACCCGCCCACAATGGAAAAGCGATGCGTTCAAGCAGGACTTGGATGATGTGATCAACGCCCTGCGTTCAGAGGAATACGGACTGCTCCAAAATCGTGTCGCTATGCGCTCGTTTGGGCGGGCAAATAAGGACAGCGAAATGCAGGGCAACTACACCACGGAGTTCGGTTTTCGAGCCGATACCGAGAAGTATGCATTTCTGCTTCGTTGTATCCCAGTCCGAGGTGACTATAACTTCTACTGCTTCTGCTATGTGAAGGAATGGCTGGATAAGCATATCGAAGAAGCCAATCGGGATATTCGCTTTATTGACAGCCACTATAAAGAGCTGTTCCGTATCCCAGACGGTGAGCGCATTATCGTGACAGATCGTGACGGCAAGACAGAAAGCTATCCTTGCCGCTACATTAACAACTATCACACAGAGGTCGGACGCAATCTCTTTCACATCTGCGAATTTGCCGAGCGTATGGAGCAAAGTGGCTGTACCTATGCTCCGAAAGAGCCGCCTCTGCCGCCGATGTGCTATTCCATACTGCCGTCCACCGGCGAGGTCATTCAAATCGACCGCTGGCAAAAGGGTTATACCACCACAAGGTTTAACGATGGGAACCGTGCGGAAAACGAAGCGATCAAAGACAAGTTCAATGAAAAGCTGGGTGTCAGCAAGGCGCAGGAGCAGGCAATGCTTGCCGGTTCTATGATCCGGTGGGACTCCATTGCCGCCAAACCCAAGAGCTATGACGAGAACGGCAAAGCTATCAAGCCCAAAGACTATGAACGATAAGGAGGTGTCCGCCGATGGCACGAAAATACGACTTCATCTCGGAGCTGTATAATCGAACCTGTAAAACGGTCGTTGCAAATCCCGCAAGCTGGGAAGCATTTCTGCGCTCTGCCTGCTACAACTACCGTCTGCGCTTTGACGAGCAACTTTTGGTACACGCACAGCGACCGGACGCCACCGCTGTTCTTCAAATCGATGACTGGAATAAGAAGTTCGGGCGTTGGGTCAACCGTGGGGCGCACGGCATTGCCGTTTTTGAAGATGCCGACAGACGCCGCCAGCGGCTTGTCCACTACTTCGATATTTCCGACACCCACGAAAGCCGCTTTTCCCGCAGGGTTCCCATTTGGCAAATGCGGGGCGAGTACACAGCAGAGGTAATCGACACGCTGGAAAGCACCTTTGGCGAACTGGATGATAAGGAAACCCTTGCCGTTGCCATCGAGTCGGCGGCAAGAAACGCCGTAGAGGACAATATTCCCGACTATCTCACCGACCTTCTCTACAGCGTGGAGGACAGCTTCTTGGACGGCGTATCCGAAGAAGAAATCACGCACATTTTCAAAACGGCGGTTCGCAACAGCATCGCCTATATGATGATGACCCGCCTCGGCATTGATGCCGGAGAATACTTTGAACCCGATGATCTTCGGGATGTGGTGAACTTTACGACCCCTGCCACACTGAACGCCCTCGGCTATGCCACCAGTGATATTGCGGAGATGGGGCTTTCGGAGATCTCCCGTACCATCCTCGCCCTCGACCGTCAAAATCGCATAATTGCGGAAAAGTCCAAAGCTGATTACAATGTAGTCAAAGAAATAAACGAAAGGAGTAATGACGATGAACGAGATCACTTACACGAGGCAGGGCGACTATTTGATTCCCGACCTGACGATGCCGGAGCAGCCGGAGATGTCGATGGGCAGATACGCCCGGATGCGGAAGAAGTTTCTGAAGGAGCACCACAAGGTGCGCTACTACAACCTGCTGACGAGCTGCACTCTGAACGAGCACCTGAACGATACGGAGCAGAGAGCGACCGAGCTAGAGCAAAAGCTGACGGAGCAGATGGCAGCATCGGAGGGCGTGACGGAGAGCCTGAAAGCGACGGATATGATGAGTTGGGTACGGAAGATGAACAGCATCAGGAACCGAGTGCAGGAGATCGTGATGGCGGAGGTAATATTCGCTTAGACTATTACGACCGAAGTCACGAGGATAAGAGCCTGCCGTTCTTCGGCGGCGACGACACCGTTCGTGAGATCCTTGGCGCTACGCCGCACCTGAAAGCAAGCAAAGACGAGATACGGGCATTCTTTGAAGCTACCGCTGATGAGGACACCCGTATTTCTTATATCAAGCGCATTTTCAACAACGACTTCACCGAGGTCATTTTGGGCGACGATCGGCGTGTGGGCTACAAGACCTATAAGAATGTGTTGCAGCTTTGGGAGGGTAGCTATCTCTCCCGGACGGCGCAGAGCTTCTATGATTGGGGCGTGATCGCCCAGCACTTTGAAGCGATGCGACTGCTTGGGGAGTTGCAGGATACGATGAAGCCGCTGCCGTCCATTGATGGGCAGATGAGCTTGATGATGGAAGGAGCAGAGGAACAAAAGACCTCTGCTTTTACTTTTTCTCAGGAGATTATCGACTCTGTGCTCACCCATGGCAGCGGCATTTCCGAAGGAAAAATGCGTATCTATGAGCAGTTTCAAAGGAGCTTATCCGCAAAAGAAAACGCTGACTTTCTGAAAGAGGAATACGGTTGGGGCGGGGCGTATCCCGTGATCGTCGGAACCGGCATTGATGAGCAACACGACGGTAAGGGTATCCGCATCTCTAAGGGTATCGGAAACGATAAGCCCCACATCGACCTGAAATGGAGTCAAGTGGAGAAGCGTATTGCCGAGCTGATAAGGCTCGACCGCTACCTGAACCCCAAGGAGATGGTGCAGTATCCCGAATGGCTGAAACAACAGGAAGAACGCCGTGCAGAGCTTGCCGAGGAACGCAGGAACAAAGAAACCCTCTCTGCCGCACCACCCGAAAAAGAAAATCCTGTCGAGTCGGAACCTGCCGAGTATTCCTACCACCTCGGTGACAAGGTGTATCTTGGTGCCAGCGAATATGAAATCTTGCATTTTGACGATGAGCGTGTGACGCTCTACGATACGCAGTTCCCGCTCTTCAACAAAGAGATGGAACGAGCCGAATTCGACCGTAAGGTGCAGGAAAACCCGATGAACGACCACCTGAAGGTAACGGGAAAACAGCCCGAAGAACAGACGGTTGAATATGACATTGGAATGGGCTACCTCGGTAACGGTCTGACCGTTTGGAACCGTGCCGTAGAAGTCAATGGAGATTATCAGAACATTGCCCATATCTCCCCTGAAGGTGAGATCACCTACTATGTGCAGGACTTGCCGCAAAGCGTTGTGGAACGCATTGAGCAGGCGGCGGAAAGAGAAAAGCCAAAGAATACCGCTTTGCCGGAGTTCTATCAGGCGTATCTTGAAGCCAAAGCAGACGATCCGAACAGCCTTGTGCTGTATCAGATGGGTGACTTTTTTGAAGCCTATGCCGATGACGCAGAAGTCGTAGGGACAGCCCTTGATTTGATGCAGACTACCCGTGCCGTCGATCATAACACCCGTGTCCTGATGGCGGGTTTTCCTCAGAATCGTTTAGAAACCTACCTTACGATGCTGACTGACCGTGGCTATGATGTGACGATCAATGCTGTTGAGGGTAGCGAGCGTATTATCCGCACCGTGGTTTCTACCACAAAGGAAGCTCCTGTCGAGTCCAAACCTATCGGCAGGATCGACTATCTCGGCACGGACGGCAAGGTCGGTGAAAGCATCGAGTACACCAGCCCGTATAGCTTTGAGAAGGACATCAAGGAGGAAAACTACTATGGTGTCCCGATGAGCATTGTTCTGTATCAGGGCAGGGACGGCAGTACCATCCCCCACGACTTTATTGCGCAGCTTGATCCACCGCCCAATGGCTTTGAGATCATTGACAGTCCTTACCTGACGGACAATGCACTGGATAAGGCAAAACGGCTCATTGATGATTTCTGTCGTGAGGAATACCAGCAAGAGGACGGTGCGGATTACACGGACCTTGCAAATGTGGGAGTTGCCTACACCACGACTGAGGACGACAAGCACGAAATACAGGCAAGAGTTAATCTTGTGGATTTTCGTATTGAAACCCTTGCGGATGGAAAAGTCGTCCGCAGTGAACAGTATGCTTCCCTTGAGGAACTGACCGAAAAGGGTTTGCAATCGCTTTCCTTTGACGACCTTGTTTACCTCTCCGAAGAAGAACTGGCACAGGTGGAAGCGCCCCTTGCCCCCGCTTGGGAGCGCCCGAAGAAAAGCCGAGTGCAGACCTTTGATATTCACCCTGAAATCCCTATGGCAGACCGACATACCTTCGATCTTGCTTCTCACGAGGTCGAGGAGGTCAACAAGAAGGAGCGTTTCCACCGCAACTATGCGGCGATCACCGTTCTGAAAAGGTGTCAGGAAGAAAACCGCTTCGCAACCCCGGATGAACAAATCATCCTCTCCAAATATGTGGGCTGGGGCAGTATCCCCGAAGCCTTTGACACGAACGCAGGCTCTTGGCAGACCGAGTATGCAATGCTCAAAAGCATCCTGTCCCCGGATGAATACGAAGCCGCAAGAGCCAGTACGCTGACCGCCTTCTACACGCCGCCTGCCGTCGTCAACGGCATCTACAAGGCGCTTGAGCAGATGGGTTTCCGTGAGGGTAATATCTTAGAACCGTCCTGCGGTATTGGTAATTTCATCGGAATGCTTCCTGAAGAAATGAGGGAAAGCAAAATCTACGGTGTGGAGATCGACCCGATTTCTGCCGGTATTGCACAACAGCTTTATCAGAAAACCTCTATTGCCGCACAGCCTTTTGAAGAAGCCAGTCTACCGGACAGCTTTTTTGATTGTGTCATCGGCAATGTGCCGTTTGGAGATTTCAAGGTGGCAGACAAGCGGTACGACAAGTACAACTTTCTGATCCACGATTATTTCTTCGCAAAGTCCCTGGACAAGCTCCGTCCGGGCGGCGTGATGGCACTGGTCACAAGCAAAGGCACGATGGACAAGGAAAACTCCGCTGTCCGCAAGTATATTGCCCAGCGAGCTGATCTCATCGGCGCTATCCGTTTGCCAAATAACACCTTCAAGGGCAATGCCGGAACAGAGGTCGTGTCGGACATTCTCATTCTGCAAAAGCGGGATAGGATCATCGACATCGAACCGGAGTGGGTACAGCTTGACACCACCGAGGACGGCATCAAAATGAACCGTTACTTCGTGCAGCATCCTGAAATGATTCTTGGTGAGATGAAGATGGTATCCGGTCGGTTCGGTCCCGAAGCTACCTGTGTACCCTATGAAAATGCTGACCTTTCGGAACAGCTTGACGAAGCTATTGCCAATATTCACGGTGAACTGATGGCGTATGAGGTGGAAGATGAGCTTGCCGAGGAGGACACTTCTATTCCCGCCGACCCCACTGTCCGTAACTTCTCCTACACCGTTGTGAACGACAAAATCTACTATCGGGAAAACTCTCGTATGACGCCGGTGGACTGTTCGGCAACGGCAGAAAACCGTATCAAAGGAATGATCCGCATCCGTGATTCGGTGCGTATGCTGTTGGAGATGCAGACCGAAGATTATCCCGACAGCGAAATTAAAGCCGAGCAGGAGAAGCTGAATCAGCTCTATGACGAGTTCACCAAGAAGTACGGACTCATCAACAGCCGAGCCAATGTTTCCGCCTTTTCGCAGGACAGCTCCTATTCCTTGCTGTCTGCACTTGAGGTGCTGGACGATAATGGTGAGCTGGAGCGCAAGGCTGACCTCTTTACCAAAAGAACCATTAAACCGCATACGCCGGTTACAGCCGTGGACACCGCCAGCGAAGCGCTCGCCGTGTCTATGGGCGAAAAAGCTACTGTGGATATGGCTTATATGTGTGCGCTGACCGGCAAGACGGAGCAGGAGATTTTCGCAGATTTGAAGGGCGTGATCTTCCTCAATCCACTTTACGGCTACGGGGACAGCTCGGAACCGAAGTACCTGATGGCGGATGAATATCTCTCCGGCAATGTCCGGGAGAAGCTGGCACTTGCCAGAAAATCGGCGGAGCTTTACCCCGAAGATTATACCGTCAATGTGGAAGCACTGGAAAAGGTGCAGCCCAAAGACCTGTCTGCAAGTGAGATCTTCGTCCAGCTCGGTTCCACTTGGGTACCGGAGGAAATCGTTCAGCAGTTTATGTTTGAGTTCCTTGATACGCCCCGCTGGGCTTACTGGAACATCAAAGTACATTACTCCAAATTCACTTCCGAATGGAATGTGGAGGGGAAATCCTACGACCGAGGAAATGTCAAGGCGAACAGCACTTACGGTACGCCACGCATCAATGCTTATCGGATTATCGAGGAAACCCTGAACCTGAAGGATGTCCGTATCTACGACTATGTGGAGGATGCCGAGGGCAAAAAGAAAGCCGTCCTGAACAAAAAAGAAACGGCGATCGCACAGGCAAAACAGGAACTGATCAAGCAGGGCTTCCAAGATTGGGTTTGGTCTGACCCAGCCCGCCGAGAGCAACTTTGCCGTATCTACAACGAGAAATTCAACTCCATTCGCCCCCGTGAGTACGACGGCAGCCACATTGTTTTTTCGGGAATGAACCCCGAAATCGAGCTTCGGGAACACCAAAGGAACGCCGTGGCACACATCCTATACGGCGGTAATACTTTGCTGGCACACACGGTTGGTGCAGGCAAGACTTTCGAGATGGTCGCTGCTGCAATGGAGGCGAAAAGACTCGGACTTTGTACGAAATCCCTATTTGTCGTCCCCAACCATCTGACGGAGCAGTGGGCGGCGGCGTTCTTGCAGCTCTATCCCTCCGCCAACATTTTGGTTGCCACAAAGAAAGACTTTGAAGCAAAGAACCGCAGGCGTTTTTGCGGTCGAATTACCACCGGTGATTATGATGCCATCATCATCGGTCATTCCCAGTTCGAGAAGATCCCGATGAGCATCGAGCGTCAGCAGATGATTTTGATGCAGCAGATGGATGAGATCACCGAGGGTATTACAGACTTGAAACGCAACCGTGGAGATAAATTCTCGGTCAAACAGCTTGAAAAGACAAAGCGCTCCCTGAAATTAAAGCTGGACAAGCTGAACGATCAGAGCCGCAAGGACGATACCGTGACCTTTGAGGAACTGGGCATTGACAGGCTTTTTATCGACGAGAGCCATTACTACAAGAACCTCTATCTCTATACCAAAATGAGAAATGTAGGCGGCATCAGCCAAACCGAGGCGATGAAATCAAGCGACCTTTTTATGAAGTGCCGTTATCTTGATGAGCTGACCGGTGGGCGTGGAACAGTCTTTGCCACCGGCACGCCCATCTCGAATTCGATGGTGGAACTCTACACCATCCAGCGCTATCTCCAGTATGCTACGCTCCAAAAGTACGACTTGCAGCACTTCGACTCTTGGGCGGCGATGTACGGAGAAACCGTAACCGCAATCGAGTTGACACCCGAAGGAACAGGATACAGAGCCAAGACTCGCTTTGCAAGATTTAATAACTTGCCGGAGCTGATGGCGATGTTCAAGCTGGTTGCAGACATCAAAACCGCCGATATGCTCCATCTTCCGGTGCCGGAGGTTCAGTACCACAACATTGCTGTGAAGCCGTCTGAAATACAAAAACGGATGGTGGAATCCCTTGGAGAACGAGCAGAGCGTATTCGTGGCGGCGGTGTTTCCGCCAGCGTAGACAATATGCTGAAGGTCACGAATGACGGCAGAAAGCTGGCGCTTGACCAGCGTATGATCGACCCACTGCTTCCCGATGAGGACGGCAGCAAGGTCAATGCCTGCGTCGGAGAGGTCTACCGGATATGGAGCGAAACAGCGGATCGCAAGTCTGCTCAGCTTCTGTTTTGTGACCTCTCCACGCCGAAAAGTGACGGCTCCTTCAATGTCTACGATGACATCCGGAAACAGCTGATTGCCCGTGGCATCCCCGCAGAGGAGATCAAGTTTATCCACGAAGCCGATACCGAAGCGAAAAAGCAGGAGCTTTTCAAAAAGGTTCGTCGTGGCGAGGTGCGAGTGCTGATTGGCTCCACCGCTAAGATGGGTGCCGGAACCAATGTGCAAAATAAGCTCATTGCATCTCACGACCTTGATTGTCCGTGGCGACCCAGTGACCTTGAACAGCGAGCCGGCAGAACCGTCCGTCAGGGCAATGAAAACCCTGTTGTCGGGCTGTATCGATATGTGACAGAGGAAACCTTTGACGCTTATTTGTATCAGCTCGTCGAGGGGAAGCAAAAATTTGCGTCGCAGATTATGACCAGCAAATCGCCTGTCCGCAGCGCCGACGACATCGATGAAACGGCGCTGTCCTATGCTGAAATCAAGATGCTGGCGACCGGCAATCCCTATATCAAAGAAAAGATGGACTTGGACATTCAGGTTCAGAAGCTTCGTCTATTGAAGTCTAGTTACCTATCTGTGATTTACGCCTTGGAGGACAAGATCATCAAGTATTTCCCTCAGCAGATCGCCGTGAAAAAGGAGCTGATCTCAGCACTGGGAAAAGACCTTGCCACCGCACAGGAGCACCCGAAACCCACAGATGACCGTTTTGTCGGCATTGAGGTGAAGGGTGCTTTTTACTCGGAAAAGGCGGAAGGCGGTCAGAAAATCATTGACGCCTGCCAGCAGATGAACTCACCTGACCCGATTGCCCTCGGCACATACCGTGGCTTTGGATTGGAGCTTTCGTTCGATACGATGGAGCGAGCCTACAAGGTCAAAATCCGAGGGGCAGCATCCCGTGCCATTTCTTTGGGTACTGACTCTGCCGGCAACATCACCCGTATCGATAATGCGGTTGAGAAAATTTCCGAGCACCTTGAAACTGTGAAAGCCGAGCTGGAGGGCTTGGAAAAACAGTTTGAGGTTGCCAAGGAAGAAGTCAAAAAGCCCTTTGCCAAGGAGCAGGAGCTGAAAGAAAAGACCGACAGGCTGAATGTCCTGAACGGTCTATTAAATGTAGATAAGCGTGAAAATGAGCTTGCGGACGATGCACCCGATGAGGGCGAAGAATCTCCTGAGCGCAATCCGAGAGAATTGGAACGCTGACCGATGCATCTGTGTAGGCCTTTTGAAAAATGACAACAAAAAATGTGGCAAGAACGCCAAAAATGCAAATCTATGTATTTTCTTGTTGACTTTTTCTGCAACAAGAATGTACACTAATAGAAAGATTATGGAATAGTATACTGGGAGGCGTTGTATGAAGGCCAGTTTTTATGAAAATGAGGAAATGAATTCTATCAAAACGCTAAGGACGATATTAAAAGACGAGATAAATAGCGGTAAGATAGAATCCATAACACCCATATCACGAAATGGGGAAAATGTAAAAATTATTTTAAAGCCATCAACTGATTACGAGGTTGCAAATGTAATTTGCAGAAAAATGCATAGAGCTGGCTATATCACAAATGTGACAAATGTGCGTGCAGCTGTAAATCGTCGAAGGACGCAGACATTCGTCCTACATCTGCGCAGATCTCCAAAGACGATAAGCGTTGGCCGAGAAAGTAGAAGTGCTTTCAAAAATATCGTTGTTATAGGAAAGGTTATTGTTCCGAATCCTCCCCCTGATTTTTCAGACTGGCCGAATCCAAATGGAACACCACCAAAAACAACAGACCCCAAAAATGAAAAGTGAGGTGCTGTTATGTTTGCCAACATACAAGATTTCCTGACATTTTTTGTTCCAGGTTATGTAGTGATTACAATTATTCGTTTTTTTTACAAAGATGAATCAAGCTCGTTTGAGGGAGTTGCTGTTGCAAGCGTTGCGATTAGCTATATGTTGAATCTTATCGTAGGATTGTTTGTGGAAGCAAAAAATAACTTGTTGATTTATGAACTCGCCTCTATTATTCTAGCGGTTGTATGTGCTATATTTGTAGTTAGAATCAGGACTACGGGTATATTGAAGAATAGTCTAATATGGATAGGAAAAATGTCGGGAAATGACGATATATGGTAAGAACTCTTTGACAGAAACAATGGAGCGGATATTCGATGCTATTCCAAATTTAACCACAAAAGTGCGATGATAATGGGGAAAGTAAAAAGCTATGCTGTTCGTGAGAATGGCAGTTGTGATATTGTTATTTACGATTACACTGTAACCTATGAGGGCGGAGACCAATACAATCCAAATAAAGAAACTTGCGGTTATACCCCGATTCTGTATCTGTATTCAGAAGACATTTATGGGTTGGAAGTGAGAACTGGGGATAGGTCACAAGTTATGGCAGACTAGAACAATTAAAATCAGGTGCAAATGAGCTCGGTATCCTGCCGGGCTCATTTCTGCTAAGTAACTGTTAAGTAAGATGTAGACTATCGTTGTATTAACAGTAGATACATTTTTCAAATTCACAAAATTGTACAAACCAGTCATTGCTATGGAGCATTTCAAACTTTAGCATAAGTCTGGTAAAATCACCACGAGATTATTTACATAGCTCCATTTTTGGAATACAACTTGAGTAATTCTGTGTTCTGTTGTGTTTAACGAGTTCTTGCTCCTAAAGGAGGTGTTCGATATGAGTGAAACAGATTACAATGCTCGCCTTTATGAGAAAATGAAAGCCGACCAGGACAAATATCGGGACTGGCTTGTGCGTCAGGAGCCGTCCGAAATTCTTGAGCATACCTACGAATACACGATGCGAGAGGACATTGTGATGTGTATGGAGAATTTGGAGCTTGAACCTGAAAAGGCAAAGGCTTTGCTTCGTTCTCCTTGCCCTCTAAGTGATGTATATAAGGAGTTTCGGGACAGAGAAACTGAGCATATGGATACCATTCGGGACTCTATCGAAACAGAAGCTGACAAGAGCCTGCAACGGCAGGAGAAGAAACAGCAACGGGAAAGCAGGTGATTTTATGCCGTATATCCCACCGGAGGTAGTGGAACAGGCACGGCAAATCGACCTGCTGACCTATCTGCGAAGTTGCGAGCCGCAGGAGCTTGTCCGCATTTCCGGCAACAATTATACCACCCGCACCCACGACAGTTTGAAAATCTCTAATGGTAAGTGGATGTGGTGGTCACAGCGCATCGGTGGCTATAATGCCCTTGACTATCTCGTGAAAGTCAAGGGCTGTTCTTTTGTAGAGGCGGTCGAAACGCTGATGGGAAAGGCGGCGGTGATGCCGTCAATGACAGTCAAATCCAAGCAGAAAGCGGAGCCGAAGGTCTTGCTCCTGCCGGATAAAAGTGCTTCCACAGATAAGATCACAGAGTATCTTTTCGGCAGAGGCATCGACTATTCCATCATCCAATACTGCATTGACAAGGGACTGATTTTCGAGAGCTTGCCGTATCACAACCTTGTGTGCGTGGGCTTTGATGAGAAGAATATCCCTCGCTATGCGTCTTACCGAGCAACTAATGACCGCCGTGTTTTGGGTGACTGCTCAGGTAGTGACAAGCACTATTCTTTTCGGATCGCAGACGGCAACAGTGCTACGGTGCATTTCTTTGAGTGTGCCATTGACCTGCTGTCCTATGCAACGCTTGAAAAGATGGCGGGCAGAGAGTGGCGTACAGACAACCTCGTTTCTCTCGCCGGTGTGTATCTGCCCAAGGAAAAAATCGAGGACAGCACCACGCCTGCGGCTCTTGTAAAGTATCTTTCGGATAAGCCGCAAATCAAGAAAATCTTCCTGCACTTCGACAACGATAATGCCGGGAGAAAAGCCAGTCTTGCGCTGAAAACCATATTGCCGAGTAAATATGAAGTCATTGATAGCCCTCCGCCCTGCGGCAAGGACTACAATGACTTTCTTTGTTTCCAGCTCGGCATCCACCGCAATAAAACCAGAGAAAGGACGAATGAACGATGACCGAGTTCAGTATTTATCAGATTAACACGGACCGGGACGACAACCGTATCTGCTTCTTGGGGCTGGATACCCTTGAACGATTCCAGCACTCTAAGGCGGTCGATCCCGCCCTCTACGACCGAGTTTATGATGGAAAACTCGATTACAATTCTCTCGAAACCATCTATGAGAAGTTCAATATCGACCATCCCGCCGACTACAAAGGACGCTCTCTTTCCGTGTCGGATGTAGTCGAAATCAGGGAGAGTGATACTCTTAATCCCGGCTTCTACTTCGTGGACAGCATCGGGTTCAAGTCGATTTCTTTTGACAAATCTCTCTGCAAGGAGCCGGTGAAAGCAGGCAACGGAAAGATTTGTGTTCTGCTTGTAGAGCCGAACAAGTACCCCAAGATGATCGAGATTGACGACACCTTGGAAGCAATGCAGGAGGTGGTCGGCGGTGACATCGAGGAATATATGCCCTTTGAGGATGAGGTCGCCATCATCTGCAATGAGGAAGGCAAAGTCAACGGATTGACCCCGAATCGGGCGGTATATGGAGCACCGCAAGAAGTTGAGATGACTTTTACCGAGATGCGCAGCCGCTTTTGCGCAGCGGAAAATGAGGGCAAACATCTCTCCGGCTATGTTGTTTTTACGCAGGACAGCTTTGACAAACCTTACGATGTGAAGTCGAGAACCTATGGTATCAGTTCCAACAACAAGGCATTTCAGTCCGGTATGGGTGGCTATTCCATCTTCGGGTCGTGCCTTGACGGCACTGATCCGTGTGTCAGACTGGACGGCTATATGTTTGGCGAGAACGCTTGGAAAGTTGAAAAGTGCTATATGATGGAGCCTTCCCGTGAGATGCTGGACATTATTTGCGGGAAGTTTTTCGTTACCTATGCGCCCTTTGAAGCAGAGAAGTTCCAGGCCCTCCCGCCTGACCTTGCAGAGAAATATCGTGAGAAATTCAAGTATCCCGAACGCTTTATGAGAGTCAACAATGAGATCGTAGCCGTACCTTTTAAGCCCATCAGGGCGGACAAAGAGCGCTGATCTCAACGAGAACGGGTTTTCCCCGAACGCTCTGCATTATCTTAACGAGCAGACTGTTTTTACTCCTACCGGGCAAAAACAGTAATTCGCTCGTTAGGGGAACCCCCTAATACCCCGTGCAAGAAGCACCACACATTTCAAAAGAAAGGATGAAATCCATTTATGAAAAGAACAATCAAGAAGCAGTTTTGGTTTTCCCGTGACGAAGCGCAGGACTTGCAGAAAAAAGCAAAGAAAACCTGCCTGTCTGAAGCGGCGCTCGTCCGTCTGTTGCTCCGTGGGTATGAACCGAAGGAGAAGCCCGACGACCGTTTCTATGATGCGATGCGGGAGTTCTCCGCCATCGGCAATAACATCCATCAGATCTCCGTTAAGGCAAATGCCCTCGGCTTTATCGATACGCAGAAGCTGAACAGTGAGTTGGATCGTCTGCACAAGTTTCAGGCAGATATGGAGCGTCAGTTTCTTCGACCCGGTGAGAGCAACCTGAAATGGCAGTAAGTAAGCTGTGGCCGGTCACGGTTCGCCTTGCGACCGTTCTCGACTACGCTTCCAATCCTGAGAAAACCACAAAGTCAAAGTCGAAGTACAGTGACGCCGATTATCAGGCACTCTGTGATGTAGTCGCCTATGCAGAGGACGGAGAAAAAACAGAACGGGAGCTGTTCTGTGAGGGCATCCACTGTAATCCGCAAACTGCCCGTGAGCAGTTCATCACGGTGAAAGAGCAATTCGACAAGCCGGATGGCATCCAAGCCTATCACGGTTATCTCAGCTTTGAGGAAACCGACATCACACCGGAGCTTGCACAGCAGGTCGGTATGGCGTTCGCAGAAAGAATGTGGGGCGACCGGTTTCAAGTTCTTGTAACTACTCACCTGAATACGGAGCATCTTCACTGCCACTTCGTTGTGAACTCCGTTTCGTTCAGGGACGGCAAGCGATTGCAGAACAAAGAGAAAGCGTGGTGGTACTTCCGCCATATTGCCGATGAGGTCTGCTTGGAACACGGACTGTCCGTGGTACAGAACCCGGAAGCCTATCAGTCGCCCCGCATTCTGACCCAAAAGGATAAAGCTGGTATGCCTACACGCTACAACCTCGCCCGCGCAGCCTTGGATGAAGCCATTGCAATGAGCCACAACCTTCGGCAACTTGAATATCATCTGTCCGAGATGGGATACGCCCTCGGCTCCAATCCCAAGCGGAAGTATTGGACAATTAGGGGCAAGGGTGATGAACGCCCGATCCGATTGCACAGGCTCGGTGAGGAATACACCAAGGAGCGTATTACACAGCGACTCATTGTAAACCGTGACAACATCGACTTCGAGCCGTTCCAGCCGAAAACCTACCGACCGAAGCAATACCGGCTCAGAACACGGAGCGACAAAATCGATAAAGTCGGCGGTCTGTATGGACTGTATCTCTACTACTGCTACCGGCTCGGCTATCTGCCGAAGTACAAGGCAGGACAACAGAATCACGCAAGAGTTCACTATCTTTTCAAAGAGGATCTGATGAAGATAGATGAACTTACCAAACAAGTCACATTGCTCGGCAAGCACCACATCGGTACAGACGAGCAACTTTTTTCATATCAGCACTCGGTCGAGGAACAGATCAAGACCTTGACTGCCGACAGAACGCACCTCCGAAATGAAATACGAAAAGTGAATATCACAGATGCAGAGCTGTCACTGGCAAAGGCAAGTATCTCACATCTTTCCGAGAAGCTGAAAGAACTCCGCAAGGAGGTCAAGCTCTGTCAGGACATCGCCGTCCGTTCCAAGGTCATCGAGGAAAAGGCGGATGCAGTCCGAGCAGAGGAAGAAAAATCAAAACGAAAGGAGAACCGCAACTATGAACAACGGCGGTGATGCGGCTGAACAGGTCGTCAGACTCTCGCTTGAAGGCTTTGAGGTCGCCGCAAAACTTACAGGCTCGGCGGCAAAAAATGTCGCCCTGCTTCTCGTGTCCGTGCTGAAGCAGGAACAGCAGACCAAAGGCAAGGCACGGCTCACCAATATGATCAAGTCCGGCAAGGAGTTGAAAGTCTTTTCTATCCAAAACAAGGACTTGGCTCAGTTCACCAAACAGGCAAAGCGCTACGGCGTTCTCTACTGCGTCCTGAGAGATAAGAGCGCCAAGGGAGATGATGTTCCAGTGGATATTATCGCCCGTGCGGAGGACGCTTCCAAAATCCAGCGCATTGTGGAACGCTTTGAGTTCGGCAAGGTCGATAAGGCTGGAGTTATCACGCAGGCAGAGCAGGACAAGGCTGACCGTGAAGCTGTCGCACAGGAAGTTCCGACGAAAACGAAGGGTGAGATCATTGTAGAAGAAGCAATGGGAAAGCCCTTGCAGAAAGAAGGTCAGTCCCACGAAAACCCTACGGTCGCAAAGACGGAAAAAAGCCCTCCGTCCGAGCGAAGATCCGAAACCAAAAGTTCGGCTACTGACCGGGGTACGGCAAAGCAAGCCGATAAGAAGCCTTCCGTAAGAGAAAAGCTGGAACGCTATAAAGCTACTGCAAGAGCCGACAAGGAAGCAGACCGTGCCGAGTCTGCGCTTTCCAAGGAGAAAGCCAAGACGCCCGAACCGTCCCGTCAGACGGTTCATACCCAGCCCAAACGACACAAAAAATTGAAAGAGAGGTAATCAGCTATGATCAACAATTTCACTCCCAAGAAGTCCGGGACTGCGGCTCGCCCGCAGCTCTCCCCGGAGGAATACGCCGCCAAGAAAAAGGCGGAGAAGGATGCCGTATATCAGATGATCGACGACACCGCAGCCGAGATCGTCCGTGACCCCGACAAGTTCAGAGCCTATCTCGATACGCAGGCACGAATGGATCGCTATTCTGCCGCCAACGCTTTGCTCATTTATAAGCAACAGCCGCAGGCAACCCAGCTCAAGGATTTCCGTGATTGGCAGGAGGACGGCGTGAAGGTCAACAAGGGTGCCAAGAGTCTGTCTATTCTCGAACCCGTGGAGTACGCCAAAAATGACGGCTCTACCGGCATTGCCTACAATGTGAAGAAAGTTTTCGATGTGGCTCAGACCAGCGGCAAGAAACCTGCCGCACCGACCCTTGACCGTGACCCCCGAAAGCTCGTTGCCATTATGCTCGACACGGCTCCCATTGATGTGACGACCGTAGAGGAGCTTCCATCTCCCAATATGGGAGCGTTCTACAAGAACGAGGATCAGACTCTCTATATCAAGCGGGACATCGGGGACAGCGTGGCGCTTTGTCAGTGCGTGGCACAGGAGTTGGGTCACGCCCAGCTTGCGATGAATTGTGAAGCATACAGTCGCAGAGATATGGGTTTCTCCGCAGTTTGCGTCGGCTATATGCTCTGCCGCAAGTTCGGTGTGGATGTGAAAAACTTCGCCATTGACCGAATCCCGGAAGAACTGGCAAGTAAGTCCCCCAAGGAGATCCGTGCGGAGCTTTCCAAGACCCGCGCGGCGATGAGTGAGATCGGCTCCCGTGTATCGGAGGAAATCTACCGCCGCCGAGCAGACCGAAGCAAAGATCAGGAAAGATGAGGTGTGACTGATGAAAGAGGAACGCTATCACATTGCCTTGGACGACTATGAACACGGCGTTGTCATTCGTGCGCTAAATGATACTAAGACCGACCTGATGAATGAGGGAAAGTCTACCGACGCTGTTGACGACCTGATTATCAAGGTCGGCTATGCCCCAAAGAAAAAGTTCAAGGTAATCGAGCGAAAGGAAGGTTCCGGTCGTGAATCGAGATAACGACCGACAGACTTCCATTATCCTCTCCCTGATCGGTATCCTGCCTGTTGTATGGCTTGGACTTCTCATTGCTCCGTCTGTGAAGGGCGGTTTGCCTGAGATATTGCCGAGCTTGATGAATGTGATGAGCGACCCTTTCCATATAGAGTTTTGCGAGGACAGTGTAAAAACTGTCCTCGTTTTGCTTCTCTGCTATGGAATGGGCATCGGCATCTATTTCTCTACACGCAGAAACTACCGACGCCGAGAGGAACACGGCAGTGCGAAATGGGGCAACGCCAAAGCCGTGGACAAGAAATACCGGCAGAACCCACCATCCGAAAACAAGCTGATGACGCAGGATGTCCGCATTGGACTCAACGGCAAGAAACACCGTCGCAACCTGAACACCCTTGTCTGCGGCGGCTCCGGTGCCGGTAAGACCCGCTTTTACTGTAAGCCGAATCTGATGCAGGCAAACACCAGCTTCGTGATCCTTGACCCGAAAGGTGAGATCGTCCGAGATGTGGGAAATCTGCTGGAGAAAAAGGGCTATGAGATTCGAGTCCTTGACCTGATCTCTATGGAAAAGAGCCACTGCTACAACCCGTTTGTTTATCTGCATTCGGATAACGATGTGCAGCGCCTTGTCACCAACCTGTTTAAGAGTACCACCCCGAAGGGCAGTCAGTCCCAAGACCCGTTTTGGGATACCTCGGCTTCAATGCTGCTGTCTGCGCTCGTCTACTACCTCCATTATGAAGCGCCGGAGGACGAGCAAAACTTTGCAATGGTGATGGAGATGTTGCAAGCTGCTTCCATCGACGACGAGGAAGATCCACGACCTTCGCCGCTGGATTGCCTGTTTGCCGATTTGGAGTTGGACAGACCCGACCACATCGCTCTGAAATACTATCGCTCTTATCACACCGGTTCGGCAAAGACGCTGAAATCGATTCAGATCACCCTTGCCGCACGATTGGAGAAATTCAATCTTGAGAGCTTGGCGGCGCTGACCTGTACTGATGAGCTTGACCTTGCTTCTATGGGTGAAAAGAAAGTGGCGTTGTTCGCTATTATCCCGGATAACGATACAAGCTTCAACTTTTTGGCCAGTCTACTTTATACCCAATTATTCCAGCAACTTTTCTTTTCTGCCGACCATATTCACGGCGGAGCATTGCCGATTCCCGTTCACTTCCTGATGGACGAGTTTGCCAATGTCAGTCTGCCGGACGACTTCGATAAGATCCTTTCCGTTATGCGCTCCCGTGGTGTGTTTGTGTCGATTATTCTTCAGAACTTGGCACAGCTCAAGGCACTGTTTGAAAAGCAGTGGGAATCCATCGTCGGCAACTGCGATGAGTTTCTCTACTTGGGTGGCAATGAGCAGTCCACCCACAAGTATGTGAGTGAGCTGCTGGGCAAGGAAACCATCGATACGAATACCTACGGAAAGAGTTCCGGGCGTAGCGGAAACTATTCCACCAACTATCAGATCAGCGGTCGTGAGCTTCTGACTCCCGATGAGGTTCGTATGCTCGACAATTGCTATGCTATTCTGTTCATCCGAGGGGAACTCCCCATTATGGACTTGAAATATGACATTCTCAAGCACCCTGCCGTTGATCTGACTGCCGACGGAAAAGGCGGTATCTATCAGCACGGCAAGGTCACGAGCAATGTTGCGACCATCGAGGTGCAATACCTCGACCCCGATAACCTGCCGGATATGGAGGTGCCGGAAACCACCTATGAGCTGTTGTCCAATGATGACGTCGACTCAGAAAATACCACTACAACTTCAAAAAAATTACGGAGGTAACTACTATGAATATTTTCAAGAAGAACACTGAGAAGCACACCACCAAGCTGCCTATGACTGGCAAGGTCAAGAAGGGCTTCCGCATTTACTGCACCGCTATTATGGGTGCGGCACTCGTCCTCGGTACTTCGGTCACGGCTTTTGCTGCCGGCGACCCCATTACCGCTATCAATAACCTGTCCACCTTTATCTTCGGCCTGATTCGTGCCATCGGGCTTATCCTGCTGGGCTTCGGCGTCGTGCAGGTCGGTCTGTCCCTGAAGTCCCACGATCCTTCTCAGCGAGCTAACGGCTTCCTGACTCTCGCAGGCGGTGTTATCATCACCTTTGCCAAGGAGATCCTCGACCTGATCGTCGGCTAAGTTCATTCACACCGTGGGGTGTTCCTGGCTTCTCAGGAACACCCCTTATTCTCTGAAAGGAGGTGCTTTTCGTGAGCGACAACTGGGTCGTACAAAATCTTCAAAGCGCACTGGAAACTTGGAACGAAAAGCTGGCTGAGATTTGGCAACTTATCACGACAACGCCGCAGGACTTCAAAGGCGGAGGGATTTGGGACGTGATCGTCAATATCAACGGCGCAGTGCAGTCCATCGGACTTGCACTCCTTGTGCTGTTCTTTGTTGCCGGTATGGTCAAAACCTGCGGTTCGTTCACAGAAGTCAAGAAACCGGAACACGCTATGAAGCTGTTCGTTCGCTTTGCTATCGCCAAGGGTGCCATCACCTACGGTATGGAGCTTATGCTTACCCTGTTTAATATCGTCCAAGGCACGATCTCGACGATAATGGGTTCGGCGGGTTTCTCAATACCACAGCAAACAGTTTTGCCGCCTGAATTGATTACCAGCGTTGAGGAATGCGGATTCTTTGAAAGCATACCGCTATGGGCTGTCACGCTCATCGGAGGGCTGTTCATCACCGTAATGTCTTTCATCCTGATAATGACCGTGTACGGGAGATTTTTTAAGCTCTATATGTATACGGCACTTGCACCCATTCCGCTTTCCACCTTCGCCGGTGAACCGAGTCAGAATGTGGGCAAGTCCTTCATCAAAAGCTACTGCGCCGTTTGCTTGGAGGGAGCAGTGATCGTGCTGTCCTGCATTATCTTCTCGCTTTTTGCGTCCTCACCACCCGTGGTCAATCCCGATGCGGCGGCGGTCACGCAGGTGTGGAGTTATATAGGCGAACTGCTCTTTAATATGCTCGTTCTCGTTGGTTCGGTCAAGATGAGCGACCGCATTATCCGAGAGATGATGGGACTGTAAGGAGCGCACTATGAAAAACAACACCAAAATCTATAACCGCTTCAAGGGGTTTACCCTTGAGGACTGCGATTGCCGATATTGTCTGTACTATGGTGGCAGACGCAAAGGCAAGGTGAACTGCCTTGCAGATGAGTGCGTTTGTGCTGATGAAATCCGTCAGGCAAAGGAACGCTGTCGCAGAGAAAGGAGCTTCAATGGAAGTTAAGATCAACCGAGAAATCCGCAACTATACGGAGGCGATATTCTTTGGACTGTCTATGCGACAGTTCATTTTTTCTGCCTGCGCCTGCGTGGTGGCAGTGGGACTCTATTTCCTGCTCAAGCCATATGTCGGCACGGAAACCGTATCGTGGATGTGCATTTTGGGAGCCGCACCCTTTGCGACTCTCGGCTTTATCAAATACAACGGAATGACGGCGGAAAAGTTCGTATGGGCTTGGTTCAAATCCGAGTTTCTGATGCCAAAGAAACTGACCTTCCGTTCTACCAACACCTACTATGAGATGATGAAGCCGGGAATGGAACACAAGCAGAAGGAGGTATCAAAAGCCAATGATTAAAACGCTTCGCAACCTACTCAAACAGGATAAAGAACGATTTGTTGTGCCGAGGGGCGTCCAGGATGTGATCCCCATCAAGGCGATTTACGATGACGGTATTTTTCAGGTGGGCAGAGATAAGTTCTCCAAGACCTATAAGTTCAGCGACATCAACTATGCTGTCGCCAGTCGTGAGGATAAGGAAGCTATGTTCCTTGAATATTCGGAGCTGCTCAACAGCCTTGACAGCGGTGCAACCACCAAGATCACCATTAACAACCGCCGTTTGAACCGTGCAAACTTTGAGAAAACCATTCTTCTCCCCCTGAAGGGCGATGCTCTTGACGAGTACCGTGAGGAGTACAATCGGATGCTCCTTGATAAAGCAACCGGTGCAAACGCTATCATTCAGGAGAAGTACATCACCATTTCGGTGTGCAAGAAGAATGTGGATGAAGCAAGAAACTACTTTGCCCGTGTGGGTGCCGACCTGATTGCCCACTTTGGGCGGCTCGGCAGTAAGTGTGTGGAGCTGGAACCGGACGAACGGCTTCGCATTTTCCACGACTTTTACCGTGCCGGTGAAGAAACGGAGTTCCGCTTCGACATCAAGGAAACCCGCAGAAAGGGTCACGACTTCAAGGATTTCATCTGCCCTGATTCGATGGAGTTCACGGGCGACTATTTCAAGATCGGTGAGCGTTACGGCAGAGTGCTGTTCCTGCGGGAGTACGCTTCCTATATCAAGGACAGTATGGTTGCAGAAATGACCGACCTCAACCGCAATCTGATGATGTCCATTGATGTTATCCCCGTACCCACGGATGAAGCCGTGCGAGAAGCCGAAAGCCGTTTGCTTGGTGTTGAAACCAATGCGACCAACTGGCAGCGTAGGCAGAATGCCAACAACAACTTTTCTGCCCAGCTTCCCTACGACATTGAACAGCAGCGCAAGGAAATGAAGGAGTTCCTTGACGACCTGACGACCCGTGACCAGCGAATGATGTTTGCCGTTCTGACGATGGTTCACACGGCGGACACCAAGGAGCAGCTTGACAATGACACAGAAGCTCTGCTTACCACAGCGAGAAAGCACCTTTGCCAGTTCGGTATTCTCAAGTTCCAGCAGCTTGATGGACTGAATACGGCGATGCCCTTCGGCGTCCGCAAGATTGAGTCGTTCCGTACTCTGACCACAGAGAGCCTTGCGGTCTTTATCCCGTTCCGTGTGCAGGACATTTGCCATACCAATGGCGTTTACTACGGTCAGAATGTCATTTCCAAGAATATGATCATCGCAGACCGCAGACAGCTCCTCAACGGCAACGAGTTTATTCTCGGTGTTTCGGGCGGTGGTAAGTCCTTTACCGCAAAAGGTGAGGTCATCAATCAGGTGCTTGCCGGCAACGCAGACATTATCATCATTGACCCGGAGCGAGAGTATTCGCCCCTTGTGCGGGCGCTGGGCGGCGAGATCATTAACATCTCTGCCACTTCTCCCACCCACATCAATGCAATGGATATGAACCGGGAATATGGTGACGGTGCAAACCCCGTTATTCTGAAATCCGAGTTCATTATGTCCCTGTGCGAGCAACTTATCGGCGGTAACAATCTCGGCGCAGTGCAGAAGTCTATTATTGACCGCTGTACGGCAAGCGTCTACCGCACCTATCAGCAGAACAACTACACCGGCGAGGTGCCGACCTTGCAGGACTTCCGGGCGGAGCTTCTCAAACAATCCGAACCCGAAGCGCAGGAAATCGCTCTTGCCATTGAGCTGTTTACCAACGGTTCTCTGAACACCTTCGCAAAGAAAACGAATGTGAACACGGACAATCGCCTGATTTGCTATGACATCCTTGACCTCGGCAAGCAGCTTATGCCCATCGGTATGCTGGTCGTCCTCGACTCTATCCTGAACCGTATTACGCAGAACCGAGCCAAGGGCAAGAACACCTTCATCTTCATCGATGAAATATACCTTCTGTTCCAGCACGAGTACAGTGCAAACTTCCTGTTCACCCTTTGGAAGCGTGTACGAAAGTACGGTGCTTATGCCACGGGCATCACGCAGAATGTGGACGACCTGCTTCAGTCCCACACGGCAAGAACGATGCTGGCAAACTCCGAGTTCATTGTTATGCTCAATCAGGCATCCACGGACAGATTGGAGCTTGCAAAACTGCTGAACATCTCGGACACCCAGCTTTCCTATATCACCAATGTGGATGCCGGTCACGGACTGATCAAGGTCGGCTCCAGCCTTGTACCGTTTGCCAATAAATTCCCCAAGAACACGAAGCTCTATAAGCTGATGACCACCAAACCGGGCGAGGGTGCTTAACCCTCGCCTTTAGCGTCAAGAAAGGAAATTCAATGAAAAAGAAAATCTGTATGATTCTTATTGCGGTGTTTGTAGCCGTCCTCGGCACGAGCACCTTTTTTATTATCAATCACTACAAGGAGGCGAATAAGCAAGCCGAGCTTTATGGCGAGCTGGCTGAACTTGTGAATGCTGTGGCACAGACGGATGCTGCAACGGAACCGGCGGAGCAGATTCCATACTCCGAGAAAAAGATGCTTCTGCCGGAGCTTGCAGAGCTTTATCAGCAGAACGGCGATTTGGTGGGCTGGATCAGCATTGCAGATACCAACATCAATTATCCCGTGATGCAGTCGGTGAATGAGCCGAACTTCTATCTGAAGCACGGCTTTGATAAGGAGTATTCCGACTATGGCTGTCCCTATGTGCAGGAGGATTGCGATGTGCAGGAGCCGTCCGACAATCTTGTGATTTACGGACACCATATGTCCAATGGCTCAATGTTTGCCCACATTGAAAAGTTCAAGGACGAGGGCTTTTGGAACGAGCATCGGACGATTACCTTCAACACGCTGACGGATAAGCAGGAGTATGAGATCGTTGCTGCGTTCCGCACGGTGGTCTACACCGACAGCCCCGATGTGTTTAAGTATTATCGCTTTGTGGACGCAGAGAGTGCAGACGAGTTTGGCGACTTTGTTGCCAAATGCAAGGAGCTGTCCTTCTACGATACCGGCGTGACCGCCGAATACGGCGATAAACTCATTACACTGTCCACCTGCGAGTACAGTCGCAACAACAGCCGTCTTGTGGTCATGGCAAAACGCATAACGGAGGACGGTGGTGCGGATGCCGCCAAGACTCACGCCGAAGCAACGGTTGAGAGTGAACGCCCTGATTAAGCGCCTTTGTGCCAATTATGATAACGGCAACTGCCTTGCACTGGACGACGGAGAATCGTGTATTTGTGTTCAGAGTATTTCATACTCACTTCTCTGTAAATATTTCCGTAAAGCTGTCTTACCGGCGGAGCCTTTGTTGGAAGCGGATATTCTCGGCACACGCTTTGAAAAGTGCGTGTCCTGCGGTGCGCCGATTATCAAGAAGTGCAACCGAAAGAAATACTGCGAGAAGTGCGCTCAAAGAGCCTACAAAAAGCAACAGGCTGAGTACGCAAGAAGAAAACGGGCTGAGTCTAAAAATAGGTGCTGAAAAAGCCAGCAATATCAAGGCTTTTCAGCTACCGCACTTTGAGGGGTAAGGTGTTTATACCTTTACCCCTCATTTTTAATTTAGGGGCGTTTTGGTACGCCCTCGGAAAGGAGGTTTCAATGGCTGATATTAAAACGAGAGATGTTGTGAAAGGCACGATCAAGAAGATTGACAAGGCGGCAATCGCCGCAGATCGTATGCGCTCCGCCTATGTGCAGACGAAGGAAAAGGCAGAACACACAACGCATCCCGATGAGCATAATGCCGAGGAGTATGCCTCCGACCGTGTGGAAGGCGGTGTTGACCGTATTACGCACGAGGCGTTGCACCAGTTTGATAAACAGGGGCGCAAGGGGGTGGAAGAAACCAAACGGAATGTTTCCAAAGCAGAGGACGGTGTTCAAAAGCTCCGGGAAAAGCGTGCGGCAGAGTCGATGAAAAGGCAAACTATCCGCACATCCGGGAATAAGACCATCAAGGCGGTCGAGCAAACGGAAAAGACGATTAAACAGTCTGCTCGTTCTGCTGGTCAGAAAACAATCAAGACTGCCGGAAAAAGTACAGCCAAAGCAGCACAGAAGTCGGTCAAGACCACAAAGACGGCAATCAAGACCACACAGCAAGCGGCAAAGGCGGCCCAGAAAACCGCACAGGCTACGGTGAAGGCATCACAAAAAGCTGCACAAGCCGCCAAAGCCGCAGCCAAGGCAACCGTTGCCGGTGTAAAAGCTGCCGTGAAAGCAACGATTGCAGCTGTTAAAGCGATCATTGCGGCAACAAAAGCACTGGTCGCTGCTATCGCCGCAGGCGGCTGGGTCGCTGTTGCGGTCATTGTCGTGATTTGCCTGATTGCTCTGATCTGCGGTTCTGTTTTCGGGGTGTTCTTCTACGGCGAGGACTCCGGCACGGGAATGTCGATGCAGACAGCCGTGCAGGAAATCAATGCTGATTACGACGCCAAGATGGAAGCGGAGAAAAACTCGGTAGCCTATGATAATATGGAGATCAGCGGTGGTCGAGCCGTTTGGAAGGATGTGCTTGCGGTCTATGCAGTCAAAACGAATACCGACAAGGACAATCCGCAGGAGGTTGCCACGATGGACGAGAGCAAGAAGCAGATCCTCTCGGACATCTTTTGGGAGATGAACTCCATATCCTCCCGCAGTGAAAGCCACTCGGAAACGGAAATTACCGAAACGGACGACGGAAACGGCAACATCGTTCAGACGGAAACGACAGTCACAAAAACAACGCTTTATATTACCGTTTCTCATTTGACAGTGGATGAAATGGCTGACCTATACGGCTTTGACGCAGAACAGCGGGCATACCTTGCCGAGCTTCTCAAGGACAAAAACAATTCCCTTTGGGCGGCAGTCCTTTACGGCGTCCGTTATAGCGAGGATCAGATTGTCACCGTCGCTCTTTCTCAGGTGGGCAATGTGGGCGGCGAACCGTACTGGTCTTGGTACGGCTTCGGAAGCCGTGTGGAATGGTGCGCTTGTTTTGTAAGCTGGTGTGCCGATCAGTGCGGCTATATCGACACTGGGGTTATACCCAAATATGCAGGCTGCGTGAACGGCGTCCAGTGGTTCAAAGACCGTGGACAGTGGATAGATGGCTCTGCCGAGCCTGTCCCCGGAATGATTATTTTCTTTGATTGGGATAATAAAGGTTCGTCGGGTCCGCAGGACGGACAATCTGACCACACCGGCATTGTCCAAAAGGTCGAGAACGGTATCGTTTATACCGTTGAGGGGAACTCAGGCGATAGTTGCCGAGTAAACCAGTACAGCGTGGGTCACTATGAAATCCTCGGATACGGAGTGCCGAATTATTAAATAGGAGTCTTGTTCTTGCAAGGCCCTCTCATTGCGCAACAAATATTTGATTTCTAGTTTTGCGGTTATGGCGTTACCGCGTCTTGCACCGACAAAATAAACGATTTTGATTTTGACTGTCTGCACACTGAAAATCATGCGGATTATACAACTCATCTTAGAAGAATTGTGTTCCATAAATGTGCTGAATACAAATAAAGTGCACAGCTATGTATCTCATGATGGGCGGCATATTCTATCGATTCTTTTGCAATTGAATATACACTTTTGATAAAAAATACATAAAATTACAGTAAAAGCCGCTGGCATATAACAAGCGGCTTTTACTATTCTGTCCTTTCAAATTCATAGCTCTTAATATATTCTACATATCTACGACCATACAGGACACGGACAATTTTAGATATTGTTAAAAAATCAGGGGAATCAAAAACTTTTTTCAAGAAACATGTCCCCAAAAGGCGATCTACGGACATATATAAGTATAAGGGCAAAAGCCCTTAAACAGAGAAAAAATAATGTAGGAGGTAATGAATGAGCAACAGAAGAATTGAATGGAAGAAGCTCCTGTGCATACTGCTGGTGTGTATATTTATGACGCAGCTAGTGCCGGCGAGTGTTCTTGCGGAAGTCGTTAATGACGTTCAGGAGCTGCGAAAGACAGCAGATACCGTCATTGCAACAGAAGTTGAAGAACCGGCGACCATTGTCGGTGAAGTCGAGACTGAACGCGACGAGAGCGTAAAGCACTATCGATTGAGCGACGGGTCGTTCGCGGCGACGCAGTACGCAGAGCCGGTGCATTACAAAGCAGCCGATGGGCAGTGGCGGGATATAGACAACACCCTGACGCTTGACGGGGGAATGTATACGGCGCAGGCGGGAGAAGTCATAAGACAGTTTCCCAAAGATCTGAGTTCAGGTGAGCTCTTTGAAATCGCCTATGGTGACTACAGCCTGAGCATGTCGGTGGTCAGTCCCGACGACGGAGCTATTCCGTCGACCGGAGGCTCGAGCATCTCGCAGCCGTTGGAGCCGACGCTCGAAAGCGAGGCAAGCGTAGCAAATCCTGAGGACGTTAACGTTAAGGGACTTGAACCGGACTCTATGCCGCTCCCAGCACGCCTCAGCTCCGAGATAAGCTATAAAGACGCTTACAAGGATACGGACATAGTATATAAAAACCACGGCTATAACATAAAAGAGAGCATTGTTGTCAATTCTCCGCAGAGCTCGTACACTTATGCATTCCAAATGACGGCTAAGGGACTGAGTGCGGAGTTGACAGACGAAGGCTCGGTAGAACTGAAAAACGAGGAAGGCACAGAGATATTCACAATACCCGCACCGTATATGACAGATGCTGACGGAGCTTCATCTACGGAGGCGAGATATGTTCTTGCTGAGACAGATGACGGATACATACTAGGGCTCATTGCAAGCCCGGAGTGGATAAACGCCTCAGGCAGAGCATTCCCGGTGGTTATTGATCCGAGTGTTTATCTTCATTATAAGAGCAGTGACATGAAGACCACATACCTGCGGCAAAACATGCCGGACAGCAAGAGCCCGTCGTATGCGGAAATACTGTGCGGCAGAAATAACACTAATTCTTACGGAGCCTGCAAGATGGTCGTGCAGGTCGAGTCACTGCCTTCGATCCCGAAAAACTGCGTTATGATAAATGCGCAGTTGGCAATGCTGCTTGCGGCAACGACGGTAGAACCCGATCCGTTTGAGATAACTATCAGCGCTTATTCGCTCAAGCGCACGGTGAGCGACCTTAAGAGCCTGACCTGGAACGGAGTTCATGGCACATCCGGTATCGGATACGATAGCACGATAATAGATCACAGAAAGATAACGGATGACGATCTTCAAAAATATGTGTCATGGGATGTAACGAGTGCTGCGAAGAACTGGTACAGCAGTACGGCTAAGAAGGGAGCGCTCATATTTGAGTCTCTCAACCAGTATACCAGTCACGGTTTTGCAAAGTTTATAGGTCATGACTGGTATGAGAATAGCCCGTATTTTATAGTAAATTACCGCAACACCGTCGGCCTAGAGGACTATTACACCTATCAGACAGTGTCGGCAGCGCGCGGCGGAACCGTGCATATAGGGGACTACAGCAGCCAGCTTACCCTTGAGAATACCATTGCAAGCTACAATACCGATGCGATCAGCACAGATGTAAGCCTTGTATATAATACCGCATATGCAAGCAGAAACTTTAGCGGCTCGGGCGACGGTATGAATGTACCTGATTTGAGCTATATGAAAATAGGCCTCGGCTGGAAGCTGTCAGTCGCACAGACGCTGAAGGAAGTGTCGCTCAGCGGAACCACTTACATCGTCTACAACGACGCCGACGGCACAGAGCATTACTTCAGCGGCAGCTCCGGTACCTATAAGGACGAGGACGGCCTTGGGCTTAAGATCGTCAAAAGCAGCAGCGGATACACCATGACGGATACGGATAAGTATCACACATGGACGTTTTCAAATTATGGTTTGCTGACGAAAATCGCGGATTCCAACAATAATGTCGTAAATATAAATTATTCAAACAGCCATATCAGCTCTATCACGGCAAAATCCAACGGAGGAACGACCGTAACCGTTGCAACACTAACGTATGACTCAAATAATTATCTGAAGACAATCGTAGATAACTTAAACAGAACCACGAAATTTACTTATTCCGGTGGGGTGCTGAGTAAAATAAAATATGCTGACGGAACAACGGTAGACTATTCATACGATAGCGGATACCTAACTCGCATATATGACAATGAAAGCCTGTACGGACTGACGTTCACATACTGGAACGGTATATTCGGCGGAAAACGAGTATACAAAGTTCAGGAGTTTTCCGGCTCTGCAAACAAATTGGGAAATGCATTCCACTGCTACAAAAATTCAGAGCAGCTGACATCCTACAGATTCTATGGTGCTGATCATGAAGTGGACGCAGACAATGAAAGCGACAGCACAGCTGACGATACCGTAGTATTCTACGCTTTTGACAATGCGGGGCGCACGATCTGCTCGTACGAGACCAATCATAACAAGACCAAGGTAACAGGCTCTTCGGCGGCAAGCTATACGCAAAACAGCGAAACATCCGGGAAAAACAATCGCCTTACGAGTGCCGGGGCGATGGGCATGACCTATCCCGCGGTGTCGGCCGACGGCGGCTTTGAAGTCAAGAGCATTGGAAAGACCGCCGGCACAGCGTCGATCATAACTACGACCACGACGAACGATGCGAGAGTTCACACGGGCTTTAAATCGCTGTGCATTACAAACAGCGGAGCGGGCTATGTAAAAGCAAGCCTTGCGTCGGGCGAGACCTACACAGTGTCATGCTACGTTCAAAACTCTTCCACAACGTGGGGCAGCGGCGCTTACGGCAAGATATCGGTGCTCAATTCGTCCGGCACGGAAGTAGAAGCCTCGCAGCAGTTTACCACGAAGACAAGCAGCGATATTGACGACGGCTGGGAGCGCATAAGCTATACATTCGCGTCACCCGGTACGGGAACATACTACATCGGCGTATCGGCTGGCGGGTTCAGCGGCAGCTACTACGTTGATGACATTCAGATAGACACGGGCACTCTCGCTGGTTCCAAGAACCTTGTAAACGGCGGCAAGCCCAACTCAACGGAATACTGGGGCCTTTCCCAGCTGACCTACGATTCGAGCTCGCAGTCGGGATCACCGTTCGGAGCGGGCGTTTTCAAGATAAGCGGCGACATCAGCACGAACAAGCTCGGCGCGGTGAACGTAAACATAAACGAGAAAAGCGGCGGCACATACATCGTATCGGGCTGGGGCAAAGCGACGGCGGTAGGCAGCACGGCGACTGTGTACGAAGGTGAAAAGCCCTACTTCGGCATGCTCGCGGCAGTGTATTATACCGGCGTGAGCGGAGAGGAATGGCATTTCATCCCGTTCAGCAAGGACTACACGGACTGGCAGTTTGCAAGCGGCATCGTTGTTCCGAAGCAGGATAAGACTGTGAAAATGATAAAGGTCTACCTTATCTACAAAAACAACGGCGGCACCGCGTATTTCGATAACATCAGCCTGACGAAGGAGCCGTGCAGCAGCTACACCTACGACGACAAGGGCAACCCCGTGTCGGCCAAGGAGGGCGGCGCAAAAACGAGCTGCGAGTACCAGTCCGGCACGAGCATCCTGACCAAATACACCGCGTCCACGGGCGTGACCTCGAGCTTCACCTACGCGCCGACGACGCATAACCTGAACACCGTAACGTCGGCGGGAGTCACGACAACGAACACGTACAACTCGGCAGGTCTGCTTACGCAGAGCGTGAGCACGGGCGGCGTACAGAAGCAAAAAACGTCGGCGGCATATGACAGCTATGGGCAAAAGACCTCGTCAACGGACGTGAACAACACGACGACGAGCTACGACCGCAGCTATTACACCGGCCATCACATCAGCGGCATTACCGAGGGCAGCCTGAAGCAGCAGCGCTTCACGTATCTAACGAACGAGCGCCTTTCGATCACGAGCATGGACGGCCTCGCCGCGCAGCACTATAACTACTCGACCGGCCAGCTCTCGGCGCTCGCACGCAAAAGCCGCGTCGGCACGGGCGCGTTCACGTGGCAGAGCTACCACTTCGCGTACGACCCCTTCGGCAATATGACGCAGATAAGCGTCAGCGGCGCGGACAACACCGCGACGAGCACGCCGTCGAGCGCTATCATGCTGGCAAAATACCAGTATGAAAGCGGCGTGAACAACGGGCGCTTGCAGAAAATGACGTTTGGTAATGACCAGACCGTACAGTATTACTACGACAAATTTGACAGGACGACAAAAGAGCAGTATAATAACGTCACATATGAATATGCCTACGATGCCTCGGGACAGCTCGCACAGCAGAGCTCGACGGCGGGGGAAGAGTATAACTACGAATACGACAGCCTCGGCCGCCTGATCCGCAGTAACGAGTATAACGGCGGTGATTTCGAGCAGCGCACGGAGCATATCTACGATGCTTCCGACAGGCTGACGAAGCAAAGCTGGTATAACGCAGGGGGCGTGACGACCATGTCGTACGCCTACAGCACAACGACCGGTCTGCTCTCCAGCCTGAACGCGACTGTTCAGAACTCGAGCATCCCCGTGACCTACACGTATCAGGGTGCGAATCAGCTGCGCAGCAAGGCCATCGGAAGTGTCATGACGAAGGCGTATAGCTTCCGCTCGGATAGCGGCTACGCGACCGCACTGCCGGATTACGTCAATTACCGCGACTCGTCGAGCAACCTGATCTATGGCGATAATTGCCACTACGACAGCAACGGCCGTTTGGTCAAGATCCTCGATTCGGGCAGCTCAACGACGACCCGCGCAATCTATGGCTACGACCAACAGGGGCAGCTCACCTCGGCGATGGTCGGGGGAACGAACTATGAGTACACCTACGACACCGCGGGCAACATTCAGAGCAAAAAAGTTGGCAGCACGACGACCAATTATTATACCTACGGCAACAGTGCGTGGCGCGACCTGCTGACGGCGTACGGCGGCAATACGATCACCTACTCCGGCGGAAATCCGACGAAGTATTACGACGGCAGCACGTTCACATGGACGCAGGGGCGCAGACTGGCAACGGCCAAGGTCGGCAGCACGAACATAAGCTATACCTATGATATGGCGGGCGTTCGCAGCAGCAAGACCGTGGGCTCGACGAAGTATGATTTCACGACCCTCAGCGGCCTCGTGACCCGTCAGACGGGCGGCGGCAAGACCATCGACTTCGTCTATGACGAGAACAATCAGCCGCTGGCGATGAAGTACAATAATACGTTGTACTACTACGTCCTCAACGCGCAGGGCGACGTAATTGCACTGGCTGACCAAAACGGCAATCTCATAGCAAAGTACAGCTATGACCCGTGGGGCAAGCTGTTAAGCGTAACGCCGAACGGATGGCTTGATGAGCAGAATGCATATTATCTGGAGGTAGCTGAAGCAAACCCGCTCCGCTATCGCGGTTATTATTACGACTCTGAAACCGGCTTCTATTATCTCCAGTCTCGCTATTACGACCCCGAGATCGGCCGCTTCATAAATGCCGACAGTTACGCATCCACGGATGCCACCGGCCTCCTGAGCACCAACATGTTCGCTTATTGCGAAAATAACCCGGTGAACAGAAGTGACCCAAGCGGCGAAGCGTTCTCGCTCATCACTATTGCAGTGGGAGCGACGGTTGGCGCACTCGTAAATGCAGCTGGGACAGCGGTGGCAAATGTTGCAGCGGGAAAAGCCTGGAATGACGGAATCGGCTTGGCGCTGCTTTCGGGTGCAGTGTCCGGAGCGGTGTCCACCGTAAGCATGAACCCGGCAGCAAGGCTCGCGATAAGCGCAGTGGCATCGGCAGCAGAAAGCGTATACGATCAGGTCAAAAACGATGGAAGTGTAAACTTCGGGCGCTTGACAGCTGATGTTGCGGTCGGAACGATTTCGGGATACCGAGGTTATATTGGAAATGATTTAACTGGGGCCTTTGTAAAAAGTGGGAAAATGCTTAAAGGGCAGATTAAAAATGCTTTCAAGAGCAAAAGTACAGTTGATAAATTGAAACGAGCAGGAAGAAACTACCTAAAACGAACGCTTAAGTTGTACAAGGGGGAATATTTTTCTGTAGGAAAAATAATGAAGGGCATTAGCTCAATGGTCGGATATAATTATGCCAGCTATAGGATTTGGGGATAATATGAATCTATTAATGGCAATCAGGGCAATTAAGGAACTATTAATAGCAGCGGCAGTTATGGCACTCATTGCGGGCTTTTCAACACGGCACGATCTTGTTAGAGCGGCTGATCGAACCCTTTGTAAAAGAGAGTTTAAAGAGCGTACTCATAACAGGAGTTTTATTGAATGGGTGTTCCTCACTAATCTAAAAGATGTAATACCAAAGTCGATGTATGTGTGGTATTATACTGAATTAGCTTTATGGCCGATTTTTTCCATTGCATTTTGCGTGATGGCGATTAATGGATCTGAAAAAAAAGAAATACTTCATTATTTGAATTTATACTACCTCGTTGCATATGGACCTGTTCTTATCTATTGGTGGATTTTCATGGGGCGTGATAAGAAAAATGGACATTTTGAGCCACGCTTTATACCACGCCGTCATGTCGTAACACAAAAGCATACCCAACAGAAAAAAGGTAAAAAACATACCCAGCGAAAGAATAGAAAATAGCAAAAAGTGATGAAGGAGCCTTTGGTATAGCCAAAGGCTCCTTTTTATATTTGGTTTTGCTTTGTGAGTTTGACAATATAATACGTAAAATGTATAATAATGTAGTCAATACGACGTGCTGCCATTATGAGGCGATAATAATTAGTTTTTGTCGGTCAATATTTGATGCGAAAGAAGTGAATGGGATGCCTTTAGAGTACATTAGCAATGATAATCCAAAGAAAAATCTGTATGATACACTTCGCAAGTTTCAGTTAAACACTCTGCTGTGTGTTATATCAAAAGAAACAGCAACGTTTTTTGCTGAGGAGAATTCTGGACTGAATTTCGGGATAAAATATGAGACATATCAGCTGCGCGAAAAAATGACCAAAAAATGTGTTGATGTTAATACATATGTAACTGGTTGGACATTACTTGATCTTTCATATAATGCAATATGTTGTACGCATGACTACAGGGGAACAGGTGAAATTACGCCCCAAACAGTGTGGTTTTTAAGTCAGCTATCGGGAGAGTATTTAGGTAGCTTAGAGTCAGCCGCAATTGATAATTTTGAAGATACAGACATGGATATGATACTGTATTTATGGGGCTTTTTCGGTGAACAGAGAAAGGTTCAAAACCCAGGTGCTTGCTTTGAGAATATGAAACGAGATTTATATATTCTGTTTGACATAGCAAAGGACGATAGAGAAATAGACATTGCTGGGATTGTAGATCAGGAGATAGGTGTTGACTGGAAAACTGTTCAGAGTGCGTTGTGTTTGTTTTGGGCAATGTCAATTGTTTTGCCGTACATATCTGAGGGGCTGGATCAAAAGATAGCATGGAGAGATGATACAGAGAAGGCTGCTTATTTGAAAGTGTTAGATTACTATACAGCTGATTATAAAACGATTAAAGAATCATCACTGCGGCGTCAGCAATTATATATAACTCCATATGTGAGAACTAGTAAGGGGAGAGATGTCATATCCGTTAATTGTTTTTTGAATCTGTTTTTGTGCGAACACAGTATAATGTGGCTTGTACGGAATTATTATAAGAAGAAAGATAGTCAAAAATTCGTTGACAGATTCGGAATGTGGTTTGAAAAGTACCTTGGAGAGTTACTTCGTGAGTATGTAGGTGAATCGGATTTTCAGAGAATATGTGAAGAGCGGGATATGCGTGCGGACTGGAGAGCTCAGCTGGATAAATACAGTTTTCTGATAGAGCAAAAATCTGCATTATTGAGGATAGATGTTAAACAGCAAGTGAGCAATCTTTATAGCCTTAAAGAATTTGCAAAAAATAATATAATTAAAGCGATGAGACAGCTAAAGAATACAGAAGCTGCCATGGGAAAAGAATGCATTAAAGTTATTTTGATATATGAAGATTATATTGAAACTGATGTTATGGACAAAATTTTTTTAATGCCGGAGTGTAATGTGGAAAACGATGGCCGTTATTGGCTTGTAACTATTGGCGAAATGGAGAGATTACTTTTTACTTTTAAAAATGACAAAGTAAAGTTCATGAGTATAATGGAGGAGAAAATAAGACGTGAACGAGAGCATGACACTACAAATGGCCTAAGCTTAGACAGCGTGATGGAGCAATTTGAAGTAATAGCTAATGAGCATCTAAAACAAGAGCAATTTGAAGTATATAAATTAGAAAGAACCGAAAGCATAAGAGCACTCTTAAGGAAATAGCATACGAACAAATAGTGATGAAGGAGCCTTTGGGTATGCCAAAGGCTCCTTTTTACATTTCCGTAAACAACGGCTGCTTGCAAAAGATAATAAGCGTCGGCTGAATCGTTTTGTTAACAGTCCGGCTTGAAATGCGTCCAAAATGCGTCCAAAAATGTTGGATATAAAACTATCGTTTGCAGGCAGCGGTTTTTATTTTTTCGCAGTGCCTACATTATTTAATGTGAAAAAATTTCGCTTGATAACTCTACAAAAATCAGACCGCCGAAAACGGAATGGGGTTCAAGAGGCCGCTGGTTCAACTCCAGTCACTCGGACCAAAAAACAGTCATCACAGTGTGATGGCTGTTTTTGCTTACATGATTAAAATGGCTGCCTTAATGGAGAGTAATAGGTGAATAAGAAATTTTTTATGAGCAGTAAATCGAAACTTAGTAAAGGACATCATTATGGTTCCGAGTTGGGATTGAGCTGGGGAGCGCCAAGGTGAAGACAATAAAAAATAATGGTGCTGGGTTCGTATGGCCTCAACGTGAGTACTTTGTAACGGCACTGATAGCTACCCCAGTGATTGTTGTGCTGTTTGCAATAGGAGCTTTTGATGACCTTCCGCTTAATCTTGTAGATATTCCCTTGGCGTTTATTCTTTCAGATGCGGCAATGTTTTACTTAGGAATCATTTGCTTTCGCTTAAGCGAAGAGGATGTTGTGCAGTATAATTTGGGATTAAGACGCGGCGCGTTCTATGGAGTGATGTCGATCAAGTCGGAACCGGTTATACTGGTTCCGGAGCGGCTATTGTAATAACGCTGAAGGGGAACAAGCGCTATGTTCCACTAAAGGACTCAGGGCGTGTCAGGGATGCTGAATGGTTTTCAATGTTAAATCATAAAGGGTGCATTCTTATAAAAAAAGCGTCAATGGCGCGAGCGCTTGCGGAAAAGTTTTATGGCGAGCTTGACTATGAGTGGAATCCGCCGAACTATGATTAACACATAAAAATCAAATTCGCAGGAGTATATCGGATGATATGCTCCTGCGTTCCTTTTGTTCGCAAAGTACCAGTACGAAAGCGGCGTGAACGATCAGGTACAATGAGTTGCGCATAAATCTTGACGGTATCTGCTATTCTCAGCCCCCCTTCGCTCGATGCTTGAAGCTAAAGCGTTTTGCGGGATACCTCTACCGGCACAACGGGTAGTTTCCGAATTCAATAAAGACAAGAAGACTGGCAAAACGTTGCTAGTCTTCTTGCTTGAGAATATTTAGCTTTATCTTATTGAATACTCATTTCGCAGTTGTGATCGATGTTGTATATGAGCGGGAATCCGAGCCGCTGCTGTTCTTCGCAAAGAAGATGACAACGGCGTAGTACTTTTGTCCGGCCACGCCGACGTAGGGGACAGAGTCGCTGTGGAATGCGGTGTTAGATTTCATCATGTATTCATTGCCCTTGGTGGCGTGTGATATTGTGGCTATACGTGTACCGTCTGACTTGTATATGTAAATTAAGCTGGCACCTATCTTGGTCATCGTGCCGGTTCCGACAACTGTGAATTCAACATTGATCTTACCGTTTCCTGATGCAACAACCGAAGCACCGTAGCCGGTAAACCATGCGCTGGCTCTCGCCTCGGCGGCAAAAGCATACACGGGCGCGCTAACTAAAAATACAATCACAAGTATAATCGAAATCGATCTCAGTATTCTTTTGTTCATTGTTTTTTCTTCTCCTTAGCTTTGGTTAAGTGAGGTTATCATTTTCAAAGCTTCATCGTGAGTTGAAATGCCGGATATTGTACATTCAATGTTCTCCGAAAGCCAAGTGACAAAGTAATCATCCATATTTGACATTATATAATATGTAGTTCCGCCGCTTTCGTACTTTTCGGGAGAAAGAGCGTCCTTCTCAAGCTGAAATGAGGTGGAATCACCCGAGTATATCCTATATATGAATAGGATGTCGTTTGAACCATTGCTTAGCTGACAAAATATACTATCCACATCAGCAAGATCGGTGTATTGCAGATCAAGAATTTTATATCCATCAGGAATATAACCGGGAATCAAATCATCACTCAGACCATGTTCGATCATTAAGTTTTCCAACTCGGCTAACTCCGCGGGTATTTGCTTGATGTAGGGTGTGGGTTCGGGCTCGTTCATGTTGGTCTCAAAGCCAAATGTGTCCTTTGTCCAAACTATGATCGCATCCCATATGTCATATCCGAGTGCTTTGGCAGTAAACGACCCAACCAGAATTATACAGATCACTGCGGCAACTGATATGATTGATTTGATACCGCGATTTATGCCCCTGTTTGCCCTTTTGATGCTTGCGACTTCTGCGGCTGGTTCGCTGACGAACCTGCTGTTGAACTCATCATCAAAATCGTGTAAGGGTTTTCCGTCATTACTTTCGGTGTTGTAGTATTTCTGAAACTCTGCCCAAGCTTTTTGGACATCGGGTAAATTACACTTATCATCCTCTATTTCACGTCGTTCAAGCACCTCCATTACATATAAAACATCATCTAGATTCGAATCGCCGCAATAGGAATCCTTACGCAGATATTCATTCAATTCAGCTGTGCTCATACTGTCAAACCTGGAGTGATCTTGGCCTATTTGCCTAGTTGATTCAGCCATCAAAAATAACCTCCTTTGATTATATATGTCTCAAGAATACGGTTTGGGGACAAAAAATTATAAAAAATCTTCTGAGATTGATTTTCTGAGCTTCTTTTTTGCACGTTGAACGCGTTTTTTGCAGGCTTCAACAGATATTCCGATTTCATTTGAGGCTTCAATCATGGTTTTGTTTTCGATAATTATATGTTTTATAAGCTCAAAATCTTCTTTCCCCAAGATAGAGGTGCAGTACATCGCTAGCTCAGTATTATCTTCGGATATCTCGGGCGACATTCCTGCTGCGGTCGTTATTATCATCAGAAGATTGCTGAATTTTGCCTGACTCCTGCGAGTGTTGTAAATTACATATTTCAGCGTTTTTGTAAGCCAGCCTGGACTATTTTGACTTTCTATAAGCTGGGCAGACTTCGCACAGGCGATTCGGAAGGTTTCCTGAACAGCTTCTTCGGCTAGATGAAAGTCTCCGAGAGAGTTTTTCGCATATATAAATAGTTTGGGATACATATCAGCGTATAAATCCTCAATGGTTTTGTTAATTCCTGTATCATTGCTCATGTTTATTCTCCCACAAACAAATGAGCTTAATTATTGCCGAATGCGTCTATACACAGGCGGGTCATTTTCTCAATTGTAGCTATGAAATCCGGCGATTGGCCATTCAAAAGCATTTCAATATTCTTTACATGCGTGTCTCCAGTCGGCTCATACAGTAGCCGATCAACCGTTACGCCCAAGCATTCGGCAAGTTTATAAAGTACGGTAACGCTTACGCCCTTGTTGCCACGCTCAAGGTTTGCGTAAAACGATGTGCTTATGCCAGCTGATTCTGCGAGTTTTTCCTGTGTTAGACCACTATCGGTCCTCAATATGCATAGATTGTTCCCGATAATTGTGGCAAGTTCACGCTTGTCCATGTGATATCAACTCCTTGTGGGGATAATTATATTTTCCCCGAGGAATGCATTGAATTGTCTGTGAGGATGTAATTATATTTCCCACAGAAATAATGCGGACACACCGATCATATTTTCGTGATGTTCACAGTTGATTGTTATATTGCCTATATGACACCAACTTTTCGATAGAACAATTGCACTTATATCAAAAATTGGGAAAACGAAAAAATTTTTAAGAAACATGTCCCCAAAAGGCGATCTGCGGACATATATATAGCGAAGAGATTATAGAAATTCAACTAAATAATAAAATAGCTGATATGAAAGTCGAAAATGAAATCTACAAATTTTATGATAGGAAAACTGGTATACCAACTTGCGCCGCTTTGTATATCTAATTTTAAACGGAGGGCAAACGGCGAGTGGTGATAAGGTTAAACTATTCCATAGCCCATCATATTAAAATCGAACACAGCAATAAGGGAATGACCGGTAGCTTTTCCGGAGGATATTTAAGACATAGAATGTACAGATCAACTAAGCACTTCCTTTTTGCGGCTTGGGCAACGGATGGAAAACTTGAACTGGTTATCAGCGTTTATGTAGATTTTGCTGTAATATTTGTGATAGGGAGGTGCGAATGTTGTGGGATAAGATACTACAATTGTTTGACCATGTGAAGAATTACATATTAACAAATTTGGCTGATTGGCTGATCGGTGCAATCGTTGCCTTTATATCTGTAAGGATAGCAACTCGAGACTATTATATTGAAAACAGATTAGAAGTGGCGAAAAGGATTATGGAGCAAACATTGAGTGAATTGCTAGAAATTAAATATAACCAGAAAATGCCGTCGCAAGCGCAGGCCATTATGGTCAAATATGGCGGACATTGCTTTGTTGTGGACGAGCGTTCAAAGTGTAAATTCGGAGAGAAAATTAGAAAAACAGTTGCGGTTGTTGGTGGCAATACTTCTGATGTATCTAGAATTAGGCCCCTTTACTATGGTGTACTTGGTGTAGCCAATGAGCTTGGCGTGCCAATGCTGTACGATTTTGCTAATAAAGGCAAAATGTGCAAATATGAAAAAGGACAGGTGATAGATATAGAGAATTTAGAGCGCGATGAAGACTCCGTATACTATACTGTCGGACCGGGTAAGAAACTGTTTGTTGCAAAGATAAATTCAGCAAGGAAATTCATGATGGCGATACCTATAAGCTGTAATGGCAAACTCGTTGGAGGGATTACATTTGACTTTACTGGTGAAGAGTTTAATGATAACGAAGAATTTGCCAAGTCAAAATGCGAAGAAGCATTTAATGTATGTAGCGATGTTGCTGAAGACTTAGCACTAGCATATTTCAACAAGAAAAGAGTGTTTTAAATGAGTATTGAAAAAAGAGTATTTGTCTCGTTTGACGAATTTTGCCCCCATCAGTGTAGGTACTGTTTTACATACGATATACCTAGGCTACGGGAAAGAACCATTGAAGAGATAGTGAATAGTATTGAGAACGATACTTTTGATGTAATTTACATTTCTCAAAAGAACGATAATTTTTCCAATCCGTATAAAGGAATGGAATTAACTAGACAGCTTTTTAGAAAATATAAGACCAATGTATTTATAATAACAAGAACAGTTTTTGATAAAAAGCAATTGCGTGAGTTAGATGAATTATCAAAAGAAGTAAACGACGCTGGAAAGATGATGTTCGTGGCGGTGTCTATTAATGCTATTGATTCAATAAGTATATGCGAGAATCCGGACTTGGTAGCGACGCCAATGCGTAGAATTAGTTTCATTAAAGAACTGTCCGCAATAGGGTTACATCCAATTCTTATGCTACGCCCGGTATTCCCAAATGAAGTGATTCCCGTGGCTGAGTGTGAGAAACTTATCGAAGCTACTTCTAATGATGTTTCGTGTGTAGTATCAAGTGGATTAGGTGTAAATGATAGTATACTCAGCCGGTTGGGGATGAAAGAGTCTGATTTTTCGTATAAAGAGAATCAAGAATATCTGCAGGGGGCCATAGAATGTGAGATAAAATTTGTAAATGTAGAAAAAGAACTAGCGGCTCTGCATAAAAAATGCACCTCATTAGGGATCCCTATGTTTGAGCACAGTATGCCAGCAATAAACTATGTAATGAACATGGAAACATAAGCCAACAACTAGCCGCGACATTCCAACATGCTGTGTGCGGATTGTTCAGAAACTTCTACTGCAATTTATGCATGAACTGGATTAGAAAAACTTGACAATATATAGAATCCCCCTTGCCGTAGGATAATCCTCCGGCAAGGGGGATTGATTCTGCGAAAGTGTAAATGCCCACATTAGAGAATCATCTTGGTAGAACGCAAAGAGGTGCTATCAGTAAGTATGTGCCAGTACATGAACACTATTAATGTAGCATATTTAGATAAATTTATAATAATAGCAAGATAAAAAATTTTAAAAATAAATGTCCCCAAAGGCGGTGGGATTGACATATAAGAGGTGAGAAGAAAGATATTTACTTAGTATGCAGCTTGAGATGATAAGAGCTGTGTATTTGAGAAAAACTGAATATAGCGTAGCGACGGTAAGGTTTAGCTAAAATGGAGATGTGTATCTCCTGATTAGACCCACGCTTTGACTACTTCGGTTGGTAACTATTAATTCCGCGCTAATATGAGCCGCCGACAAGGCAGATAGCAAAAAGCTAAGTCTGTCTTGCCGGCGGCTTTTTCGGCAGGAAAACATAAAAGAGCTTCTGGCAGAGAAATCTGAGAGGAGCTCTTTTATGTTGTGCCGATGGCTTTGCTACATAGCTGAATACCCATAGACTCCTGAATTTTGACTTTAGAAAATCAAAATTCAAAGGAGATTTTACTATGAGCTGGAATGACGGCCACGAAAGAAGAAGGTTTGAGCAAAAGCAAAGAGCTCAGGCAAATGAATACCATAAATATGGAATGAATGAGGAGCAGATACAGGCGATGTACCTGCAAGATTTGCAGGAATACCGAAATAACCGCATTTACGCAATTCACATTCAGTCCATTGAGGAGCTTGAAAGCGACGGTGAGGAAAGCAGAAACGCACTGCACAAAAAGTTCCTGCTTTCGATGACATGCACGATGGATATGAGCGAGTGCAATCGGTACGGCTGGATCGACGAAATCGAGAATAATGCTCTATATTGTGCGATTTGCAAACTTAACACAAATCAGAAGGAACTTCTGACGCTGCTGTATCGGGATGGATACACGCTTTCAGAAGTAGCAGATCGGATATACCAAACCTCTGTTGCGGCGGTTTCGCTTAGACTCTCCCGCATACAAAAGCGAATCCGCCAATTTGTTGCGGAGAATGGAGGGCTGGGAAATGACTGATTTCAAAAAACGCCCTCCGTATATGGAGCTGTGCCTGTGCCGCAGATGTGCGGATGTCTACTTCAACGATCCTGCCTATTGGGTTGAACGCTCCAATCCCATTCAAACGGTGCGGGAGCTTTGCGATGTGTGTAGCCAATACCGTGGCTTTGACTATTCGATTTGGAAGAAGCCCTCGAATGTGCGATTGCCAAAATCGCATCGTTGAGGAGGTGTCCGAAAATGAATATGATTAAGGCAGATAAAGAAAACAATATTTTCGGTGCACTGAAACTCATTGAGCAGCTTTATCTTGACGGCGAAATTCCCGGCTATGTATTTAGGAACATCCTTCAGGAATACAAGGATGATGTCTGCATTGCCGATTTCACCTGTTACAAAAAAGAAAAGCAGGAAGGTGAGGATAAGTAATGTATGGATTAAATTCTGATTTCCAAAAGAGAGATGTTGCTATATACGCTCGTGTATCGACGGAACACGAAGCACAGCTTTCAGCTCTCGGCAACCAGTTAGACTGGTATAAACCTATTTTGGCGGCAAGACCCGATTGGACTCTGATCGCACAGTATATTGATGAAGGTATTACGGGAACATCCGCTGAAAAGCGTCCGCATTTTATGCAGATGATAGAGGATGCCCGGCAACGGAAGTTCAATATGATTATCACCCGTGAGGTATCCCGCTTTGCCCGAAACACAGTAGATACGCTTCAATATACACGCCTGCTGAAGGAGTACGGCGTTGAGGTGTTTTTCCTCAACGATAACATCAAAACCTTTGACGGCGACGGCGAATTGCGGCTTACGATAATGGCAACGCTTGCACAGGACGAAAGCCGCAAGACATCCATCCGTGTAAAAGCCGGACAGCAGACCTCTATGCAAAACGGCGTGTTTTATGGTAACGGGAATATTCTCGGATACGACCGTGTGGGCAAGGAGATGGTCATCAACCCCGAACAGGCAAAGACGGTGCGAATGATCTACGATATGTACCTGAGTGGAATGGGGGTGACAGCCATCCAGTATGAGCTTGAAAAAGCGGGACGGCTGACGGCAATGGGAAAGGAACGGTGGTTCGCATCGTACATTGCGAAAATGCTTCGCAATTCCTTTTACTGCGGCATCATAACCTACCACAAGGAATATACGCCTGATTTCCTGAAGCAGAAGAAAATCAAGAATTACGGTGATTTGGAGTATGTTCGGGTTCAAGGTACACACGAACCAATCGTAACCGTTGAGGAGTATGAACAAGTACAGAAACTGATGGATACCAAGTCGGTGCTTATGAAAAACCATAACAAGGGAAAACGCAGAGTCGGAAGAATGCAGCATACCACTGCTTTCGGACGGCTAATGATTTGCCAGTGCGGAAACAAGTTCAACTTGCGGTTTCACTCCCGTGATGGACGGACAGATGGCGTTGATTACCAGTGCTACACATCGGTAAACCGTGGGAGCATCACCAAGCGTCTCAACAAAGGCATCTCCATTGAACATTCGTGCGAATCACCCTATATTCAGGGGTGGAAGCTGGAAATGATGGCGGAGCAGGTATTTGACCGGTACATCGAAAACGCCGACAAAGTGATGGACTTGTCTTATGCGATGCTCGAAAAGCACATTGCCGATCAGGAGGAACTACCGGACAATACGGATGTTATCCAGCGCAAGCAAGGCGAAATCGAGAAGCTGATGAATAAGCGGACAAACCTGATCGAGATGAGAGCCGAGGGTGACATTGATAAGGAAATGTTTCGCTCAAAGAATCAGGAGATTGAGGATCGTGTTGCAAAGCTCCAGGAAGAAATCAAAGGCTTACAGCCTGAGAAGGAGCTGACAAGCAACGAGGACTATTCCGTCAAGCTCTTGGAGCTGCGGGAGCATCTGAAGGAGTATACCGTATTTGATTACTCGGTTATCCCTGAAAGCATTGTGGAGGCGTTTATTGAGCGCATTTGGGTGTCAAAGGATGAGTTCCGCTGGTATCTGAGAACCGGAAACAATGCAGACGGCGAATTTGACCCTGACGACCACATCAAAATCGGTTCCTTTACGCTGACTATCGATGATGCGAAGAAGTACATTTACAGCTTTTCGACCCGCAGGAGAGTCTACAAGTGGGTGGATTTGAATGTGAGCGTGTGGATATGAAATAGTTGGCGCTATGTATTGCTTGTAGCTCAGGCTGCTATCAAGGAACAGCGCCAATAAAAAGTTGACGCTGACGGCGCAGGCAAACAACCTATAAAAATACGGTCACACTGTTCTTTGGAATGGTGTGACCGTTGTTTTTTGCCTATTTTGATCAGAGCACTCGTCATAGCCCCTGTTTTCGCAAGAAAGCAGGGGCTTTTTTTGCTGCTCAGAAAAATTTTTGAAAAAATTTTGTTTAGGGGGTCCATAAATGAGCCTTCTCGCTGCCTACCTATGGCAACGGGCAAAGCGTGCAATATTCCTATGACAAATTTGACAGGACGACAAAAAAGCAGTATAATAACGTCACATATGAATATGCCTACGATGCCTCGGGGCAGCTCGCAAAGCAGACCTCGACGGCGGGGGAAGAGTATAACTACGAATACGACAGCCTTGGCCGACTGATCCGCAGTAACGAGTATAACGACGGTGAGTTCGAGCAGCGCACGGAGCATATCTACGACGCTTCCAATCGCCTGACGAAGCAGAGCTGGTATAACGTCGGGGGCACGACGACCATGTCGTATGCCTACAGCACGACTACCGGCTTGCTCTCAAGCCTGAACGCGACTGTTCAGAACTCGAGCATCCCGGTGGCGTACACCTACCAGGGAGCAAACCAGCTCCGCAGCAAGGCAATAGGCAGCGTGATGACGAAGGCGTATAACTTCGGCACAAGCAGCGGCTACAGGACGGCGCTGCCGAACTTTGTGAACTACCGCGACCCGGACGGAAACCTTATCTATGGCGACTACTGCCTGTACGACGGCAACGGGCGCATAGTAAGCATAGCCGATTCGGGCAATACGTCGAGCGTGCGCGCGACCTACGGCTATGACCAGCAGGGGCAGCTTACCTCGGCGACGGTCGGCGGAACGAGTTATACCTACACCTATGACACCGCAGGCAATATTCAGAGCAAAAAAGTTGGAAGCACGACGACCAATTATACCTACGGCAACGGCGCATGGCGCGATCTGCTGACGGCGTATGACGGGAAAAGTATAACCTACAGCGGCGGAAACCCGACAAAATATTACAACGGCAGCACGTTTACATGGACGCAGGGCCGCAAGCTGGCAACTGCAAAGGTGGGCAATACGAACATCAGCTACACCTACGACATGGCAGGGGTTCGCAGCAGCAAAACCGTAGGCAGCACGACATATAAGTATACGACACTCAGCGGACTTGTAACGCGGCAGACGGGCGGCAATGCAACAATAGACTTCGTTTATGATGAGAGCAATCAGCCGCTGGCAATGAAGTACAACGGCAAGGTGTACTACTATGTTCTCAACGCTCAGGGAGATGTAGTCCGGATCGTTGACGGCAGCCGAAACGTTGTTGCAAGCTACAGCTACGACCCGTGGGGTAAGCTGCTGAGCAGCAGCGGCACACTTGCGAATGTAAATCCCCTGCGCTACCGCGGCTACTACTACGACAGCGAGACTGGCTTCTATTATCTCCAGTCACGCTACTATGACCCGGAAATAGGCCGCTTCATAAACGCCGACAGTTACGCCTCAACTGATGCAACCGGCCTCCTGAGCACCAACATGTTCGCATATTGCGAAAATGACCCGGTGAACAAGAGTGACCCGACAGGTGAGGTTGCACCTATACTGGTCGCCATGGCAGGCGGCGCGCTGGTCGGAATTGCAGAGCAGTTCATGACGGATGTCATCTATGCGATGGTAACCGGTCAGCCGTTGGACGCATGCTTCAGCTCCGTTGGCACATATGTGTCATCGGCAGTCGGCGGCGCAATGTCTGTGCTTCCGGGTGGAGGCGTTATGAGAGCATTTTCGGAATTGGTGTTAACTACGACTATACAGACAAGTATAGATGCCGCACTTGCACCGCAGAAATATGAAGAGACTACCCCCTATAGTGAAGCTATTGAAAATGTGTTTACGACGGGAGCTTCAAAATGGGGAGATAAAACAGCATCAAATGTTGCTGACAAGATGTTCAAATCTGCGGCTAAGCAAGGAAAAGTTGGCTCAAAGGTGACAAAGGCAGCTGCCGGTGCCCTGAAATCCATCAAAAAGTACTTTGGTAATGTTATAAGCATAGTCATGAGAGTGATTAATGAAAGAAGCAAAAGGTGACTGCTGTGGAACTTTCAGAGTATACCTTGATTATGCTGAAGACATTCTTTGGCGAATGGATAATTTTTGCCATAATGTTGCCTGTTTGCGTTGCTAATGAGTTTTTCTATCTGCACTCAAAGAAGAAAATGACAAAAGCAGAGAATCGAAGCAAACAACAGCAGAGCGATATAATGATTTTTCTGTTAATACTTGTTGTTGTTTATTGTTTGATCAATTCGCTGCCGATACTAAAAGATTGTATAGAAAAGAACTATACTATGGCACATGGAGAATACATTATAGAAACGGCACCGGCAACAAAAAGTGGGCTAAGCCCAACTGAGTGGGTTGTAATTACGACCGATGATGGAGCACGAATCGTATTAGACTATCCGCGAGGAAAAGACCTGAGCGAACTGCCGGATGATACGTGCTATGGTACTGTGTGGTATTCCGAAAATTCACACTATATCCTTGAATTTATCCCCGATGAGCCTACAGACGGCAATTAGTAATTAAAATCAAATTCGCAGGAGCATATCGCCTGATATGCTCCTGCTTTCCTTTTGATATTTGACAGCGCGGCGTGCACGGTGTATATTAAAAAACAGATTATTTGCCAGCCGCTGGCGATGAAGTACAATAATACGCTGTACTACTACGTCCTCAACGCACAGGGCGACGTCGTCCGAATCGTCAACAGCAGCAGAAGTGTTGTCGCAAGCTATACCTACGATCCCTAGGGCAAGATAATAAGCAGCAGCGGAACGCTCGCGGATATAAATCCTCTGCGCTATCGCGGTTATTACTACGATGCCGAGACAGGCTTTTACTATCTCCAGTCGCGCTATTATGATCCTGAGATCGGCCGCTTCATAAACGCCGACAGCTACGCCTCCACCGACATGGTTGGTCTGCTCAGTACGAATATGTTCTCATATTGTGAGAACAACCCAGTAATGCGCGTTGACCCGACAGGCGAGCTATTTTGGGATATACTTGACGTGTTCATGGCAGCCTTGAGTTGGGATGATTTTCTCGAGTCACCTTCTTTGATAAATCTCGGCTGGGCTGCACTTGATACGCTTGCGTTGCTGCCCGGTGTTCCTTCTTCGGGATATGCCCGGCGTGGAGTTGAGGTAGTAAGCTCAATATCTCATGCCAATAAAGCAAAAGATGCTGCCAAGATTGGCTGGAAAGTCGGAGACGACATTTCCAAACTGACAAGGGCGGGGAATGTGCCGTCATGGTCAACTGTACGACAGAGATATTGGAAAAATGAAGCTTTAACGAACTATAAGGAATACTCACCTGAAGATCTGTTGCGTATGAGCCAGGGAAGAGCCCCATTGGCGCTGAACCCAAACAATGGGAAGATGTATCCTATGGAACTTCACCATCCAAATGGTCGGTCGGGAGATAACTTTTTTAATTTTATCCGAGTTACTCCTTGGGAACATGACATTTTAGACCCACACAGGCACTTCAGACCGTGAAAGAGAGGAAAACATGATACCGAATAACAAAATTTTTTATAATAAAAATGAAATTATATATGATGGCAAGTTGTATTCAAGGTTATACAGGATGATTGATTCTCCGGGCAGATACATTCTTCATTTTGAATTTATATCTACAAATTCTGATTATGAACAATGTATCGGATTGAGTTTGTTTAAATTTAAAGGCGCAGTATATATTAACGGTGAGAGAGTTAAGCTTGGCCGGGGCGAGTTTACGGGAATGCAATTTTCTGAAAGAACAGCACCACAAAAGTTCAATGTAGAAATTGACATGAAATCAGGTGTTATAAGCATTTACAATTCGGCAAGGGGATGGCGGGAGGACATTATAAATCATACACCATCCGCTGTTCCAGCAATGATCGTAGACAAAACAGGGGAGAATAGTTATGTTTTTCATTGCAACGACTATGTTTATGACGACGACTTCGATGACCTTGTATTTAGCCTTGAGGTAACAAAGTTAGAATAACGGCAAAACGCGCAGGGCGATGTGGTCGGGCTGGTGAACTCGTCGGGCAAGCTCGTTGTTGAGTATGTCTACGATCCTTGGGGCAAGCTCCTCGAGACGAAGATAGGCGTTGCGGAGACGGATTCAAAGTATACGACCTATAACAATATGGCCTTGCGCAATCCTCTGCGCTACCGGGGTTATATCTATGACCGCGACACAGGGCTGTACTATCTCCAGTCTCGCTACTACGACCCCGAGATCGGGCGCTTCATAAACGCCGACAGCTACGCATCGACCGACGCAACCGGCCTCCTGAGCACCAACATGTTCGCATACTGCGAAAATGACCCGGTGAACAAGAGTGACCCAAGCGGCGAATTTTGGAATATCGTTGTGGGCGCGGGAATGGAAGTTTTAACTCAATTAGCAACTGGTACAAAGCTGCGAGACATAAACTGGGTAGGCGTTGCTGTACAAGGTGCAGCTGGGGCTGCATCAAGCTTTACAATTGGCTTTAAAGTTGCAAGTAAGGCGCTTAATTTAGCAGTCAATATAGTCAAAAATGTGGGCGTATCTACAGTGGCTGAAACTATCAACCAAAATATAAACAGAAGTAAGAGCAAAGGCAAAACCGCAGCCGTTGGTGCACAAGCAGCAATTGATACTTTGGTAGACAGAGGTAGTGCATGGTTGGTTGGTTCTACGAAGGCCAAAGCTGCAAAAATCATTGTTAAAACGGTGAAAAATACATTTTCGTTTACTTTCGGAATAAGCATTGAAACACTTTTCTCAAGGCATCACTCACGGTATGCAAGTGGGAGGTAGCAATGTGAAAAACTCCCTTAAGCCGAAAACGTATAATCCAGGTAAACGAGACCTTGTTCAAAATATCATAGGATATTCTATTCCCACAGTGGTTTCGGTTTATGGATTGTTGAAGTGGCCTTATGAAACGTTTTGGCTGATTTTGATGTTCGTTTTTGTAGTTCTCGACGTGATTTGCGTGTACTACATGTTACGTGATCCAACTTGCAAAACATTTATCACTATCGACAGTGAAGGTGCTCATATATTCTTCTCCAATATGGAAAAAACGATTTTTATTCCATGGAGTAGTGAAGTGTATGTTAATGTGTGCATCGAACAGGGATACCCATCATATAGACAACTTATACAGCGTCGGATACTGTGTTTATCTAGCGTTGATATGAAAGATGAGTTTTTGCTGCATAAACAGAGCATAAACTGGACACATGAAATGCCGACTGACGAAAGTGAGCCATGGATGGTGTTTTTGGTTGTTTCTTACCTGTCCAAATGCGAGAAAGAAGCAGAGCGTGTTTTGGCGTTCAAAGAAGCTGCTTTAACAAAGAGATAGCATAAAATCAAATTAGCAGGAGTATATCGCCCGATATGCTCCTGCTTTCATTTTGATATTTGACAGCGCGGCGTGCACGGTGTATATTAAAAAACAGATTATTTGCCAGCCGCTGGCGATGAAGTACAATAATACGTTGTACTACTACGTCCTCAACGCGCAGGGCGACGTTGTCCGAATCGTCAACAGCAGCCGAAGCGTTGTTGCAAGCTACACTTACGATCCCTGGGGCAAGATAATAAGCAGCAGCGGAACGCTGGCGGACATTAACCCTCTGCGTTATCGTGGTTATTATTACGACTCTGAGACGGGCTTCTACTATCTCCAGTCGCGCTATTATGATCCTGAGATCGGCCGTTTCATAAACGCCGATAGCTACGCATCAACGGATGCAACCGGCCTCCTTAGCACCAACATGTTCGCATATTGCGAAAATGACCCGGTGAACAAGAGTGACCCGAGTGGGGAATTCTTCGATACAGTACTAGATATAGTATCATTGTGTGTAAGCGTTGCGGAAGTCATTGATAATCCGTCAGACCCTTGGGCATGGGCAGGCTTGACGGGCGACTTGATAGACCTAATTCCGCTTGTAACTGGTGTTGGAGAAACCATACGTGCGGTAAATACAGCTAGAAAAGCTGCCAAACGTGCAGATTGTGTTGTAGATGCAACTAAGGTCGCAGTTAAAGCATCGGACAGAACGAAGGCGGTTAGGCAAGCGTGGAAAAATGAACGTATTAATGTGCAAGCTGGCGGAAATGGTGTGTCTAGACATTGGACGGCGCTCGAAAAGACGGAGTTGCTCTCAACGGGAAAAATAAAAGGATATCAAGGTCATCATATGAAGAGTGTGAGAGGATATCCCCAGTTGGGAAGTGACCCGACAAATATTCAGTTTTTGACCCGAAAAGAGCATCTTGCTGCACATGGCGGAAACTGGAAAAATATAACTCATGGATATTTTGACTATCGGATATGGAGTGGACCGCGGTGAAATTCGTTGAAAAATTGAGAATGCTTAAAACCAACTCGGTGAAAGATACTGTTCAGCGGGAAAATGGCTCTATACTAATTGAACCAGGTAATATACCAAAATATAGGCACATACTGTTTCAAGGGCTAAAACGGTCCGATATCGATGAATACCTTGTTGCAAATTATAATAATACTTTTCCGAAAGAGTATGCCGAGTTGCTTCAAGCGTTTAATGGAGCAAATCTATGCACGGTAAAAGTTCGTGTTAAGGCGGCAAATATTAGCTTTGCAGAGAGCTTGCTGACGATTTATGGCTTACCGCGTACCCAGCCATTTAACCGACCTGCAGATATTGAAGAACCATTTGACGTAAGGATTGAAGATTTAGCACGCAATGAGAAAATTCCCAGTTCGTGGCTTAAATGCGCAGGCTACGATAAAATGCCGGGATTCATTAGAATCGATATTTTTATGGACACTGGTAACGGGAAAGTGTATGCTTGTCAGAAAAACGCAGCTAAAATACTGCGCAGCTGGGACAATTTGGACGCGTGCCTGTGCGATCTCTTTGATGAAATGTCAGTAATGCCAACGGAATACGAGGTGTAATAGAGATACACTAACCTGTCCACGGGCAGCAGCGCGAAGTATTATTACGTTGTGAATGCACAGGGCGACGTGGTCGGGCTGACGAACTCGTCGGGCGACCTCGTGATAGAGTATGTCTACGACCCGTGGGGCAGCTTACTCGAAACGAAGATTGGCGTAGACGAGTCCAACTCAAAATACTCGGTTTATAACAACATGGCGCTGCGCAATCCGCTTCGCTACAGGGGTTATATCTATGAGCGCGACACAGGGTTCTATTACCTCCAAAGCCGCTACTATGACCCGGCCATCGGGCGCTTCATAAACGCCGACAGCTACGCATCAACGGATGCAACAGGCCTCCTGAGCACCAACATGTTCGCATACTGCGAAAATGACCCGGTTTGCAAAGTGGATGTGTCAGGCAGAGCAACGGTTAGCATATTTGCGGATTTGAATGCCACCTTGCTACTTGGTGTTGGTATAGGCATTGGCGTAAGCTTTGATGACCATGGTAATATTGCAATCCAATGGTATTATTCTCATCCATTCGATGAAGATACTGTCTTTGTTGGGCTGGCAGATGTCGGCGCATCAGCTCAAATTCAGATTACGGAGTGCGAGACGGTTGATGATCTTAATGGCGTTTCTTCATCTTCAGGGTTTTCGATTGGCAGTGGCCTTATATGCTGGTGCAGATGTGACCTCTAATAAAGGAACAGCTGACACAGTTAAAGGCTTTAAGAGTGCAAAAGAAGGGTTTAAAGCATATGTAGGATATGGGGTAGGACTGGATGTACACGAACAGCAGACAAGAACAAACACAATTATAAAATTCTCAATTAAGAAATTGTGGCACAGTATTGTTGAACTGTTCGCATCGGGGGTGATAATATGAATGTATTATTTCATATATCGACACAAAAGCTTATACATAGCACATGTACACCAGAGCAATGTCTAACGATAATTGATAGGCTGGCTCAAGAATCAGCTCTTGGTAAGTGCTCAGTGATGCGCGAGGGAAAGCTGATCGAGTCGAAATGTACCCACGATGTAGGTCTGTATTATAACAGCTTTGCCCCGACTACAAATATCTGCATCAACAAAACAGAAAACGGTTCGGAAATAGTGCTGCTTTTCGAAATGAGCAGAGCGGAAAGAATTTTTTTGAAATTTCTATACTTATTTCTGATAGTGTTTGAAATTGTTTTCGCATTATGTGAAGTCCTAAGTGGCGCTATTCCCAATGTGCTATTGCTAATGCTTCCGATGGAAATGCTGCTGGTGTGTCACGCTATGGTGAGTATCGGTTTTGCACTGATGGTTAAGCGTTATATGAAAAGACTTGAGGCTGCGATTAAAGCTAAGCTGTAGATTGGCCTTGTCGCTTGGTAATCGATCGCGTATGACTACGACATCGCCGGAGTGCGCTCGGGAAAAACGGTCACGACGAAGAACAAGAGCACCGGCGAAACAACGGTGGTCGAGTATAAGTACACGACACTCAGCGGACCTGTAACGCGGCAGACGGGCGGCAATGCAATTACACATCACAAAAAATAACCGACCGCGAACGCGGCCGGTTATAATTTTACTTATTACTCCATCAGAACCCAGCAGTCGGTGGAGGGGGATTGACCGGAGCACATCGGAACGATGCGCATTTTGGCTTCGCCGAGCTTGACGTAATCTGCGCCCTTTGTGACGGTGTCGGCGGCGGAGGCGCTTTCGGCCGAGCAGTAGACGCGGTCGAATACCTTGAGCAGAATGTCGGCGCTCTGTCCTGTGACCTCGTCCGTGCCGTTTTGCAGGGCTGTGCTGCTCGTAAGCTGCACCGACATCTTCGTCGAGGACGAGCGCATTGCGCGCGTCACGCTTATGCCGAAGCTTGACACGGCGGTGACAGGCGTGGGCTTTACGGCCGAGCTTGAGGAAAATGCAAATTCAAGGCCGCTTACCTCCGGCAGACGCATGCCCAAAAGGACGATCTCGTCAACGCCCATTTTCGAAAGCTCGCTGCAAAGCGAGAGAATGTAGCTCTTCACGGTCGCGTTTGTAGGGTCGAGCCATGCGCCGTTTGAATCGGAGTAAGCCTGGCCGGCGGTCGTTTTCAGCGCAAGCTGCGTGTATCGCGAAGCGAGCGTGTTATCGACAAAGCAGCACATGCGCACGGCAACATACTTATCCTGCTCCTTCAGCGAGGACACGATGGATTTAAGGTCGACCGTGCCTGCCGTGCCGTAGCCCTTGGCGATATCCGCCTGCGAATCCCAAACGAGCATTCCCGTGACGGTTTTCACGTCGAGCAGAACGCCGCTCGCATCCGGAGCCTTGGACAGATACGACTCAACGCCCGAAACCGTCACCGAGGACGCGGGGACGTACACGAGCTTGACCGCGCCGAGATTTTCGCCGGCGACGGCCTTTATGTTTGAATAATCGGCCTGACCGATCTCGAGCTGCGCATTGACAGGCTCGAAGCTCTGCTGCACGACCTCGCCGTCGTCGCTCTCGACGGGCTTTGCGCTGTCATCCTGGAGAAACGGTATCTCAAGATGCAGACCGCTGTTTGTCACCACTATATATTTTTGTAGTCCGTAGAAAAGCATGACCGCAAAGGTAATGACGGCCAGAATGATTATCGTGGCTATCAGCGCCGGGGCGGTTTTCTTGCGCTTTCCGCGGTAAAATTCAGAGTTGTTTGCCAATTAAATCAGTCCTCAATCTGCTTGATGCGGCGGACGTGTCTCTCGTCGCCGGAGAAGGGAGTGTCAAGGAAAGTGTCAACGATCTTAAGCGCAAGACCGGGGCCGACGACCCTTGCACCCATTGCTAGGATGTTCGCGTCGTTGTGCAGCCTTGTCATCTCGGCCGAGAAGCAGTCTCCGCAGAGGGCTGCGCGGATGCCCTTGACCTTGTTTGCCGTGATGGAAATACCGATGCCGGTGCCGCAGATTATGATGCCCTTTTCGCACTCGCCGTCTGCTACCGCATGGGCGACCGCCTTGCCGTAAACGGGATAGTCGCAACTATCCTCGGAGTAAGTGCCGTAGTCTTTGTATTCAAGGCCGCGCGCGTCGAGGTGCTTCATGACCTCCTGCTTGAGCGCCCAGCCGCCGTGGTCGGAACCTAATGCGATCATATCTTTGTGATCCTCCAAATAAATATTACATTTTATTATCTCACTAAAAAGCGATAATTACAAGCAAATTTATCAAAACGGCCAGCTCGGCAGCCATTTGAGCAGATTTGACGCCAGCTGGGCGTTGACTCTCAATCCGGACAAAACCGGGTAAAAGACGACAAACAGCGCGCAGGCAAGCCCCGTCAGCCCGTAGACGTTGAATTTCCAGCCCTTCGTGCTATCCTTCATGAGCCGGAACATGCGCGCGAGCGCGAGCACGAGGAACACCGACGAGGGGAAGTAGTGATACTCAAACGTTGTGCGCGTTATGAACACCCACGGCAGGAGCTGCGCGAGGTAGCCGATGACGATAAACAGCGAAACATCATCGCGCCGCTTTATCGCGAACACGGCGCACAGCGCCATCGCAATAAGCCCTGCCCAGCACAGCACGGGATTTAAAAATGCGCCAAAGGATGAGCGCGTGCCGTCCTCAAAATACTTGAGGTAGTACAGTATCGGCCGCTCGTCTATCACCCACTGCCACCAGCGAGAAGAGTAGGGGTGCTCGGTGTGGACGCCGGAGTGGTAGCTGAACATGAACTTCTGATTGTCCAGAACGAGGTTTGCGTAGTCGGAGGTGAAATACATGCCGATGCCATGCATTCCGCTTGCCCGGCCGTAGGGGTAATAGCTCATGTAGTATATCGCAGCAGGGATGATAATGAAGAACACGACGCAGAACGCGCAGTTTTTGAAAAATGCCTTCACCTCAAAATTGCGCAGCCAGTGGACGAGCCATATGACCGCAAGCCCGGCTCCGGCATAAAAGCAGGTCCATTTGCACGCGGCCCCTATGCCGAAAAACAGCCCCGAAAGCGCAAGGTCGCGTTTTCTGCCGCCGGTGATGTACATATACATGAAAAGGTACATGAGCAGGATGAAGAAAACGGCGTAGGTGTCGATCGTGGCAAGCCTTGTCTGCGCAAAGTGCATGAAGTCAAAGGCAAAGATCGCCGTTGCGCAGGCGCAGATGTCCGTCGAACCGAACATGCGCTTTAAAAGCATGTACAGCACCGGCAGCATCAGCACGCCGAACAGAACTCCGGAAAATCTCCAGCCGAACGGAGTCATGCCGAAAAGCTCGATGCCGATGGCGATGATGAGCTTGCCCAGCGGCGGATGCGAGACCTCGTACGGATACACGCCCTCGATGTTCTCATATGCCGTGCGCGCGTGGTATATCTCGTCAAAATAAGTGCTGTTTAAATAGCTCTGGTATTCGGGCACGGTGCTCTGCTCGTCGAAAAGCTCCAGCGCGTCGGCGCATTGGCCGAAAAGCTCACCGCCGCAGCGCACTGCAAGCTCGCCGAGGCGAACATCGCCCGATGCCGTCAGACGGATATAGCGCGCATTGGGAACCTGCAATGCGTCAAGCTCAAAGTCGTTCCACTTAAACAGCGCAACATAGTTTTGCTCAAAGCTGCCTGCGTCGGAGAAATTATTTCCGTCATCGGACAGCTCGATGCGGTAGCTTCCGGTGTTCAGCCCGGAATAGAGCATTATGCCGTCGATGCTGCGCACCTCGCCGAGATCGACCGTCACGCTCTCGCCGCTGTGAAAATCATGGAATGACTGCGGCGCGTCGGTGTCGCCGAGACCGATAAATGCCGTGACGGCATAGACTGCGGTTATTATTCCGAGCGCTATCGCATCGCGTCGGCCAAAGGCGCTTTTCGGTGCATTTTCGATCACCGCCGAGGCGGGGGATGGGCAGCCGAAGAAGAAAAGCACTATGAAAAGAAGGATAAGTATCGGAAAAACGTATGTCAGCTGCACGTTGAGCCTCCAATTCAAATAATAGTTAATTATATTAAATTGTATGCCGCTTGTCCACCGTGCGCGGCAGTTGTTTTAAAAAATTCATATATTTTTTGTTCGTGCTTGACATAATGCGGTTTTGGAGATAAAATTAATCGGATAATATTTTAGACCACTGCACCCATTTGGGGATTAGGATCGGTGCAGCGTTCATAAGATGCCCGGGGAGGCGTCTTTGCGAAAATATTAGTTTCAATTTTACGGACGGAAAGCGCTTGAGGCTTCCGTCTTACCCTTAAATTACCCGGCAATTTTACCGAAGGGAGCATCCCTTCAACGGAAAACCACCGCAAAATTCTTAAAGAATGGAGGTGTGTTTACTTTCTATGGACTTATGGTTAGCAATCGTTCTTATCGTTGCTTTTTGTGTTATAGGATTTGTACTCGGCATGACTTACCGCAAAAAAGTCGCCGAGCGTGAGATATCCAGTGCAGAAGATAAAGCAAAAAGAATAATCAATGATGCCATAAAGAGCGCCGAGAGCAAAAAACGTGAAGCTCTCGTCGAGGCAAAGGAAGAAATACACAAAAGTCGCTCGGAGTTCGAGCGCGAGGAAAAGGCACGCCGTGCCGACCTGCAAAAGCAGGAGAGAAGACTTCAGCAGAAGGAAGAAAACCTTGACCGCAAGACAGACTCTCTTGAGCGCAAGAACGAAACTCTTGCACGCAAGATAGCCGACGTCGAAGCGCAGCAGCAGGAGATAGCACTTATCAAGAAGAGCCAGCTCGAAATGCTCGAAAAAGTATCGGGATACACGGTAGATGAGGCAAAAGCATACCTGATCAATGCCCTCAAGGACGAGGTTACACACGAAATGGCCGTCAAGGTCAAGGAGATCGAGGCCCAGTACAAGGACGAGGCCGAGGAACGCGCACGCGAGATAATCGTAACGGCTATCCAGCGCTGCGCGGCAGACCACGCAAGCGAAGTCACAGTATCCGTCGTACCACTCCCCAACGACGAGATGAAGGGACGCATCATCGGCCGCGAAGGCCGCAACATCCGCAGCATCGAAACTCTCACCGGCTGCGATCTTATCATTGACGATACGCCCGAGGCTATCACCGTATCGAGCTTTGACCCCGTCCGCCGCGAGGTGGCGCGTCTTGCTCTTGAAAAGCTCATTGCCGACGGCAGGATCCACCCGGCCCGCATTGAGGAAATGGTCGCAAAGGCGCAGAAGGAAGTCAACGCGACTATCAAGGCCGAAGGCGAGCGCGCAGCGTTTGAAACGAACATCCACGGGCTAAATCCCGAGATCATAAAGCTGCTCGGCCGCATGAGATACCGCACCAGCTACGGTCAGAACGTCCTGCAGCATTCGATCGAGGTATCGCATATTTCAGGCCTTATTGCCGCAGAGCTGGGCGTTGACGTCAACACCGCAAAGCGCGCCGGTCTCCTGCACGATATCGGCAAGGCCATCGACCACGAGGTCGAGGGCAGCCACGTCTCTATCGGCGTCGATATCTGCAAGAAGTATAAAGAGAGCGAAGCGGTCATCCACGCTATCGAAGCGCACCACGGCGACGTTGAGCCGCGCACGGTCGTTGCCTGCATCGTTCAGGCCGCCGACGCCATCTCCGCCTCCCGCCCCGGCGCACGCCGCGAGAATATCGAAAACTACGTCAAGCGCCTTGAAAAGCTCGAGGAGATATCCAAGAGCTTCCCCGGCATTGCCGGCAGCTACGCAATTCAGGCAGGCCGCGAGATCCGCGTAATGGTAAAGCCCGAAGATGTTTCCGAGGATCAGATGGTTCTCCTGGCTCGCGATATCGCAAAGAAGATCGAGGAAGAGCTGACCTACCCCGGCCAGATCAAAGTCCACGTCCTGCGCGAGACAAAAGCCGTCGAGTACGCAAAATAAGAGAAAAAAAGCAGAGCCATGGCTCTGCTTTTTTACGGCGAAAAATATAAAAAACCGCACCAAACGGTGCGGATTGTGCTGCAAATTATGCCTGAGGAGGGTAACCAAAGAACTTGTCAAGCTTTTCAAGCTCATTATGAGTGCCGTTATCCTCATTCCAAAGAATATTGCGAATGATAGCGTAGATAAAAGTAATAGGGTTCATAAATTGTCTCCTTTCTTATAGTTTTTCTGACTATTTCCGCGGTTATGTTATCATAGCTTATCACTTATGTCAACCGATATTTGTGCAAAAAAACCGAAAATGACGATAATAAATACTTAAAACCCCATAAATTATGCACTTTAAATAAATCCGGCACAATTCGTTTAACAAAAAGCACCGCAAAGCGGTGCTTTTACATGTTCTAAAGCTTAGTACGGCTCGTACATACCAAAGAAGTTGTCAAGAATGTCGAGCTCATCCTGAGCATTTTTTTCAGCCTTGAGAATTATGGCGGTGACGAGATGATAGATTTCGGTAATACCGGGAATATACATTGGTGTTTCTCCTTTCTCTTAGTTATTAAAATTGTTTAATGACTATTTCCACCGTGATAATATCATTAAATAACCAGTTAGTCAAGGAAAATAAGAAAAATAACTAAAGAAAATAGCGAAACGTGAGCTTTTTGCTCACATTCCGCTATTTTTCCTGTTAATATCAGATGTTCCAGGTCTCAACGCCTTCTTCAAGAATCTCACCGTTGTTATAGGCCTCGATGATCTTCTGGATCGCGTGGTCGGCAAATACGGTGCTTATCCTGTCCTCGGTGGCCTCGGGCCATTCCTCGTCGGTGAGCTCGGGTATCTGCTCGATGTTGCGCATCTGGTTGACAGCCTTGCGCCAACGGTTCTGATTTTCAACCGTGTGGCGAACAAGTCTGTCATCGGGAGCAAGCTCGGTCACATCAAGCTTGCCGAGGACGCGGTCGATGACTATCGTGCCGTGGCCGTTTTCCTCGTTGCCGTGGGGGAAGTACCAGTAGACAAGCTGCCGGTCGTTTTCTTCTTTAAGTTTGAAAGTTACCATGTCTCATTCTCCGCTTATAATTAGTGGACACCAGTATAGCACACAGAGCGGAAAATATCAATCAATATGAATTATGCTCTCCATAAGCTCGGCGGCGCTGACGTTGGGGTTGTGGTAATGCTCGCGCTTTACGCTCTTTTCGGTCAGCGTGATAGCCTCCTTCGGGCAGTATTGCAGACAGCTGAGGCACTGGATGCAATTTGTGCCGAAGGTGGGCTTTCCGTCAACAAAGCGGATGTTGCCCTTTGGGCAGAGCTTTTCACACTGGCGGCAGCCGATGCATGCGTCGGTGACGGCAAATTTCTTGGCCTTGCCGACTGCGAGCTTAGGCCAAACCTTGCTCTCAAGCGCGTTGAGCCCCATTTTAGGCGGAGCCTTCTTGCTCTTTTCGCCCGCGAGAATGGATTTGACAAGCTTTTTTGCCGTGCGCTCGCTGCGCTTCTGCGCCATCTTGGGCGTAACGGGCGGCAGCATGAGCTGGTGGGGGAACAGCCATATGCAAGAGCACTGGTGAGAAAGGCCGGTCCACAGATCGAGCTTGAACTGCTTGTCGATCTTGTGCAGGCCGCAGCCGAGATATCCGGCGTACTGGCCGACGGCGAAGGTGTAGGCATTCGGAGAGATCCTGATGCTGCCGAGAAAGCTCTCGACGTCACCGGGCAGACCGCCGCCATAGCAGGGGACGATAAAGCCGACGCGCTCCGCGTCTCTAACATCGGTCTTCACCGGCGCCTTACGCATCATGATGATGTCCGTATCGCCGAGACCTTTTGCGACGTTCTTTGCAAAGTCCAGACAGTTGCCGCTTCCGGAATAGCAGAATATAACGTTTTTGCTCATTGTTCATTACTCCCTTGTTAAATAATCTTCATGCGCCGATTGTAGCATAAAACAAAATATGATACAATAGTACCGCAGCAAAATAATACAAAGGAGCCGAAAATGTACCACATCAAGGAAGATAAACGCGCCAAAGCCTCGGTCGAGCTTATATGCGATGGGCTCAAACGCTGTTTGAAGGAAAAAAGCTTTGAAAGCGTAACAATATCGGATATCCAGCGCGTATCCGGCGTAAGCCGATCAACGTTTTACCGCAACTTTGACCGCATCGAGGATGTGCTCGCGCTTATGTGCGACAGAGTGTTCGAAGAGGCGTTCTTGTCGGACTATGCCAACATCAGCGAGGCGGTCTTTCGGACATGGTTTCGCCATCAGGAGCTTATCGAAACCATTGTCGGCATTGACCGCGGCGACATGCTGTACGCAAGCCTGCGCCGCTGCACGAGCCGTATGCGCTCCGGACTGCCCGAATCGGGAGATGCGGCGCTGCTGGATTATCTTGCGTCCATAATCGCATCGTCGATGATGGGCATAATGATAACCTGGGTCGAGCGCGGCAAAAAGGAGAGCGAGGAGGAGCTTAAGGGCATGATCCTGCAAAGCTTCAAGGCAATGAAATTCATCGGCCTGATGTGAAAAAATCTCCGACCGGCGGTCGGAGATTTAAATTACTGATATTGCAGGAAGTTTTGCCTCGGCTTGGGTCGGTATTTTACGCCCGAGACCAATCCTACTGCGGCATACATCGCGACGACCGACGAGCCGCCGTAGCTGAAAAACGGAAGCGTTATGCCGATAACGGGCGTTATGCCGATGCACATGCCGATGTTTATAAACGTCTGGAATGCAAGCGCGGTTGCAACACCGAAGCAGATGAGCATTCCGAACGGACTGCCCGAGCGCACCCCGATAACGCAGCAGCGGATGATGATTATGCTCAGCAGGACGATGATGGCTATGCAGGCGACCATGCCCAGTTCCTCGCCTATCGAGGCGAAGACACAGTCTGTGTGCCTTGCGTTATAGCTGCTCTGCGAGAAGCTGCCCTCGCCGAAGCCCACGCCTGTCCAGCGGCCGGAGGCAAGAGCGTCCTTGCACAGATTCATCTGCCACGTTATGCCCTGACCTGTGGGATCGACCACGTCGGGAATGTACGGCGCGAGGATACGGTTTTTCTGATAATCGGCAAGGAAGAAGTTCCAGAACAGAGGGATCATTGCCGCAACGACAGCCGCTGCCGCGGCCATCCAGTACCACGCGATGCCTGCGCAGATGAGCATGACCACGAAAATCGCGAGGAATATAAGCGCGCTGCCCAGGTCGTTGGGGATGACGGTTATAAGGCCGAAATACAGTGCCCAGTGAATGCCGAGCTTCAGAACCGACGGGAATTTGTTGAGCGTGCGCTGCTCTTTATATGTCGCCATCTGTTTTGCGATAAGGACGATGAATATGACCTTAACGATCTCAGACGGCTGAACGCCGATACCGGCAAAACGATACCATGCGCGCGAGCCGACCTCGTCGCCCTTACCGAAGAAGATAAGTCCGACGATGAACAGAACGTTGAATATCGTAAGATAAACCCACTTATCGGCAATAAGATCGGGGTCGATGACCGTGAATACGACGAATGCGCCGATGCCGAGAAACATTGCAAAGCCCTGAACGACAACGTATTTTGCCCAGCCGTAGGAGCTTGTCATACTGTAGATCATGACGATGCCGAAGATCGTACATATCATGCAGACAGCGAGAAGGAAAATATCCGCCCGTTTAAAAAAGTCTTTAATTTTTCTGGAATCGATTTTAATCGCTGCCGCCGCCCTTCAAAAATGCCCGATTTCACAAATAATCGCAGCTTGATGCGTTACATTTTAGCATATTATTGCCCTTTACGCAATGAGGTATCTTGTGGTATAATTCAAATTCAGAAAAAGTTTAAAAAATGAGGTGAGGTCAGTGCAGACGTATATAAGCCACAGTGAAGCGGAAACAGAGAGCATAGGCGAAAAGTTTGCAAAGGATCTCCCCGACGGAACCGTTATTGCCATGTACGGCGACCTCGGAGCCGGAAAAACCGCCTTCGTGCGAGGCATGGCAAAGGGCATGGGGCTTAGCTGCCGTGTGTCCAGCCCCACGTTTACCATCGTAAACGAATACATCGGCGAGCGCGAGCTTATCCATTTTGACATGTATCGCCTTGAAAGCGCGGACGAGCTGTTCGACATCGGTTGGGAGGATTATCTCCGCCGCGGCGCCGTGTGTGCAGTCGAATGGAGCGAAAAGGTCGAGGATGCGTTTTTCGGCGACGAGATCGTCCTGCGCATCGAAAAGCTCGGCGACAGCGAAAGAAAGATCACCATTGAGGAGGGAAATGCAAAATGCTGATACTTGCACTTGAATCCTCTGCTAAGGCAGCATCAGTTGCGCTTATGGAGGATGAAAAGCTTGTTGCGCAGTACAGTCAGTGCAGCGGACTTACTCACAGCCGCACGCTTCTGCCGATGGTGGACGATATGCTTAAAAATACTGAAAATACTGTTGCCGGCGTTGATCTTATCGCCGTTGCTCACGGACCGGGTTCCTTCACGGGGATCAGAATCGGTGTTTCCACCGTTAAGGGTCTTGCATGGGCAGCCGATAAGATGTGCGTCGGCGTTTCTACGCTTGAGGCGATGGCGTGGCACGGCGTTCCGGCAGGCGGCATTATCTGCCCGGTCATGGATGCGCGCCGCAGCCAGGTGTATAACGCGCTGTTTGAAATAAAGGACGGAAAGCCCGTTCGCCTGTGTGACGACAGAGCGATAGCCCTTTCGGAGCTTGCCGGGGAGATACGCGGCAAAAATGTTTTCCTTGTCGGCGATGGGGCGTTCATTGCGCAAGAACACATGAAAAATGCCGGCATAGACTGCCGCATGGCGCCGTCAAACCTCGTGTATCAAAGCGCCTACGGCGTGGGCATGGCCGCACTGGACAAAACGCCGGGCACGGCCGACGATCTGCTGCCGGTTTATCTTCGCCTGAGCCAGGCCGAGCGCGAGCGCCAGGAGCGCATGAATAAATAGTGTATAGAAACCGGGTCTCCGGTGTATATAAATAGGCTCCGACCAGGAGCGGACTAAAAAGGAGAAAAATAATGAGCAAGGTATGCGTATTTGACCACCCCCTCATCCTTCACAAGCTGTCGATACTCAGAGACAAGGGCACTTCCGTCAAGGAATTCAGAGAGCTCGTTTCCGAGATAGCGATGCTCATGTGCTACGAAGCCACGAGAGATCTTCCCCTCGAGGACGTCGAGATCGAAACTCCCGTTGCAAAGGCAACCGTGAAGCGCATCGCCGGCAAAAAGCTTGCGATCGTTCCCATCCTGCGTGCAGGACTCGGCATGGTCGACGGCATGGTCAGCATGATGCCCAACGTAAAGGTCGGCCACATTGGCTTGTTCCGCGATCCTGAAACTCTTGAGCCTGTGAAGTATTACTTTAAGATGCCGCCCGATATCGATGAGAGAGACGTTATCGTTGTTGACCCCATGCTTGCAACCGGCGGATCGGCTTCCGCAGCGATCCAGTTCCTTAAGGACGACGGCGTAAAGCACATCAAGCTCATGTGCATCATCGGTGCTCCCGAAGGCGTTGAGCGCATGCAGAAGGATCACCCCGATGTCGATATCTATGTTGCCGCTCTCGACGATCATCTCAATGAGCACGGCTACATCGTTCCCGGTCTCGGCGACGCGGGCGACCGCATCTTCGGCACAAAGTAAGTCAGCATAATAGTTTAAGCCCGACAGGTGTTCCTGTCGGGCTTTTGCATTTTTGCTTATATTGATGCTTTTTCTTTTTCGGCCATACTTATCGCGGCGTAAGAGACACCCAGCAGGATGAAATACGCGAACAGATCCCTCGGATAGAACCAGATGTATTCCACGATGCAGGAAAACGCAATGCCGATAAACGAGGCAGCGCAGGCAATGAGCACGGTCTTTGTAAGCGTACTTGAGCCTCTGCGCGCGATAACGGAGTTTTTAATGCTGCGCAGGGCAAGCCACATGAACGATACAAAGCCGAGTATGCCGGTTTCCAGAATAAGCTCAAGATACAACGACTGCGTGTGCGCCGCACCGTCGATCGCAAGCGGCTGAGCGTACAGCGGATACAGCGACGCAAACGCGGCCGGCCCGAGGCCGATGCCGCTTACGCCATAATCGCGGATCATGTACTCAACGCCCTGCCACAGCGCAAAGCGGTGCTGCGCGGAGGAGTCGATGTGCCCGCTGCTTCCGAGGAAGCTTGTGACTATGCTCGTGAGCCTTGTTATTATCGTCGATGGCAGCAGCGGTATTGCAAGCAGCGCCAGCGCGATGAAAAGCGGAATGAGCTTTTTGTTGCGCAGCCAGATGTAAACAAAGGCTGCGAGCATGAGCGATATCCAGCCCGAGCGGGAGTAGGTCATGATAAGCGCAACGGCAGGGAACGCAAGCCCGATCAGAAGCACAACGCAGCTCAGCTGCTTTTTGCGCGTCCCGGCAAACGCCGCGCACAGCGGCATGAACAGAACGAGAAATTCCGAGAAGTTGTTCGGGTTATCGAGCGTCGATGTAACTCGGCTGGGAATGCCGGTGTTGAGCTTGAGGTCGGTGAAGGAGGCGCTGACGTAAACAAGGCCGAACTTGCGCTGTATAATGGCGTAAAGCGAGGTGAGGATAACTGCGGCATAGATAAATGCAAGCAGCTTCACAAGGCGCTTTTCGTCGCTTATATCGGCGGCAATGACATAGGTGAAGATAAATGCCGCAATGAAAAACAGCAGTATTCTTATGCTGTCGGAGCGGCTCTGCGTAAACAGCAGGCTGACAAGCAGCGCTATTGCAAACAGAGCAAACGGAAATCCGAGCTTGTCCGGATACAAAAGCTTTCTCTTTCCGCAGCCGACGAGGATAAGATACAGCGCAAGGAAGCCCACGGCAGCAACGACCGCATATGCATTGTTCCAGCTCTCGTGCGGCATGACGAACATAAGGCATATAAACGCGCCGAGCAGGAACTCAAAATTCAGAATAAAGCTGCCGCGGCAAAGCCTTGCTATAAGGCTGCCCTCCCACGCCGGGGCGAAAAAGCCTGCAATGGCGGAGAGAATTTTTTCGATAAGATCAAGGATGAAGCGGATAATGCGCGCAAACAGCGAAGTCTCGTACACCGCCTGGACGCGGTCGCCGCGCCGCAGCCACTTTACCGGAGCAAGATCGTCGTAAGCCCGTTTAAACGGCCTCCAGATCTTTTCGAGTATGGCAAAGAACACGCTGTGAGTCCAGGCATTATAAACATAGTTTAATATAGCGCCGTACTGCAAATAAGCCGCCCTCCTTTCGCGTTGATATCATGGCTCATAATTACGCTGCTTCGGAAACGCCGGAAACGCTGGCGTAGATGGTCGCCTTGCCGAAATGCATGGTGAAGCTTGCGCCGACGCCGTAGAGTCTGCCGCCGACGTAAAGACCCTTTTCCGTGAGGTTGCCCTGAAGCTCGACCGTTACGGTGACGGCGTCGTTATATGCAACCTCGGCCTTAGCCTGATTGCCGTCGGCATCAACAAAGTAGGTGTACGACGGCTCGCTTTCAACGGCAACGACCTTGCCGAAATCGACGTTTGTAGTGTCCTCAAAGGCAGGAGCACCGATCTCTATCGCGTCGGCTGCGCCGACCTGAGCCTTATAGCAGAAAAACTGAACTCTGACGGTGCTCGTTTCGGTCTTCGCGGCTTCCTGAGCCGGGGTGAACGCCTTGGTTGCGAAAAATACTGCGGCTGCGATAATGACAAGGATTATCAGCAGGTCGATGATGTTGATTTTTCCGAAAAGTTTTCCGTTTTTGTCGATCATTGTTTCAATACCTTTCAAGATTATTTATAAGTTTCAAACACGTCGAGTGCAAGCTTGCGCAGGTCAAACTCCTCGCTTACCTTCTTTAACGCATTTGCCGAATACTCTGCGCGCAGAGCGTCGTTTTCCATGAGCTCGAGCATCGCGTCGGAAAAACCGTCGCTGTCGCCGAAATTGAGGACTCTGCCGCAGACGGTGTGTGTTTCGGCAAGGTCGCGGTTTCCGCCGACATCGGTCACAACAAGCGGAACGCCGGCGTTCATTGCCTCAAGTATCGCAAAGCTCATCGCCTCGTTTTTCGAGCTTGTGTTCAGATAAAGATCCGAGGCCTTCAGCATTCTGTCGGAATCACGGCGGAAGCCGAGCTGGATAATGCAGTCGCTCATACCGGAGTTTGTGCTCATCACCGCAAAGTCGTCAAACTCCTCGCCGTCGCCGGCGATAAAGCACACAAAGGGCTTATCGGTCTTGCGCCTGAGCTTTGCAAGCGAGGCAAGCAGGAAGGGCAGACCCTTTTCCGGGGCATAGCGCGCCATGATGGACATGACGAAGGTATCGCCGTTAACTCCGAACTCACGGGCAAAGCTGCGGTCATACACGCGCTCGCGCTTCGGTTCGACTCCGTTGTAAACGACCTGAATGCGGTTCTTTTTCACGCCGTTTGAGACCATTATGTCCGCTCCCTGGCGGCACACGGCGATTATGCGGTGGTCAAACGGAGTAAACAGACGGTTGAGTATCTTCCACTTCGTGTTCTGATATATTGTAAGATGGCTTGTGTACACGACCTTTACCTTGCGGTAGAAAAGCCGGGACAGGATGGCGATGACGTTTTCCATGGGGTACTGCGCGTGGATAACGTCGATCTTGTTCTCGCGGCAATAGCCTGCAAGCTTCTTTGCCGCCGAGAACGCCTTTTTTGTGCTCATCTCAAACCGGAAGCACGCAAAGCCCTCGCTGCTCACGGTTTCCGAAAGCTGGCCGGGAACATTGTAGGCAAGATGGCATGTCTCGCCCTGCGCGGACAGAATGTGCATAAGGTTCAGAACGTATTTTTCGGTTCCTGCTTTTCCTGCATAATTTATTAGGTACAGGATGTTCATATAAACACCTCTATTTTTTAAACTTGTCCTTATAATATACAATGTAATTGCTTCGTTTTCAAGAACAAAAGGTTAAGCTTTGCCTTCAATACTGTTGCACAACAGTTTTGGATTAATGTATATTGACTTAGCAAATATTTGCGGTATAATATTTGCAAACTATACAACGTGTATACGAAGGTGCTGGGGGATGAATATTAAAAGCCTAAATAGGAAGCTGAACAAAAAGTTCGCGGGAAGGGTCACGGCAAGGCTCAGTGACGGCTGCATAGTGCTCACGGGTGAGCTTGACGATTGGAACGACGTTGTCGATGCCGGCATGACTGCGGCCACGCCGCATTCAAGCACACACGTTGTCAACGACATCGTGTTTACCGGTGCCGCAGAAGAAAAAATGCATATGCCGGCAATCAATGACAAGGCGCTTGACGGTGAAAAGCCCGATGTGCTGGTCATTGGCGGGGGTATATCCGGCTGCTCGGTGGCGCGCGAGCTTTCGCGCTATAAGCTCAGCGTTTTGCTTATTGATAAAGAGGCCGATCTCGCGCTCGGCGCCTCCGGCCGCAATGACGGCGAGGTGCATCCGGGCGTTGATTTGTCGAAAGGTTCGCTCAAGCATAAATACATAAGGCGCGCAAACCACATGTACGAAGACCTCTGCCGCGAGCTTGACGTTCCCTTTAAGCGCACGGGGCAGTACGCCTGCTTTACGCACAAAAGCTGGCTGCCGTTTGTAAGCCTCTATGCCAAATGGCGCAGAGATCATGACGGCATTGAGGACACATGCATCGTCATGGGCGACGAGATACGCAAAAAAGAGCCGAAAATATCGGCAGACGTCGCCTTTGCGCTGTCAAATCCCTCGTCGGGCAGCGTAAGCCCGTATAATCTTGTCATTGCCTATGCCGAAAACGCGGTGCAAAACGGCGCGCGAGTTTCGCTCAACACCGCCGTTACCGGAATGGACGTTTCGGGCGGGGAGATAAAAGCGGTGTACACGAACCGCGGAACGATATATCCGCGCGAGGTGATAAACTGCGCCGGAGTCTACTCCGACGTTGTTGCGCAGATGGCGCAGGACAGATTCTTCAGCATTCATCCGCGCCGCGGCACAAACTCTATTCTTGACAAAAAGACCGGCGCAAGCTTTCATGGAATCGCCTCCATCGTCATGTCGCAGAGCCCCGTCCAGACGCACACCAAGGGCGGCGGCATTCTGCACACGATGCACGATAACCTGCTCATAGGCCCCGACGCCGTCGAAACGCCCGAGCGCGAGAACACCGCCACGAATGCCGAGAGCATAGCGCGCGTGTTCACAAAGCAGAGAATCACCATGCCCACTCTCACGGAGAAGGACATTATAACATATTTCACCGGCGTTCGCGCGCCGACCTACGAAGAAGATTTTATCATCGAGCCGGGCAGAAAAACGAAGAATATCTACCACGTTGCCGGCATACAATCTCCCGGACTTACGACGGCTCCGGCAGTCGCTCAGGATGTTGCCGAGTACGTCGCAAAGCTCTTTAACGCGGAGAAAAAAGCGGATTTTGACCCCGTGCGCAAGGCTCCTCCGCATCTTGCGGAGATGAACGACGCCGAGCGCGCCGAGCTTATACGCCAAAATCCAGATTACGGCGTTATCGTGTGCCGCTGCGAGGAAGTCAGCCGCGGCGAGATACTCGATGCACTCAGAAGCCCCGTCTGCGTGCCGACGCTCGATGGAGTGAAAAAGCGCGTCAGACCCGGCATGGGCAGGTGCCAGGGCGGCTTCTGCTCGCCGCTGGTCACGAAAATAATCGCGGAATATCTCGGCGTTCCGCTCACGGAGGTAATGAAAAGCTCCGATCGGTCGCCGATAGTTTTCGGAAGCAAAAAGGGAGGCAGCGACAATGCATGATTACGATGTTATCGTGATAGGCGGCGGCCCTGCCGGCCTTGCGGCCGCACTTGCGGCAAACGAAAACGGCGCGAGAGTGCTCGTTGTTGAGCGCGAGGAGCGCCTTGGCGGAATGCTCAAGCAGTGCATACATGACGGCTTCGGCCTGCGCCGCTTCGGCGAGCGCCTTGCAGGCCCCGAGTATGTCGAGCGCTTCATGGATAAGATAGCGCAGTCGGATATCGAAGCGGCCTGCAATACCTTCGTCACGCGCGCGGAAAAAACCGACAGCGGTTTTGCCGTGACATTAGTATCGCGCGAAGGCCTGCGCACCGTTGCGGCCAAAAGCCTTGTCCTTGCCACCGGCTGCCGCGAGAGAAGCGCAAAGCAGGTGTTTATCCACGGAACGCGCCCGGCAGGCGTGTTCACCGCCGGCACCGCGCAGCATTTCACAAACCGTCTCGGCGTCATGCCGACAAAAAAATGCGTTATCCTCGGTTCGGGCGATATCGGCCTTATCATGGCGCGCAGACTTACTCTTGAAGGAGCGGAGGTCCTCGGCGTTTATGAAATTAACCCCACGCCTTCGGGACTTACGCGAAATATCTATCAGTGCCTTACCGATTATGATATACCCCTGCACCTGAGCCACACTGTAACGCGCGTGTTCGGAAAAGACAGACTCGAAGCTGTCGAGGTCTGCGCCGTTGACGAAAACTATAAGCCCATCCCGGAGAGCGCCGAAAGGATCGAGTGCGATGCGCTTATCGTCTCCGTCGGACTTATCCCGGAAAATGAGCTTGCCCAGTCGCTGGGCGTTGAGCTTGATAAGCACACGGGCGGCCCTGTGTGTGACGCTCAGCTTATGACAAAGGTTCCGGGCATATTCTCCTGCGGAAACGCATTGCATGTAAACGACCTTGTTGACTTCGTTTCCGAATCCGGCGAGGAGGCCGGAAGAAACGCGGCAGCATGGTGCGGCGCAAAGCAGCGCAGAGTGGATATAAACATCGGCGGCGAGTTTTTGTATCTTGTTCCGCAGCAGATAGACCTTGAAAGCGATAATTCAAAGACGGTCGTCTACTTCCGCTCGAAAAAAGTTCTGGACAAAAGCGTTCTGCGCCTTAAAATAGACGGTGAGGAGGTCTGGAAAAAGACCTATCCGTTCCTGCGTCCGCCCGAGATGCAGCAGCTTACGCTTGATATGACAAAATACGATATAAACGAAAACAGCGACGTGCGCTTTGAGATCGAGGTGGTAAAATGAAACAGCTCGTATGCATAGGCTGTCCTCGTGGCTGCCGCCTTACCATTGAGGAGAATAACGGCGAATACACAGTCACTGGAAACACCTGCCCGAGAGGCAAGGAGTTTGCAATAAGCGAGATGACAGCGCCGAAACGCACGATATGCTCAACGGTGAAAACCGCATTTTCCGATGTGCCGGTGCTGCCGGTGAGGGTGTCGGACGATATTCCAAAGGAGAAAATATTCGACGTCATGCGTGAAATTAACGCGGTGACGCTTAAAGAGCGCATAGGCAGGGGAGATGCCGTTATCAAAAATGTGCTCGGACTGGGCGTGGACGTCATTGCAACAAGTGATCTTTTAAAACAGATATAAATGCAAAGACGGAGGGAGAAGAAACAATGAACAGACCGCTTATACTGACTTACGACGTCGGTACTCAAAGCACGAGAGCCATACTGGTCGATAAGCAGGGCAATATCGTTGACAAGGAGCAGGTCAAATACGCAGAGCCTTATTTCCGGCAGCGTCCGGGCTGGGCGGAGCAGAAAACGGACTTTTACTTTGACAACATGTGCAAGGCATCGACGGCGCTCATGGCGCGCAATGCCGACAAGGTGCCCGATATCATCGCCTGCGCAGTCACCGTTATCCGCGATACGCTCGTGTTCCTTGACGAAAACTATCAGCCCACGCGCGATATCATCCATTGGCTGGATGCACGCAAATGTGTTTTTGACGATCCGTTCCCCCTGTGGAAGGAAGCCGTGTTTGAGCTTATCGGCATGGGCAAGGGCACGAGGATAGCTTACCGCACGTCTAAGGTCAACTGGGTGCGCCAAAAGCAGCCGAAGGTCTGGGCGCGCACGAAGAAGATAGTCTGCCTGCCGGCCTATATAAATTACCGCATGACCGGCCGCCTTGCCGATACACCGGCAAGCACCATCGCGCACATCCCCATGGACTACAAGAAAAAGCGCTGGATGAAGGAAAACGACCTCACTCGCTGCTTTTTCGATGTTCCGCAGGATAAGCTGTATGAGCTCATTCCTTCCGGAGAAGTTCTCGGATGCATAACAAAGGAAGCCGCCGCGCTCACCGGCGCGCCCGAGGGACTGCCGCTTATCGCAACGGGCGCGGATAAAGCCTGCGAAACGCTTGGCCTTTCCGTGGCAAGCCCCGATAAGGCGTCGATATCCTTCGGAACAAGCTCGACCATCGAGATGTACACCGAGCAGTATTTCGAGCCGCAGGCATTTCTGCCGTCCTATCCGTCGGTCATCAATAAGGCGTGGAACCCGGAGATCCAGGTGTTCCGCGGCTTCTGGATGCTCAGCTGGTTCATTAAGGAGTTCGGCGACAAGGATAAGGAAGAGGCCGAAAAGCTTGGCGTGTCGCCCGAGGAGATACTCAACACGAAAGCAGCTCAGGTTCCGGCCGGCTGTCAGGGACTTATGCTCCAGCCGTACTGGACGCCGGATGTGCTCAAGCCCGACTCCTACGGAGCAATAATCGGATTTTCCGATTATCACACGAAGTATCACATTTATCGTGCCATCATCGAGGGCGTATGCCTTGAGCTTTACATGTCCATGAAGAGCATGGAAAAGCGCGGCAAAAAGCATATAAAGGAGCTGTACGTCGGCGGCGGCGGCTCGAAGAGCGATCTTGCCTGCCAGATACTTGCCGATACCTTCGGCCTGCCCGTAAAGCGCATACATACGCACGAGGCGTGCTCGTTGGGCGCGGCGATGGTGGCCTTTGTCGCCAAAGGTGAGTTTGCGGATTTCGACGAGGCGATAAAGAGCATGGTCCACGAAAAGGACGTTTTTACGCCCGATCCCAAGAACCACGAAATATACATGAACATGTACAATAAGGTCTACCGCAAGATATACAAAAACGTAAGACCGCTTTACGCAACGATGAATAACCTCAAAGAAAGGAACATGATCTGATGAGTCATAAGCAGTATAAGGGCTTCGAGCCGAAATGGGTAAAAACCCCCGCGCCGGCCAACAGTTACCGTTCAATATTCCGCTGGGGTGATCCCGAGTTCTTCAAGTTCCCGAAGGAATCGCTTTACAAAATGATGAAGGAAGTCTTTAAGCTCACAGACGATGACTTCAAAGAGTATTCCGACGATATCGGCTTTGATCCCGTTGACCTGTCCGACCACCCTGTGAAGCTTGCCCAGGAGCATCTTGACGCGCTCAAGGCTATAGTCGGCGAAGAGGGCTTCTCCGTCTCCGATTACGACAGGCTGGCAGTCGCTTACGGTTTCACAGCCTACGACATTCTCCGCCTGCGCCATAAGATCATTGACTCCGTTCCCGATGTCGTTCTGTATCCCGATACGACAGAACAGGTCGAGAAGATTGTAGCTTACTCTACAGAGCATGATATTCCCCTGTACGTCTACGGCGGCGGCAGCTCCGTAACGCGCGGCGTCGAGCCTGTAAAGGGCGGCATTTCGCTGGATATGAGACGCCGCTTCAATAAAGTGCTGTCCTTTAACGAGATCGACCAGACCATAACCGTTCAGGCCGGCATGTCCGGTCCTGATCTTGAGAAAACGCTTCAGAACGCGCCCGAGCTTTTCGGCGCAAAGCGTCAGTACACCTGCGGCCATTTTCCGCAGAGCTTTGAATATTCCTCCGTCGGCGGCTGGACGGTAACGCGCGGCGCAGGTCAGAACAGCACCTACTACGGCTGCATTGCGGATATCGTGCTCAGCCAGAAGTATGCCACCCCCATCGGCACGATCACTACCAGCCACTATCCTCGCGAGGCCTGCGGCCCCGATCTCAACCAGATCATGATGGGCTCGGAGGGTACATTCGGCGTGCTGACCGAGGTCACGCTTAAAATTTTCCGTTGGATGCCCGAAAATCGCAAGAGATTTTCTTACATCTTCAAGACCTGGGACGACGCAATGAAGGCAGCACGCGAGATGATGCAGCACGAGTGCGGTTATTCATCCGTGTTCCGCCTGTCCGACCAGGAAGAGACGAGCATGATGCTCAGACTGTATAACGTTGACGATACTCCGCTGTATCCGCTGCTCGACAAGCTCGGCTATAAGGATATGGAAAGATGCCTGTTCCTCGGCTTCACCGACGGCGAAAAGGGCTACTCCAAAAACGTCGCGAAGAACATCGCAAAGATCGCCCGTCAGCACGGCGGCCTGCCCCTGACCGGGTACGTCACGAAGAGTTGGGAAAAGGGACGCTTCAACGATCCGTACCTGCGCGATACGCTCATGGACTTCGGTATCACCACCGATACCCTTGAGTGCACCGTCAATTGGTCGAACATGGAGCAGGTGCATCTTGACGTGCGCAAGGTCTGCCACGCGCTGCCAAACACCGTCGTCACAACTCATATGAGCCACTGCTATCCGCAGGGTGCGAACCTGTATTTCATCTTCCTGACGAAAATGCAGGACGAGAAGGCGTTTAAGGCATACCACACCACAATTCTTGACGCTATCCAGCGCTCCGGTGCGTCTATAAGCCACCACCACGGCATCGGCAAGATGTTCGCGCCCTGGCTCGAGGGCTACGTCGGCGAGAAGGAATACGGTGTGTTCAAGGTGCTCAAGAACTACTTTGACCCGAAGTATAACATGAATCCCGGCGGCACCATCGGCCTCGACCTCCTGCCCGAGGAAAAGAAATTTGACCGCCAGTACACCGATTACGAAGCTCAGCAGAAGTTCGATTGATACAAAAAAACAGCGCCGCACTGCATTTTCGCAGCGCGGCGCAATTTTTCCTTGAAATGTCCGCAGCATCATGCTATAATACAAAAGCTGCGGAGAATTAGCTCAGCTGGTTAGAGCGCTCGCCTCACACGCGAGAGGTCAGCAGTTCGAGTCTGCTATTCTCCACCAACATTTAAGACCTGAAAGTTAACGCTTTCGGGTCTTTTTTGCGTTTTTGCAAGCTTTTTACGGCAAATTGAAAAACACAAACACGGGCACTTTTTACAATGCGTCCAAAAATACGTCCAAAAGTTAAGAAAAATAAATTTCGTTCATAAGATTTGCCGTCTCAATTTTAGCCTCGTTGAGGCAATGCGCGTATATATTCATTGTCGTTCTAACAGTCTCGTGACCTAAAAAATCCTGCGTCTGTTGTGGTGTTGCTCCGCTGGCTATTAACAATGAAGCTTCCGTATGCCCTCTATATCCGGCTGTCCATCGAGGATTACAAATACGACAGCTGTCAATCGTTTCTTTCCCCAAAACCTCGGAGATTTCTTTCAGCGTCGTTTTCTCCTTGCCGCCGAGGAAAAAAGAAACTTACGCAGACTGATAGAAGATACAATAGGCACGCTTGTGCATTATGCCTGCGCTGCCTTTCCGACGCGCGACGGACGGTCGCGGACGATCATGAAAGCAAATGCGGCAAGGAAGTTGAAGAACAGCCCGAGGATCGGCCAAAGAGATTTGTTCATTCCCTCGTTCACGGCCTCTTTATAGAGCCAGGCTACAACGTCAAACCAGTAGAACAAAACGAGTACCGCCCAGAGAACGCCGAGTCCGCCGATGATTGCATAGTTTGTTGCGTTGAGTGGAGTAATGCTGCTTTTGAGCGCTCTTTCCGCCTGATGCACGGTCATGTCGGCGGCCTGTGCCTGCTGGCGGAAGTGTGATGCGTCGCTTATCTGCTGCGACAGACTCAGCGGAATGGCCACTGCAGTGAAAACGGCCAAAACGATGAAAATTACTAAAATTAGTCTGAATGCTTTTGCAAAGTCCTTATGCATGATCCTGTTTTTCATATTGTTTTTCTCCTTTTATGTTCCGATATGCTCCGGCCAAGCTGAGACTCCCACTCGTAAAAATATTTAAAAGAAGAAAGAGGAGAGAGCTGCTGCATCTTTTTGGGGGGATGAGAGCTGCTGATTTTGTGGGGTGGGGGTGAGTGGGAGCCTTAGCTCGACCGGATATAAAAAATCTGTCCTCCCTATCGGACAATGCCAGTATAGGAGAACAGATTAAACCTGCAATAAATCAATTTTAAACGATTTTTAAACGGTATCCAACGCCCCAGACGGTCTGAATGTATTCCGGCGCGGAGGGGTCTTTTTCAATCTTCTCGCGCAGACGGTTGATGTGAACGGCGACGGTTATGTTGTCGCCCATGCTCTCAAGCCCCCAGATCATCTCGTACAGATCCTCGCGGCTGAAAACCTGATTCGGGTGGCGCAGAAGAAACAGCAGCAGCTCAAACTCCTTGTTCTTGAGCTTAAGCTCGCACCCGTCTATCGACGCCGTGCGCGCGTTGGAATCCATGGTAAAAGGCCCGGCACTTATGATGCTGTCGGCGGATTTTGCCGCAGGGCGCAGCCGCTCGTACTGCGCAAGGTTTGCCTTGACGCGCGCGACGAGCACGCTCGGCGAAAACGGCTTTTCGATATAATCGTCCGCGCCGAAGCCGAGGCCGCGTATCTTGTCGATATCCTGTGTGCGAGCCGTTACCATTAAAATGGGTATGTCGAGCTTTTCACGCAGCTTTTTGCATATCGTAAAGCCGTCAAGCCCCGGTAGCATCAGATCGAGCAGGATAAGGTCAAAGCCGCCGGACAGCGCCTTGTTCAGCCCGTCCACGCCGTCGTACGCAACGTCGGTCTCAAAGCCCGAAAGCTCAAGATAATCTCTTTCAATGTCGGATATCGCGCGGTCGTCTTCAATAATAAGAATTTTAGCCATCGGCTTTACCTCCGGGAAGATCTATAACTATGCAAAGTCCGCCGTAAACGCTTTTTTCGGCGAATGCGCCGCCGCCCATCTGCTCGGCGGCTTTTTTTACTATCGCAAGTCCGAGGCCGCTGCCCATGCCGGAGCCGGCGCGGGCAGGATCCGTGCGGTAAAACAGGTCGAAAAGCTTCGGACGCGCCTCATCGGAAACGCCGTTGCCGTCATCTGCAAACCTCAGACGCACCTTGCCGCAGCAGTCCTGCGAGGATATGAATATCTTCACCCTTTTGCGGCCGGAATAGCGTATGCTGTTGCATATTATGTTTTCGGCGATGCGGCGGAACTGATAGTGATCGGCTGTGACGACGGCGGCTTCAAGCTCGGACATGTCGATGTCCGCATCGGGCGTGATATCGGAAACAATTCGCTCAAGCTCGGTTTTAGCGTTCAGCGTTTCGGGCTGAATTGGGTATTCGCTAAGCTCCAGCTTGGAAAATTCGAGCAGTCGGGCGACCATGTTCTCCATCTCGCTGCCCTTCTTCTTTATTGTCTCAAGATACTTTTTCTGCATCTCGGGTGTGTCGGCGACGCCCTCGAGCAGCGCCTCGGTGTAGGCGCGTATTGATGTCAGCGGACTTTTCAGGTCATGTCCCATGCCGGCCATAAGCTCCTTGCTGCTCTGCTGACGGCGCTGCTCTGCTTCGAGCGAAGCCTTGAGCTTTGCCGCCATAAGATCGACAGCGTCGCAGGCGGCCTTGAACTCATCCGGCTCCGTGTAGTTTATGGGATTGTCGAGATCGCCCGAGCGAATGCGGTCAACTCCGCCGACAAGCGTATCGAGCGGCTCGGAAATGTGCGTGAACAGCTCGCGCGTGAGGTTAACGTTCGTGAAAACGATGGTCAGCAGCAGAGCCGTGCCGACCGCGCCGATATATATCCACACGAAGGTCTCAAAGCCTTGAAACAGATCTTCGTTTTGCTCGACGGCGATGTGCAGGTCATATAGGCTCAGCCCGATTCTCGGCAGATATTTGACCTCCAATATATATATGGCGATCCCCGCGCCGAGGATGAGCAGCAGCGCCGCCGTCACCAGCGGAATGAGGAACATATATATATTTGAGCGGTGAAGTCTCTTTTTGATCGTCATTTTAATCACACCTTATTAATGGTGCGTTCATTATATCAGGGATTTAGGCCGCTTAGTTAAACAAATTTTAAAACGTCGGCGAAAGTTTTTAAGTTTTGTTTAATTTCTCGTTATACCTGCTTAAAAAAGCTCGGGTAGACTAATAGCCGTGGACAGGAAAGAAGCCACAAACGAATTTAAACTACCTGAGGAGGCAGACACAATGAAAAACATTATTTCTAATATCAATATAATCAACACCATTCTTGAGGCACTTGAGCGCAGCGAAGAGGATATTCGCCGCCGCGCGGCCGATGCTGCCGCAAATGAGGTCGGCTATGCCTACGGCGCGGGCAGCCTCACGGTCAAGCTGTTTTCCGACTGCACCGGCAACTACGCCGAGGTAACGCTTCCCGGCAGCTATGAATATCCCTGCGGAATGAAGCTGTGCTGCATCGTCGATACCGACACAATGGAGGTTCGCGGCGTGTGTCCGGTCGAAGAATTCTGAGAATATATAAGCGCAAAAGCACAAAAACCGATGCCTGTACCGGCATCGGTTTTTTTCTGTTATAGTGCGGCGCGCTGCTCGGGAGTCATGCGGTATTGCGGCTTGACATGATAGGCGACCTCGGCATACTGCCGCGCTCGCTCGCGCAGCGAGAAGTTGCCGTCCTGACTGCACCAGACGTAAAGCTCGTGCAGAATAAGATCCGTCGCTATGCGCGACAGAAGCTCCGGCGGCTCCTCGGTTTCGATAATGCCGTTTTTTGCGCAGTTTTTCGCGAGCGTGGCGAAGAGATCGTCCAGCGCATGCACCGCGTCGCGTATGCCCTTGGGCGAGTCAAACTGCATTATAAACAATCTGCTCGTGAGCTTCGGGCCGAAATCGAGCGCGATATCAATGAAGCGGCCAAAAAGCTGCCAGATGCGTTCAAAGTCGTTTTCCGCATCGGCAAACTTGCGGAAGCTCTCCTCGTCGTTCTGCTGCGGCTTTGAAACGACATAGTCCAAAATGGCGCGCTTGCCCTTGAACACGCTGTAAAAAACCGAGCGCGACGTGTGAGCCGACTCGCATATTTCGTTGACGCTTACATTATCGTAGCCCCGGTCGCGAAACAGGGCTATCGCGCACTCGGCAATGTCATCCTTGAGGCGGTTAGACGTACTTTGCACAAAAAACACCACACTATCAAAATGTCCTGATTTTAAAAACATTTTACGATTTTTGTCCGAGAATGTCAACTGATTATCAAAGGCGTTCTCAAAGTTTTTGCAATAATTTTGTGAGTTATTACAAATTGAAAGGCGCATTATTGACTGTTTTCAACAAAAAATGTATTCTGCGAGTAGCAATTGATACATTAATAACAAGGAAGAAGCAAACCACACATTTTATCAGGAGGCCTGAAACTCATGACAAAAGACCAGAAGATCGCCAAGCTTGGCAAAGAGATCACCGACCGGGCTACAGTGCTGCTCGGAAAGGATAAGATCACCCCGAATTCCCCGGAATACCTGGGCATCAATTCCGCACTGAAATACACCGCTTACAAGTACGATCAGAAGATGGCGGACGATATACTCGATATCTGCCTGACCATGAAAAAGCGTGTGCCGCTGACCATCGAGCAGCTGGCCGCAAAGAACCCTCAGTTTGACAGAGCATACCTTGAAAAGGCAATGCAGGCAGTCAGCGAGAGCGGCCTTGTCGAGTTCCACTGGGAAAACCTCGACGGCAAGAACCCCAACCATGAAAAGCGCTGGGTGCTGGACATGTTCGTTCCCGGCAGCGCTGAGATCATGATGATAAACCCCGAGCAGTCGGACATGTACCCCGAGACCGCAGACTTCTTCGAGCGCATGGCATACCTGCCCCTGGCAGGCATCACCGAGCTTGTACCTCCCGGAGGCGCAGGCATAGGCATGCATGTTATCCCCGTTGAGAAGGCTATACCGGCCGAGAGCAAATCCCTGCCCATAGAGCATCTGAGCCACTGGCTGAAGAAGTACGAAGGCCACATCGGCGTTTCCGTCTGCTCCTGCCGTAAGCAGCAGCGCATCCGCGGCGAAGGCTCGGGCGATATCGAGGGCGAATGGTGCATCGGCGTCGGTGACTTTGCCGACTACTGCCGCGAGACCAACCACGGCCGCGACATCACCTATGAAGAGGCAATGGAGATCCTCCAGAAGGCCGAGGACAAGGGCTATGTTCACCAGATAACCAACATCGACGGCGAGAACAAGATATTCGGTATCTGCAACTGCGCAGTAGGCGTCTGCAACGCTCTGCGTACCTCCCAGCTTTTCAATACCCCCAACCTTTCCGCTTCCGCATACACCGCAGAGTCCGACCCCGAGAAGTGCGTCGCCTGCGGCAAGTGTGTTGAGACCTGCCCGGCCGGCGCCGTCCGCCTCGGCCAGAAGCTCTGCACCAAGGAAGGCCCCATCCAGTATCCGCATCACGAGCTTCCCGACGAGACCCAGTGGGGCGAGGATCACTGGAACAAAAATTACAAAAACGAAAACGGCTCTATCCAGACCTGGCCCACCGGCACCGCACCCTGCAAGGTCGCATGCCCGGCTCACATCGCCATCCAGGGCTACATCAAGATGGCAGCCGACGGCCGCTACGCCGATGCTCTCAAGCTCATCAAGAAGGATAACCCCTTCCCGGCAGTCTGCGGCAGCATCTGCCGCAAGTACTGCGAGGACGCATGCACCCGCGGCACCGTCGATGCACCTCTTCAGATAGACGAGATAAAGAAATTCATCGCCGAGCAGGATATGAAGGCCGAGCACCGCTATGTTCCTCCCATGGTCTCCTGCACTCACGAGAAGTTTGACCAGAAGATCGCCATCATCGGCGCAGGCCCTGCCGGCATGAGCTGCGCTTACTTCCTCGCCATCGAGGGCTACAGCCCCGTAGTGTTCGAGAAGGAAGCCGTTCCCGGCGGCATGCTCGTAAACGGCATCCCCTCCTTCCGTATCGGCAAGGACATCGTAAAGTCCGAGATCGACGTTCTGCGCGAGATGGGCGTTGAGTTCCGCTGCGGCGTTGAGGTCGGCAAGGACGTAACCATCCAGCAGCTGCGCGATGAAGGATTCAAGGCATTCTACGTTGCAGTCGGCCTGCAGAAGGCGGCAACGCTGAACATACCCGGCGAAGAGCTGAAGGGTGTTTTGGGCGGCCTCGATTTCCTGCGCTCTGTAAACAGCGGCAAGACCAAGAAGCTAAGCGGCGACGTCGTCGTCATCGGCGGCGGCAACGCGGCTATCGACGTTGCCCGTGCAGCACGCCGTCTGACCAAGGGCAGCGTCAACATGTACTGCCTTGAGAAGGACGAAGAGATGCCCACCGTTCCCGATGAGAAGAACGCAGGCCTCGCCGACGGCGTTGTTATCAACAATTCCTGGGCGCCCAAGGCCATCCTCGGCGAGGGCGGCAAGGTCACCGGCATCGAGCTTATGCGCTGTGTTTCCGTGCGCGACGCAAGCGGCAAGTTTGCTCCCGTTTATGACGAGAACGAGACCATCACCGTTTCCTGCTCGAACGTTCTTGTTGCTATCGGCCAGCGCTCGGAATACGGCGCAGTTCTCGCCGGAACGGCAGCAGAGACTCCCGACGGCAGCCTCATCGACCACAACGGCGTCACCTTCCAGACCGAAGAAGCTGACATCTTCGTCGGCGGCGACTGCGCGACCGGTCCTAAGTACACCATCGACGCTATCGCATCCGGCCGTGAGGGCGCAGTTTCCATCCACCGCTATGTAAACGTCGGCCAGACTCTGACGATCCACCGCAACCTGCGCGAGTTCAAGGAGCTGGACAAGGAGAACATCACCCTGCCGGCAGAGAAGTTCAAGAAGCCTGCACGCGCCGAGGTCGCAATTGATAAGAACAAGGTCCTCACCATGCAGGACGACCGCGTGACCTTCACCGAGGAGCAGATAAAGAGCGAGGCATCCCGCTGCCTGAGCTGCGGCCGCAGCGTAGTCGATCCCAACAAGTGCATCGGCTGCGGCATCTGCACCACCAAGTGCGAGTTTGACGCTATCCACCTCAAGCGCAACCGTCCGCAGAACAGCAAGATGATCCCGGCCGAGGATAAGTTCAAGGCCATAGGACCGTATGCTGCAAAGCGCCAAGTCAAGATAATCAAGAAAAAGCTTTCCGGAAAATAATCCTCCCGGAGCAGAAACCAGGGTGTGGGAGAGATTCCACACCCTTTTTTGAAAGGAAACGTTATGCACGAGCTGAGTATAGTTACATATGTAATAGAGCAGGTCGAAAAGATCGCAAAGGAAAATGAGCTTACGGATATACAGTCCGTGACGTTGGAATTCGGAGAGGTATCGGGCATCGTTCCGGAGTACCTCAGCGATTGCTGGCAGTGGTATGCAAAGAAAAAGCCGATCATAGAGCATGCCGAATTCAAATATGAGATAATCCCGGCAATAACCTGGTGCGACGACTGCAAGAGCACATATCCCACCGTCAAATACGGCAAGACCTGCCCGCACTGCGGCAGCGGCAGAACGTGGCTTCAGCAGGGGCAGGAAATGAATATCAAGCAGATAGAAGCCTGCTGAGAAGGAGATACAATGGGACAGTATAAAGTTTACGAGATAAAGCAGAGCATATTCAAGGCAAACGACGACGCTGCCGACGTTCTCCGCGCGGAGATGAAAAGGGAGCACTGCTTTCTGCTAAACCTCATGTCGTCGCCCGGCAGCGGCAAGACAACGACCCTGACGCGCACGATCGAAAAGCTCGGCGACAAAATGAATATAGGCATCATGGAAGCGGACATAGACTCCGACGTTGACGCAGAGCGCATCTCAAACACCGGCGTTAAAAAGGTCATCCAGCTGCACACCGGCGGCATGTGCCACCTTGACGCGGACATGACCCGTCAGGGACTTACGGAAATGGGAACGGACGATCTCGACCTCGTCGTTCTCGAAAACGTCGGCAATCTCGTTTGCCCGGCGGAGTTTGACACGGGCGCGGCGAAAAACGCCATGATCCTCTCCGTTCCGGAGGGACACGACAAGCCGCTGAAATATCCGCTCATATTCCAGGTCTGCGATGCGCTTATAATCAACAAGATCGACGTTCTGCCTTATTTTGATTTCGACATGGACAAGGTCGTTGAGTTTGCGAAAATGCGAAATCCCAACATAAAAATATTCCCGATAAGCGCAAAAACGGGCGAGGGCGTGGACGAGTGGTGTGCATGGCTGCGCGAGCAGGCCGACACATGGAATGCGCGCTGACGCTTTTTCAACAAAACGGCAATAATTGTGCATCTTGTATATTGCAATTTCACACCTCAGTGTTAAAATAATGACAGTCGGCATTTGGCGACTGCTTGCTTTTATGCCGATAAAAGTATGCTAACTGATGAACGGAGAAAGACATGAAAGATTTAAAGCATCTGCTGTATTTTGAAAACCTCCTTCAGGAGGCTCAGAATGAGCTAATACTCCAGGCGCAGAGCGAGGGGAAGGTCTGCGTAGCTTACGTCTGCGAAAATACTCCCGAGCCGCTGCTGAACCTGCCGGGCGCGTTTTCGACCCGTCTGCGCGCGCCGCGCACCGGCTCAATGGAAATGGCCACATATTATATGACAAGCTTCCTTTGCGAATACAGCCGCGCGCTGCTTGAGCGCGCGATCGAGGGCGGCTATAATTTTGCCGATTGCCTCATCACTCCCGACGGCTGCACGATGATGAACCGCGCGGTCGAGAACATGGAGCTTTTGAAGGCTCTGGGCAAGGACAAGGAAAAATTCTTCTTCGAGTACATGGAGATCCCAATGAAGGCCGACGATAACGGCCTGAATCTGTACACTCTCCAGTGCAAAAACCATATACTCGATCCGCTGAACAAGGCATACGGCATCGATACCTCTGACGCCGCCATCCGTCAGGCGGTCGCCGAGCACAACCGCATATGCGAGCTTATCCGCGCCATCGGCGAGTTCCGCAAGGGCGATAAGCCGCGTATCACCGGCTATGAGTTCCAGGTAATAACCCTCGCGACCTATGTTGCGCCGAAATATCTGCTCATCGATAAGCTTGAGGAGACCCTTGAGGAGCTTAAGACCCGCGAGCCTGAGGATAAACCATATCGCGTCCGCGTAGTCGTTGCCGGCTCGGAGGTCGATGATACCGACTTTATAAAGCTTGTTGAGGACTGCGGCGCATATGTCTGTGCCGACCGTTTCTGCTACGGCTCGTTCCCCGGCAGAAATCCCATCGAGCTTACAGATGATGAGGATGCCCTCACGCAGGTCTGCCGCCAGTATATGTACCGCGGCCAGTGCCCGAGATATATGAACACCGCAAAGATGACCGGCCGCCGCGAGTATGTAAACGAGCTTGCGAAGGAATACGGCGCCGACGGCATCATCTATGAGCAGATCAAGTTCTGCGATCCCTGGGCGTACGAGCGCATGATGGGCTCGCACATCCTGCATGACGATTACGGCTATCCCGTGCTGTCTATCGACCGTCCTTACAACATCGGCACCACCAACGGACAGCTGCGCACCCGTGTTCAGGCATTCGTCGAGAGTGTTGAGATCAAAAAAATCAACGGAGGTGTAAAGTAATGTCCAACAAGAGAATCGGCGCCAAAAATTTCGGCGATATTTACGTTGAGGGCAAGCGTTACAGAAGCCGCCGTGAGTGGCGCGGCGTAGTCGATACCCTTTATGATTATTCCAGATGGCTTTATAACTGGATCAACATGTTCAGGATCGTTCTCATAAAGCCCCGCAATATAAAGGCAATGTTCCGCTATCGCTGGATGGCGAACTATCTGGCAGTTCCCATGATGGTCGATCGACATACTCAGGGCCTGCGCGGCGAGCATCTGCGCATCTGCCATGCAGAGCAGGACGTTATCATCGAGGACGTTGCAAAGCTTCTCGATAAGCTCTTCCGCGGCGACCGCCGCATAGGAAACGACGAGGAGTTCTCCAAGAAAGTTGTGCTCGTTGATGAAAACGAGATGCAGTCCGTTATGATGGGCTTCCCGACAGTAGTTCCTCTCAGCCGTGAGATCGCATCCACCTATATCCCCGTGCTGCTCAACCAGCGCGCCGCAATACATTACATTGACGTTGCTCAGGAATACGGCCTTGCAGGCGACGTATGCCCCATGCCCGAGGCGGAAGCCGGCGTTTCTATCGATGACGACGCGCCCATCCTCGGCTGCTGCGCCGTTCAGTGCAACACCACCTGCGACGGCTCGCTGCTCAGCAACGGCGTTATCTCCAAGCGCATGGAGTTTGAGGACGGTATCCCCGTGTTCCAGCTCGCATCGCCGCTGCGTCATATGAACGAGGACGTTCAGGAATATGCCGCTCAGGAGATCCGCAACGCCATCGCTTTCATTGAAGAGCACACCGGCGAAAAGTGGGATTGGGACTACTACTTCGAGTGCGCAAAGCGCGTAAACTACGCCACTAAGTGCCGTTTGGAGTGGCTTGAGATGAGCAAGTCGCCCTATCCGCAGGTGTTCGGCTCAAACCTTGCGCTTTACACCGAGACTAACTATATGGCCATCAGCGGCCGCCTTCCCATATTTGAGAAAACCGACCGCAAGATCATGCGTCTTGCCGAGAAGGCGTACAAGAAAAAGAAAATGGCCGCAAACGAGTACCGCCACAGAGCCATCGTGTGGGGCGTTCAGTCGCATTACTATATGGATCTGCTCGTGTGGATGCTCAACTGCTGGGGCATCGTTCCGCTCACCGACATGCTGTCGATGGACAACACCACAATGATAGCCGAAGAGGACACGCCCGAAAACCGCGAGCAGGCAATGTATGATATAGCGATGCTCACCGAGAAAATGATCATGCGCAACCGTACCCACGGCGGCTACAAAGTTCTGCTTGACGACCTCTGGGAGATCGTTACGGAGTTCAATGCCGATATGGTCATCCTTTGGGAGCACATGAGCTGCAAGGCGCTCGACGGCATGCACGGCATGTTCGAGCAGCGCGCGCGTGAGCTCGGCATACATCTCGTTTGGGTATCCCACGACCTGTTTGATCCGCGCGTTGTTTCCCGTCAGGGCGTTCGCGACCAGATCAACACCTACATGCGCACCGTTATGGGCGAAGAGCCTGTTGATCCGACACTCGAAGTCCTCCCCGACGAGGAATCATGGTAATTGGAAAGGAGATAAAAATGGCCAAGTTTTATCCTGTTCTCAAAAAGCTGTCGCTCGCAGGCTTCTCATTTTTCGCCGTGACCTTCGCGGTTTATTACTTCAACCTCGATATGAAGCTCACCGCGGCTATGGAACCCGTTCTCGAATACTTCTACGATAAAGTAGACCGCGACCAGCACCTGTAAACAAAATCAAAATCGCCATGACAGATTCATTCTGTCATGGCGATTTTTTTGCGTTTTACGATGCGGCGCTCTGTGCGTTATCACGGAGGTTCAGCCAGTACTGCGCGCCGTCATCCCATGCGGCCGCGTTCTCTTTTGTCTGCTCGCGGGGAGAGTAGCCCTTGTCGAGCAGCATTTTACCTGTCCACTCCGAGAATTTGCATGCACCGTAGAAATTGAGATGTCCGCCGTCATACAGATCCCGGCTTATATCAAGGCCGATCTCGTCAAAGCTGTCGGCAAGAAGCATGAAGTCTGCTTCGGGGGCGATCCCGGTCAGATCTCTTTCCAGCTTATCATAGATATCCGGAGAGCACTGACTGAAGGTAGGGTTAATAGTGACGATGAGAGCTATGCCGTTGTCCCCGCATAGCCCGGCGATCTTTTCGAACGCTTCAAGGTGCTTTGCATAAGCTGCCGTATCCTTGGACGGCTCGCGATGATAGGGCGTGCTGCCCTTCGTGTCATAGACGTTATCGACATAGGTATAGCCCTTGTTGACATCCGCGGAGGCAGGCGTTATAAGCTTGGCGATATCCTCCCGGGTAAGCTCCTTCCACCGATCATGGTAAAAGTAAAGATCGAAAAACAAGCCCAGGCGCTTATCCGGCTCGGCGGCGTCCAATATGGCTCGCGCACGATCAATTCCGCGCGGCATATAGTCAAGGTTTATCTGAGTGTAATTCTGGTACATCTCAAAGAAAAATGATGAGCCTTCCATTACCACGACCTGAGGCGACTGCGTTTTCAGAGCCTGCTTGAGATACCAATATGTAATGGACGGCGTTTGCTCGGAGCCTGCCATGACGTAGCCGGTCAAGCCGGATGCGGCATACATTATCTCCGGGTTCCAGTCACAGTAAGCATAGCTGCTGCCGAGAAACAGTACGTCTATCGAGTCCTCCGGCTCGCACAGATACGCATCCCATGTTGAGCCATAGCTGTTGTGCACAGGTCTCATTATGATCGAGGCGCAATGTATAAGCACGGCGGCAAGCACGACAAAGATGACGGCGTGTGCCAAGTCTTTTCTGTTTGCTTTTTTCATACCGGCCTCCCGTCAAAACTGCCCGTAAATAAATGACTGCGCGTCATATCCGGTGCCGTAGCTTCCGAAAATAAGCGACGCAAAAAGCAGCGCCAGCAGCAGAAGGCAGCGCAGCGGCCACGGCTTATCTGCCGCGCGCTCGGCCTGATCGCCGTGCCTGAAGTGAAGTATATCGGCAATAAGCATGACGATGCAGCTCACGGCGGCAACGACAAACTCCCATTTGTCCATGCCCATTGCCGACAAAGGGGCGGCCCAGAGCGGCGAGCCTGCGCAGGCGCGCAGAACGTCTATGGCGCCGGAAACGGAGCCTGCTTCGAAAAACGTCCATGCGACAGTTGCCAGAACGAACACGCAGAGCATCTGCCACAGCACGGTGAGCTTTCCGTTATCCTCAAGGTGCAGAGCGCTGCGAACTCTTGCGCGAAGCGGCGCGGTGATGCTCCCAATGACCTGATAAATGCCGTTTAGAAGTCCCCAAACGAGAAAAGAGGTCGCCGCCCCATGCCACAGACCGCTGACCGCGAACACGATCAGCACATTTATGTACTTTCGCGCTTTGCCGCGGCGGTTGCCGCCGAGCGGGATATACAGATAATCCCTGAACCACGTTGAGAGCGAGATGTGCCACCGACGCCAGAATTCCGCAACGGAGCGGGAAAAATACGGCGTGTTGAAGTTTTCCGTAAGCTTAAAGCCCATTGCGCGCGCAGAGCCAATGGCCATGTGCGAATACGCCGCAAAGTCGCAGTAGATCTGGATCGAAAAGGCGCAGGCGGCCGCAATGACCTGAAGCGAGCCGAAGCTCTGCGGAGAGGCGAACACGGTGTCGACCATGACGGCGAGCCTGTCGGCGATAAGCAGCTTTAAAAAAGCGCCGTAGGCAAAGCGGAAAAGCCCGACCCGCACATCTCGCCACGAAAATTCGTGCCGCTGCTCAAACTGCGGCAAAAGCCTGTCGGCTCTTGCAATGGGGCCTGACAGCAGCGAGGGAAAAAACGACAGGAACAGAGCGCTCTTTACAAAATCCTTTTCGGCAGGAACTTTCCCGCGATATACGTCGATAAGATAGCCCATCGCCGCAAAGAAATAAAACGATATCCCGGCAGGGAGCAGAAGCTTCGGCACGGCAGCCGTCCAGTCAAGCCCGAAAACGGATAGGGCGCTGCTTATGACGTTTGCGGCAAAGCCGAGATACTTAAATAATGCAAGCAGTCCGATAAAAAGCACGAGCATGAGGGCAAGCAACGCTTTCTGCGGCCTTTTTTCGAGTCTGCGCGCGGCAAAATAAACAGCTATCGACGAGCCGACGAGAAAAGGCAGATATTCAGGGCCTGCGCACGCATAGAAAAACCAGCTGCCGATAAGCAGCCAAAGGTTCCTGCACTTTTGCGGCAGAAGAAAATATATTAAAACCGTTACAGGGAAAAACGCAAAATAAGCCGGCGATAAAAAACTCAAAATATGCAACTCCAGTCAAACAGACATTCGCTTTATTTTACACGCTGCGCGAGGAGCTGTCAATTTCTCCTGTACGTATTTGCCGGCTGAAATATCATTAGACTGTCAGAAACATTAACAAATTATTAACGAATATTGCGAGCCTTGATATGGATATTAACATGCTATGACACTAAAATAACAATCATCAGGGCGCGGCGGTTTTTGGCACCGTCCGCCGAAATTCACCTGTTATAAGGAGGGAAACATTGTGATAACATTCATAATCGGTCTCGTGATGCTTTTCGGAGGCGCTGCGCTTTACGGCAAGCTCTGTGAAAAGGTTTTCGGACCGGACGACCGTAAAACTCCGGCTTACACGAAAAACGACGGAGTTGACTACGTTCCCATGAAGGGCTGGAAAAACAGCCTTATCAACCTTCTGAACATTGCCGGTACCGGCCCCATCCTCGGACCTATACAGGGCATTCTGTTCGGACCCATCGCTTTTATAACCATCCCCATCGGCAACGTCATCGGCGGCGCAATGCACGACTATTTCTCCGGCATGATCTGCCTGCGCGACGGCGGCACTCAGATGCCTGACATGGTCAAAAGGTACACCAATAAGGGCATATTCACGGTTTACAACATCTTTGTCTGCCTGCTCCTGCTGCTTGTCGGCGCAGTGTTTATCTACACCCCCGGCGACATTGCCGCAACCCAGGTCTTTAACTTCTCGGGCGCTGCCAACGCGACCTCGACATGGGTCATCTACGGCGTTATCTTTATTTACTACCTAGTTGCGACCGTATTCCCCATCGACAAGATCATCGGCCGCATTTACCCGATCTTCGGCGGCATTCTGCTGTTCTCGGCAATCGGCGTTTTCATCGGTCTGTTTGTCAAGGGCTATCCCCTCGTTGAGGTGTGGAACAACGTTTGGGAATATAACGGCGTGTTCAACTACAGCGAGTATTTCGCAAACGGCCACTTCTTCCCGATATTCTTCGTAACCGTCGCCTGCGGCATACTCTCCGGCTTCCATTCCACCCAGACGGCTATCATCTCCCGCACCATGAAGAGCGAGCGTCAGGGCCGTAACACCTTCTATAACATGATGATCCTCGAGGGCTTCATCGCAATGGTCTGGGCGGCAGGCGCAATGGGCGTTTATAACCTCGGCCTCCAGGCGGCCGACGCATCCCTCGCGACCAAAACCGTCGGTATAGTCTGCAAGGATATCCTCGGCAGTGTCGGCGGCATCATCGCGCTGCTCGGCGTTATCGTCCTGCCCATCACCTCGGGCGACACCGCGCTGCGCGCACTGCGTATGTCGGTGGCCGACACACTGCACATCAAGCAGGATTCCAACGGTAAGCGCCTTGCTCTGTCGGCTGTCATTTTCGCGCTCGTCGCGGCGATCCTCGTATGGGCAAAGTCCAGCCCGGCCGGCTTCACCATTCTGTGGCGCTACTTCGCGTGGGCAAACCAGACTCTTGCACTGTTCGCGTTCGTCTGCATCTCCGTCTGGATGTTTGAAAACGGCAAGAGCAAATGGGTTTGGATGCCTCTCATCCCCGGCGCGTTCTACGCATTTGTCACCATTACCTATATCATGAATGCGTCTATCGGCTTCAACCTGCCCTGGACTGCGGCTTACATTATCGGCACTGTCTGCGCTGCTGCCTACCTCGTCGGCATCATCATGTATGGCAAAAAGCGCGCGGCAAAAGTGAAGCTCGCATAAATACATACCTGCAAAATACGTTTAAAGGCGGTCTTTTGACCGCCTTTTTCTATTCGCTTTCTTCCTGCGCAATGTACATCTCCTCGCACTCTTTCTGCGCCTCGATCATTATCCGCAGCGCCTCCTCGGAAGCGCGCATGAGCGTGTAGTACATCTCTTCAAAATCCGGCATGATATCACCTCCCAAGTATAGTTTAGAACAAAATGTTCAAAATATCAATAGACCAATTTGTTCAATCTATACTTGAATCGGTGATAATGATGCAAAAATATCAGCGTATTCGGGATTTGAGAGAAGATGCAGACCTCACGCAGAAGCAGGTGGGGGAGGCAATAAATGTTCCGCAGCGGACATACGCATATTACGAGAGCGGACAGCGAATGGTGCCGCCGCGGGTTTTGTGCGCCTTGGCCGATTTTTATAATGTAAGCGTGGATTATATTCTCGGTAGGGTGGATGAGCCGTGATGTACAAACGACTGCGCGATATGCGCGAGGACAAAGATCTCAAGCAGCGTGAGCTGGCCGAAATGCTCAACGTGAGCCAAACTACATATTCACGCTATGAAAGCGGCGAGCTTGACATACCCAGCGCCGCACTTATAAAGCTTGCCGACTTTTACAACGTCAGCGTGGACTATATCCTCGGCAGAACGGATAAATAGACGGCAAAAGCCCGGACGATCGACCGATCGTCCGGGTTTTTGTGTATTTTATACTCAGCTTAAAAGCATGCGGTCGTTATCCAGCGCCTTGCCTGAGCCTGCCTTGAAACGGTCTAGGAAGTCCTGCACGGTCATGCCGTCGCGCTCTGCGCCCGAAACGTCCATGATAATATTGCCCTTATCCATCATCAGCGTGCGGTTTCCGAGATCGAGCGCCGACTGCATGTTGTGGGTGATCATCATGCAGGTGATGTTGTCCTTTGCAACGATGCTCTTTGTAAGCTCAAGCACTTTTTCCGCAGTTCCGGGATCGAGTGCAGCAGTGTGCTCATCGAGCAGAAGAAGCTTCGGCGGAACGACGGTCGCCATGAGTAGCGTGAGCGCCTGGCGCTGACCGCCGGAGAGAAGCCCGACCGGCTGCGTGAGTCTGTCCTCAAGTCCCATATCCAGAAGTGCAAGCTTTTCGCGGAACATTGCACGATCGGCCTTTGTTATGTGTGAGAACCAGCCGCCGCTTTTTGCCGCCATGGCGAGGTTTTCCTCGATGCTCATGCCCGGCGCGCTGCCGCGCATGGGATCCTGAAACAGACGCCCGATCATGCGTGCACGCTTGTGCTCGGGCATGAAGGTAATATCGCGCCCGTCAAGCTCGATGCTGCCGCTGTCGGTGTAAAAGCTGCCAGCGATGGCGTTAAAGAGCGTTGATTTTCCTGCGCCGTTTGCGCCGATTATGGTGATGAAGTCGCCGTCGTGAACGTCGAGGGTAAGTCCGCTCAGCGCGGTTTTTTCGTTGACCGTTCCGGGATTGAAGGTCTTGCTGATGTTGTTGAGCTTCAGCATGTCACACACCGCCTTTCTGCGTTTTTATCCCCATGCGCCGCTTTATCATCGGCATCTGCTTTTTGAGATAGGGGATGGAGATGGCAAGCACGACGATGATAGAGGATATGAGCTTGAGCATGAATGCCGGCATATCAAAGCGCAGCGCGATGGTGTAGACCAGTCTGAACAGAACAGAGCCGAGCACAACGCCGACTGCGCGCGTGAATATGCCGCCCTTACCCATGATAACGCCGCCGATGAGCAGCGAGGCCAGGGCGATGGTCACCATGCCGGTGCCGATGTTTATATCAACTGCCTTCTGCGACTGCGCCAGCAGGCAGCCGGACAGCGCCGTGAACGAGCCTGCGATGCACAGACCTATGATGGTCGTGAAAGCGGTGTTTATTGACGATGAGCGGACCATGTCGGGATTGTTGCCCGTTGCGCGGATGGCAAGGCCGAGGCGCGTTTTCAAAAACAGCGTCAGCAGAACAAGTATCACGATGACCGCGATCAGCGCGACGGCGAGCTTATACTGCTTTGCGAAAACCGTACCCTTGAGAAGATCCTTCATCAGCGAGAACACTGTATCGACCTTGTTCATGTTAAGCAGCGATGAGCCGCCCATGATCGCAATATTGATTGAATAGAGTCCGGTGTTTACGATGATGCCGGAAAGCAGACTGTCAACGCCGAGCTTGGTCTGCAATATGGCGGTGACAAAGCCCGAGCATATGCCGGCGGCCATCGCGGCAGGTATCGCAAGATACGGATGCCCCGAGATGACAACTATCGCGCCGACCGCAGCGCCGAGCGTAAAGCAGCCGTCGGTGGACAGGTCGCACACGTTGAGCATGCTATAGCTCAAATACAGCGCAAGCACTGTCAGCGAGCAGATAAGTCCCAGCTCAAGCGCTGTCTGCCCAAGGCTCAGTATCGTTGCAATATCCATGTCGTTTCCTCTTTCTTATGTGCTGTGTGCGATGATGTTTTTATTTACTGCTGAACGTCGCTGAAGCTCTCGGCAGTGGTGATGGTGTTTATCTTGGTGCAGTAGGGCTCGAATGCCTTTGCAACGGTGTCGTAGTCGTAGCCGAGCTCGGTGCAGATCTCGGTGTTGATGGTCGCGGTGCCGTTATCGAAGGTCTTGACTGCCAGAGTTGCGGGATCGGCGCCGTTAATGAGGATGTCTGCTACCATGTTTGCGGTCTCAACGCCGAGGTTTGCATAGTCGACGCCGTAGCCGAGGAATGCGCCGTTGAGTGCGAAGGAGTCAGCGCCGGCGAATTGGGGGATGCCTGCCTTTGCGAGGGTCTCGTAGATAGCAAGCTCTGCCTTCATGATGGTATTGTCGGTCGGGGTGAAGACGGCGTCAACGCCGTCTGCTACCATTGCCTGAGCTGCGAGCATGACCTCGTCTGCGGTGGAGCCGGTGTGCTCAACGATCTCAACGCCCTTGTCGGTGAGATACTTTTTAGCTGCTTCGATGGATGCTGCGGAGGAGTCCTGGCCAACGTCATACAGCAGGCCGATCTTCTTTGCGTCGGGGTCGTTTGCGAAGATGAGGTTCATGATCGCGTCTGCGTCGAGGTAGTCGCTGGTGCCGGTGACGTTTGCGCCCGGCTTATCGAGACTTTCAACAAGCTCTGCACCCACGGGGTCGGAAACTGCGGAGAACACAACGGGGATATCGGTGTCTTCGGTGAGTGCCTGCATGCGCATCGCAACTGGAGTTGCAACGCCGATCATGAGGTCAACGTCATCTGCGATGAAGTTGGAGATGATCTGCTCCATAACGGTTGCGTCCTCGTTGCAGTTATCGTAGCTTACCTCGAAGGTCACGCCCTTTTCCTCGCCGATGGCCTTGAGCTGAGACTGGATGTTCTCGACGATCTGGTTGAGGGAAGCGTCGTCAACATAGTTGCATATGCCAACCTTGTAGACCTTTGCGCTGTCGCCGCTTCCGTTATCGCTGCCGTTGCTGCTGCATGCGCAGAGGGTGAATACCATTGCCAGTGCGCATACGAGCGCGAGTGCCTTCTTGATGATGCTGTTTTTCATTGTTTTTTCCTCCAAAAATGTTTTTTGTAGCTTGGGTGCAGATGGAGGGGAGCTTGCTTAAAAAAATAAAAAAAGCAGCCTCCTATCCCAACAATGGGACAAGAGCTGCGCTCCTGCGATACCACCCAAATTGACGAAAAATTCGTCCGCTCGCTTATGCGTACCATCATACGCACCCCGATTGATAACGGGAGGGATCCCGTCGGCATCTACTCAAGAAAAACTCTTTCAAGCCGCCCTCCGAAGTCCATTCATTCCGCACCGACGACCGTGATCTCACCACCCACGATTCTCTTAACAACGGCTTCCCGGAACTACTACTCTTCGTCACAGGTTTGATGCTTGCATTATAGCACCGGATTTCATCTTGTCAAGACCCAATTTAAAATTTTTTCGGAAAAGATTTTTTGCACATTCCCTCTTGCAATGGAGCGCGCGATCGGTTATAATGCATACAAACTTGATAGGGATTCAAATTTTTTTGCAATCCAGTTAGCGGCTGCTAACTCAAATGCAAAATTTTTTGCTTCCATAGTTAGCGGCTGCTAACTAAATGCCCGAATACGCCGATACCCCGTCAAAAAGCGTATAGACGCAGACAAGTATATCTCGCAGTTAGCATATGCTAACTGACAAAAATCACAAAAGGCAATAATGTGGGCTGTCGAAAAAGGTATCACCAAGGGCACGACAGATACGACCTTCAGTCCCAACGCCGTCTGCACCCGTGCACAGATCGTTGCGTTCCTGTACCGCGCATCCGGAGATGATGCGTCGAATCTGAAGCTCCGGTTTACCGATGTTCCGGCAAACGCATGGTGCGCCGAGGCCGTCGCATGGGCGGTTTCCAAAGGCATAACCAACGGAACCACGGCAACGACATTCAGCCCGAACGCTACCTGCACCCGTGCACAGGCGGTAACCTTCATCTATCGCGCTCAGTAAGATCAGCAAAAACCCGTACATCCGGCACGATTTGTGCCGGATGTAGTTTTTTAATGGATAATTTCTGCGGCTTTTGTTATATTTGACGGTTGACTTTTGCCATTTAAAGCGCTATTATTGCAGCATGAAAACACGGTGGACGCCACCGGGTGAACTTGAGAAAGGAGATACGGCAATGAGCATCTGCACTGCACGCAATATGATGAGCACCGGCAGACGCGAAATGTCTGCGTCCTCCTATTTCAGCTTTACTAAGGTCTGCTATGCAGGCCGATATTTTGCTGCTCTCAATTCTACCGACCGGTGCGAATGTCCTTGTACGGTTTTCTGATGCAGGAAATCTCAGGGTGTTGCCGGCTCGGCAGCACCCTGTTTTTTTAATCAAAAAGGAGAAAAAACGTTATGAAAAAGAAGATCACAGCTTTGGTAATGGCTGCTGCAATGTGTCTGAGCGTTGCGGCATGCGGCTCATCGGATAACGGCGGCAGTGGAGATACCGCCAAGGATACCTACACCGTCGGCATATGCCAGCTGGTGCAGCACCAGGCGCTCGATGCGGCGACCCAGGGCTTTAAGGATGCTCTGAAGGAGGAGCTCGGCGACAAGGTCGAGTTTGTTGAGCAGAACGCCGCAAACGATATCCCGACCTGCGGCACCATCTGCAACGGCTTCGTTTCCGACGGCGTTGATCTCATCCTCGCAAACGCAACTCCGGCGCTTCAGGCGGCAACCGCAGCTACCCAGTCAATTCCCATCCTCGGCACCGCAGTTACAGAGTACGGCGTCGCTCTTGACATTGAAAACTTCAGCGGTACCGTCGGCGGCAACGTATCCGGTACCTCCGATCTCGCCCCTCTGGATCAGCAGGCTGCAATGTTCTCCGAGCTTCTCCCCGATGCAAAGACCGTCGGTATCCTCTACTGCTCGGCTGAGGCAAACTCCGTATATCAGGCAGACGTAGTTAAGGCCGCTCTTGAGGACAAGGGCATCACCGTTAAGATCTACACCTTTGCAGACTCCAACGACGTTGCAACCGTAACCGCGACCGCATGTGACGAATGCGACGCACTTTACATCCCCACCGATAACACCGCCGCTTCCTGTGCCGAGGCAATAAACAATGTTGCTCTGCCTAAGAAGACCCCCATCATTACGGGTGAGGAAGGCATTGCAAAGGGCTGCGGCATCGCAACTCTGTCCATCGACTACTACCAGCTCGGCGTTACCACCGGCAAGATGGCTGCAAAGATCCTCACCGGTGAGAGCGATATCTCCACCATGCCCATCGAGTACTACCAGAACCCCGTCAAGAAGTACAACGCAGACATCTGCGAGCAGCTTGGTATCACCGTTCCTTCCGATTACACCGCTATCGGCTAATTAATCGTAATTGCTAACCAATCAACCGAAATGAGGTCTGAAAAATGACGATGTCCGTTTACCTGTCCGCTCTGAGCGTGACAAACCTTATATCAAGAATGCCTGCTGCCGTTGCGCAGGGCATCATATGGGGACTCATGGCGCTGGGCGTGTTTATAACCTTCCGACTGCTGGATATACCCGATATGACCGTTGACGGTTCGTTCGCGACCGGCGGTGCGGTCACGGTAATGCTCCTGCTTGCCGGTATGCCTGCATGGGCGGCACTGCTCATAGCCATAGTTGTAGGCGTGCTCACAGGTCTGTGCACCGGCCTTCTGCATACAAAGCTCGGTATTCCTGCGATTCTCGCCGGTATACTCACGCAGTTTGCGCTGTATTCGATCAACCTGCGCATCATGACAAAGGCCAATCAGACAGCCAGCGTGCAGAAGTTCGGCATGTTCTGGGAGAACGGAAACGGATTCCTCGTCTCATCGCTGCATATTCCGCAGGCGATATTGGTCGGCCTTGTCCTTACGGCGATAATCGTCGCTCTTTCTTACTGGTACTTCGGTACCGAGCAGGGCAGCGCATTGCGCGCTACAGGCAATAATCCGGCGATGAGCCGCGCACAGGGCATCCATATCGGCACGATGAAGGTCATCGGACTCGGCATCTCAAACGGCATAGTCGCCCTCGCAGGCGGCCTTATGACTCAGTTCCAGGGCACTGCCGACGTCAGCATGGGCCGCGGCGCCATAGTAATCGGCCTTGCGGCGATCGTCATCGGTGAGATCCTGTGCGACGCTATCTTCAGCAAGGGCTGCAACTTCGCCGTAAAGCTCTGCTTTATCATATTCGGCGGCATTGTCTACTACGCGGTCATGGTCGTCATCCTCTGGCTGAAGCTTGACCCGAACGACCTTAAGCTGTTCACGGCCATCATCGTTGCCGCCTTCCTTGCGATACCGCAGCTCAAGGCGCAATCGAAAAGCTCGTTTTCACGCTCTAAGAAGAGGGCAGTAAGCGAAAGGAGCGATGCGTAATGCTGGAGATAAAGAATGTTTCAAAGACCTTTAATGCAGGAACGATAAATGAAAAGCGCGCGCTGACAGACCTCAGCCTCAGCCTGAATGACGGCGACTTCGTTACCGTTATCGGCGGCAACGGCGCGGGCAAATCGACGCTTCTTAACGCTGTTGCGGGCGTGTGGCCGGTCGATTCCGGATCTATACTCATCGACGGCGAGGACGTCACCGGCATGCCCGAGTACAAAAGAGCAAAGTACATCGGCCGTGTTTTCCAGGATCCGATGATGGGCACCGCGCCCAATATGCAGATCGAAGAAAACCTCGCTCTGGCCTATCGCCGCGGAAGAAAACGCGGACTCAAATGGGGCGTTACGAACGCCGAACGTGAGATATACCGCGAAAAGCTTGCGACCCTCGGCCTCGGCCTTGAGGACAGGCTCACTGCCAAGGTCGGACTGCTATCCGGCGGCCAGCGTCAGGCGCTGACGCTGCTCATGGCTTCGCTTCAGACCCCGAAGCTGCTGCTTCTGGATGAGCATACCGCAGCTCTCGACCCCGCGACGGCCAAAAAGGTCCTTGAGCTTTCCGATAAGATCATAAGCGACAATAAGCTGACGGCGCTCATGATAACCCATAATATGACCGACGCCATCCGCCACGGCAACCGCCTGATCATGATGGACAGGGGCAAAATAGTCCTCGATATATCCGGCGAGGAAAAAAGCCGCCTGACCAAGGCTGATCTTCTCGAGCGCTTTGCCGAAAAGGCCGGCGTTCAGGAGGAGACTGATTCCGTCCTGCTGTCGTAAATTTCAAATTGTTATTGCACCGCCCGCGAGGATACCTCACGGGCGGTTTTTGCGTGTAGATTTGTTCACATCTGCATGATATACTTTCGGCGATATATACCCGAAGGGAGAAGCGTATGAGCTTTACGATAATATTGGCAGTTGTTTATGCTGCGCTTATCGGCTTTGCGGCCACTGCATTCGCGAAAAAGCACAGGGCGCTCGGCGCAGGGCTGCTTGCTGCGGTCTCGGTATTGACTGCCGTGCTGATGTATATGTGGATCAACTCGCCGATGTGACGTAAAAATGAATATAAAAAAACAAGAGCAGCTGCCTCCTGCGCGGAGAACAGCTGCTCTTGCGGTTTTAAAATCAGAATATGCAGTTTTCAATATAACGGTGGAGTATTGCTGCCACCTGAGCGCGTGTTGCGCCTGCTTTGGGCATGAGACGGCCGTCGGCCGAGCCGTTTATTATGCCCTCTGCCGATGCCCAGGCTATGGCAGTGCGCGCATAGGCCGAGACGCTTTCGAAGTCCGCAAAGTTGCCGAGGTCGGCTGCTGCCGATACGTCGATGCCCTTGAAGGCGGCGTAGCGATAAAGTATGGCCGCCATCTGCTCGCGCGTGACGGTCCCGTTGGGGGAGAAGGTGTTGTTATCAAAGCCGTTGACTATGCCGTTTGCTGCCGCCCAGCCGACAGCCTCGCTGCACCAAATCCCACGCGTATCGGAGAAGGTGGGTGCGGCGGCCTTGGGGCTTCCCTCCATGCGCCACAGAACGGTCACGAGCATGCCGCGCGTCATGGTGACGTTGGGAGAGAACGTGTTTGCGCCCGTTCCGGCAAACAGAGCATTGTTGTAGGCGTAATATGCATCGCCGAAGTACCATGCGTTTGTGGGAACATCGGCAAACGGGAAGCCCGTTACGGCGGTCATGATGCCGGTCTCGGTCGAGCAGGTGAGCCAATTGCCGCTTACGCTGCTGCCGGTCGCCTTTATCGTGCCGTCATCAGCTATTGCCGCTGCGACGCAGCCGCCGGTTTTTACGGGAACTCCGAGCGAGCACTGAGCGTTAATGCTCCTGCCGCCTGCTGCGGCGGAGACAAGGAAGAGCTGCGCACTGTCAAGCTTTTCGCCGAGAGCGCGTTTCTGCACTGCGTTCGGCTGAGCGGTACCGACCGAAACGCTCACGTCGCCGCCCGAGGTGAGCACGGAGGATTCAAACTCCGCGCTGCCGTTTGCGGTGGTAAAGCGAACAGAGCTTGCCGCCGAAAGCGCCGAAACTCCGCGCTCCCAAACGTTTACGGTGTCCGCACCGGTAACGGATGCGTCGATAATAACGGTTTTGCCGCTTGCGCCGATCGTGCGCATCATGCTGCTTGTCGGGAAAACGGTGCATACACCGTTTTCGACGATGGCCGGCGCACTGACGGGCACAGTGCCGGTGGTGATGATCACAGGACGTATATCGAGCTTGCCCTCGAGAACGATGAGCGCGTCATTGTCATCGGTGAAATTTGTGTCGTTGCCCATGGAGTCGGCAATTTTATAGATGTAATCGTTTATGCCGGCTTTGACGGCCTTGGTAAAGATGTTGTCGAACTTTATTGAGCTTGCCGCATCGCCGAAAGCGTGCTTCTTGATGATCGAGAGCAGCTGGTCAAGTATCTCGCCGCTTTTTATCTTGTTAAGACCGGCCTGCACCCAATCGGGGTAATTGCCGTCATCCTCGCCGCCGAGGTGGCTCTGATAGATGTAGTTTACGGCGTCGAGCAGTGTCTTGGTGTCCGTAACGGGGATATTGACGCCCTCTGTGATGATGCTCTGCAAATTTGCTATTATGCGGCCGTTTATCCATGTTGAAACGCTGTTTTCAACGGGGACGAATTTGTTCAGAAAACTGCCGACGAAGCTTCCGGCAACGGTGTTGAGCATATCGGCGGTGAAGCCGCGCTCTCTGCCGTACTCGGTCACGTCGTCGATGGTCTCGTACTTGCCGGAAACGGCGTTGTAGTAGCTTACGGGGCCGATGTGATTGAGCGTGTTCACGGCGGCAACGAGACTTCCGGAGACCTCACGCAGCTGAACAAAGCGCATGGGCGAGGGGTAGGTGAGGTTTGAGCCGGTCTCAACATCGTAAAGAGTGTTTCCGCTCTTGGTCGTCATTACGGCGATGTCGTTTGCGTGCATATGGCCGGTGAAGATCATTTCAAGTCCGGCATCGGCAAGCTGGGCGGCAATGGAAGCGTAATCTTCAATAAGGTACATTTTGAGAATGTCCGGCTCCATAGAGAAGTGCGGAACGAAGCCGTGATGCGAAAGGCCGATGACGTGATTCCCTTTTGCCTTGGCTGCCTTTATCTGCTCGGTTGCCCATGCAACGAGCTCGGGACTCATTTCGCCGCGTGTTTCGTGCTCATTGTCGTTATCCGACGTGTTGTCGGCGCTGTAGCAGCAGGTGTCGAGCGCGATAAGCGTTACACCCTTGCAAGGCTCTGCAACGTATGAAAGCTGACCCGATTCCTTGCCCTGGGGAGGAGTGTAGCGCGCAACTATGCTGCTGTCGGAATACACGAAGTCATAGACGGATGCAAAGTCCTCGGGCTGAGTGCGCGTTGCCGGAACTGCCTTACCGTCGGGAGTGTTGAAGTTTTTTGCGTTTTCGTTGCGGATGTCATGGTTGCCGTTTATGACATACACCTTCATGCCCGGAACGTCCTTCTGAACCTGCTGCAGGCGAGCAGAGAACTCCTTGTGGCCTTCAAGCTCGCCGTCCTTCGTGAGGTCACCCGAAATAAGCAGAATGTCTGGCTTGTCCTCACGCACGGCATCGAGCAGCTTGAGGTTTATCTCGCTGCTTTCCGTGAGCAGCTTTCTGTCGCTGTTGAGTGCATCGGTGTAGTCTGAGGTGTCCTTTATCATGTTCGGGGACAGGTAGTGCGTGTCGCTCATGACGGCGATTTTAAGATCTATGCCCTTATCGGCGTCGTCCCGAGCGGCCAGCGCAGGGCTGCACAGCGTGCTTATCATTATAATGGTAAGCAGCGCGGCGGCAAAGCGCCGGAAATGGTTTTGCTTTCTCATTGTTTTCCTCCTATTTCTTCAATTACTGTATCGGCATCCTAACCAAATACAATCATACATGAAAAATGCGGCGAAAACAAGAGTGATAACGGTTGACAGGTAAAATGTGCGTATATATAATGTAAAACGTTTTTGAAAGAGGAGCGTTATGAACAGAGAAAACTTTTTCAGAAAATATGATAAGATTGTCGCCGGCTTTGGAGACACCAAGCCGAGCATACTGCTGCACAGCTGCTGCGGGCCGTGCTCAAGCTCGGTGATCGAGCTGCTTTCGCAGCATTTTGATGTAACGGTTTTGTGGTATAATCCGAATCTCTGGCCGGAGGAAGAGTTCGAAAAGCGCCTTGCCACCCAAAAGCAGCTTATATCCTGCCTTGCCGAGGACGGGATTTGCGCAGGGCTTTTGACACTGCCGTGGCGCAGTGAGGACTATTTTTCGCGTATAAAAGGACTTGAGAACGAGCCTGAGGAGGGCAAAAGATGCCTCGAGTGCTTTAAGATACGCCTCGAAGAGACTGCCCGGGTCGCGGCCGAGCGTGGCTTTGACTGGTTCTGCACAACGCTCACCGTGTCCTCGCGCAAGGATGCGGTCATCATAAACGCCATCGGCCGCGAGGCCGAAAAAAAGTACGATGTCAGATGGCTGCCCTCGGAATTTAAAAAACGTGAGGGAAACCACAGATCAATTATCTTGTCCGAAAAATACGGGCTGTACCGTCAGGAATACTGCGGCTGCGTATTTTCGCTCAATGGAGGCAGCAATGAATAAAACCACAAGAAATATAGTGACAGCCGCCGTCATCGGCGCGCTGTATGCCGTGCTTACGATGGTGCTTGCGCCGATAAGCTACGGCCCTGTGCAGTGCAGAATATCCGAGGTGCTGTGCATACTTCCGTTTTTCATGCCTAGCACCACATGGGGGCTGTTCTTCGGCTGCGCGATAGCCAATATTGCAAGCTCGGCAGGACTTCCGGATATCATCTTCGGCTCGCTTGCAACGCTTATAGCATGCCTGTGCATATCGTGGTGCGGAAAGCACAATAAAAAGGCGCTTGCCTGCCTTATGCCGGTTATCTGGAACGGACTTATAGTCGGCGCGATGCTCACGGTCGTCGTAGCAGGGCTCAATCCGATCAAAAACTTCGGCGCATTTGCCGTCTTTGCCGGCGAGGTAGCTCTCGGAGAAGCTGCTGTAATGTTCATTGCCGGCCTTCCGCTTCTGTCCTGGCTGCCGAAGCAGAAGTTCTTTGCCGACTATGTAAGCAGGTCTTGACAAAATGCAGCAAAAATATTAATATGTCATTGCAAAAGGGGTGCTGAGTTTTCTCGGCTGAGACGGAAAGAATCGAATTTCCGAGACCCTCGAACCTGATCCGGGTAATGCCGGCGTAGGAAACGAAAATTTTTATATCAATCGTTTTCCTATGACCGCATTGCTTTTGCAGTGCGGTTTTTTATGTTTTAGGAGGAATAGAAAAATGACAAAGAACAGAACGCTCCCTCTTGTGGAGTGCGCTATCATGATAGCGCTTGCCACCGTGCTGAGCATGGTAAAGCTTGCAGAGCTTCCCTACGGCGGCTCGATAACGATAGCGTCGATGCTTCCGATAGCGATAATCGCTTATCGCAGAGGAATGGGCTGGGGACTCGGTTCGGCATTCGTTTATGCCGTCATCCAGCAGCTTTTGGGTCTTAATTCGCTTTCCTATGTTACAACTTGGCAGAGTGTTGTCGCAGTCATATTGCTCGACTACATAGTTGCGTTTACGGTGGTCGGCTTTGCGGGCATTTTCAGAAATGCTATCAAAAGTCAGGCAGCGGCTCTGACACTCGGCTGTGTTTTTGTATCCGTCCTCCGCTATGCCTGCCATGTGATTTCCGGTGCAACGGTTTGGGCAGGATTGTCCATCCCTACGCAGGCGGCACTTTCCTATTCGTTCATATATAATGCGACCTATATGCTTCCGGAGGCCATAATTTTGGCTGTATCTGCGGCGTATATAGGCTCTGTCATAGATTTCAGAGAGGAAAAGCTTCGCCGGCTGGTTCGTGCAAATTCCGGCGTACATGCATCTGCCATGAGCATAGTCGCGGGACTTGTTGCCGCCGCTGCCGTGGTATATGACGTTGTTGAGGTGTTCTCGCATCTGCAGAGTGCCGAAAGCGGCGAATTTGACATCACCGGTCTTGCAGCGGCAAACTGGACTGCCGTTATAGCGGTAACGGCATCCGCGGCTGTTGTTGCCGTTTTGCTTATCGTGGTCAGCAAGGCACTGAAAAACGGCCGAGAGGCCGCAAAAGTCAAGAGTAAAAGCAGAAAAAACTAAAATATTTTTTCAGAAGGCTTCAAGCGGCTTCGGCGACGTATCTTTCAAAGAGCGATCCGGACGTTTCAAAGCCTAAAATCTCGCGCGGGTAATTGTTGATCCACGTTTCGACGCGCTGAATATATGCGGCGGTTACTTTCCGGAAGTCTGTTCCTTTCGGCAAGAACCGCCGTATCATTTTGTTTATGTTCTCATTCGTGCCGCGTTCGTATGCGCTGTACGGGTGGCAATAGTAAACCTTCGTGCGCTTCCGGTCTTTGCCGTAGACGGATTTTTCAATTCCGGCGCAATCCATGAATTCCGATCCGTTGTCAAACGTAATGCTTTTGAATATCTGTGAAAACTTCTTCCCGAAGCGGCGTTCTAATTTGTTCAGCGCCGCCACGACGCTGGCGGCGGTCTGATCCGGCATTTTGATAATAATTTCGTTCCGCGTCAAGCGCTCCGAAAGAACGAACAAGGTTTCCTTCGTCCGCTTCTTCCCGCATACGCAATCGCCTTCCCAATGTCCGAAGGTCTGCCGATCGTTGATTTCCTGCGGGCGTTCTTCTATGCTTTCGCCTTGCGGCGCGCGGGCGGCTTTCTTCCGCTCCACCTTGTCATACTTCCGCTTCCGCTCCCCGTGTTCCGGCAAGCTCTCGCGGCTGATCCCGTAGAATATACCCTTGTCGATGTAATTATAGATCGTCTTTTCGCTGATCTCCGTTTTGAAGGTCAGCCCCAGCCGCTTGATTTCTCCGACGACGGCGGCGGGGGAATAGCTTTCTTCGCCGATCTTCTTTTCGATGAAGGCGGATAATTCGTAATCGTTGCCGATCTTCAATTCGCCGCCTTTGGCTTTTAGGTTCTCTTCATAGCGCTGTTGCGCGATCTCCGGCGAATAGCGTTCTTCGGTCGTCAAGTCGGAATTCAAATGCGTATAGCGTCCGCGCTTCAACTCCCTGTATATCGTTGTATTGTGGACGTGCAGACGGTCGGCAATCGCGCAAGGCTTCAAGCCCTCTTTCAAGCCTTTTTCGATTTTTAGGCGGTCTGTCCAAGTCAAGTGTTTGTGCATTCTTCCTTCCTCCAGCTTCCGAATATGACAAAAGGGCGGCATTTCTGCCGCCCCTGCCGATAGTTACTTATCCCGCGCCGCTTCGCAATACGCCGCAATAAACTTCTTGATTTCCGTTGTCGGCGTTGTCCCGTTGTCCGCGCAAGCCTTTTTGAATTCCTCCAGCACTTCCGGACGAAGATCAAGCGGGAAGCGGGCGTAATGCGTCCGAATGTGTTTCTTTTGCGCTGAATAGTCCTTTTCGTTCATTTTGTTACTTCCTCCGCTTCAAGGATAAGACGATAGCAACGATCGACAAAGCAATGCTAATCGCCACAAGAATATAAATCGCTGTATCCATGCTCCATTGACGTTAAGCGTTTTTTGTGTTATACTTATCAAGGCAAGGGGGATTTCTCCCCCTGCCCGTTACCTTGTCAGCTTTTCTATCAGAAGAAGAATTGCAATTACAAGGTTTACGATCGCGGTAATAAGATTGATTGTGCTTGCTGGCTGGTCTTTCTTATTGCCGCTTTTCTTTTGCTTTTTCTTGCTCAACGTCTTAACCTCCTTTCTGTCTATAATTATACTATATACGTGCGTATATGTCAATAGTCTTTGCGAAAAAAGCAGAAAAAAATAAGCGGCGACGGGATCACCCCGCCGCCGTTATTCGTCTATGCCTAAAAGCCATTGCACCGAAACGCCCAGCACTTCCGCAAATATCTTCAATTCAAAGTCGGATACGAAGC